>Ga0102944_1001054_pt1 | contig 19381 bp, 16 predicted proteins | sample SalPonD_shore_MG_FD_78172 | JGI IMG/M metagenome (GOLD analysis project Ga0102944, IMG submission 78172) | Salt pond soil microbial communities from South San Francisco under conditions of wetland restoration - Salt Pond MetaG... | ecosystem: Environmental > Aquatic > Marine > Intertidal zone >...
ATGAATTAAACAAGGAGGTTGATTATGAAGCTTACGAAGTATTCCCCCGTATCACCATCAGAATTTATGGATTTTCCAGCACCAAGATTTAGTGATTTTCTCGATGAGTTTTTCAGTGATGCGTTGGCTGCCAAAGGCGATCGTGATACGTTTCTGCCGAATGTAGATATCAGTGAAGATAATCAGAGTTATCACATTGAAGTATCCCTACCCGGTATGAAAAAAGAGGACATTAAAATGGACCTCAAAGATAACACATTGACGATCAGTGGCGAACGGAAATTTGAAAAAGAAAAAAAAGATAAGCAATATCATTTGATGGAGAGTGGCTATGGTAAATTTAGCCGTTCATTCAACTTATCCGAAGAAGTTGATAAAGAAAGCATTGATGCGCGGTTTAAAGATGGCATACTGTATATCGATTTGAAAAAAGCGGAAGAAAAAGTCAGTAAAGAAATTAAGATTAAGTAAGTCCGTTTTTTAATAATAGTCAGTGCCTGGCAGAGGGAATGCAGATGATGTATTCCCTCTTTTTTGTGTGTAAAAATCTGAATGTATGTCAAAAGTAACGGCTAAATCACGAAGGTACTGACAAAAAGCATCTCTTCTGCCAATATAGAAATCAAATTATGACCATAATTCATCCACCCTGTAAATAGTACATAAACAGAAAGTTAAAATGTCATTCCTAATGTATTGGTACGGGGTTTGTATATACATAAAATAAATTTTTGAAAAATTAATTAACAAAATAACAGGAGTTACAGATATGAAAATTGTAAGATTCTCACCCGTTTCACCGGTCGATATGTTTGATACGCCCGACAGTTCAAAACATTTCAGTGATGTTTTGGATGAATTTTTTAATGAAGCGTTGTTATTAGGTAATAAAGCTAACGGAACGGTTTTTAATCCGAAATGCAATATCAGTGAAGATGCAAATGGATACCAGGTTGAATTAGCTGTTCCCGGAATAAAGAAGGACGACATTAATATTAGTATCAAAGGAAATACACTTACTGTGAGCGGTGAACGCAGGCGCAGAAAAGAAGAAGATGGTTTCAGGTATCATCGAATTGAAAGTGGCTATGGTGAATTCAATCGTGAATTGACCTTAAGTGATGATATTGACAGAGAAAGTATTCAGGCAAGCTATGAAGATGGCATATTAATTATTGACCTTAAAAAGAGAGAACAAGAATTAAATAAGCAAATAGAAATTAAATGACGGCAATAATAAAAAGTGAAATTATTTAATAAAGTTTAGCTGTCAATTAAAAGGGCTGTGGTGGTTCACAGTCCTTTTTAATTTAAAGTTTTGAATAACGTAAGGGAAAAGATAAGATTATAAATACAATAAAATATTAGATAGTCAGTTTTTATAACTTGTAAGAAATACATTAAAAAAGGACGTCATCGACTTGAGTAAAATAATGCAACAAGGTTATATGAAATAAAAGGAGCTTACTAATGAATAATCGTTTTCCGAAAATAATTTATGCAGCTGCAAGTATTATATTAGCTGTTCTGGTGTTCCGGTTTTCAACGGCGGATAATGCATCGAAAGCATCGCTGTTTGTTTATCCGGATTCCTATAAAAGGGTGGATAAAAAAGCAAAAGATAAGCCGTTAAATAATTTACAGGATTTAAATAATGCTTTTATAAATATTGCCAAAAGCACAAATCCGACAGTTGTGACGGTGTTTGTTCGAAAAGAGGTGCAAGGCCATGCCATGCCTTTTAATTTTGGCCCATTCCAGTTTTTCGATCAAAATCCTCATCAAAAACAATATGAAAGAGGTATGGGATCCGGAGTGATCGTGAGAAAAAACGGATATATATTAACTAATAATCACGTTGTTAGTCATTCCGATTCCATAGTAGTACGGCTTTTTGGCGGAAAACAGTTACCGGCCAAAGTGGTTGGTACCGACCCAAAAACAGATATTGCTGTAATCAAAATTAATGCCAGCAACTTACCTGTTATGAGGATGGGTAACAGTGACAGTGTACACGTTGGTGAACTGGTAATGGCAGTAGGAAGTCCATTGGACAGGGGCCTGGCTAATACGGTAACGATGGGTATTGTAAGTGCAAAAGGGCGTGATCAACTTCATCTTGCCGATTATGAAGATTACATACAGACAGATGCAGCCATTAATCCGGGTAACTCGGGTGGCGCCCTGGTAAATATGGATGGTGAACTCATTGGTATAAACTCAGCGATTGCAACTCAATCGAGAGGTAATCAGGGTATTGGATTTGCCATTCCTGTTAATATGGCTAAAAATATTATGGAGCAGATTATTAAAACCGGTAAGGTCAGGCGTGGATTTCTCAATGTATATATAAAGAGTATTGATCCAACAATGGCTAAAGCACTGGGATTGAAAGAAGCCAAGGGGGCATTAATAGATCAGGTTAACGGTGATCCGGCAAAAGCAGCAGGACTGGAGCAGGGTGATATCGTTCTAAAGCTGAATGGTAATCCTGTAAAAGATGCCAATGAGTTTAAAAACCAAATTGCCGGTACAGCACCCGGAACAACTATTACTCTCACGGTACTTCGTAATGGAAAAGAAAAAGAGATCAAGGTAAAACTTGGTGATATGAGCAAGGAAAATAGTTCCGGAAGTACAGTGACTAACAATAAACTTGCAAGTTTACTGCACTTTTCGGTAGAACAATTAAGCGATAACATAAGACAACAATTAGGCATAAGTAAAGGTATTAAAGGTGTAGTTGTCAATAATGTTAGTCGGAATAGTGAAGCTTATCAGAAAGGATTACGAAAAGGTGACGTAATCATGGAAGCCGGTTATAACGGTAGACGTTATCCGATCAAAAATGTTAAAGAATTTAATAAAGCGATGTCTGGTGTTAAGAAAGGTGATGCTGTTATACTCAAAGTATACGATCCGAATCAAGACGCCGAGTTATTCCTCGCTTTTCAATTGTATTGATCGGAATAAATAACCGGAAATTTAAGATATTAAAGCCTCTGCCGGGTAACGGCAGGGGCTTTATTTATATGCAGATGTAGTAATACATATTGATGAACGAAGTTTTTATGGCAGGTTTTTTGCATTATTAATAAATAAAGGGTTTCTGTTAGTTTGACCTGCATTTATATAGTTATTTGAACATCTTAACATGACATAATGGCGAAACAGAGCTAAATAGTTATTAATATATGGATTATAAAGATTATTATAAGATTCTCGGTGTCAGTAAAACTGCTTCACAAAGCGATATCAAAAAAGCATATCGAAAGCTGGCTGCCAGGTACCATCCGGATGTTAACCCCGATGATAAGGGAGCGGAAAAAAAATTTACGGATGTACAGGAAGCTTATGAGGTATTGAGCGATCCGGAGAAACGGAAATGGTACGATAAAGTGGGTGCAAACTGGAAGCAATATCAACAAGCCGGCGGCCGGCCGGAAGATTTCAACTGGGCGCAATATGCGCAGCAGGGCAGACCCGGAGGACAGAGTACTCAATATGAGTTTCATGGTGATATTGGCGATATTTTTGGCGGCGGTTTTTCTGATTTTTTCGAGAATATTTTCGGTGGTATGGCAGGAGCCCGGGGCAGAACGCGTCAGCAACGACGTTCACCATTTGAGACACGCTTTCGTCAACAAGCACGGCCGGGACGTGATATTGAAGCTGAACTCGAGATAAATCTTGATGAAGCGTACCGGGGAAGTACCCGCAGATTTGAGCTAAATGGTCAAAAGGTGCGCGTTAAAATTCCACGAGGCATAAAAGATGGCCAGCGTCTCAAATTAAAAGGAAAGGGCTATGCCGGATCCGGTGGCGGAGCAAGTGGAGATCTTTACCTTAAAGTTTCAATTCGTCCGCATTCCAAATTCGATCGTAACGGTGATGATTTATATACGGATGTTTCTGTAGATCTTTACACTATGTTATTGGGAGGCAAAATAGTAGTTCCCACTATGGGTGGATCTATAAAACTATCAATCCCTGAAGGGACACAAAATGATAAATTGATGCGTTTAAAAGGACAGGGAATGCCGAAATTCAAGTCTGATGAGGACTTTGGTGATTTATATGTCCGGTTAAAAGTTAAACTGCCATCAAAACTCACCAGTGAAGAGAAAGAGGTATTTGAGCGTTTATCACAGAAAAGTTCCGTAGAAACTTAATAAATTCAAGAGAGCGTCATGAAACTGAGAATCATACGCACCATCGAGAGAACGCCTGTTGAGGATAAAAGATATTCAATTGAAGAAGTATCCCGTTTAACCGGTTTGAGCAGAGATCAGATCAATTACTACATCAAAGAAGAATTGGTCGAATACGTAGTTGATGCTGATAATACACTGCATTTTACAATAGTACATATACTGCAATTACAAAGAGTTAATTGGTTGATGCAGCAAATGCAGGTGAATGTTTCCGGTGTTGATATGATACTGGAGATGCGTAAAAAAATACGCAGCCTGCATCAGGAGCTTAATAATATTCGTGATAAATATGAAGAGCAGCTGTTACAAATCAGAAAAGAATATGAAGAGGAGATACAGCGAATTAATAGAGACAAGTCAACAGATGTCCGTTGATAAAATATTTATTATAAATTGAAGCATTTAATCAGCTAAACTACCTGTCTACCCTGACATTTTTATGATAAAGTTGATAAATGGCATAAAACAGAAACTAATGTCAGATAAATAAGTTTGAAAAAATAAAATACGTCATATTACCAAAGATGGATCTGTAAATTAGTCAGTCAGGTAAAAATGGTACGATATGTGCTCAAGCATTACATGAAATAAAAAACAATATATATAATCGTGTAGAGACCTTATGAATTTTAATAAATTTACCATAAAAGCACAGGAAGCTATTCAGGGTGCACTCGATCTTGCCTCAAATAAAAATCACCAGGCTTTGGAGCCGGTGCATATATTACACGTTATGCTGGCTGATCCCGACAGTATATCCCAAACAATATTAAAAAAGATGGGAGCTCAGATCGGCCGGATAACCGATAAGCTTGACAAAGAAATAAAAAAATTACCTGTAGTTAAAGGCGCATCGGTGTCCGGACAATATTTGTCGAACGATACTAATGCCATATTCGATAATGCACAGAAAATAGCCCAGGAGCTTAGCGATGAGTATATAAGCTCCGAACACATTCTTATCAGTATTACGGCGAGTAAGAATCCCGCCGGCCAGGCTCTTCGTGATGAAGGTATTAATAAAGCAGATATACTTAAAATACTAAAAGATGTCAGGGGCGGACAAAAAGTGGACGATCCAAACGCGGAAAGCAGGTACCAGGCCCTGAAACGATTCGCCCGTGATTTGAATGAACTGGCCGAGAAAAACAAACTCGATCCGGTTATTGGACGTGACCATGAGATACGCCGGGTCATGCAAATTCTATCAAGGCGTACTAAAAATAATCCGGTATTAATCGGTGAGCCCGGTGTAGGTAAAACGGCTATTGCCGAAGGACTTGCTTTGCGTATTGTCAATGGTGATGTACCCGAAGGACTGAAATCAAAACATGTTGTTGCTCTGGATATGGGTGCACTTGTTGCCGGGACAAAGTTTCGCGGTGAGTTTGAGGACCGGTTGAAAGCCGTCGTTAAGGAGGTAATTGATTCCGATGGTGAAATTATTTTATTCATCGATGAGATCCATACGCTCGTGGGAGCCGGAGCTACCGAAGGTTCCATGGATGCTGCCAACATATTGAAACCAAGCCTGGCAAGGGGAGAGTTAAAAGCCATTGGCGCTACCACGTTGTCCGAGTATCGTAAATATATTGAGAAAGACAAGGCCTTGGAACGCCGTTTGCAGACTGTTTACATTGGTGAACCCAGTGTAGAGGATACGATTTCCATCCTTCGTGGTTTAAAAGAGCGATACGAATTGCATCACGGGGTCAGGATAACGGATTCCGCCCTGATAGCAGCCGCTGAACTTTCTAATCGTTATATCACCGATCGGTTCTTACCCGATAAAGCTATTGACCTGATTGATGAAGCAGCTTCAAGATTACGTCTCGAAATAGATTCGATGCCGGAAGAAATTGATAATATTGACCGGCAAATCAGGCAGCTGGAGATCGAACGGCAGGTTCTCAAACGGGAAAATGATAAAGAGAAACTGGAGAATATTTCCAAAGACCTGGCTAACCTTGAAGAGAAGCGGGATAACCTGAAAACCCATTGGAATACCGAAAAAGAATTGATTCAGAGTATTCAGGGAATGAAGCAGGCTATTGAAACCTCTCGTCATGAATCGGAAAAAGCTGAACGGGAGAGCAACTATGAAAAAGTGGCTGAACTACGCTATGGTACTATCAAACAACTGGAAGAAGATCTCAAAAAAGCGAAAGAGAAACTGACGGATGTCCAGAAAGATCGTGCTATCCTCAAAGAAGAGGTTGAGGATGAAGATATTGCTGACATCGTTTCACGTTGGACCGGAATTCCGGTTAAAAAAATGCTTCAGAGTGAACGGAATAAACTGCTTCTCATGGAGGAAGAATTGCATAAACGTGTAATTGGACAAGACCAGGCCATCGAAGCGATCTCTAATGCCGTACGTCGTTCCCGTGCCGGTCTTCAGGATATCAGCCGACCAATTGGTTCATTTATTTTCCTTGGTTCTACCGGAGTTGGTAAAACCGAATTAGCCCGTTCTCTGGCTGCTTATCTTTTCAATGATGAAAATGCCATGGTTCGCATTGATATGAGTGAATATATGGAACGGCACAGTGTAAGCCGGCTTGTGGGTGCACCTCCCGGCTATGTCGGGTACGAAGAAGGCGGACAATTGACGGAAGCCGTGCGAAGACGTCCATACTCCGTTATACTTTTGGATGAAATTGAAAAAGCACATCCGGATGTGTTCAATATCCTGTTGCAAGTACTGGATGATGGCCGCCTTACGGATAATAAGGGAGTAACCGTCGACTTCAAGAATACCATTATTATCATGACCAGCAATATCGGATCTCATATAATTCAGAAGAAGATTGAAGATCTGAAGGGTAAAACAATGAGTGAAGAAACGTACGATGAGCTTCACGAAAAGTTAATAGATATGCTCAAGCAGACCATCCGTCCCGAGTTCCTGAACAGAATTGATGATGTAATCGTATTTCATCCGTTATCCAAAGAACATGTACGTTCCATTGTTGATATACAATTAGAACGTGTCTACAAAATGCTCGCTAAGAATAAAATCACGATACAAATAGATGATACGATAAAAGATTGGCTGGCTTCACGTGGGTATGACCCGGTTTACGGAGCCCGACCATTAAAGAGGTTGATCCAAACGGAAGTCGTCAACAAACTTGCGAAACATATATTAGCAAGGGAAAACGAAGGCCCGGCTGAATTTGTAGCCAGAATTGCCAGGGATGGTACGCATCTTGAATTCGCTGAGGTTTTTGATGATGTAGAAGCGTGGGCAGATTAATACCTAATTCGTTATAAGAAAAAGGTTGTCAATAAAATGATTGGCAACCTTTTTTTTATTTGGTTGATTTTTTTAAAAAATGTAAGTGTAATATTATTAATAAGTATATATACGTAGTGATAAGTGTCCGGGTAATTACTAAAAAAATTGATTAAAAAAATGTAACAATTACGCATGACATCACTCTTTAATACAGAGCGGTTAATAAAAAGGGAGTCTAATGAGGCTCGTGTCGTACCAAACTGTAAGATTTAATAGTGAGAAAAGCCATGAGTGAGAGGATACCAATTAGTAAAGTTGTGGAACATCTTTTTGCCAATATTGATAAAATCAAAACTGTAAATGAATGGTCACAGGTTTCGGGATATTCCAAGACTTACTTCCTGCATAAAACTCAAATCTATTATGGTGCAACTCCCGAAAATTTATTACGTAGTATTCGTTTGATGAAAATTCTTGAAGAATTACATGAAAATCCTCAAAAAATAAGTTACGCGATAGCACGGGATGTAGGGTTAAATGATGATAATAGCCTGTGCTACTTTGTTAAACGATATTTTGGTATAACGCCGCTGAAATTGAAGAAAAAAGTCAGAGATTATTCTAATTACGTAAAGATTATTAATAAAGTTTGTGATGATTACGGAGTAGCATTTAACAGATATGCATTAGACTATGTTACTGTTCACGATAAACGATTAGTTGCTTAGAAAGAATATAAGTTCTTACCTATACCCATACCCAAACCCCAAACACTAAAAGCCGTACCTTCCCCCAGTTGGTGCGGCTTTTTTTTCAGTGACTAGTGATTAGTAAACAGTATCAATTGGACCCTGAAACAGGCGATGCCTCGTTAAGAAAAAAATCGAAAATTTGTGATTTGTCACCTGACAACGCTATATAAAATCCGGCACATTTGTTTACTGTAATAATGCGTTGGGATTCAAAACGTTAAGATCCTCCGTTATATATTCCCGTCCTTTACGGATGAGCTCGTCATCGAGATAAACATCGGCGCCAATGCACACAAGATCCCAGTGGATACTGCTTTTGTTGCCATTCGGGGCTTCATCATAATCCTGGCCAAGTGTTAAATGGTTGGATCCGTATATTTTTTCATCAAATAGAATGTCGTACATAGGTTTCTCGATAATGGGATTGGTACCGAAACTAAACTCACCAAAACGACGTGCCCCTTCATCCGTATTTAAAATACTTTCAAGGGCATCATTATTGGATGAATCATAATCGACAACAACGCCATTTTCTACAATAAGTTTAACAAATTCAAACGGTTTTCCCTGGTAAACCGAGGAAGTGTATGTTATCTGTCCGTTTACTGAATCCAATTTAGGTGATGAGAATATCTCTCCATCAGGAATATTACGGGTACCGAAACATGGAACCCAATTTTGACCCTCGATTGATAATTCAATATCGGTACCCTCGCCTTTCAAATGAACCATTTTTGCATTACGAAGACGTTTTTCGAGTGGCTCCATAGCTTTTTTTAGCTTTTGGTAATCAAGCAGACATGCCTGGTAATAATAATCCGTAAATTTTTGTGTCGACATTTTGGCATTCATCGCAAAAGCCGGTGAGGGATACCTCATGATGCACCATTTTGTATTTTTAACCCTTTCTTCAAAATGGACCGGTTTCAAGAATCCATCAGCATGTGCCTTGCTGGCTTCTTTACTGACATTGGAATTTTCATAAATATTTTGAGTTGCCCTGATGCCAACATAAGCATCCATCTTTTTCATCAACGGCAGTTGGTCGGACTCAGCGAGGTATTTCCAAAAGTCAAGATCACCGTTTTCAAGAAGAACCCGTTCAATTTCGGAGTCATTAATTTGTACAAAGGGCTTTGCGCCCATCTCGCGGCTGATTGTAACAAGGGCGCGTGCTAAATCAATGCCATTCAATCCGATCAGGTGAACCATAATATTTTCATCTTTCTGAAGATCGACACTGAATTTCAAAATTTGTTCAGCAAGCTTAAAATCATTGGAATTGTAAATCATAAATATCTGAGTATTATATTAAATCTGATTAATATGGTTGGTGTTGAACCACTATTGAGCTGAAAATTGATCTATATGAATAATTTCATCACATAAATTGAGCTCCTGAGGATCGTTCGTTGCAAGTATTAACAAACGTCTTTCAGTATTCCATTCCTGAACTATGGATTTTATGTAATCATGGCCTTTGAGGTCGAGATTTGTACCGGGTTCATCAAGGAATAAGATATCCGGTTTATAAAGAATTGCGGCTGCCAGTTTAACTCGCTGCTGTTGTCCGGATGACAGGTTACCGAACTGTTCATCCTTTTTAGAATGTAACCCGATTCTATCTAATAAAGATTGTATAATTGAATCGGCATTTTTAATATGGCGTAATTGACAGATGAAATTCAAATTTTCAAAACAGGTCAATTCGGAATAGTGGTTCAGGTAGGGTGCAGCATAACCCATCGATTTTTTTAGATCGGTGGGAGATAGTTTTTGCCCATCTCTATACCATGTAACGCTTCCGAACGTTGGACGTAACAAAAGACTTAAACATTTTAGTAGTGTGGTTTTGCCTGATCCGTTTGGTCCTGCTATACCGGTAATACCGTTACTTATATTAAAAGTAACGTTTGTAAAGATCTTTTTTTGTCCAAAAGTCTTGGATAAATTATTTACCTGAACATTTAACATGACCAAAAGTAAGCAGACGATAGCAAATCACCAATCAAAATAGTTTGTAATGACACTTTTGACAGTATATATTCATCAAAAAACAGGTTATGAATAATATTATTAACGATATCACCTATAAACTTTTACAAAAGTTACCTGAGAATAAGGAATATTTTACTCCTGATGATCTGTTAGAGTATGGTATTCCGGACTTTGTTGTTAAAAGGATAAGCCTTGAACTGCATGATAACCTCAATAATTTTCTGTCTATACCGGAGACGGATTGGGCGGATACGCAAACCGAAAAAGTACATCACGCCTGGAATGTATTTCTGGATGAAGTTGTAGAGAATATACGATTACCTCACAGTTATGCTTCCTCGTTTTTTGAAAGTGTTGTTGAAGAAATCATGACCGTTCTCGTTGAACCCAGGTTAAATATACCGGAAGTTGTTTTTGGTGATAAGGCAGTTCTTTCAGGCAAAAAGGTTATAGAACAGAGTAAAAAGATCGTAGTTTATCAACATTTGGGACAAGCTTTGCAGCGATATCTTCATAGGAAAGAACTTGTTGAACTGACAAAAGAACGTTGTACTGATGTTATTGAACAAGTAGATCAAAAATATACAGAGCGATACAGTCCGTTAAATTGGATTCAATTATTTGCACCCTGGTTTACATTGATGGGTGATAAAGTGGAAACGGAACTTTTGCGCCGGTTTTTTGAAGAAAAGGGCATCGTTGAATGGGCTGATAGATTTGATAGGGAAGAAGATTTTATAAATGGTGATAAACTGCTCAAAATTTTATCTGTATCCCCAGTGGATGAAGAACCACAACAAACCGAAAAGGTGGATTCTAAGGAATTAAACCGGGAGCCGAATACCGAAGAAAGGCTTAATAAGCAGGAAAGGCCGAATAACTCTATTAAAAACGGGGAGCAAGTAGAGAAAGAAACCGATAATATTCAGCTAAAATCAAATGGAAAAGATGAACAAACAGGGGACGAGGAAGTCCCCATTTGGAGGCGATTCGTTCTTGATGAGACTGATGAGGAAACGTTGGTAAATAAAATCTCAAATCAATCACCATCGTCAGAGGTGGACGATGAAGAGGATGAGGACGAAGAGGAGGAGCCATCCGAATCCCCAACCCTGGCTGATATTTTAGCTGAAAAGGCAAGCAGTGAATATGATGCGGCGGATGAAGAAGATTCGGATGAGCTGGAGGATAAGCCTGTCATTGACTTATATGAGGATGATACTGCTGAAAAGAGCAAAAATTTTGAAGAATTATACTACTATATTAAAGATCAGAAAGATTATTTTATTAATAATTTATTTGGCGGAGAGGAAAATGCATTCCTTCAAGCTATTGAAGATATCGCGAAATATTCAAACTGGAGTGATGCAAGCCGTTATATTTCCAAAGAAATATTCCGTAGAAATATGATTGATATATATTCTGAAGTTGCTATTGATTTTACAGACAGGCTTCAATCATATTTTTTAGAAAATTAAAAATCGGATAATAATTATTCAGGTATGCCATACAATAAAAATGAAAAACTAGAAGAATTAAGAGAAAAGTCGAAACTTGGGGGTGGGAAAAACCGGATTGAGCGTCAACATGATTCCGGAAAGTTAACAGCCCGTGAACGTATAGATCTTTTGTTGGATAAAGGAAGTTTTGAAGAAATAGGTGCTTTCGTTGAACATCGTGCTACCGACTTCGGTCTGGACAAGAAAAAATTTCTCGGTGATGGTGTTGTAACCGGGTTTGGTAAAATTGATGGCCGCCCCGTCTATGTTTTCAGTCAGGATTTTACTGTTTTTGGTGGTTCATTGTCGGAGACACACGCCGAGAAAATTGTCAAAATCATGGATTTGGCTGTTAAAAATGGCATACCCATTATTGGCCTGAATGATTCCGGAGGCGCCCGCATACAGGAAGGGGTATCATCGCTTGGTGGTTATGCAGAAGTATTCTGGCGTAATTCCATGGCATCCGGCGTCATCCCACAAATATCAGCCGTGATGGGCCCATGTGCCGGCGGTGCCGTATATAGTCCTGCCATAACTGATTTTACATTTATGGTGAAAGGTACAAGTTTCATGTTTGTCACAGGTCCAAATGTTGTCAAGACAGTGACACATGAGGAAGTGACTTCCGAAGAACTCGGCGGTGCAATGGCTCACAGCTCAAAATCGGGTGTTTGTCATTTTGCAAGTGAAAACGATCCGCACTGTTTAAATGAGATACGACACCTGATGTCATATCTTCCGCAAAATTGCGAAGAGAAGCCACCGGTTTCAACTCCAAAAGATCCTGATGCATCAAAAGTAAAAGCGTTGGATACGTTAGTGCCTGATAACCCCAATAAACCATATGACATGCATGATGTCATCGAAGGGATCGTGGATCAGGATTCATTCATGGAAGTTCATGAACATTATGCAGATAATATCATTGTTGGATTTGCGCGTCTGAACGGTAACAGTTTTGGTGTTGTGGCTAATCAGCCTTTGTCATTAGCCGGTTGTCTGGACATCGACGCCTCATTGAAAGGAGCGCGTTTTGTACGTTTTTGTGATGCTTTTAATATTCCGTTACTCGTATTTGAAGACGTACCCGGATTCCTGCCCGGTACAGATCAGGAATGGGGTGGCATCATTAAACATGGTGCCAAGTTATTGTATGCATTTTGTGAAGCGACAGTGCCCAAAATGACGGTTATTACACGTAAAGCTTACGGCGGAGCATATGATGTGATGAATTCAAAACATATCCGTGCTGATTACAACATTGCCTGGCCAACTGCAGAAATTGCCGTAATGGGTGTGAAAGGTGCCGTTGAAATTATATTCAAAAAAGAGATTGCCAAAGCGGAGGATAAGGAAGCCAAACAAGGCGAATTGGAAGAATATTATGATAAGTTATTCGCCAATCCTTACCGGGCGGCGGCCAGGGGATATATCGATGACATCGCATACCCGTCTGAAACAAGAACGAAGTTGATTAAAGCCTTTGAACTTATAAAGAACAAAGTAGATGAAGTGCCCCGTAAGAAACATGATAATTTACCTATATAATCAATAGTATATATAAACGTTATGAATAGGCGTTAGCATAAGCTTACGCCTATTTTTGTCTTAATTATCTGCTCATGGATCTATTTGAAAAAAAAGATAATAATAAAAAGAAATCCGGCCAGTCAATTCATGAACCGCTGGCAACCCGTATGCGTCCGAGATCGTTGGAGGAATTTGTAGGGCAGGATCACATCCTTGGAGAGAATAAATTGCTCAGACGTATGATTACGAATGGGATTATAGGATCGGTGATATTTTATGGGCCGCCCAGTTCCGGTAAAACGACGTTGGCCTTTGTTATTTCACAAGAAGTGAATGCTGTCTTTATAACTTTAAACGCCGTTTTGGATGGGGTTAAGGATCTAAAGAAAGTAGTTGAAAAAGCCCGTGATCTCCGTAAAATGAATGGGAAAAAGACGATCCTGTTTGTTGATGAGATTCATCGCTGGAATAAAGCACAACAGGATGCTTTACTTCCTCATCTTGAATCAGGTTTACTAATACTGATAGGCGCTACGACAGAAAATCCATTTTACTCATTGGTCGGTCCATTACTCTCCCGTTGTCAGTTATTCGAGTTATATCCGTTTAACAGTGATCAAATAGGTATCATGATCGATCAGGCATTAAATGATCAGGAGCGGGGCTTGGGCAAATATAATGTCAGAATCGATGAAGATGCACAAAATTTTTTATCGGAATATGCCGGTGGAGATATCAGGAATGCTTTAAATGCACTTGAACTGGCAGTGGCCACGAGTAAAGAGGACAAAAACGGTGATCGCCACATTACACTGGATTTGGCCAGTGAGTGTTTCCAGAAACGAACGATTAAATATGATCGAAACGGAGATGAGCATTATCATTATGCCTCAGCTTTTATAAAATCAATGAGAGGCTCCGATCCCGATGCTGCGTTATATTGGTTATCGGCCATGCTGGAGTCGGGTGAAGACCCGAACTTTATATTTCGCAGAATGTTAATTTTCGCTTCGGAAGATATCGGAATGGCTGATTCTTCTGTGCTGACATTGGTTAATTCAGCTCATGAAGCTTTTACAAAATGCGGGATGCCGGAAGGTTGGTATTTCTTATCACACGCGTGCATCTATTGTGCGTTGGCTCCAAAAAGTAACAGTACGTCCGCTGTTTTTTCTGTGTCAGGTGAAATAAGAAAACATGGTATCGGTAAAGTGCCGGCACATCTAAAAGATAAAACAGCAAATAAGCTGGAAGCAAGATATTTAGATAAAGATAATGCCTCGGAAGATTATAAATATCCGCACAGTTTTCCCAAACACTGGATTGAGCAACAATACCTTCCTGATAAACTTAAAGACAAAAAATGGTATGAAGCAGGAAAGGAAGGGTATGAAGCACGTTATTATCAACGGTTGCAAAGCATCAAGAAGGGCGATTGATTAGAGGAAAAGTTACGCTTCAACCATTTTCATATGTGCTTCATACTTCCAATCCAGCTGGAGATTGTAACAGGTTAAAGTATGGTTCATGTGGGTTTTGTTACAATCAATATGCTAAGTGCTTATAATTTTTTTACATAGTGATACCAAATAATAAGAAGATATTCTTTGTGTACGGGTTCACTTGTACGGCTCCATGAACAGGCAAACTGAAATCATCGGTTATTTTCACTTGTTGCGTGTTACTGATACCAAGTAATACAACGCCGGGACTCGTCAACCCGTAATAATCCGATTTAAATGGTATGACACCCATCGTAAGTTCTGCCGTCAAAATTGGATAGGACGCCTGTAAATACATGGAATTTTGTTTATCTCCACCGGCAAAATTAATATTTGCGGATAATCCAATAGGAAAATTCCTGGGACCGGTATATCCAACATTGGCTTCAAATACGTGTGCGTTTGCATAATCAAAATACTTGCCCGGGGTTGAAGATGGGAAAAAGTAATCGGTAATTCCGAGGCTTAAACTACCGGTTTTGATGGGAACCGCATAAGATACATATGCATCTGTTTCGGTATATGCTGGTTTCCCTATAGTAGCGAATGCTCCCCATACACCAATTTCCAGGTTTGAATTGTCATAAATAAAGGAAGGTTGCAATGAGGGAGCATGACCAAAATCAAAACCTCTCCATACATATTGATTATAAACGTCAATTGAAGTATTAAATAACTGCTGAGCCCGGGCTGTACCATAGGTGATCAAGAACCCGGTAAAAAGCAGGAGGATGCTGAACCATTTTTTGAAATATGTATTATTCTTATCCATAATAATTCCTTATAAGTAAGATTGATATGGGTGAAATTTTTAAAAGCGGTAGTTACGTTATCCCATAACCATCCCCGTTCAAGGGGAATGGCCATAGGATTATCGCATCAGGATTACAGTTTTACGCTATTTCTGGAGAAGGGAGTACTTCATCCTGAATCGATAGAGGTTCGTCGTAACCTTTCACACCCATTTCAGGTATATCAAGACCTTCAAGTTCTGCGGCTTCACTTACCCGGAGACCGATTACTTTATCACAAACTTTAAAGAATCCGTACATGAATGCGAATACAAATACAAAACATACAATACCACCGATGAGCTCGGCAAAAAACTGTCCCGGATTGCCATAGAATAGTCCGGTTACAGGACCGGAAACACCATTCCAGCCACTACCGTAAGAACCATCGGCAAATAATCCGAGTGCAAGGATCCCCCACAGGCCATTGACACCGTGAACGGCGATGGCACCTACGGGATCATCGATCATTAGCTTTTGATCAATATAAAATACAGCGACTACTACCAGGACACCGGATATGGCACCAATAATCACAGCGGATTCAGCATTTACGAAAGCACATGGTGCTGTTATAGCGACCAGCCCCGCTAACATACCGTTAGCCATCATACTCGGATCAGGCTTTTTAAATTTATACCACATGTATAACGTCGCAAAAAGAGCACCGCTTGCACTGGCAAGCATGGTATTGGTAGCTACAACAGCGATTCTAAGGTCTGTTCCTGCCAATGTTGACCCGGGATTGAAACCAAACCATCCAAAGGCCAAAATAAAGGTACCGATGATTGCCATAGGAATGTTATGGCCTGGTATCGCGTTCACAGATCCGTCTTTATTATATTTTCCGAGTCTGGGGCCAAGAACCATGGCGCCTGCAAGAGCGGCAACTCCTCCTACCATGTGAACTACAGACGATCCTGCAAAGTCCACAACCCCATGTCCTAAGCCGAAATTGGTACCAAGTGTTGATAACCAACCGCCACCCCATACCCAGTTACCGTAAATCGGGTAAACGATCATGGAGATAAATAATCCGTAAACGGCAAATGAACTGAATTTCCATCGCTCGGCCATGGCGCCGGTTGGTATCGTTGCTGTTGTATCCATGAATACCATTTGGAAAAGAAACAGAGCAAAGATACCAACATCATAAACGGAGTTGTTCAGGAAGAAACCTTTTGCACCGAATAAGCCGAAACCTTTACCAAATAAGTGGAGTGTTATTTCATGCGTCAGGCCGGGAGTGCCTCCTAATGCCGATATAGAGCCAACGCCCCCGAACATGATGGCGAAGCCACATATCCAGAAACCCATGATACCGAGGACATATATGAAAAAGTTCATGCTCATTGTGTGTGCTACGTGTTTAGCCCTGGTAAAACCCGCTTCAACCATGGCAAAACCCGCTTGCATGAACATGACAAGAAAGCCGGCTATGAGTGTCCAAACTAAATTTATGGATATAGAATTATGTCCGACGGCTTCCCCCAGTTCCTGTATCGTGGGTTGACCCGCTTTTGCTGCTGGTACATCCTGAATGGTTCCGGTATGGGCACCGGATGGATCTTCTTTACTCTGTCCGTATGATGGTGGTGAGACAGCAGTGATCAGTAATACAAGAATCAAAATCACTGCAGAAAAATAAGAGAGTGTAAATTTCCTGTTTATATTAGCTTCCATAGTGTTAATCCTTAATTGAGAGAGACAAGGTTTTATTAAATTAAGTTGTAAGGTTTGAATGGGAGGTTAAATCGTTTATTATAGGGCTCCGGAACCACGATCACCGTTACGGATACGGTATGCGTCGTCGACATCATAAATGAATATTTTACCGTCACCCACTTCTCCGGTCGATGCCGTTTTCATGAGGCAGTCAACAAGTTCGTCGATTCTGTCATCAGGGACAACGATATTCAACATCATTCGTGGGATAAAACCGATATTTAATTCTGTTCCACGGTATCTTTGTGTGATCCCATGTTCCAATCCGTAACCTTTAACATCCATAAAGGTCATGAATCCTATTCCTATCTCTTCGAGATCTTTGTGAACATGCTCAAATTTTGAAGTTCTTATTATTGCTTCCACTTTTTTCATAAATCAAGCTGATTATAGTTGATTGGATTCCTTGTTATTGACAACTGACTGGGAAATTTCCCATTTATAAGAGGAGTAACACTAATTCCGATGATTAACACGAATAACCAGATGTTGATTGATTATTCAACAGATACTCACTGTCACTCTTCTCCATTACCTGTTAAAAATTCAGGCAAACGTTTATCAAAACTTTACTAAGTAACAAATTGTCGCATTTCTACCGTAAATATTAATGTTTATAAATTAATATTCAAAAATATATTTAGTATAAGTAATCACTATCATTAATTTGTTAAGTATAAATGTCTAAAAAGCGCTTTTTGTTAGGAAAGATTTTTAGGGAACGGTGTGCGTATCTTTTACCTTTATTTCATATCATGTAGTTCGAAGTAAAAAATGTTTTTAAACGTCTTATGATTAAAATTAAAATTATCAGTGCTACAGACCGGCCTGGGTCTAATGCATTGAAGGTTTCCAGGTATATAGCACCGAAGTATGAAGAGTTAGGTGCGGATGTTTCAATAGTTAGTTTGATGGATTTTCCTGTTAAAGATGTAATCGGTGGCAGATATGGACAGAAAATTGAAAGTGTTGATGCTTTTAATGATCAAATACTGAGTGCTGATGCTATAGTTGTGGTACTTCCCGAGTATAATGGGTCATATCCCGGAATCTTAAAGCTTTTTATTGATTACCTGCCATATCCAAAAGGGTTAGAAAAAAAGCCGGTTTGTATCGTTGGGGAGTCGTCCGGCACATTCGGGGCTCTTAGGGCGGTAGAACAGTTACAGGCTGTTTTGGGATATAGAAATGCGTATATCTTTCCCGAACGAGTATTTATTTCAAGGGTAAAACAGAATTTTGACCCTGAAAATGGAATAAAGGATGAGTTCACTCAAAGCTTATTAATCGATCAAATACGTAATTTTTACAGCTTTGCCACGAGTGTTAAAGAAAATGAATTTACAGACAGCGGTTTGTACGGTTAACTATAATAACCCGTCGGACGGTTGGAGCCGTCAGACGGATTAGAAATAATTACCGGCCATTTTATTAATTAAGCTTAAGCATATAACCCACACCGTGTAAGGTAACAAGGTATTGTGGATCGTCCGGTTTCAATTCTATTTTAGAACGTAGTTTGGAGATATGTACATCAACAGTACGGGTATTGGTGCTGTATTCGTAACGCCATACATTTTCCAACAGATCATCTCTTGAGACAGGCTCATTAGCGTGTGATACCAGGTATCGTATTAATTCCACTTCACGGGTCGTCAATTCAGTTTCCTCATCAGGGCGAAAAACGGTTGATTCGTTTAACTCTATACGTACCGGTCCAAGTGTAACGACATCAATAGGTCCCGTTTTAGAATAGGAATTAGCACGACGAAGACGAGCCTGTATTCGGGCCAGTAGTTCTTTCACGCCAAAGGGTTTAACCATGTAATCATCGGCGCCGATGTTCAAACCTGTAACACGAGCAATTTCCTGGTCACGCGCGGTGAGCATAATAATCGGAAAGATATATTTATCTTCCAGTATTCGTTTACATACCTCATAACCACTCATACCGGGAAGCATAATGTCGAGTATTAATAAATCAGGCGTTAAATCTTTAATAAAATTTAAAGCATCTTGTCCCTTTTCTTTTACGTGTACTATATAACCTTCATTTTCAAGGGTATCACGTAGAGTAAAAATCAAACTGGGTTCATCCTCAACAATGAGAATATTTTTATCCTTGA
>Ga0102944_1001055_pt1 | contig 19378 bp, 13 predicted proteins | sample SalPonD_shore_MG_FD_78172 | JGI IMG/M metagenome (GOLD analysis project Ga0102944, IMG submission 78172) | Salt pond soil microbial communities from South San Francisco under conditions of wetland restoration - Salt Pond MetaG... | ecosystem: Environmental > Aquatic > Marine > Intertidal zone >...
AGTCGGCCGGTACGCGGATAAATTCTCCGAACCCTCCAAAAGTATTTTGGCCAAGATCATAACCGGTGACGATCACGGGGTCGCCCGCTTGGAACCGGTCATCCGGGCTTTCAACGATAGTGCCGGCGGCATCTATACCGGGAATATGCGGATATTCTTTGGTGACTCCTTTATTGCCTGAAGCCGATAATGCATCCTTATAATTCAATGAGGAATAGTGAACTTTAACCAATAGTTCGTTTTGAGGTAATTGATCAAGAGGCCACTGTTTTAGAGCACGTTCGAAGGTTCCATTCTTTTCTTCAACGATCAGCGCTTTGAATGTATCACTCATAAAAATTTCATTATTCTTTTCAGCCATTTAAGTTTACCGCTGTACGGAGGATAACGCAGGGGGATATCCAGCCAGTTTGCTTTTTTCATTACGCTTTTGCGGTGGGTGAAAGTATCAAAGCTTGTTTTGCCGTGATAACTGCCAAAACCGCTACGGCCGATACCGCCAAAAGGCAGTTCCGAATTCGCAAGGTGAACAACGGTATCATTGATACAGCCCCCGCCAAAAGGAATCTCTTCGATAATTCTCTGTTGTAGACTACGATCAGTCGAGAATAAATACAGGGCCAGGGGCTTGTGCCGCGCATTTATGGAATCGATTACCTTGCCTGGTTGCTTGAACGAAAGTACGGGCATAATGGGTCCGAATATTTCCTCCTGCATCACCGGATCGTCCCAATGTATGCCGGTCATAACGGTAGGCTCAATATAAAGATCGTCGGCATCAGCCGAGCCTCCGATTAGTACTTTTTGGGGATTCAGGAGTTGCTCGAGTCGGTCAAAATGCTTTCGGTTAATAATTCTGGCAAAGTCCGGACTTCCGCTCGGATCATCCCCGTAGAAAGTCGTGATATTTTTTTGGATCAGCTCACAAAATCGGTTGTGGATCGACTGGTGTACATAAACGTAATCAGGACTTACACAGGTTTGTCCTGCATTCATGAATTTGCCCCATGCGATGCGTCTTGCAGCCGTCTTCAGATCCGCAGTCTCATCAATGATGACGGGTGATTTGCCACCGAGTTCAAGGGTCACCGGCGTAAGGTTTTCGGCAGCTGCTTTCATAATGATTTTTCCTATCTGCGGGCTGCCGGTGAAAAAAATATAGTCCAGCGGTTGCTTTATTAATGATTGGGTAGCCTCGGCATTGCCTTCCACCACATGCAGGTAGCCCGGATCGAAGGTTTCGTTGATTATCTTCGCAAGCAGGCCCGAGGTATTGGAGGCAATTTCAGACGGCTTGATAATAGTACAATTCCCCGCGGCTATAGCCCCCAGGGCCGGAAGTACCGAAAGATGAAGCGGGTAATTCCATGTCCCGATTACAAGCGAAACACCGTAGGGTTGAGGATAAATATAGTTCGTAGACGGAAAATTAAAGGCCGCGTCACGCACTTTTTTCGGTTCGCTCCAATGAGAAAGCTGATCCAGCAGATGATCGATTTCCCGTTTTAAGATAAGCAGCTCGGTTGCGTATGTTTCGAAAACCGGTTTTTTGAAATCGGCATGGAGTGATTCAAAAAAAGCCTTCTCATTCTTTTCCAAAAGCATCTTCAGTTTTCGGAGCTGCTCTTTTCTGTAGGAAATTTTGCGGCTTACTCCGCTCTCGAAAAATTGATGCTGTCTGCTGACGATTTGTTCCATAGGCTAGTCATTTGAATTATTTCTGCCTTGAAAGGTATCCATCGAGTGATAAACGCCAAAAAGTTTGCCGGCAATCAGGTCAAAAAGCCGGGTGGGCAACAGGCCTTTAAGGAGTGGCAGTAATTTCACCATAAACGGAGCACGCAGATGGACTTTATCCCGCTTAACCGCATCAATAATGCGTTTTGCGATATCCAACGGCTCCAAAAGAGGTGTTAAAAAGGGCGGGGTGACTCCTGCAAAAAGGCCGGTCTTGATGTAACTCGGTTCAACCGTGGTCACTTTAAGGTCGGTGTCCTGCTCCAGCTCCAGGCGAAGTGATTCCGACCAGCCGATCATACCCCATTTGCTGCTGGCATATACCGCCATGCGAGGATTTCCAAGATAGCCCGATGCCGAAGCAATATTTACAATATGACCGGATCGGCTTTGTATCATGTCCGGCAAAAAAGCTCGTGTGGCGTGCATGGCGCCCAGCAGGTTTATCTTAATGGTTTGTTCAATATCGTCTCGGGAATGTTGCTCAAATCTTTTGCCTATCACAATACCGGCATTATTTATTAAAATATCGAGCGAATGGATTTTGGCAAGAACACGGTCTGCAGCTTGATAAACTTGTTCAGGATCGGAAATATTTACGTTAAAAGTGAGGATTTCAGATGCATATTCCTGCAGATGATTTTCAGCTTCGTCCAGTTTTGCAGCATCAATATCCCAAATAACAAGTTTGGCGGCACCTTCTTTGAGTGCAAGTTTTCCCATCAGTAGTCCGATACCGCCGGCGCCCCCCGTAATAAGTACGTGTTTATTTTTGAATGAACTCATATCGGCCAATCGTTCACTGGTTTCTTAAGTATACAAATAATATTCTGAGAGATATAGAGAAGAAGTGCAAAATTTCTTATATCACAAAAAAGAAATAAAAGGGATTAAAGAATGCCGAATGCGGATAAAAATGATTTACAAGCCAGGATTACTCGCCTTGAGCAGCGGGTGGAAGAACTGGAGCAGCTACTGGAGGAACAAAACGTGACGGAGGTGAAAAGTCCGTCTGCCGGAACCAGGGAAAAGTCTGCGCTACCTTCAGAAAGCTCGAGACCTCGAAAGCAAACCTGGACGCCTCGAGACATCCAGCCGGGAGAGCAGTGGTTAAATCGTATCGGCATCGGTTTGCTGCTTATCGGTATTGCTTTTCTGTTCAAGTATTCGATTGACCAGGGGTGGCTGATTCCTCCGGTCCGCAGTGCCATCGGCTTAGGCATGGGATTAGTGCTGTTTTTAAGCGGCCTGCAGATGCAAAAAGAGGATACTCCAATGAAACAAATATTACTCGGTGGAGGCATCTCTACTTTCTACATCACCGGTTTCGCTACCTTTCAACTGTATTCCTTTGCTTCGGGATTTGTGATTTGGCCCTTTATGATAATTGTCACGCTGTTGGCACTTTCGCTTTCCTTGCAGCAAAGCGAAGCAGTGTTGTCTGTCATCGGCACGCTGGGCGCTTTGGGTACGCCCTTTATGCTGTACACCGGAAGCGGGAGTGTGGTAATGCTAATGCTGTATACGGCGTTGGTTTTGGTCGGGACCGGTATCGTTTATTTTTTTAAGGGATGGAAAGCCTTGCTTTGGAGTATCACTGCCGGTGGTTTTGTAGTGATGTGTGTGGGGGTGGTAAACACTGCTTTTGCGGCAGGTACTGCTACTTCAACAGAGCGCTGGGCACTGGTAATCGGTACGGTGATTTGGGGAATGTCGTCCTGGATATTAGCGACCGGCCGAGCGATGTTGACGGCCAAAAATCCCCAAAGGTGGCCGGATCATTCGATGGTGCTCAAGGATGGCAATATTGATCCGAATATGAATTTTAAACCGGGCGCAAGCGTGCATCTGCTTGTATTTTTAGTGCCCCTGTTCATAATGCCGTTGATGATTGGCATATGGAATTTATCACAGAATGGGACTGGAATTGTGGCTTTTGCGTTAGCCGGTATCGGCACATTGGGATATTTGGCACTAAAAGCAGAAGAATCCTCCGGTCTTGCATCCACTCACATCTTTATGTCGCTGGTAATGTTAACCATCGGATTGATTTTGCTGCTGGAAGGGAACGTGCTTTTTACCGTATTGGCAGCCGAGGCTATTGCCCTTCGCTATATTGCTTATCAGACAGATGATGAAAAGGTGAATATCAGTTCACATATATTGTTTGGGATTGTCATTCTTTGGCTCATTAATCTAATGCGATTTTCAATAGGAGCTTCACCTACCTTTAATATTGAGGGGGTACAGTTGGCATTTATCTCAGCGGGCGGTTTGCTTTTGCCCTTATGGCTGAAAAGGGAGGATATACGGCTGGTATACCGGGTGGTCTGCCATATCCTGTTTCTATTCTGGATCTATAAAGTGCTTTCTTTCGCTGAAAACGGTCAGGCTTGGGTTACGGTTGGCTGGTGCATTTACGGGGTGCTTCTGTTGGTTTTGGGATTTATCCGGTTCGGAAGACGTATCCGGTTGGCCGGTATGACAACGATATTTATAGTGGTTGGGAAACTTTTTTTGGTAGACTTATCACAACTACAGGCGATCTGGCGGATTCTGTTGTTTATTGGATTCGGCATAGTATTTTTATTACTGGGATACTACTGGCAAAGGAAGATGGGAGAAGAAAATTCAGATCTTTGAGAATAGCATAGATTAAAAAATGATGTTACTTTTCGTATCGTTGTATCAATCCTTTTGTAAAGCTCAGAGGAGATCTTGAGAACAATTTATCTGACCTATGAATGCTAAAAAAATACTGCTTTTTGCTGCTGTCTTAGCGCTTGCCGGGTGTTCATCTCCTATTCAACAGGCCGCGCAATCTATTACCAGGCAAAGTCTGATGGCTCCCGTCAAGAAGTTATCTTCGGACGAATTCCAGGGGCGGGCCACGGGAACGCCAGGAGAGGAAAAGACGGTAGATTATTTAGTCAGCCAGTTTAAAAAATATGGAATTCGGGGCGGTATGCCCGATAGCAGCTATGTACAGGATGTGCCGTTGGTTGGCCAAAAGACATCGAATGACGCCAAGATTAACATAACGCGAAATGGTCAGACCATACAAACGTTGGACTATTATTCGGATTTTATGGCTTGGCCCGCCAACCTGTCGGAAAACGTATCTGTCGAAGATGCCCCGTTGCTTTATGTGGGATACGGTATTCAGGCACCGGAAGAAAATTGGGATGATTTCAAGGGAATGGATGTGAAAGGGAAGATCCTGGTAGTGAAAAATAACGATCCCAGCAGTGATCCCGGTTTGTTTGGCGGGAAAACACGCCTTTATTATGGTCGTTATGATTATAAATACGAAAAAGCCCGTGAGCTGGGGGCCGCCGGTGTGTTGATTATACACACGACACCCACGGCTGGCTACGACTGGAATGTGGTGGCTAATAGCTGGAACCGCGAGCGGTTTTACCTGCGGAATAATAAAGCCATGGAAAATTCTCCTACTAAATTCAACGGTTGGCTTACCAAATCAGCCAGCGAAGCTCTTTTCAAGAGTGCGGGTCTCGATCTTAAGAAACAATTGGCGGATGCCGAAAAACGGTCGTTCAAGCCGGTCCCGTTGCATGGCTTGCGATTGAGTATCGGCCTGTCGGCAACTTATCAGAATAAAAGCGCTAAAAATGTGCTTGCGGTTATAGATGGCAGGAAGAACAGGCTTGATGATCAGTATATGATATTTTCAGCCCATCACGATCACCTTGGAATTACCCAGCCTGTCAGGGGGGATTCGATTAATAATGGGGCCCTGGATAATGCAGCCGGGGTTAGCTCAGTGTTGAATATGGCGCGGGCTTACAAAAGGTTACAACCGCAGCTCAAACGAAATGTGTTGTTCCTGGTTGTCGGGGCCGAAGAAGTGGGACTGCTGGGGTCGAAATACTGGGCTGAACATCCCACAGTGCCGCTTACCAAGGTTACGGCAGATATCAATTTGGATGGCATGAATGTGTATGGCAAGACCAAAGATCTGGTACTCATCGGCTATGGCAGAAATACGATCAGCGATGTAATTGAAAAGGTGGCAGATGAACGGGGACGGGAGATAAAACCAGATCCTCATCCCGACCGGGGATATTTTTATCGTTCGGATCACTTCTCCCTGGCCAAGAAAGGCGTTCCGGCTATATTTCCGAATCGGGGAACCGAATTTATCGACAAGCCGGCAGGCTACTCATCTATGGTTGACAGTCTCGAAGATGCGAATTACCATACAGTGAATGATGAAATCAATAAGTATTGGGATCTCAGTGGCATGGTTCAGGATGTTCGCCTACTTTTCCATGCCGGATATCGAATCATCAACCAGCCGGAGATGCAGGAATGGAATGAGGGTGATGAATTTAAGCAGGCCCGGCTTAATATGATTGAGAAGGCCAATGCTGAATAACTGTAAAATCTTTATTACAAAAGAATCGTTACTTAACCGAAAACCAGCATGTATTTAACCAAGAAAAATAATCTTATGAAGAAATTATTAACACTCACGCTTACGGCTATTCTGTTCGTAGGGATAAGTGCAGTCGGTAAAGCACAGGATAGCACATCTACAAAAAATAAGGGAAAGAAAATTACGATTGTTGAATATTATGATTACGAATGCCCGGCCTGCGGTTATTATTATCCCTTTGTTAAAAAATTAATGAAAAATTATGGCGATCAGATAAATCTGAAGCTTCATTTTTACCCGTTGACAAGTCACCAATATGGGGCTTTGGCGGCACGTGCGGCACAGTCGGCCAAAAATCAGGGCAAATTCCATGAGATGCACGATATGCTATTCGAAAACCAGGATCGATGGGCCCATTCCGGCAATCCGACACCTATCTTTATCAATTACGCCCGCAAGTTGGGATTGAATATCCAGGAATTTAAAAACGACCTGAATGCCGCAAAAACTCAAAAAACAGTGATGGAATCGAAGCAGGAGGGCATCCGAAGAGGAGTGCATTCTACGCCTACCTTTTTTATTGAGGGCGATATGCTGCAGCCTTTACCTCAAACATACAAGGGATTTGAGCAAGCCGTGAAAAGCTATCTCAATGAAGATGCCAAGGGGTAACTCTGCTTTCAAAAATTTTCTTTTTGCTGGGTTAATATTATGATTTACGAATTCCTCAATAAGAAGCCTGATTACCCGGATTCTGTTTTCGTGTCTCCCAGTGCTGATATTATCGGTGATGTGAGTTTTGGTGAAGAGAGCAGTGTGTGGTTTAATGTGACGATTCGGGGAGACGTGAACTGGATTAAAATTGGCCGCCGATCTAATGTTCAGGATAACACCTGTATTCATGTAATGAATCAGACGGGACCTACGCAGATCGGCGACGAAGTTACGATTGGGCACAATGCTATGATTCACGGCTGTACGATTAACGACCGCGCCCTGATTGGTATTCATGCGACGGTTTTGGATAAAGCGGTAATAGAGTCGGATGTGATTGTTGCTGCTGGCAGCCTGGTGCCTCCCGGCAAGCGACTGGAATCAGGATATATGTATATGGGAACGCCCGTCAAACAGGTCCGGGAACTCACTGACGAGGAGATAAAATCGATCAAAGAGCATGCGGACAACTACGTCAAATATGCCCGTGCCTACATGCAGAAGGATACGTATGAGAAGAATCCTTTTTATAGTACGAAGTAAATTCTGCCATTTGAGCTACCGGTAACAGATGAATTTGAAGTCAGGAAAACCTGAACACCGGACGGTAGTGAAGTACGGCAGCCTCCAATTTGTGGTGATCGCTTACGCACTGATAAATCACAGTATTCGCAAAGACAGATAACACTATCCAACATGCCGAAAAAACTAAAAGTCACACTGCTCATATATTTTTTGTTGTCAGCAGCAGTTGTTACCAAAGCCCAGGAGCCGTTGATTACCGATATCCCTGCCCGGAAGACCGTCAGCCTGGACGGTAAGTGGGCTTATATTATGGATCCCTACGAGACAGGGTTTTACGATTATCGATATAAGGAGCTTGCACCGGATAATCCGAATGCTTATTGGAACAGCGACCAGCCGCAAGGCAAATACGGTCGGAAAGAATTTGGATACGATACTGCCCGTTACAGCCTTCATGTCCCCGGCGACTGGAATTCGCAGGATCCCAAATTTCTCTATTACGAAGGCAGTGTGTGGTATAAAAAGACCTTCGATTACAACAAGAGCGACCCTTCGAACCGGCTATTCTTGTATTTCGGGGCCGTAAATTATCGGGCAGATGTGTATCTGAACGGACGAAAGCTCGGCATGCACAAAGGCGGGTTTACGCCTTTTAATTTCGAAATTCCCGATTCCCTGTTAAAGAAAAAGGGAAATTCACTGGTCGTACATGTCAATAATAACAGGTCTGTAAATGAAGTGCCGACCGTAAATTATGACTGGTGGAATTACGGGGGGATAACCCGCAGCGTGAAGCTGGTAGAAGTACCTCATGCGTTCATCCGGGATTTCTTTATTCATTTAAAAAGACCGGCAGCCGGACAGGCGCCTGATTCTAAAAATGCCGAAACTACCGGATGGATAAAGTTTGCCGGGGATTACCGGGGACCGGTTATCGTAGAAATCCCGGAATTAAATTTCAAAAAAGTCTTTCAAACGAACGGCCGGTCTAAAGTGCCTGTGAGTTTTACACTGCAGGATGTACAATTCTGGTCGCCGAAAAATCCCAAAAGGTACCGTGTGGTTATAAGCGCCGGAAAAGACCGCGTGGAAGATAAAATCGGCTTCCGTACTATCGAGGCTCACGGGCAACAGGTTTTGCTGAACGGGAAACGCCTGTTTATGCGTGGAATTGCTATTCATGAAGAGATTCCCCAGGAAGGCCGCCGGGCCCACAGCAAGAAGGATGCGCTGCAACTTTTGGGTTGGGCAAAAGAGCTGAATTGCAATATGGTGAGGCTGGCCCATTATCCCCACAACGAGAACATGATCCGAGCGGCCGATTCACTGGGCGTATTGGTCTGGTCGGAAATTCCCGTTTACTGGACCATCGATTTTGGGAATAAAGCGGTCTACGAAAAAGCTAAACAGCAACTTACCGAAATGATAACCCGGGACCGAAACCGGGCCAACGTGATCATCTGGTCGGTTGGTAATGAAACCCCGGTTAGCCCGAAGCGGACTAACTTTATGCACAACCTGATAACCGAAGCACGTAAACTGGATCCCACCCGGATGGTTTCGGCGGCCCTGGAAGTCAATTATAATTCGGGAAAGGCGGTAAACCTCATCGATGATCCGCTTGGTAAATATGTTGATTTGGTAGCTTTTAATGAATATCTGGGCTGGTACGGGAGTACGCCCGACGAATGCCGTACCACAAATTGGGATACGCCTTATGACAAGCCCCTCTTTATCAGTGAGACGGGAGCCGGTGCCAAAGGCGGATTTCATTCCAAAGACCGGGCAATGTGGAGCGAGGAATACCAGGAGTGGTATTACAAAGAGCAGTTAGCAATGTTGAAGCGTATGCCGGCCAAATTTTCCGGAATTTCGCCCTGGATACTGGCTGATTTCCGCTCTCCAAAACGTAACAATCCGGTATACCAGGAGGGATGGAACAGAAAAGGTCTGATCAGTTCGGATGGAAAGAAGAAAAAAGCATTTTTTATTCTGAAAGCGTTCTATGATAAGATAGAAGCCAATGGAGGGATGTTTAAAAACTAGGAATCGTAGAATATCGAACAAGGAACTGATGAATTACGAAGTTTTTTCATTATCCGACATTCCTTGTTCTGCAGTTCGATATTCCTTGTCAGGTCTAACTCGTTCATCTTAAATCGGTCTATCGATCCATCGCAATTTAAATTTGTACTGTAAGGGGGAGCTGCACGCTGGTATATTCTGGTTTTTTGCCCCTACATGTGTCATGCTGAACTTGTTTCAGCATCTTTTGCTACAACAACCTAAAGCTGTCCGGTATGTATTCTGGGTATCGTAGTATGGTTATCATGAGTAGTACTTAAGCGCTATTAATTCTCATCCTCTTCCTTCTTCCGGGGTCGCTCCGGCCACCCGGTACGTAAGTCATCCCAATTGAGCAGGGTATTGAACACCAGCCCGTGGCTCGCATGCGTCTCCCAACGCCAGAACGTATGTGGTGCAAACATGACGACATGTCCCTTGCCGACCGGCACATCAATCACTGCAGGCGTTCCGGCAAGCTCTTTGCCGCCTTTAAGCATACCGCTTAACAGCAGGGTTTTCGTATTTTTAGCAAAGCGCATGATTACCCGCGGATATTCCTTCTTCCAGCGTTGATCCTTGAGCCAGTCAGGTGTCATATAATCATCAGGTCCCCCTACGGTGGTATCCGCTTTGAAAACCGGCCGTTGTTTAAAATAAACACTCATTGTATCGGGATAACCGTAGGCAATGGGACTGGTGGTATCGACGGTTTCCGTTTTAAAAATACTGCCATGGGTTTCAAGGTTATGCGTTTTCCGGATGCTGATATGGCGTGTAAACCCCAGATCGATGGGTAGGGATGAGCTGCCGGCATCAGTGATCAGGACGCCACCGTTTTCAATAAATCTTTTCAGATTTGCGACGCCGTTATATCCCATACCCTGTCGCTGATCTTTAGTCTGGTCGATGCGTCCCAGGTTAGGGGTAAGGTCGGTTTTTTGCCAAGGGATGGGTGGGCCGGCTTTACTTGCACCGTGTACAAGTTCTTCGGTACTCCCGTAGGTTTCAGGCAGGATGATGACATCATATTTGTTTGGATCCATATCCCGAAAATCCTGCGTTGAAAGATAATCATAGGGAATATTCAGCTTGTCGAATGCCAGGCGCCACCAGCCGGCATTTTGGGGCGTGGGAATCCACGTGTGCACCAGCGCCACTCGCGGAATGTTGGCATTATGCATGGCTACATCCGGTGTTTCCGAGATGCCGCTTACTTTTATTCCCAGCTCTTTGGCCTTGTCTGCTATTGCCTGATGTTGCGCGGTACTTAAGTCGGCTGCCTGAATAATCAATGATCCCGAATGGTAATTTGTGTTGGCTGCTTGAAATGATTTTTCGGCTATTTGCATCGGGATATTCGGCAGTTGCAAACGGAACATCGCGATCTGACTTTCCGTAGTGTTATTGAGCAGATAAACAGACCGATTGGGACGATCAAGTTCGCCTTTGGGATGAATATCGCTAACAAGTAACTGCATATCGGCTTTAAGGATATCCGGATCGTTAACTTTATAAGATTGCACCTGGTACAAATAGGGCAGTGTCCATCCCACATCATCATAGGGTGCTTTATAGCGATCGGGGAAGTCTTGCCGATCCAGCAAAGTACCCACCAGCGTACGGTAGGGCTGATCCATACGTATGATATAGGCTCCTCCTTCAATCGTTTTTCCTTTCTGATCCGGTTTTTTACTGTCGTCGTCTTTTTTACCGTTATTCCAGGAAAGCGACTTTTCTGTTTGCTGTACCTCGATACCGTTTTTTCGCAGCAGGTTGACCAGACGAGCGGTCGCCAACGGTCGCCGTTGATCTTTAGGTATCACAAAGGCATACGGCGCCTTATTTTTGCCATCCTGAATGGCTTTGTTGGATCTGCGATAAAAATTTTCAAGAAATTCCTGTTTGTGGATGGCGGTATAATCCAGGGTTGAAAGTACCCCGGTTTCCATGTAATTGATGTTATCGCGGAGCGACCATTTGGTCTTTTTAACCGGCGGATTCATCCGGTACCACTCTGTAGAGGTAGCACTTTTGGTCAGGTGGCGTTCCACGGTTTGAGGTATAGAATTGCCGAAGGTCTCGTAAAAGCGACCGATGGAATTGCGGTTGTTGGCAATCCAGACCAGGTAATTGCCGGCCCATCCGTTAAAAAAGCCCCACGTCCAGACGCCCGGCATGTCACGGCGCGTGAGTGCATCCACATCGTTATATGCCAGCTTATTCCATTCATCGACGGTAGTGGCATCGAAATAGGGATTGTACGGGCCCTGGCCGGTTTGCACGTAAAGAAATGGAATCGACTCATGCAGATCGTGCATAACGGTCGGTTTCCAGTATAGATAAGTGTTCAGGATATTGTTTGTGAGATCCAGTGCCAGCCCATAGGCATCGCGATTATTGTCGTGGGCAACATAATGTCCCCAGTAGGTTAAAGTAGGTGTAACATCTTTATGTGCATCCCGCCACCGGTAAATGTCGATTGTGCGATCACGTCCGTCGGGTTCGGTAACCGGAGAAATTCCCACGATAACATTCTTGCGGATCTTCTGGATTTTTGGCGAATTGGATACGGCCAGCCGGTAAGCCAGCTCCATCACCATTTCCGGGCTGCCGGTTTCGGGTGAATGAAGTCCGGCCGTCAGATAGTAAATGGGTTTCGCTTTGGGGATGATCTGCTCGGATTGCTGTTTATTAATGCTGCGCGGATCAGAAAGTTTATTTAGGTATCCACGGTAAGTGTTGATATTTTTAATAGTGGAAGCTTCGGCGATAAAAACCTCGATCATATCCCGGTTTTCTTCGGTCTTGCCAATGGTTCGGACCATCACGCGCGGCGATTTTTTGGCCAGCTCCCTCATGTATGCATAAATTTGCTCGGTATAATGCAGGGTATCAGGAGCGCCTATTATGGTACCGAAATAATCTTTTGGACTGGGAATGTCGGATGATGCCGGCAGATGATCGACGAGTTCATTTAAATAATCCGTATTGGTAGTGTATTCTTTAATTTTTTGCCCGTAATCCTTATCCATTTTCTGTTGGGCGCGGGCGGGCGTCATCCACAGAAAAAAAAGAAATGCAATAATTGTTGAGCAAGATAATCGTTTCATAGCGACCCCGTTTAATTGACAGTAAACCGACAAGTAACTTTTTAATTGCTAAAAAACTGTCAAAAAGTTGGATAACCGGCAACCTCAGGACGTAAAAAGTTGGTAAATTTTTAGAATCTCTTTGAGACATTGTATGTCATCCCTCTTCGTCCAATGGTTATCGGACTCATCGGGATGACTTAGGGTTTAAATAGATTCATTGTAAAAATGAGTTATTAGTTATGAATGAGCAACTTGGGAAATGGCTGGTCGGTATCGGAGCATTTATCGTGCTCGCAGGAATAATCGTATGGCTGTTTGGCGATAAACTGAGCTGGTTGGGGCATCTTCCCGGGGATATCAGGATCAAAGGCGACCACTATGGATTTTATTTTCCCATTACTACTATGATAATCATTAGCATTGTGCTAAGCATCTTGCTTACCCTGATTGCACGTTTTTTGGGAAAATGACTGCCTCCGATAACATCATTTCTTGGCGAAAGTTATGGCCGGCAAAGAAATTTCTTCAAACGATCATTATCTTTTTTTAGATTTGCGGATGAAATAATCTTTAAATAATTCTTAGTTTAATCTAAGGATAGAAGACCAATCTACTCCTCTGTTATCTCGAATTCACGTTAAAATAACTCACTTTGTCAGGACTATACATCCATATTCCTTTTTGCAAGCAGGCCTGCTCGTACTGTGATTTTTATTTTGTAACCCGAACATCGGAGCGGGATCATTTTGTGGAAAGACTAATCCAAGAGATTCGGGATTATCAGGGAACAAAATATGTGCGGGAGCCCGTTAAAACAGTTTATTTTGGCGGTGGGACGCCCTCATTGCTGGCACCGATGCAGGTTGAAAGAATTTTGTCGGCTATTGAAGATGTTTTTCCCGTGGATACTGATGAAATTACCTTAGAGATGAATCCCGACGACGTGTCTGCCGATTTTTTGTCTGCGCTAAAAGAAATTGGGATCACCCGGGCCAGCATGGGTGTGCAAACTTTTCAACCGGAACTACTTGAGTTTATGCATCGCGCCCATTCCCGTGAGGAAGCACTCCAATGTATCGAATTGCTGGGGCAAACCAGTTTCGATTCTTATACGGTGGACCTGATTTACGGGAATCCCGGCCAGAGTCTGGAGCAGCTTGATGAAGATGTAAAAACCCTTTTGCAGTTTGATCCCCCGCATATTTCGGCTTATTCGCTGACGATTGAGCCGCAAACCCGGTTGGGTAAGCAGGTTGAACTGGGGCGCATCGTGCCTCCCGAAGACGACAAGGTGGCTCGTCATTTTGATTTAATTAATGAGCGATTTCAGGAACAGGGAATTCGTCGTTATGAAGTCAGCAATTACAGTAAGCCGGGACGAGAAGCCCTCCACAATAGCAGTTACTGGGAACACGAGAACTACCTGGGTTTTGGTCCGGGCGCCCATTCGTTTTGGTGGGATGATGAGGCCATTCGCTGGGAAAATGAAGCTGATTTGAGGAATTATTTGAAGGCGGAATCAAATCCCCGGAAAGAAAAATTGACACTGTTGCAATTGGCCGAAGAACGCCTGATGATGGGACTGCGAACGAAAAAGGGAGTGGGGCTCGGAGAGCTAACCGGGAAGTATGATTATCGATTGAATGAACGACAGCATGAGTACCTGAACCGGCGCGAGGATGAGGAGAAGTTGCAGGCAAATAACAGGATTTGTTTAACTGACAAAGGAATCAAAATAGCTGATGCCATTATCTTGGATTTGGTTACGCTGCATTGATTGCTTTTATTTATCAAATGGAACAACTTAATGCCGGATTATTAAATTGTTTCAGTTAGAGCACTCTGGTTTTTAGTGTGATTTAAGGAGTGGATTCGTCATGCGTGATATGTGAAGAAAACGCCCGGCTTCTGAGAGCTGCATCCTTAAATATTCAATCTGTTACCGAATAATAATCCGTTAAAGGCTATAAACGTAATTGTTGACTGATGAACACGACATTCAAGACATTCATGCAAGGGATTATCGATTACGCGGGTTTGTTTCCGCCGGCAGAATTGTCCCTCGATACCGCCATCCAAAATTACAGTAAATACCGCAAGAGTGATGAATCCTGGATGTTATCACGATTTATTATCCCGGCATCGCGCCTGCAAGAACTCGAACCGTATGGCGATACGCTTTTTCAAGACGGCGAACCGTTTGCATTTTCTGTTTTGGGAAAGGGAACAGAGACGGTTTCTGAATTTACAGAGCATCTTAAGGAGGTTGTTGAACAGGTAGAAGCGTTTCATGGGATACACGGCGACCGGGTAACGACCGAGGTGCTGGAAATTAAGCTGCCAAAGGAGGCCGTTTTTGCGAACGATACGGAGCTGTTGATTGATATTTATGGTGAGACATCAAAAATCTTGGATCAATCTCCGTTGACCCCCAATTATATTTTCTTTGAAGGATATTTTGAAGAGAACTGGAAGAAAGATATCCGCTTGGTTCTTGAGGCGATACGTAGCCATAACCAGGAATTTGAGGGTGATATTATTCGTGAAATAGCTTTCAAGCTGCGTTGCGGAGGTGTAAAAGCACATATGTTTCCTTCTGTGGATGAGATAGCTTTTACTCTGAATACTGCCAGAGAAAATGATGTAGCTATCAAAGCTACGGCCGGCCTGCATCACCCGATCAGGCATTATTCGGATTCTGTACAGGCCAAGATGCACGGATTTTTCAACGTCTTTGGCGGGGGGATGCTGGCATATGCTCATGATTTTACCAAAGAAGAATTGAATGAGGTGCTAAGCGAAGAAGATCCGGAGCATTTTATCTTTGAGGATGAACACTTTCGATGGAAAAAATATAGAGTATCCAATGATGAAATTAAGTGGCTGCGTAAAACAGCATTGACTTCCTTTGGGAGCTGTAGTTTTGATGAGCCTCGTGAAGATTTGCGAAAGCTCGGCCATTTATAAAATCAATAATTCACCAATTCAATAAATCAACAATTTTTTAAAAGATGCACCCAACCAACGATCCTAAACTGCAATCATTTATAGACGTAAAATCCGATTCCCACTTTCCTATACAAAATTTGCCGTACGGGGTAGCCCGTTCCAAAGGGAATGGAGAAGTATTTATTTGTACGGCCATTGGCAATTATGTCGTTAATTTGGCCGAATTGGATGCCTCCGGCGTTTTTGACGGCCCACACCTGGATGGCAAGCATGTTTTTCGTGAGCGAACGCTGAATAAATTTATGGAGCTGGGTCCCAAAGCCTGGGGAGAGGCCCGATCATATATCAGTAATTTATTGAGTGCCAATGAACCCACACTGCGGGATAACGACTCGCTGCGCGATCGGGTGCTCACTCCCATGGATGAAGTTGAAATGATGCTACCGGTCAATATTGGGGATTATACCGACTTTTACTCTTCTGAGCAGCATGCAACGAATGTGGGTACGATGTTCCGTGGACCGGAAAATGCACTGAAGCCTAACTGGAAACATTTGCCGGTAGGCTATCATGGCCGAGCGAGCTCGGTTGTAGTAAGTGGCACTGATGTGCACCGCCCGCAGGGGCAAATCTTGCCTCCCGACAGTGAGGATACGCCGGTATTCGATGCCTGTAAATTGCTGGATTTCGAACTCGAGATGGGTTTTCTGACGGGACCGGGAAATAAGCTGGGAGCTCCCATCCCTATAAATAAAGCACATGAACATATTTTTGGATTGATGCTGGTAAACGATTGGAGTGCACGTGACATCCAGAAGTGGGAATACCAGCCGTTGGGACCGTTTTTGGCCAAGAACTGGGCTACTTCGGTTTCACCATGGATCGTGATGCTGACGGCACTTGAGCCGTTTCGTATCGCCGGACCCAAACAAAATCCGGAACCGTTGCCTTATTTGAAATCCGAAGGCAACTGGACCTTTGATATCAATCTGGATGTGTTTTTGCAGGGTGATAAAATGAATGAGCCACATAAAATTTGTGCTTCCAACGCCCAAAATTTGTACTGGAATATTTGTCAACAATTGGCGCATCAGACCATTACCGGCTGTAATGTGCGCCCCGGTGATTTATATGCTTCCGGTACGATCAGCGGCAAGGAGGAAGAATCTTACGGCAGTATGCTCGAACTTTCCTGGAAGGGAGAAAAACCATTAAGCTTTCCCAATGGAGAAAAACGGACTTTCCTGCAGGATGGCGACCGGGTGACGATGACCGGTTATGCGGATACCGATGACTACCGTATTGGCTTTGGCGAAGTGACTGGAAAGATTTTACCGCCTAAAGATCTGGAATTTTAAAAGCTAAGCAAGAAGATTTGTTTTTTCACTTCTTGCTTCTCACTGTTACTATTTAATCAACGTCATCTTTTTAGAGAACGTCTGCTGGTCGGTCACGAGCTGATAGATATAGATGCCTGAAGCCAAATTCGAACCGTCGAAGGAAACCTGGTAATAACCGGCAGGAAGCGTCTCATTGCGCAAAGTTTTTACCAGGCGCCCGACCACATCATAAATTTTAAGCTTAACATCGGTTTTATTTGTAAGGCTAAACCGAATGGTGGTACCGGATGTGTTACTGAAAGGATTTGGGAAGTTTTGGTTTAAAGTAATTTTGTCCGGTAAACTCGGAAATACCTGGGCGATATATTGTGATGAAGATTGATCACTGCTGTTGGCCGCAATAATTCCGACCCTCTTTATATTATTCCATTTCCATTCTGTTTTGACATTTTGGGGCTTCAAGTTGCCTTTAGACAGTAGTGTCATGACTTGATAGGAGCCATCGTAGAATTCAGCGATGAGTCCTAGGCCCAATGCCGCCTGTGTAGATGAAAAGTTAGCGCTAAAATATCCATCCTGCTGGATAGTAGGTTCAAATTCTATATAATTCGCAGCAAATTCAGGAATATCTTGGGGCGATTGAATGCTGTCGGCTCCTGAAAAGGTCTCATTGATATAGGAATTGGGGTAATTCTCTTTTTCATCAAATCCAAAGCCCGGAATCGAGTGTTGATTACCTGATGCGTAGTGCCACAGTTCGGAGATGATATATGCCTTGTCAAAGGCATCGCGGCTGCCCAGCTCTTGCGTCATAGCGTTTACCATCCGGATGCTGGGATTGTTGCCGATAATATGCCACACCTGCGGCCAAAATTGGGAACCGTATTTTTGCGCAAAAAAAATGGCCCAGGTCACATGATAATATGATCCGGGATAAAAAGAGGTCTGTGGACTATTGAAGATCGATTTATTGGATCGAATATAATTATAGTAATCGTTGACATTATCATACACCAATTCCTCTTCCAGGGTAGCATCCATTTCGGCCCATTTTGTCGTTTCCCCGCTCCAATTATTAATTTTATAATTAATAGCGTGCTTGAATTCGTGCGCCATCGTTACCTTGATGGCTCCAATTTGGTCGCCTTGAGGGTCGGTATTAGGAGGAAAATTTTCCGAGAAGTCATTCTCTATTTGGATATGGGTTGTTCCGTTGGTGGTATAAGTTTGCCCGTAGATGGTTTGTAAATTCCTGATTTCTACGTCGTAGGTTTGTCCGCTTGGGATAGGGTCGGGGTAGCCCAGGTCTTGTACTTCATAGCGATAAGACGAATCAGCCGCAGTTGCCACTTCCTCCACGTAATCCGGCACACCATTGCCGTTGGTATCTTTGCTTGGTACGGCATCACTGCCCGAGGTTTCATAATGAATCAGAAACTTGCCTGAAGGTGATTGGTAGGTTTGGGCGCTCTGAATGGTTGGGGGATTGATTTCTGATTCAATCTCACTTACCGTAGCCGAAGAAAGTTCTTTTTTGTGCAGGTTAAAGTCAATCATGGCCGGGGTACCGCACTTTAGCGGAAGCGCGTTGGGTGATTGAAATTGGGTAGGCAGTTTTTTCGGGTCCTTTATCGCATAGATCTTATATCTTATTTTTTGATCAAGATTGATTTTGCCCTCTCGATAGGCTTGGTCAACTTTTTGAAAAACGGGATTTACGGGCCGATTTGACGGCTGAAATCGTTGTTGGGCCTGTAAGGAACTTGCCAAAACGATCAGCAGGAATAAAAAAAATAATAGTACAATAGGATGAAGCTTCATCAGGGGCAATAATTGGGCAACAAAAAGAGTTCATTTCTTCCAAAATTACCCTTAATTTTGACACCTGCAAATGTTAACCTGTTGACTGGTTGAAAGTTGAAGGTTCAGAAGTTGATGAGATTAACCTTATGACTGTAACTTACAACCTGTAACATATTTTTTCATTCAACCAAAGTCTCGTCAGTTTTAGAAATATCCAAGATTTTAAGTAGCTAACCATGTACCAAGTAATTCTCTACTATAAATTTCATCCCATCGAAGATCCCGAATCGTTTTGTGCCGAACATTATGAATTTTGCAAGGCGCTAGGGGTCAAAGGACGTATTTATATCGGTGAAGAAGGCATCAACGGAACGCTGGGCGGTACCCCGGAACAAGTGACCAGGTATAAAGAGCATCTGACGAGTATCCCCGGCTTTGACGGCATCGATTTTAAAACCGATACCAGCGACTATATCCCCTTCGCCAAACTAAAGTGTAAAACCCGGGATGAGCTGGTAGCCATCCATAAAGAGAATGTGAACCCCCAAAATGGGGGAAAGTATCTCGAACCTCACGAGTGGAAGCAGGTGATGGAATCCGATGAGGATTATGTCATTATTGACGTTCGCAACGACTATGAATCTAAGATTGGCCATTTCGAAGGTGCTATTACTCCCGACGTGGAGAATTTTTATAATTTTCCCCAATGGCTGGAAAATTTCGAGGAAAGGGTCGACAAGGACAAAAAAGTG
>Ga0102944_1001056_pt1 | contig 19372 bp, 14 predicted proteins | sample SalPonD_shore_MG_FD_78172 | JGI IMG/M metagenome (GOLD analysis project Ga0102944, IMG submission 78172) | Salt pond soil microbial communities from South San Francisco under conditions of wetland restoration - Salt Pond MetaG... | ecosystem: Environmental > Aquatic > Marine > Intertidal zone >...
CGTTGGCGTTGGAGAGGCGGTCGCGGTCGAATAGGGCGTCGCGGTGGCCGTTGGCGTTGGCGAAGCGGTCGCGGTCGGATAGGGCGTCGCGGTGGCCGTTGGCGTTGGCGAAGCGGTCGCGGTCGGATACGGCGTCGCGGTGGCCGTTGGCGTCAGCGAAGCGGTCGCGGTCGGATACGGCGTCGCCGTCGCAGTCGGATACGGAGTGGACGTCGCGGTCGGATACGGCGTCGCGGTGGCCGTGGGCGTCGGCGAAGCGGTCGCGGTCGGGTATGGCGTCGCCGTCGCGCTCGGGAGCGGCGTGGCCGTCGGCGTGCTCGTCGTCGGCACCGGGAGCGGCTGCGTCCGGACGGCCGTCGGCGAGGCCGTCGCGGAGCTGCTGCCCCCGGTCGTCGGCACGCGCGTCGGCGTACCCGGCCCCGCCGTGGTCGCGGGGCCGCCGACCGTCGGCACCGGCGGCGTGATCGACGTCCCGGTGGCGACGAATCCGATGCCGAGCGCGAAGAACACGACGCCGAGGACCAGGAGGCTCGTCTGGAGCCAGGCCGAGTGCACGCCCGGTCAGCTCCTGGCCGGCGGCGCCGGTTCGCCGGTTGGCTCGTTCGACCCGCGGTCGCGCGCCACTCGTCGTGGGCGGCGATCGTTCGGTCCCGATGCGGCGTCGTCCATCCCGGGTACCGATGACCGGCTCCCTCGCCATTACTATGTGACCGTTAAGCGGGGACCGGCCCCGGAGGCCGGGCGCTCGGTCCCCGCGGTCGGGGGGTACGGAGAACGTACCGCCGTCGAGTGCCGGGCGCACGGACCGACCGCGGCAGACCGCGATGGTGGGGTGTTGGGAGCGCGGTCGGTCGGACGGCGGTACGGGCGGACGTGTGGGTGGGGCGGTGATTATTATGGGGGCCATAACCCGTCGCCGGAGGGCGGTCGGCGGGATCAGTCCGATATCCTTGCCAAAATCATTATAAGGTGGGTTTGCCTCGTTCGGCACAGTGTCGCCCTCCAGAAATGCAACCTCCCGCCCCCCACTCGCCAGGTCCTGACGTGGCTGCCTCCCCCGCGAGGGGGCGTCCCCTCCAACGCCGCCCCCGGCCCCGGTCCCTCCCCGCCGGTCGCCGACGCGCCGGTCGGCCGGTTCCACGAGCCCTCCCACCGTGACCCCATCGAGAGGAACCCGAGTACTCGCTGTCACCATCATCCTCACCGTCCTCGTGGGGCCGCTCCTCGTCCCCACGGGCGTCGCGAGCGGCGCGACCGGCTCCCCGACCATCACGAAGTTCACCCACATCGGCACGACGGTCGACACGGGCGGGTCGGTGCGGTACCTCTGGCAGGGTGACCCGCACAAGTTCGCCGTGGTCATCGACGCGGGCGGGGCGTCCGGCGACGTGAACGTCTGTCTCACGACGAAGGCGGGCGGGACGACGCGCAAGCTCACCTGCACGACGGCGCGTCTCGCGACCAACAGCAGCGTCACCGCCTCGCTGTCGCTCGACTCGTGGCCGGCGAACGTGACCGGTCCGCAGACGGTCGTCGCCACGGTCAGTCGGTCGGGGAGCCCGGGGGTGCTCGCCCGCGCGAACCAGAGCTACACCGTCATCACGCGGAGCGGCGACCTCGACGGGGACGGGCTGACGAACGCCGACGAGGTAAAAGCGGGCACGCGCATCGACGTGGCTGACACCGACGGTGACGGCCTCACCGACGGCCAGGAGGTACACGTCTATCACACGGACCCGACCAAGGCCGACACCGACGGCGACGGGCTCTCCGACGGGTTCGAGGTGCACACCTCGCAGACGAACCCGAACAAGGCCGACACCGACGGCGACGGCCTCACCGACAACCTCGAGGTGCGCAAGTACGGGACGGACCCGAACAACCCGGACACCGACGGGGACGGTCTCACGGACTTCCAGGAGGTCACCATCTACCACACCAACCCGCTGGTCGCCGACACCGACGGTGACGGCATCTCGGATGCGGCGGAGGTCAACAAGTACCACACCGACCCCAACTCGAAGGACACCGACGGTGACGGGCTCACCGACGGCCAGGAGGTCCACGTCTACCACACGGACCCGAACAAGGCCGACACCGACGGCGACGGGCTCACCGACTTCGCCGAGGTGAAGATCTACCACACCAACCCGAACAAGGCCGACACCGACGGCGACGGCCTCACCGACGGCCAGGAGATCAACCTCTACCACACCAACCCGAACAAGGCCGACACCGACGGCGACGGCATCCCCGACGGGGTCGAGGTCAAGCAGGGCACCGACCCGACGGTGCCGAACAAACCCGTCCGGAGCGGGGTGTTGGGAGCGATCGGCACGAACCGGCTCCCGACGACCGGGCTCCTCGCCGGGGGCATCGTCATCGTCATCGCCGTGGCGTTGCTCTCGTTCCGGGACGAGCGGATCCGGCGGCGCCTGGCCGGCGGCTGGTCGAGCGGCCGGGCGGCGTCGAAGGACCCCCCGGAACCCCCGGCACCGTCGCCCCCGATGACGAAGGAGGAGCACATCGAACGCCTCCTCGACGACCACGGTGGCCAGCTCCCCCAGCGCACCATCGTCGCCGAGACGGGGTGGTCGAAGTCGACCGTGAGCCGAACGCTCTCGCGGATGGAGGAGCGCGGGCAGGTCACCAAGATAGACGTCGGCCGCGGTAACCTCATCACCCGCCCCGGGTCGGAGCCGGAGCACTCGAACGCGCCGCACGGCGGGCGGTGAGCGGCCCGTCGGTGCCGTCCGGCCGGGTGACCCGCCGCGTGCGGTTGGGCTGTGGGGACTGGTCGTCAGCCCCGGGGGAGGTGCCGACCGTCAGCCCCGGTCCGGCCGGGGCGAGGTGAGCCGGCGAGCGAGGCCGGTGCAGCCGTCGCGGACGAGCCCCGGGAGCTGGCTGAGCTCCGGGTGTCGGGCCGTCGCCAGGTAGCCGAGACCCGTCCGGAATCGCCCCTCGCGGAGGTAGCACTTCGCGAGGAGGTAGTGGTGCGCCCCGACGACGTCGCGGCCCTCGCGCTCCAGGCGCTCGACGGTCTCCGCGAAGGTCTCGAGGTAGTGCTCGTCGGCTCGGCGGACCAGGTCGGCCGGCGGCGAGGGCGACTCGTGCCGGCGCACCAGCGGCTCGTCGACGGCGGCCAGCTTCCCCTCCCGCAGCACCCGGACGAGGAACTCCGGGTCCTGGAACCGGTCGAAGGACTCGTCGAACCCCCCGATGCGTTCCGCCACCTCACGCCGGACGACGAGCGTCGAGCCGGCGCTCGTGTGGAGGTCGTCGGCGAGGACGTCGCCGATGAGCGTCCGGCCGCCCTCGGCGCCGGTGGTCCGGCGTCGTCGGGAGAGGATGCGGGCCAGGCGCGTGACGACGGCCGACGTGGTCGTCGGGAAGACGGTCTCCACGCCACAGTACGCCGCGACCCAGTCGGTCGACCGACGCTCGAGCCGGGCGACCTGGCGTTCGAGCTTCGTGGGCCGCCACTCGTCGTCGGCGTCGAGGAACGCCACGTACCGTCCGGTCGCGTGGGCGAGGCCGGTGTTGCGGGCGGCGCTCGCCCCGCGGTTCGTCTCGTGCGCGACGTAGCGAACCCGGTCGTCGTCGAGCCCCTCGACGTAGGCCGACGCGTCCTCGACCGACCCGTCCTCGACCACGATGACCTCGATGTCCGTGAGGGTCTGCGAGCGAACGCTCTCGACCGCCCGCGGGAGCACGTCGCGGGCCTCGTAGGCGGGGATGACGACGCTGACGATGGGCATCGAGCGGTCCGAGGCCCCGGTGCGCCAATATTATCGGCCCGCTAAGCCGGGTTCCGGTGCGCCGCCTGGCCCATCCCGCCGGGCGTCCTCCCGCCACGGTGGGTCCGGCTCCGGCCCGGCAGGTACCGTGTGTCGGACGGCCTCGCGCGACTGGTTCCCTTATCGACGGGCTAAGGCGGCGCTTATCGCCCTGATAATAAAACACCCGCCTGCCGTCGTCGAGTTCGCCATGCCGACAGCCTCCGAAGATTCCGGTCGAACGCCGCCCTGGCGACCGATACTCGTCGCCCTGGTCCTCGCCGTCCTGGTCGCCGCCGCCGGCTGCTCCGGCGTCGGCGGGACGAACGGGTCGGTCACGGATACGACCGCGACGACCGCCGCGTCGCCCACGACCGCCGCCGATACGGCGACGGCCTCGCCGACGGTCTCGCCGACGGCCGTCCCGACGACGACCGACGGGTCCAGCCCGTCGCCGACCCCCGGCAACGCCTCGGCGCTGACCGGCCAGATGACCGTGGTCGTCGGCGCCAACGAGGTTCCCGAGGGGTCGGCCAACCCGACGGCCGCCTTCAGTTTCGACGGGAACCAGCCACACACCTGGCACGCCGCTACCGGGGTGACCCTGTCCGACGCCCTCTCGACGCTCGGCATCGACGCCACCGCCGACACGCTGCGCTACCAGGGTCGGACGTACCAGGACGGGACGAACAACACGACCGTCGACATCCGAGTCAACGGGAAGCACGTGGACCCGACGTCCTACACCCTCGCGAACGGTGACGAGGTGTGGGTGACGGTCGAGACGCCCGGGATGAACCGGTCCACGCCCGGGACCTACATCGACGACAGCGACCAGCACATCCACGGCCACCTGGCCTTCGTCGTGAACGGGCAGGCCGTCAACTTCAGCCGACCGAAATACCAGAACGATGACCGGTTCTTCCACTTCGAGGGCGGCAGCGGGGCGTCGTGGCACGCCCACTCGTGGTCCATCACGCTCCAGTACGCCCTCTCGTCGCTCGACGGCATCCAGGTCAGCTCGGACGGCAGCACCGTCACCTACGACGGCACGACCTACCGGAGCAGCGACCCCGGGACGACCATCACCATCGAGGTGAACGGGAACCCCGTCCAACCCGGTTCGTACTACCTGAAGGACTGGGACCACGTCCGGGTCGAGATCCAGTCCAGCGGCTGAACGGGACGGTCAGCACGCCCATGGTCGGCACCACGACGCCGCCGTCCCCGCCGTCAGCGCGGGGCGACCGAGCGACGACCAGCCCCGGACGGGAGCGCTGGCGACCCGCCCACCGACCACGGGCCGACCGGTGACCCTCATCGCCGAGGTCCGGGTCGCCCATCCCGACCTCTTCCTGTCGGACGCGCTCGAGGCGCTCGACGGGGCGACGTTCGACGTCGAGTACCAGACCATGGGCTCACCCGACGAGCGGCTGGTGTTCGTTCGCGTCTCGGGGGCCGCCCACGACGCCGTCCTGGCCGCCCTCGAACGGGACCACACCGTGGCTGATCCTCGGCTCGTGGCGATGTTCGCCGACCACGCCATCTTCCGCGTCCGGACGACGACCGACCTCGAGATCGTGCCCCGAGAGGCGACCGCGCTCGGGGCGCGGGTCCTCATGGTCCGCGGCGACGGGGACGGCTGGCGGGTCAGGCTGCACCTCCTGACCCGCGACGCCTTCGACGCCTACCGGGCGTACTGCCAGGCGGCGGAGATAGCCTACCAGGTCCGCGAGCTCTCCCACGTCGACGACGTCCGCGAGGAGTACGCGTTCGGGCTCACCGAGCGCCAGCGGACGACGCTCCTGCTCGCCCACGACGCCGGCTACTACCGCATCCCCCGCAACATCTCTCAGGACGAGCTGGCGGCCGAGCTGGGAGTCTCGAAGTCGGCGGTCTCCCAGCGGCTGCGTCGGGCCGTCGCGGTCCTCATCGAGAACACCCTGGTCACCGGCGACTACTGAGGGTCGATTCGTCCCGGTTCGACGACCGTTCCGTCCGTTCCAGGGACCGTTCCACACCGTGTTCGCCCGGCCGTGTGGCGATCCGGAGCCGGTCCATCGGGTGTGGGAGGTCCTGTCATCCAGTTATAAAGACTGGACGTGTTAAGCCGAAACTACTGGACCCGACCGCTCGCAGCCGCAGTCGATGAACCTCGATCCGGCCGGATTCGGCCGCGCTCGGTCGGCCCGTTCCCGGATACGTTGGACATCGAGCGAGTGACACGATACCCGATGGATGACCTGCAACGAACGGAACGGTCCGACCGTTCCACGACGGCTGCCGCACCGCCCACGACCGACCCCGCCACCGGCCTGCCGACCACCCGACGGCGGTACCTGGCCGGGACGGTCGCCCTCGGCGTCCTCGGGGGCGTCGGTCTCCTCGCCTCGCCGGCGGCGGCGACGGAGACCTTCGCCGACGTCCTGGCGTCGTATTCCGACCGGTTCGGCACCATCATCGACGTCACCGAGGCGGGGGCGGACAACACCGGCAACCAGCCCATCACCGGCGTGCTGCGGACGCTCGTCGACGACGACACGCTGCTCGTCTTCCCACCGGGGACGTACGCCATGGACGAGCAGCTCCGGTTCACCGGGTTCACGAACTTCGGGCTGCTCGGGAACGACGCCACCATCGTCCCGGCGAACGTCTACGACTACGCCGGACCCCAGTACCGCCTGTTCCGGCTCGGCGTCCAGTACCGGCCCGGCCGGGACCTCCTGTTCCGCGGGTTCACCATCGACCAGAGCGCGCCGGACACGGGGGTTCGCGTCATCGAGTCCTTCGTCGAGGACGGCCTCGAGGTCCGCGACATCCTGATCCAGGGCCAGCACGATTCCGGCGCCTTCGGTCCCGCGCTCACGGCCGTCATGGACCCGGCCGGCAGCGGCCACATCCAGAACTTCTCCGCCGCCGACGGGGGCGCCTGGGTCTCCGACACGCCCGACCCCCTCGGGCTCTGGCGTGGGCCGACGGGCATGCTCCTCAGCAAGTACCACGCCGGCACCCTCGAGATCCGCGACTGCACCCTCGGCGGCTTCCCCGACAACGGCCTCTACGGACACACCACCGGGACGGTCAACGTCGTCGGCGGGCTCTTCAAGAACAGCAACGCCGCCAGCATCCGCCTGGCGGGCACGAACTGCACCGTCGACGGCACCACCGTGACCGTCGACGAGAACCCGGCCCACTTCCGGAACCAGCGGGGCATCCGGCTCGACGAGGGGACGGGCTTCAGGATCTCGAACGTGACCGTGAACCTGCCGGCGCCGAACGGCGACGCCATCTCGGTCCTGTCCGGGGTCGCCTCCGCGCGTATCGAGGGGACGACGGTCTCCATCGGTGACCGGGTCAACCACGGCATCGTCATCTCGCCCGGGGCCGGCCCGGCGGACATCGTCGACACCGACGTCGTCATCGACGGCGGCGGCAACGCCATCCAGATCAACGGGACGGACGAGGGCCCCGTGGTGGTCGAGGGCGTCAGCATCCGGGGGACGGCCTCCGGCGCCAAGTTCCGCCACGCCATCCGCTGCGAGCGCAACGGCTGCGAGTTTCGAGGGGTGACCGTTCGACAGTCCGGCCCCGACAAGCGCCGGGCCATCGTCTTCAACGGCGACGACTGCCTGCTCTACAAGGGCGACTTCAAGACCACCCACCACCCCGTCATCGACAACAGCGCCGGGACGTGGATGGAGACGAACACGCTCGAGTCGTACGGCGGCTACGCGGCCATCCGCCTGAACAACAGCAGCTCCGACGCGACCATCAAGGACAACACGCTCTACTACGGCGTGCTCGACCTGGGCTGCGACGGGCTCCGGATGTACGGCAACGACGTCGTCGAGTAGACCGGACCGCGCCCGCCGTTGGGGCCATCGCCACCGACGACCGTTCCGCGACCGTTTCGCGACCGTTTCGCGCCGTCGACGCTCCGTTGCGCGGTTTAGCGCCTGTATAAGTAAACGGCGACTGGCCATCGCGGGCGACGTATGTCGGCCGTACGTGGTCAGCATCGGACCAGTAATCGTGAGTGCGAACGCCGGACGAGACGGGTGAGCCCCGTGGCCGACCCGGGAGCGGCGACGGGCATCGGGCGCCTCGGTGGGCGACGATGAGCGAGCGCCAAGGTGGGCGACGATGAACGGGCGCCACGGCGGGCGACGATGAGCGAGCGTGGCGCGGGCGAGAGCGCCGGTAGGCCGACCCGTGGTGCGGACGAGAGCGCCGGGCCGCTGACCCGTGGCCCCGACGAGGGCCGGACCCCGCCGTCGGTCATGGCGAACCGGTGGGGGCGACGGACGTTCGTGGCCGCCCTCGGCGTGGCCGCGGTGGGCTGGGCGGCCGCCGGGCCGGCGGCGGCCAGCGAGTACGCGGACGTGGTGAACGTCGTCGACGAGGGCGCGGACGACACGGGGGGCGAGTCCATCACCCCGGTGCTGTACCGGTGCCGACGGAAGTACGGCGACGACACCCTGCTCACGTTCCCGGACGGCACGTACTTCATGGACGCCCAGTTCCGGTTCACCGGCTTCACCAGGTTCGGGCTGACGGGACCCGGCGCCACCATCGTTCCCGCCGACTACTACGGCTTCGACGGCCCGCAGTACCGGCTGTTCCGGCTGGGGACCAACGACGACCCCGGCCGGAACCTCCAGTTCGAGGGGTTCACGGTCGACCAGACCGCCAAGGACACCGGCATCCGGGTCCTCGAGACGGTCGTCCACGACGGCCTCGCGGTCAGCGACATCACGGTGACGGGCTTCCACGACAGCGGCACCTGGGGGCCGGCCCGGTTCTGCGTCACCGACCCAGGTGGAAGCGGCACGGTCACCCGGTTCAAAGCCCCCGACGGCGGCGAGAAGAGCGTGAACGCCCCGGGTGACCTCGACCGCGGGCCGACGGGCATCCTCATCAGCCGGAGCCACCGCGGGACCATCGAGCTCCGGGACTGCGTCCTCGGCGGCTTCCCCGACAACGGTCTCTACGGCACCAGCGACGGGACGATACGGGTCGTCGGCGGCCACTACGAGAACAGCGACACGGCGAGCATCCGCCTCCGGGGCTACGACTGCCTGGTGAAGGACGCGACGGTCACCGTCGACGCGAACCCCCAGGGCTTCGCGAACCAGCGCGGCATCCGCCTCGACGCCGGGACGGGCTTTCGCCTCTCGAACGTCACCATCGACCTCGCGAAACCGAACGGCCACGCCGTCACGCTCATGGACCACGTCGGCCGGACCCGCATCGAGGACTCCGCCATCACCGTCGGCGACCGGGTGAACCACGGCATCGTCGTCGAGTCGGGGGCGAACGCCACCGCCATCGTCGACACCGACGTGAAGCTGGCTGGTGGCGGCAACGCCGTCCACATCGAGGACGGCGACGGGGCGGTGGTCTGCGAGCGGATGATCATCTCGGGGATGGCGTCGGGGGCGACGTTCCGACACGCCATCCGCTGCAACCGCGACGGCTGCGAGTTCCGCGGGCTCGAGATCTGGCAGCCGGGCCCGCACAAGCGCCGGGCCATCGTGTTCAACGGCGACGACTGCCTGCTCTACGACAGCCTCTGCAAGGTCCGGCAGATCCCCGTCCTCGTCAACGGGACGGGCGCGTGGATCGAGGCGAACGACCTCGAGTCGTACGACGACTGGCCGGCCATCAAGCTCGCCGACACGAGCGCCGACGTGACCATCAAGGACAACACCCTGAAGAACGGCGTCCTGAACGACGGCAGCAGCGGGCTCCGGATGTACGGGAACGACGTCATCTGAGCGGCCCTCGGCGCTGACCGTCCGGTCGAACGAGACGGGAGGAACGGGAGACTGGCGCTTATCCGCCGCATAATAATGCCGACGAGCGCCCCAGCTGCCACCATGTCAACGCCGCGACGGACGCCGCTCGCGGGGCGCATCAGACGGGGCGTCGCCGAGCCCCACCTCGCCGTCCGCCAGGTCAACCGCTGGGTGCACCGGCTCCGGGACGGCCTGGGCCGAACCGGGGTCGAGTTCTTCGACGAGGACTGGGACAACCTGCTCCTGCTCGACGCCTGCCGCTACGACGTCTTCGCCGAGCGCGCCGACCTCCCGGGGACCCTCCGAGCGAGGCAGTCGAAGGCGAGCGCCACCCGCGAGTTCCTGTCGGTCTACATCGACGGGGCCGACCTGCGCGACACCGTCTACGTGACGGCGAACCCGCAGCTCTACCGCCGCCGCGGGGAGATCGCCGCGAACTTCCACGACGTCGTCGACGTCTGGCGGGACGAGGGCTGGGACGAGGACTACCGGACGGTCCACCCGGAGACGGTCGCCGCGGCGGCGGAGGCGGCCGCGGAGCGACACCCGCACAAGCGCCTCCTCGTCCACTTCCTGCAGCCGCACTACCCCTTCATCGGCGAGACCGGGCAGCGCCACCTCGACCTCGGCTCGCTCGTCTTCGGCCCCGAGGTCGTCCACGGCGACGTCGACGTGGACGACGAGCTGCTCTGGCGGGCCTACCGCGAGAACGTGGACATCGCCCTCTCGAGCGTCCGGCGGCTGCTGGTCGTGCTCGGCGGCCGGACGGTCGTCACCGCCGACCACGGCGAGCTGCTGGGCGAGCGCGTCCTGCCCCTCCCCATGCGGGAGTACGGTCACCCGGCCGGCATCCGGGCGCCGGCCCTGAACACGGTCCCGTGGTTCGTCCACGAGCACGGCGAGCGCCGGACCATCACCCGGGAGGACGACGACGGACGACGCCACGACGAGCCGGCCGTCGACGACGCGGTCGTCGAGGAGCGCCTGCGACAGCTGGGCTACCGATGACCGTCCCGACCGGCCCGTCGCCAGCCGAGGGCCCGACGGCCGCGGGCGACGCATCCCCATGACCGCGCCCGGGACGGTCGTGATCTCGATCGACGCGGAGCTGGGCTGGGGCTTCCACCACCACGACCCGCTGCCCGCCGGGCGCGTTCGAGCCGCCCGGGCCGGCTGGCGATGGCTGCTCGACCGCTTCGACGAGTACGGCATCCCCGCGACCTGGGCGGTCGTCGGCCACCTCCTGCTCGACCGCTGCGACCGCCGCCATCGCGGCCATCCAGCCGGAGAACGGTGCTGCGCCCGCGGCGCGGGCGGGCTCGGGCCGTCGGACCTCTGGTTCGCCCCGGACCTGGTCGACGCCGTCGTCGACGCGACCGTCGACCACGAGCTGGCCTGCCACGGCTTCACCCACCTCCACTTCCAGCACGACCGGATGACCCCCGAGCTGGCCGACCGGGAGCTGGCCGCGTGCCGGGACGCCGCGGCCGGCCGCGGGCTCGAGCCGACCACCTTCGTCTACCCCGTCAACCGGCCCGGCTACCGGTCGCGCCTCGCCGCCCACGGCTTCGACTGCTACCGTGGACCGGACCCCGACGCGGGGACGAGCCGGCGTCGCCTCGGGAAGCTCGAGTTGGCGGTCGGCCGGGGCGCACCCCCCATCGTTCACCCGGCGGTCGACCCGGACGGGCTCGTCGACGTGCCTGGGTCCGTCTACCTCTTCGGCTTCGAGGGGCCGGCTCGACGGGTCCTCGAGCCGACCGTGGGCGACCCGATGGTCGGGTACGTCCGGCGCGGCCTCGACCGGCTGGTCGACCGGGGCGGCACGCTCCACGGCTGGTTCCACCCGCACAACCTCCGGACGGACCGGGACGAGGCCCGGCTGCGGGCGATCTTCGACGCCATCGAGCGCCGGCGCGAGACGGGCGCCATCGAGGTCGAGACGATGGGGGCCGTCGCCGACGCGGTTCGCGAGCGAGCTCCCGAACCCCACCTCCGACCGGCACGGGTGATGGACGCCACGAGCGGCGGTGAGCGCCGATGAGCGTCCTCCGTGACGCCCGGCGGAAGGTCGCCATCGTGGGACTCAGACGCCGCCTGGCGGACGGGTCGAACCCGGCCGTCGACCCGACGCGGACGCTGGATGCGCTGCGTCAGGCCGACCGCGTGCTGTTCCTGTGCCACGGGAACATCTGCCGGAGCCCCCTCGCGGAGCGGTACCTTCGTCGTCGGCTCGAGGCGACCGGCGGCCGGGACCTCGCGGTCGATTCGGCCGGCTTCATCGAGGCCGAGGGCCGGCCGAGTCCCCTCGACGCCGTCACCGCCGCCCGGAAGCACGGGGTCGAGCTGTCGGGCCACCGCTCGAAGCGGGTCACGCCGAGCCTCGTCGAGGCCGCCGACGTGGTGGTCCTCATGGACGCGACGAACTACTTCCACTTCGACCGCGAGTTCGGGGCGGTCGACGCGACGGTCGGCTTCCTCGGCCCGCTCGCCGGCGGGACGGCCGACGTCGAGATCCCGGACCCCTACGGCGGGGACGCCGCGACCTTCGACCGCGCGTACGACCGGGTGTGCCGGGCGGTCGACGGCCTGGTCGCCGGGCTGTCGAGGAGGTCCCGATGACGCGACGGCCGACGGCCACCCGAGGTGCCGTCGTCGTCCCGGCGGGCCACGGCGGGAGCAGCCTCGCCTGCCTCCGATCGCTGGGACGGCGCGGCATCCGGACCATCGGGGTGGCCAGCGACGCCGGCGCCGGCGCGCTCCGGTCGCGGTACTGCGACGAGGCGGTCGTGCTCCCTTCGCCGTCGGACGACCTGGACGCCTACGCCGACGGCCTGCTGGAGCTGGCCGCGCGCCCCGAGGTCGTCACGGTCGTCCCGCTGTACGAGCCCGACGCCTACGTGCTGGCCGCCCGTCGGGACGAATTCGCGGCGCACGTCGCGACGCCCTGGCCGACGCTCGACGTCGTCGAGCGGGCCCAGGACCGGCTCCAGCTGCTCGACGCGGCCGAGGCCGCCGGCGTCCCGACGCCCGAGAGCGGCCTGCTCGACGACTGGGACCGCTGGGACCGGCGGACGGTCGTCAAGCCCCGGTACACGATGCGAGTCGAGGACGGTCGGGCGGCCTACGGCAGCGTCCACTTCCCCGAGCCGGGCGTCGAGCCCGACCGCGAGCGGCTCGTCGCCGAGATGGGCCACGTGCCGCTGGTCCAGGAGTACGTGCCGGGCGACGCGGAGCACGGCTTCTTCGCCCTCTGCGAGGGCGGCGTCCCGGTCGCGACGTTCCAGCACCGCCGGGTCCGGAGCTACACCTACGCGGGCGGGGCGAGCGTCTACCGCCGGTCCGTCCGGAACGACCAGCTGCAGGCGCTCGGGACGGCCCTCCTGGCGGAGCTCGACTGGGACGGGCCGGCCATGGTAGAGGTGAAGCGCGACCCCCGCGACGGCCGCTTCCGACTCGTCGAGGTGAACCCCCGGTTCTGGGGGTCGCTCCCGCTGGCCGTCCAGGCTGGCGTGGACTTCCCGCACGCCTACTACCGGCTCGCCACCGGCGAGCCGACCGGCCCCCCACCCCGCTATGAAGTAGGCGTCGGCTGCCACGTGCTGCGGGGCGAGGCGAGCTACCTGCACAGCCTGCTCCGGTACGACTACCCGCACGTGGACCGGCCGAGCCTCGGCGCGGCGCTCCTCGCCATCGGCGCGTCACTGTTGACCCAGCCCCACTTCGACTACCTGTCGGCCGACGACCCGTGGCCGTTCGTCCGGGACCTCGTCGACGCGACGGCCCGGACGGCGCGGTCGGCCTGAGCCGGTAGGCAGGGAACGGACGTCGCGGCGATCCCGGCGGTTCAGCGGACCGGATGCCCCGTCAGGCGTAGCCGAGCTGTTCGAGCTGGCGGCGGACGCCCTCGGTCGGCCCGGACGACCGACCCCGGACGGTTCGCGCGTCGAGCGGCTCGCGGAGCGCCGCGAGGTGGCCGGCCGGGTCGGCCATCGACCCGCCCTCGACGACGAGGCCGTCCGGGTGCGTCTCGTAGGCGTAGACCCCGTCCGGCGTCACGAAGCCGTTGCGTGGCGGGTCGCGGGCCGCGAAGAACGACGACGGGAGCGCCTCGAACCGGGCGAACTGCTCGCGCATCCAGGGGACGAAGCCGTGGTACTCGAAGAGCTGGGGTCGCGGCTCGGGGTCGCCGAGGAGGGACTGCCCTCGGGAGGGCGCCGCCACGCCGGTCAATTCGACGACGGTCCGGTGGACGTCGAGGAGGCCGACGGTCGCCTCCACCGTCTCGTCGTCGACGTCACGGCCCGAGACGACGAGCGGCACGTGGATGAGCTCGGGGAGGAGCCCGTAGCCGTGGTTCCAGAGGCCCCGCTCGCCGAGGAGCTCGCCGTGGTCCGCGCAGGTGACGACGTAGTCGAAGCTCGACGCGAGCTCGTCGTAGACGGCCCGGTAGCGCGACGCGAGGACCTCGACCGAGGCGGCGTAGGCCGACCGGACGTGGTCCGGGTCGGTCACCGCGTCGGCGAAGCCGTGGCCGCTCGTGACCGAGACCGGGTCGCCGCCGGGGGTCGGGGGGTAGTAGGGGATGTGGGCGTCCATCAGGTTGGCGAAGAGGAACTCGTCGGGGCCGAACGTGGTGGTCCGGAGTCGCTTGAGGAGGGCGGCCGCCCCGCCGTCGGCCGGCGACCGTCGCAGGAGCCGGACGCCGTTGCGGAGGGACGGGACGGTCGGCCGCTCGCTCCTGAGGCACGCCCAGACGGCCGACAGGTACTGCCGGGCGCCCGTGTGGTCGCTGGCCGCCTGGAACGCGGTCCAGTCGAACGTCCCGTCCGCCCGCGGATCGAGGGTCGCGGGCGAGACGGCCTCGGCGAAGCCGCGCGTCCAGCCGTCCCACATGAAGATCTGCGGCTGGGCGGTCCAGAGCCGCGTGTGGTAGCCGGCGGCCGCGAGGCGTTCGGCGAGGGTCGCGTCCTCGACGTCGAGCGCCGGCGACTTGGCGTGGACGCCGACCTCGCTCGGGTAGCGCCCGGTGTAGAGCGACGCGTGGGACGGGATGGTCCAGTGCGAGGTGGCGTAGGCGCGGGCGAAGTGGCGGCCCGGCAGCCAGTCGAAGGCGTCGACGAAGTGGTCGTGGCGCAGCGAATCGAGGACCACGACGGCGATAGACGGCACGCTCGGGAGTGGGACCCTCGGGCCATTACTATGGCCTGCGTAAGCGAGCGACGCGACTCGGACCGGCGAGCGGCGACGCCCCCCACGGCCGGTTTAGCCGCGCCATAAGGAAGTGGCCGCCGCCGAGAGGGGCCACCGTGCGGACGCTCGATGCGTCGAGGCAACGCCTGACCCCGGGGGCCCCCGGCGACGGGCCCGTGGAGCGCCGCGGCCGACCCGATGGGGCGACCGACGCGACGGCCGTCGCCCGGCGGTGACGCCGTGAACCGAACGACGGCGAGCGGCTTCTTCTCCATCCTCTCCTCGAGCGTCCTCGTCCTGGCCGTGACGGCGGTCACGACGCCGGTGCTCTACCGGCTGCTCGGCCCGGCGGGCTACGGCCGCTACGCGTTCGTCCTGTCGGTGTTCATGGTGTTCATGATCTTCGTGAACGCCGGCGTCTCGGACGGCGTCCGCAAGTTCCTCGCCGAGGACCGCGACCTGCCCGGCTGGGACGGGCTCGTCGTCGGCTTCTACCTCAAGCTCGCCGCGGTCCTCGCCGCGGCCGGGGCCGGCCTCCTCCTGCTCGTGGCCGAGACCGGGCTCGTCGCCCGGTACGTCGGTTCCACGTTCGTCCCCTACTTCGAGCTGCTCGCGGTGCTGGTCGTCGCCGGCCAGTTCCGGGAGTTCGTCCGCAAGACGCTCATGGGGTTCGGCCTCGAGCGCTACTCCGAGCCGCTGAACGTCCTCAAGAAGGTCACCTTCGGCGCCGTCGCCATCGCGATGGTCTCCCTCGGCTTCGGCGTCCCGGGGGCCCTGGTCGGCGACGTGGCCGCGAGCGTCGTGGTCATCGCCATCGGGACGGGCCTCGTCCTGCGACGGGTGTCCGTTCGGGCCCTGTTCCGGCGGCCGCCCGCGGCGTTCCCCCGGCGCGACCTGTTCACCTTCAACACCCTGAGCATCCTGCTCGTCCTGCTGATGATGTCGCTCTACCACGCCGACGTCATCATGCTCCAGCTGTTCGACGGCAGCCGCTCGGTCGGCTACTACAAGGCCGCCCTGAACCTCGCGGAGTTCCTCTGGTTCGTGCCCCTCGCCGTCCAGACGGTGTTCGTCCACTCGACCTCCGAGCTCTGGTCGCGGGGCCGACGCGACCACATCACCGAGCTGGTCTCGCGGACGACCCGCTACACCCTCCTCGTGACGGCGGTGATGGCCCTCGGCATCGCCGCGCTCGCGAACGTCGTGGTGCCGCTCTACTTCGGCTTCAACGCGCGGCCCGCGGTGACGCCCCTGCTGCTCCTGCTCCCCGGCGCCCTCGGGTTCGCGGCGGCCCGGCCCATCGTCGCCGTCGCCCAGGGGAAGGGCGACCTGTGGCCCCCCATCGCCGCGACGGGGGTCGCCGCGGCCCTCAACGTCGGCCTCAACCTCGCGCTCATCCCGCGGTACGGCATGGCGGGCGCGGCCGTCGCCACCAGCGTCGGCTACGGCTCGATGTTCGGCCTCCACCTCTGGAGCGCGCGTCGGCTCGGGTTCGACCCCCTCGCCGACGCCCGCCCGGTCCGGGTCGGGCTCACGACGGCGCTCGCGGCCGGGCCCATCCTCTGGCTGCCGTCGGCCGTCGGGAACGGGCTCCTCTCTCTGGTCGTCGTGCCGCCCCTGGGGCTCGCGCTCTTCGTGGCGCTCGCGCTCGCCACGGGCGCCCTCGACCCGCTCGAGCCGTTCGAGGTGCTCGGGGCCTTCCCCACGCCCATCGGGCCCCTCGTCGGCCGGCTCGAGGGCTCCGTCAGGTCGCTCGCCGAGGGCGGCTCGCGTGAGTGAGTCCCGGTCGTCGGCCCGGCCCGGGACGGTCGACCTCGCGGCGCCCGCCGTGCTTATCAGGCGCCCGCCGTGCTTATCGACCCCATAAGCAAGGCGCCGACGACCGGAGGTGGCAGCAGATGAACGCCGCACCCAGGTGGTGGGCCATCGACCTCGCGGCCGTCGTCCTCCTCGCCGACCTCGCCGCCGTGGCCATCTACGTCGGGGCCCCCGCCGTCGTTCGGCTGCCCCTCGCGCTGCTCCTGATACTCGTCCTCCCCGGCTACGCGCTCGTCGCCGCCTGCTTCCCGGCTCGGACCCCGAGCGGCGTCGAGCCGGCGACGCTCGAGGACGAGCACGGCGGGCTGCTCGACCCGCTCCCCGCGGACTACGAGCTGGGGGACGTCGAACGGCTGGCGCTCTCCGTCGTGACGAGCGTGGCCATCGTGCCGTCGGTCGCCGCCGTCGCGAACTTCACGCCCGCCGGCATCAGCCTCGAGCCGGTCCTCGGGGGCGTCGTGGGGGTCACCATCGTGCTCGCGCTGGTCGCCTTCGTCCGTCGGTTCCGGCTCCCGCCGGACCGCCGGTACGGCCGCTCGCCCGGCGTCGTCCTCGGGCTCCCGAAGCCGTTCCGGTCGCCGAGCCGGCTCGACCCGTCGGGCGGACGGGTCGGCACCTACAACCTCCTCGCCGGCGTCGGGCTGGTCCTCCTGGCGTCCAGCGTCGCGTTCGCCCTCGTGGTTCCGCCGACGCACGCGGCGTTCACGGAGTTCTACGTCGTCACCGGGGACGCGACCGGCGCCACGGGGACGCCCTACCGGACCACGTTCGCCGCGGGGCGGACCCAGCCGGTCACCCTCGGCATCAAGAACCACGAGCATCGAACCGTCGACTACACCGTCGTGGCGGCGACCCAGGCGCCGGGTCCCGATGGCGGCGGGAGCGGCGCGCTGACCGTCGTCGGGCGAGCCTCGGCCACCGTCGCGGACGGCGCCACGCGCCAGCTCGACGTGCCCGTGAAGCCAAGTCGGACCGGCGACGGCCAGCGGCTCGTGTTCCTGCTCTACGAAGGCGACCCGCCGGCCCGACCGACCACGGCCACGGCGTACCGGGTGCTGAACCTCTCGGTCGACGTCACCGGGGGGGCGACGCCAGCGGCGTCCACCCCCTGACCCATGTGGCCCTGGGAGCACGTGGCGTTCGGCTACGTCTGTTACTCGCTCTACCGCCACGCCCGGTTCGGCGCCTCACCGGGCGACCGGGCCGCGCTCCTCGCCGCGTTCGGGGCCGTCCTGCCCGATCTGGTCGATAAACCCCTCTCCTGGGGGCTGGGCTGGTTCCCGCAGGGTTACGCCGTGGCCCATTCGGCGTTCGTGCTGGTCGCCGCGGCGGCCGTCGTCCTCCTCGTCCGTCGGTTCGACCCGGCGGGGCTCGGGACCGCCCTGCTGGTCGGCTGGGCCTCGCACCTGTTCGGCGACGTGGTCTACCCCGCGATGCTCGGGGGGCGGTTGGCGTTCCGACGGGTCCTCTGGCCCCTGGTGACGCTCCCGCCCTACCACCACCACCTCGGCCTCCTGGCGCGGGCGGTCCACTACCTCCACGAGCACGCCGTCCGGACGCTCGCCGGCGGGCTCGGCGTCGCGCTGGGGCTGGAGATCGCGTTCGTGGTGCTCGCCGTCGGCCTCTGGCTCCACGACGGCACGCCCGGCCGGTGGCGTCACGGCTCGCCCGAGTGAGGGAGGTCGTCGTGGTGACGGGCCTCGCAGCAGGCGTGGGACGTCGGGAACGGCGGCCGGACGGCGTCACCGGGTGACGCAGAGCTGGACCGGGCCGTCCGTGTAGAGCACGCTCTGGCTCGGCCGGCAGAGCCGCCCGGGCGGCACGCGCTCGAGGACCCCCTGGCCCTGGGCGTTCCGGAAGAACGTCGCCCCGTTCGACTGCGCGCGCCGGTAGACGACGGACCGCGCGGTGACGGGCTGGCCCGGGACGATTCGCGCGACGTCGGCCGGCGCGGCGCCGGAGCGGTCGAACACGGTCTCGTAGGGGTGGTCGGTGTACAGCCGAGCGCGCGGCGGGACGTCGGCGCTGGGGGCGACCGTCATCGACCCGATGGTCTCGACGGCCGCCACCTCGGGCGCGGTGTACCGGAGCCGCGCCCGCTCGCCCGCGAAGACGGGGTTGTCGATGGCCCCGTGGCTCGACACCACCATCACCGAGGGGTAGACGGCGGCGAAGAGCAGCATCCCGAGGAGGAACGTCCGCGGCGAGAGCCGTCGGTCGAGGTGGCGGACGCCGAGGGCGGCGAGGATGGCCATCCCGGCGTACATGAAGGCGAACCACCGCTGGGGGATGAAGTTGCGGACCCCGAACAGCGGCAGGCCGAACACGAAGACCGACATCACGGCGGTCGAGAGCACGAGCGTGTACGGGGCGTGCTTCGCCCGGGTGCGCCGGAGGACGTAGAGGCACCCGACGAGGCACAGGCCCAGGAGGAGCAGGAAGCCGATCGTGTCGACGTAGGTGGCGAGCTGGTCCAGGAAGGTGGGCGCCGCGGCGTTGCCGGCCCCCGGGGCACCCGAGGGGTTCGCGAGGTTCAGGAAGCCGGCCCGGGTGAAGATCGTCCGGACGAAGAAGCTCGCGATGGTCTCGAGGAAGGTGTGGCCCTTGTACGGGGTGAACGACCACGTGAAGGTGATGAGCCCCAGGTCGAAGACCACGAGGCCGACCAGGTTGACGGGGCCGAGGGCCCGGAACACGGCCGGGCGGAGCCGCGACGGCTGGAACAGCCGGCGGTTGAGGAGGAACTGGGCCAGGATGCCGGCGCCGAGCAGGACGAGCATCACGAAC
>Ga0102944_1001057_pt1 | contig 19316 bp, 11 predicted proteins | sample SalPonD_shore_MG_FD_78172 | JGI IMG/M metagenome (GOLD analysis project Ga0102944, IMG submission 78172) | Salt pond soil microbial communities from South San Francisco under conditions of wetland restoration - Salt Pond MetaG... | ecosystem: Environmental > Aquatic > Marine > Intertidal zone >...
AATTAGAATCAAATAGTACTCTGAAGTTACCTGGCCCACTGGAGCAATACGCTTTATAATCCTGAATTTAGCATTGTTTTATATCATTTTTACAAATAAGACTTTTTCTTCGGGCAGCTGATTGTGACATGTTTTTTATAGAAAACTGTAGAATTACTTTTAAAAATTATGAAATAAAATGCCCTCCATGCGTTCAAGAGATAACTTTTTTCTTAAAATGATTTTTTAACTTTTCAACAGTGATATAAATCGAAGATTTATATCAGACAGCCAACTCATTTTGATATTCACTTCGAATTAATTATATCAGTGACAAAAAAAGCCCGGTTGAATTATAAAACCGGGCTTTGATATAATAAAAAGCTTTCTTTATCGCTAAAAATCTATTCCGATACTAATATAATTGATCGGATGTCCAAAATGATGACCATCATATGGCCATCCAATATCCCAGCGTAAAGGCAATCCCAGAAGAATAGTTCTCAATCCAAAACCGGATCCAATGAGAATATCACCCCTTAACGATGTCCGGGTAAAAGTTTGTCCATTTTGTTGAACCGTTTCTGTAACCGGTTTGGCGATATGAAAATTCAGTTTTGCTTCATTGACGTTTGGTGTAGTCAGATCGTCCAATCCCCAGGCGGTACCTACATCAGTAAACAATACACCTGTTAAATTATATAGTGGCAATATCGGAATTGGTCCCGGTAAGATAGCAGCAAATAAAGGAAACCGGAATTCTGCATTGATTAAGCTGAATCGATCTCCAAAAATGGCATTGTACTCATAACCACGCATCGGAATAGCCGGCATTGTAAGAAATATATCACTTAGATTATCCAATGGTATCTGATTATTCGACCAGCGATAGTTAATCCACCCTGCCATACCACCTACGAAGAATGATTGGGCATCGCGCCCAAAAGAAGCACCACCGGAATAACGGAATGCGAAACTGTAACCGGCACCCAAACCGACATACTTCCGGAAATCACCGATTAAACTAACGAATTGTACGGTTTTTTGTGTTACCGGTGGACTTGCTGTCAGGCTCAATGCATATCTGAAACCACCCTCCGGATGTACATAACCTGCTTTGGATTTATCTTTAGTAAATGTGATTTCTGGATAAACGAAAGCCGAAGTCTGGCTTGACCGGTCATTGAAATAAACATCACTGAAATCACGGGAAATAGCCAATACAGAAGCGCCATAGTCTATCCGTGTAAACCGGTCTATCGGGTATTGAAAATTAACACCACCACCATATGTCCGGTACCGGACTAACTGTCCATAGAATGTTTGATACTGTTGAGCGCTATGGAAATAATTAACCATATAATTTGTACGGTGTTCATAATTTCCATAGCTGATTACATAATCACTATTTCTAAGATCCGAGACCAGGTTACTGGCAATAGTAATGTTCTGATTACCTAAAACATCACTAAATCTCATTTGCACAAGACCATAAGTACCATAATAGGTTGAAAGATTTCCACTGTAGTATGTGAAATCGGGTGAGAAACTTAATCTGTATTTATGAGGGCGAAATTTATCATCTTTCGTTACATTGTCACTCGGTTTAAAAACATCCTTTTCAGATTTCTTTTTTGCCTCTTCTTCGAATGACTTTCCAAATACGTAGTTATGGTAATCGATATAACCATTATTGGTCGTATCTTTTTTAGTAGAGTCAACTTTAGCAGTATCTTTCGCAGCTTCCCGACCGAGGCCTTGTAAATCTCTGCCATTTGCCTGAGCTAATTTTGGTTTTGTTGTATCGGCAACCTGCATTCCATTAGCTTTTTCTTCCACCGCATATTGTGTCCCATTAGTGCCAAACATTTCCCTGGCATATCTCAATGCCGGCACCCGTACATCATGCGGCTCATTAGCTCTTCGTTTAGCCCAATAATTAGGTTTCAAAGGAGCTTTTACCTGCTTCGTTAATGGAGAGTTAATTAAATAAATATCTACATATCCGCCATTATAAGCACTTATAGCCATTTTACTACCATCAGCGCTGACCGACATCTGTAAGATACCCGAAATCAGATTCGTAAGAGGTTTACTCGTACGAGTAGCAATATTCATCTCGTAGGCATTCGGGATACCGCTTTTGTCGGAAGTATATATCAGATGACCATTCCGGGTCATAATAGGCTGTGTCTCATCCCAGCCGGGTGTTTTAGTTAACCTGACAGCCCTGTCGGATCCGACTTTAACGCTATAAATATCCATATTATAGAGATCAGGATTCATCAACTCGTCATAATTGACTCCATACTTGTTAAGCTCAACTTTATTTCCCCTGTCGGAAGCAAAATAAATCGTTTGAGAATCGGCTCCCCATGAAGGTTGCTTATCCGTAAAAATATCGTGGGTGACATTAATGATTTTGCGGCTTTCAAGATTAAACACAAATATATCAGGAAAGGGCCCGGAAGATCCTGCGAATGCTATTTTCTTACCATCAGGCGACCATGATAGAGCACCTATGGCATCGATATCCGGGAAATTATACTTTTGGGCCTGACCCGTTTGGTAATCAATTACAGCCAGTTCATCACTTCCCCTGGATCTGACAGATAATGCTATTTTACTTCCATCCGGCGACCAGGTGAGGTTATCATTTAATAAATTAAAGTCTTCAAAATTTACATTACCCTGACCCTTAACGAGCGTTTTTATCTTCTTTCCAGTCAACGTATTTACAACAACGATATCAAGATTACCGCTTTGATTGGTAATCATAGCCAGACGGTCGCCCTGGGGTGACAGAGCGGGACTTGTATTATAAGAACCCGAACCTGTAGGTTGACGTTTGGTTATTTGAGTACCGGCCTCATCAAGGGAATTTCTATTGGCAATTTCAGGTAAATAACGTTTTTTCAAAAAGGCATGCCAACGTTTGGACAACTCTTCTATCGAAAGGCCCAAAGCTTGTTTGAAACCTTCCTCCACATTGCGGGAATTCTTTATATCATGAAATATTTCACCAATTTTTTCCCGGCCGTACTCTTCAACTATATAATCCCAAACCGACTGGCCGCCGCGATACCAAAAATATCCGTATAATTGATTTATGGGAGGCATATAATCATTCAGTATGGCATCACGAAGAAAATCATCCTCATTTGTATCAAAACCGACAGATGAATATTCAGCCATACCTTCATTAAACCAGTTTGGTATCTGGAGCTGGATATTGTTCTGTATGATTGACTGAACAGATCCACCATAAAACATTTCATTAACGACTGCGTGGACCAACTCGTGGTGTAAAGTATGACGAAAATCACTATATGATCCCATAAATGGTAATGTAATCCTGTTTTTATACGGTTCCGTGACACCACCAATACCAGAAGCCCCAATCGGTAACTGTGTTACATTCGTTTGAGAAAAATCGTTATGGGAATCATAGACAATGACTTTGATCCGGCTTGTGATCTTATAATTAAAATCATTTTCAATCTCTTTCAAAGCCGATTCAAGACTTTGAGCCGCAAAAACTGCCAGGTAATAGTTTTTATCCTGATAATAATAGATATCGAAGTGCTGAGACTGAATATATTTCCAGTTAAAATCCTTGTATTGAACTTTATTTTGTCCAAATGCAAAGTACTGGGCTTGTGCGTTTTTAATTGGCACAAAAATAAATACGAGTAATACTAAAGGGATTAGTCCAAATATCTTTATTATCTTTCTCATCATACTACCTGTAAGATATTATTATTAAATATCAGGAATTTAAATGCTACTATATATCAATATAGTACAAAATCACTGTGGTTAAATAATTTAATTTAAAGCGACTTCCATCAACTTATTATTAGTAAATCGACTGTTCTCTGTTCCAAATTAGTCTCTACTACTTTTATTTTAACCAAGTTACCCATCTGGTATTTTCTACCATGAGATCGGCCGTAGAGACAATATCGTTTTCTGTCATATATATAATAGTCGTCATTCATATTACTGATATGAACCATACCTTCACAATGAATATCCTTCAAATCAACATATAATCCGTTTTCGGTTACACCACTGATGACACCTATAAATTCGTCACCTATATGTTTATTTAGATATTCAACTTGTTTTAATTTCACGGAATCACGTTCAGCATCGACGGCCATTTTCTCCCGTTCACTGCATTGAACACCCATTTCACGTAATTTTTCATATCGGTAAGCAGGCCGCCCAACAGCATAGTTTTTCAGTAACCTATGAACAATAACATCAGGATAACGTCGGATGGGGCTGGTAAAGTGCGTGTAATGTGAAAAATTTAATCCGAAATGCCCAATATTTTTAGGACCATATTCCGCCTTAGCCATAGCCCTCAAAGTCAAATTATTGATGATATATTCCAGTGATGTATCTTCAACTTCACTTAATAACTTGTTTATCTTCTGTGGAGTTACCTTCCCGTCGTGTATATTAAATTGCAGGCCAATCGGTTTTACATGCTCGGCAATGTCAGCTAATTTCTCCTGGTCCGGTTTATCATGTACACGATAAAAAAACGGATATAAGTCCTTTGATTTTTTCTTATTCGTTTCCTTTCTCAAGTTATCAACATGAATTGCCACCATTTTATTGGCTAAAAGCATACATTCTTCAATCAGGCGATGTGTTAACAGCCGTTCCTTTATGATGACATCAACCGGTGTTCCGTCTTTATCAAGTACAAATCTGGGTTCCGGAGTATCAAAATTTATGGAACCTTTTCTAAAACGATTCTTTGTGAGCGTTTGTGTAAGTTCTGCCAGAATATTCAGTTTTTCTGCATATGGGTTATCTTTTTTACCATCTATAACTTCCTGAGCCTTTTCATAGGTAAACCGGTATTTTGAATTTATAACCGTCTCTTCGATCGAATAATCAACTACTTTCCCTTGCGGTGTTACTTCCATAAAACAGCTGTATGTCAGTTTGTCTTCATTCGGACGAAGACTGCATACTCCATTACTTAGTTCTTCCGGTAACATTGGTATTACCCTGTCAACCAGATAGACGCTTGTACCTCTTTTATGCGCTTCCTTATCGAGCACGGTATCCGGTTGCATATAATAGCTAACGTCGGCTATATGAACCCCCAGGTTGAAGTTCCCATTCTCGAGAACATCTAAACTGATCGCGTCGTCAAAATCTTTTGCATCCTCCGGATCAATGGTGAATACATCCTTATCACGAATATCATGACGTCTCGTATATTCACTCTCAGGAATTGCACGGGCTATACTTGAGGCAAATTTATTAACTTCATCCGGGAACGATGCACGCATCTGATTTTCTGCCAAAATGGAAAGAACTAATGCGTCATTTGTTCCTTTTTCACCAAGTGATTCTAAAATTTTAGCTTCCGGCAACGATTTGGGATGTGCCCATTCCAATAATTGAAATATCACTTTTTCGTTATGTGACGCACCATTAATATTTTGCGGTAACACAAAGAAATCCGTTTGAGCTGATTTGTCATCCGATTCAATATAATAAGTGCCCGAGCCATGCTTTATCAAATTACCAACAAAAATTTGACGGCCTCTTTCGACGACTTCCACCACTTTGCCTTCCAGCCTTTTCTGTCGACCATTTTTAAAGATCTCAATTTTGACAATATCATCAGGTAAGGCGGTTTCTAACCTTTTAGATGGTATTCTTATGTCTACTTCATAACCCTCAACAGTCACGAATCCTACGCCGTATCGGTTGATGCTTATTTTGCCTTCATACAGTTTATGCTGATTTCCTTTACGGGCGACACTCAATAAATCTCCTCTTGATCGGTTAATTTTCTTTTTACTTACAAGTTTATTTATCGTTTTTCTAAGTTTCTTCTGATCTTGCTTTTTATCCATTTGCAGAGCTGCAGCTACTGCATTAGCCGGTACTTTTGTCTCCGAATGACTCTTCAGAAAATCGAGCACCAGTTTTTCAAGTCCGGATAATTTCTTTTTTTTACTCATTATAAATATGTGGAATCAAAAATATGAACTACTAATAAATTTATTTGAAATATTATTTATTTAGCAGGAAGTTATTATTAATTAATTCAACCTTGATAAATACATTTATATTGCATCTTTTTACTAAATATTCAGGTTAATAATATTGTTTAACAATATCATGTATTAAAAAATGTTGATGTTTGATTAGTTATTAATCACGTTTTTCTGCTTGTGATTTTACTGTAGTGGTATCGGCAGGAGCATTTGTTTTAGCCTTTTTCTTTTTCTTGAAAATACTGATTATTGATCTCGCTATTTTTTTAGGCAGTTCCTTCCATGTATTAAATTGAACCTGATATTTTAAACCTACACCATTAACACTTGGCAATGGTGTTGTGGTTCCAACAGCATAACTTGAACTTAGCGTAGGATCTTGCCGGTGAAAAACTTCCACGGATAAGGAAGGATTAATTTGATATTCAGCTCCAAGGTCGCCAATATTATCATACTGCGGCCCTCCGCCAATCACACCTTCGCGCCTTAATACCAATCGATCATTAAATAATCGTAAGGCTATACCCAGATCAGCCTGGTCAAAACCCGTCATATTCAGGTCGATATTTAAATCACTTAAACTACTATTCAGTAACGTATTGATTTGATTCGACAATAATTGGCTGAGGCCGACTTGCGTTACTTTACTCTGAAGGTTAGTTCCCAATCTTTGGCTTTCGGACCCATTCTGAATATTCACATTGCTAAAACTACCCGTCAATAGTAAACTTGTTGCCTGTAATAATTTTTGGTCTTCACTATTTAATAAACTTAAAATTGTAGAACTCTGGGTAACATCCGGAGAGTTGGGAAATTGAAAATAGAACTGGTTTTGAACACTTTTTATATTACCCGTTAACTTCAGTATCAGATTAATCGGCACCCTTCTGTCTTCATTGGTGATGGGTTTGATATTTGGTCGTGCCCGATAAACGGAGGTAACATTGATTCGGGGATTTTTAGGGTCACCTTCCCATATGATATTACCACCATTATCTAAATAAAATTTCCTGCTGAATACGCCACCACCGACGAAGAGATAATTACCACCGGTAATGTTAAACTGCCCGAACATTTGAAGGTTTTGATCTTGTAATGTGATATTGACATTACCACCACCCTGGGCTGTAAGAACTTCACCGGTAACAGGATCAAAAATAAATTTAACTGTCGAATTATCCGGTGCCGAAAATTGTAAATCCAGTTGAAATAATTCCGTAAATGATTCCTGACTTGGAGACACCTGTTCCGCCTGTTTTTGTTGACCCTGGGATTGTGAAGTACCGGAACCGGATTTAGTTCCTTTTTTACCGGCGGTTGAGAATTCTTTAACAAATTCTATAGATTTACTCTGATCCTGAACACTCGTTTCATCAAGTAATGGTATTGATAGAACAGAGCTTGAAGACGTCTTTAATGGTGTTACAGTTTGAAGAAATGGATTCAGATTAGATCCGGTCAAACGTACTTCCCCTGTCCCGATTACATCCCCATAAAATGGGACATCCGGATTAAAATCATTATTCAAAAATTTCAACCTGTTAAGATCGAGTGTCAGATCCAGTTTCTTCCTGACCTGAAAATTGTTGAGATCCACATTTCCATATAATAACCCCGTTCCCCCCTGATTATCATGTATTCTTACACTATCGATAGTTACCCCCTTATTGCGGTCGAGGTCAACGGGTCCTGTCAAATAAAAATTCGAATTCATGAAGACAGGTACTGCGTGAACATCATTGACATTAAAATGGGCGTGAAAATTATAATTTTTTGTATTACCTGCAATATATCCCTTTCCGTTAGCCGGCCCTTCCAGTTTGTTGAAAATACCCGGAATTATATATCGCAGAACCCACATATCTATTTGTTTAAAATTGATATTAAAATCATATAAGGTATCAGCATTGGCGGCAGCATCGGGAGGTTGAAAATACCCCTTCATTTGTATGTCTGTAGCAACACTGTCATTCCTGACATAGTAATCATGGTATTTTGAGGTATCTGCTTTTACACTTATTTCGGTATCAAATCTTTTTTCCACCGGGTTAAATTTACTATGAAACTTAAAATCGCCAACCGGTCGATTATCAAGTGCAAATCGGTCAACAAAAATATTCCCCTGGATCTGCGGTAGTTTGGATAGTGACTTTGTATAAAAACTGGCATTCAACGTACCTTCAAAATTTATCCGGCCATTGATAAGATCAGATACCCTTTGCAAATTAATATTTTGCAGGGAATAAATAACAGAATCGCTCTTGTCCGAGCTAAAAGCACCAACAAGATTTATTTTTTGAGTACCGTTCACAAAGTCAAAATTCTGAAATTTTACTTTATGGCTTTTATCAAATATTAGTCCCGGTTTCCCTTTATTTTCCCATTGATACTCATTATTACCCAGGTTAAACTGATTAACATTCAATACAATGGCCGTATCCAATACTTCAGCAGCCAGTTTCATTTTCAATGAAGCATTCTTACCTATGGTGCCGATGTTACCACTTGTCTTAATGGAATCATTTTTCATAGAAAATTCCATATCCAAACCGGCAAATGATAAATCACGCATCGAAAGACTATCTATTTTAGCGCTGACATCCAGGTTTGCAAATTGTTTAAAATCCTGACTGTGATTAAAACTTGCCGTTATCATCAACCGGGAGTCGTTGACCCGGATTTTATTTATATCTGTTGTCGGATCATTCAGGCCCCCGGTAATAAGCAATCGTTGTGAGTCCGCTTTTACATTAGCTTTCAGACGGCCTTTTGTCTTTATAAAAGGTATTTTAGTGAAGTAATGCCTAAGCAGGGCAACATCTTTTAACTGCAGACTCACTCCAAAATTCAAGGTATCAGAAGGGACATTAACTTTACTATTTACTGCAACATTGCTGGTATCCTGTGCCTGAAATTTAATTTCACTGTTAATATGTTTCTTAAAATACTCCGTCCAATAACGTCCCATTTGATATAAACGGGACGGCTCAACATGACCTTGTAATATAAAATCCATAATTGAGCTGGTGAACCGTAATGATCGTTGTTTCTTATCAGGGGAATTTAAATCAATATAAAATTGATGTGGGCGAAGTGTGTCCTTACCAACAATCGATCGACTAATATCCATACTGGCGCGGCCATACAAACGGTCGAGGGAACCACCCTGCAAATTCGTTTTAAATTTAAAATTCAGATTCGTATTCGATAAACCAATCTTTGGGAAGAACTCGGCAAGATCCACCCCTTCTCCTGAACCATCAAATTTAAAGATAGGTTCACTGCCCAGTAGATCAATCCAGCCATTACCGGTCAACTTTGATCCTCCTGAATAAAATGTGAATGAAGGCTCCAAAAAACCGTTCTGAATGGAAACATTCATATTCATCTTATTAACCGTTACGTCATTGATTTTACTATCGTATAAGTCAGCAGTAAAATTGACGGCCGCATTTCTTAATGATAGTCCCTGGCCTTTCATGCTGGCATCGATATTCAGATACCCTTTTGTACTATCAAGTGTCTTAAATTGATCAAGTGTCAAATCACGGCTTTTCAGATTCGCTTTATATACATAAGGCGCCTTCAGACTGGACGAACCATTTATGTGAATCTGACCTTTGGGGAATTTCAGATCAGTCTTAACATCCACAGAATCGATATTTCCCCTCACCGTTCCTTTGGCCGTTATATTATCCCAGTCCTTAAAATTAGTCAAAGAATTATGGGTCAACATCTTTAGATCTTCCGTCAACATATGAATTTTGTTGACATTAAGATCATAACCAAAGTATTTTTTAGAGTTAAGATTACTAAGTTTTCCGTACAGGTTTAACTCACTTTTATCAAATACTAAATCCAGTTTATTAATATTGAACTGAGAAATATCACCTTCCGATCTTAAATTCACCTTTATCGGTACCGTCAAAAGAGGAATTTGAGGAAAAATATCGGCAAATTCACTGGGGTAAATTTCGGTTGAATCAACAGAGATTTTATATCGGGCATTATGAAATTGCTGTGATAAATTAGATGCATACATATCGACGCCATCAACCTCACCATTCAATACTAAATGCGACTGACTTGTTTTGATTTTGAATTGGTTAAACTCCAGGTATCTGCTGTCATTAAAAACCTGGCCAGTAATATCTATTTTCCCTGCAATTGTTTGTAGAACATTAGCATCGAACCGATCGATATCCAAAAAACGTTGATCACTATTGAGCTCAAGGAATACTCTCATATTTAATGAATCGAGTTTAATTGGTTTGGGAAGCAATATCTCATCTGAAACATTATGTAATCTGTCTATCGTAACAGTACCCCGCTTAATGGATATAACCGGTGCATATATATTTAGATCTTTAAAAATTAAAGATGGCTTCCGCTGTCCCGGTTTAACTCTTTTTAACGCTTCCCTGATGGTATATGTTGAGTCATCCTGGCTTTTGAAGTGTATTTCAGGATCCCGTAAATTAAAACTCGTAACACGAATTTGCCGGCTTAGCAATTCCCACAAATTGACACTAAAAGAAATGGTATCACATTGAAAAATAGGCTGCTTACGTGTCAGGCTATCTGCTGATGGATACGTTAATTTTACATTTTGGACCTGGATATTGAAAGGCAGGTACCCCCCAAGTTCACCAATAGTGATTTTACCTTGATAATTGGCATTAAATACATTCTCAAGTCGATGAGCCAGAAATTTCTTTACGGGTTTTTGTTGCAAAGAAATTAAAGCAATCCCACTACCCAGTACCGCAACAAGCAGAAGGGTTAATATGGTAAACCATATCGCTCGCCATATTTTATAAATCCAACGTACAAACACTTATTAATATCTCCTGACCGACTCACCTGTTATTCGTGTCATAACTGACGGAACATGTATTTCCATGAATCTCTAACAACTCGCATATCATCAATATCAGTAATGTAAGGCTGTTCCCAATCTGATAATAAAATTAAGCGTAATTTATCAGATTTAACTTTTTTATCATGATACATTATTTCAATTAATTGGCCGATGTGTTTTTCCAGTCTTGACAAATTTAAATTGTAGTAAGACTTGAATTGTAATAATTCCTCTAATTCAAGTTCTGCTCCGAAATAATTCGAAGCGAATGCGGCAGCGATCATCCCGGCATAAACGGCGGCACCATGAGATATTTCATCATAATTTAAGTACGCCTCGATGGCATGGGCAAAAGTATGACCAAAATTTAAATATGCGCGAATGCCGGCTTCCTTTTCATCTTTTTCTACTATATCTGCTTTAATCGATGCACATTTATTTATCAAAGGCACCCAAAGATCAGGATATTCAGTCATAGATCCTGATTTCAGCCTATCCTTAACCTCGTCAATAATTTTCCTATCCGATATGGCACCATACTTGATCACTTCACCAAGCCCGCAAAGCCATTCTTCCCGGGGCAACGTTTGCAACATCGTAACATCGGCAAACACAGCATCCGGCTGATAAAAGGCCCCAATGAGATTCTTTCCTGTTCGGCTATTGATGCCGGTCTTACCACCTATTGAACTGTCAACCATTGATAATAACGTGGTTGGAATATGAACAAGTGGTATACCGCGCATAATACTTGCCGCAGCAAATCCGGATAAATCACCTGTAACACCTCCCCCAACGGCAAACAGAGGGGTGGAGCGCCGAACATTATTTTGAAGAGCAAATTCTGTTATTTTTTGCCATTCTTCATAACTCTTACTGGACTCTCCACTCGGAATTACATATTCCTTAACAAGTTTAAAATATTCACCCAAAATACCTGCAATACGCTGCCCATGATATAACTTCACGTTTTCGTCTATCAACAGCATAGCCCTGGATTGAGAATAATTCTCTTCCAAAAAAGGGATTAACTTCTTACGGAGATCATTACTAATCGTTATGTAATACTTCTTTGTACGTTTTGTTTTTAATGTAATCAACTCAACAAACTATTTTACTAATGATAAGATTCGTGAAGCTATAGCGCTCGGCTCAACAACTTTGTTTATCTTAATAATATAATGAGCCTGCTCATACCAAATTAAACGCTTATTATACAGGTTTGTTATAAATGATGTAAGTTCTTCTTCATTTCTGATATGACCGTGTTCATCCCGTAACATGGGTCGCGATTTATCATCCGATAACCGTTTTGATATAATATCCACCGTTGGTTTTAAAAAAATCAATACGCCGCTGGATTTGACAAAACGAAGATTAATTTCATTGCAAACAGTACCTCCACCAAGAGCCAATACCGCAGGTTGTCCGGTATCAAAAGACTCCAGATATTTCTTCTCTAAATTCCTAAAATGTTCCTCACCTTTTTCTTTAAAAATATTGGTGATTTCATTCTTTTCATTTGTTTCAATGATCTCATCCAAATCATAAAATGGGACCTTTTTCATTCGGGCTAATATCCTGCCAATTGTCGATTTACCCGATCCCATAAATCCACATAAATATATTAAATCGCTCACTACTTTTAATCTTTTACTTTTGGAATTTTTTGGGGTTCAACCATAATCACTTCTTCACGGTCAAGGATTACTAAACCGGGGGCTGCACCCTTTGGTTTTCTGACATATTTTCTCTTCGTATAACTTACCGGGGCCATTTTTGATCCTTTGGCTTTAGAATAATAAGCTGCAATGGATGCTGCCTTTTGCAATAAATCTTTCTGTGGATACCCTTTATCATTTTCCATTCTGATTACGACATGTGAACCGGAAACACCGCGGGCGTGCATCCATATATCTTCTTTATGAGCCATAGAAGTTAGTTTATCATTACTTTTGGCATTTTTACCGATCCAGATCTCAACCCCGTCAATTTCCGTTTTTCGAAAAGGATATTGTATCTGTTTTACTGCTTTATTACTTATGATATTGATACCTTCCAGTTCCTTTTTATGGTTTTTAATCCACTTTTGCAGATCCCGGTTGTTATTACACGTTTTAAAATCCTCGTATAACTTTTTGACATCCGACCTTTTATTTTTTACCTCATCCAATCGTTTTAGGCCCATTTCATACGATTTACGAGCTTTTTTCGACTTTTCATAATAATATTGAGCATTTTCGGCCAAATTTAATTCGGGATCAAGAGTTATCGTCACAAGGGTATTATTATCATAAAGATCCGGAATTTTTAGCTCATCAACATGGTCATATTTTTTTTGATAAACATTTGCCATTATCAAATGACCAAATTTCTCATACCTTTCAGCCCTGCTAATATTTTTATCAACCTGTTCAAGATCGTTTATTTGTTTATGCAAACTACCTAATAAATCTTCAAACTGTGATTGCAGCTTTTCTTTTGATTGATCAAAACTCGATCTGCTTAACGCACGGTAATAACTGAAACGAACGCAACTGTTTACATCATCAAATTTCTTTAATGTCTGAACCGGCAATTTTTCTTCTGATAAAAGACAAATATCGCCATTGATTAGCGTTCTTGGTGAGGGATTGTGCGATAGCTCGTTTGTAAGATCACGGATCACTTTCTCAATATAGCTATCACTTTTTTCAGATAAATTATAAATGCTTATAACCGACGGTATCAATTCACGTGGAAATAGCGGATTCATCCTTGTGATTTTACGTTTGACCTTATCATTTGGTAAATAGTCATTCCATAATTCAGCTGTACGTGGTAAAGGTGCTTTTTGTCCCTTTAACTGATCATTATTTTTAAAAGCCTCCAGTACTTGTCCCCCACTTACATGAAACACATTGGCATGCGGCCCATATAATGTGAATACTAATTGATTACCATTTTCAAATATTAAGGAGATATAACGATCCCGATCAGCCAGTTCTATTTTGGCGATTTTGACATTTTTCAGTGATTCAAAAGGATTATAGACATTAGATTTTTTTTGAGGCCGGTATTCATCCAGAAAGAAAACAGTTTCTTTACTTCCAGTATCAGTAATAATTCGGTATCTTTCCACAGGACATTCAAGATATAATTCAATAACATTTTTTCTGGGCGTTACAGCAAAACTGAATGTCGTTTGAGTAATAGGAACTGAAACTTCCTTTACTAAATGTTTTAAGGTATAATAATTATTCATGTAAATATTATTATATTAATATCGTTTTTTGACATCAATTTGAATGCTACAAAACCAAAAATATTAAATGAATTATCCAATATTTAATTCATTAGTTAACCAAATAGAATCTGAATTATACAAGCGAAATATCGAGATCGAAACATTTAAAACGTGGAATGAAAACACTATCAATGCCACGGGTCTTGAATTGGTCATCGATATACAAAATATGACTGATTACTTAAAATCAGTTACGATTAATTTTGACTGGGATAAATTTAGGGAAATAAGTCTTGCCAAACAGTTGAAGGGCATGAAAAAGCATCCTTTGTTAATAGACAAGCCTTTAATACCTACCAGTATAAAGCCGACCATTGATATTGAAGTTGCCTGGATTTTTGATAATGATAAAATTGGGAATATTTCAGATACTAAAGAGGGGAACGTTAGATTAAACCTGGCAACCCAATGGATGGAAAATATAAATGAACGTGTTAGTCATCTTTTTTCATCTGATAACATTATTACCAGATGGCACATTGAGGTTGAAGGAGACCTTTATGGCCGATATCTCTCAGAGATGAGGTTGATGTCGTATTTTCAATATACGTTCGAAGATCTCTATTCGCTTAATGAAATTCATCAATACATCAACCGTAAACTTCAGAATCTGTTACTAAATACCATTAAAGTCATACAGGTTGCTAATGAATCGATTCCGCATGCTGCATAAAAAATAAAAGCCTAAAACTAGGCTTTTATTTTTTCTTATGTCGGTTTTTACGCAGTCTCTTTTTACGCTTATGCTTAGCAATTTTTGATCTTTTCTTCTTTTTTCCACTAGGCATATTAAATCACCTTCCGATTAATAATTGCGATTTCCAAATTAGTTTAAATAAACAACACAGCGATGCCACATGTATCCGTATGCTATTTTTTAGAGCCACAAGATACAAAATAGTTTCATAAAAATTAGAATTAACTTCTATATTTTTTTGCAGCTCCGGCAATTAACAGGCATACAACGGATTATAAGAGGAACAGCTTGCCTGTTCCCTTGAAACAGAGTTCGTTGAAGGTAAGCCAGCGTTGACTTAAACTATTTATTCAACGCTTTATTTACACTTTTTTTGAATTCTTTCGAGACTTTCAAAGTCGGAACAAATTGCTCCGGAACGATAACTTCTTCGTTCGTCTTTGGATTTCTTGCCACTCTTTGAGCCCTTTTGACAACTTTGAAACTGCCAAAACCTCTTAATTCAATAGTTTCACCGCGTTTCATGGCATCAATAACGGTATCCAAAAAACCTTTTACAACGGCTTCGGTCTCTACTTTTGTCAAACCTGTAGAGGATGAAATAATTTCTACTATATCAGCTTTTGTCATAGCTATATCCCATTTGAGTTCAATCTCTTAACAAGATACCTCAGTTATTAATAAAGCGCAAGTCCTTAAAACTTAGTATTTTATGCTATTTACTAAAAATTTTAAATGAAATGCCCCAATTTCGTAAAAATAAACGGTATAAATAGAAGATTTATAATAATTAAAGATGCATTAGATTAGATTTTTTAAGATTTTCTAAGATCTTATATACCTTGACTATCTCATGAAGATCCTAACATTAATAAAACCTACATCGTTTCAATGCATACATTCGATCAAGTTGTTAACTTTCTCAATTCCTTAATCTGGTCCAAACCCGAAGTTTTCCCTTTTATGGTAGTGGTATTATTAAGCTTCGGAATATTTATCACCATTCGTTTGGGATTTATCCAAATCCGGCGTTTTACTCATGGAGTAAAAGTTGTAACGGGTTATTATGACGATCCAGATGATGTTGGTGATGTAAATCACTTCCAGGCTTTAAGCACTGCCTTGTCTGCTACTGTCGGTATCGGTAATATTGCCGGAGTAGCTATAGCCATTCACTATGGCGGTCCGGGTGCTCTTTTCTGGATGTGGGTGACAGCATTGCTGGGTATGGCAATTAAATACTCAGAATGTACACTTGCGGTCAATTATCGTAATACCAATCCCGATGGCTCCGTATCCGGCGGACCTATGTACTACATAGAAAAAGGTCTTGGTCCGAACTGGAAATGGTTGGCGATAGTTTTCGCAGTCAGTGCTGTTATCTGCTCCTTCCTGACAGGTAATGCCGTACAGGCCAATACCGTAGCCGACTCTCTTTTCAGTGCTTTCCATATACCACGCTATTTAACAGGCCTGGTCACAGCCGGTTTGGTCGGTTTCGTCATCCTTGGCGGCATCAAACGTATTGGAAATGTAACATCGCGACTAGCCCCGCTTATGGCTATCATCTATGTTACCGGCGCCCTGTTAATATTACTATTGAACTATACCGAAGTCATACCAACTTTGGGATTGATCATCTCGTCAGCATTTTCACCCAAAGCCGGCGCATTTGGTATCGGATCCGGGGCTTTTCTGACAACACTTGTCTGGGGGATCAAACGAGGTTTATTCTCTAATGAAGCCGGGCAGGGATCAGCACCAACGGCACACGCCGCAGCCAAAACGGATGAACCCGTCCGTGAAGGTGTAGTAGCTCTTCTCGAACCCTTTATCGATACACTTGTTATTTGTACCATGACGGGATTGGTGATCATCATTACCAATGTGTGGCAAACTAAGCATAATGAAATTGTAAAACTGAATGCCGTTGATAATGTTTATAAAACAACACAGGTGGAATCAGCTTCGAACCTGGCCAGTACTTCTATGGCAACACAGCCGTTAAATGTGCAAGATGGAGTCATTCAAAACGGAACACTTTTGCATAACGATTACAGTATTGATTCACTTTTTGAAGATGCGGCTATGACCATTCCTTTTAATGGTACCCTTCTTCACGGCAGTAACGGCCGTTATGCTAAGTCGCATGAGGATAAGGAATTACATGCTCTCTACGGCCGTGTAGTGGAAAATGGTGCCCCGATGACAGCATTGGCTTTTGAACAGGGATTATCTCATTTATTTCCCGGTGGACAATATATCGTTACACTTTGTGTATTTTTATTTGGAATTTCAACGGCAATTAGCTGGAGCTATTATGGCGACAGAGCGATACAATATTTGGCCGGAGACAGATCTATTGTTTATTATAAGGGTGTTTATGTTATTATGAATTTTATCGGTGCTATATTGGCTCTAACCACAGTATGGACGATCGGCGATATTACACTCGGCCTTATGGCATTACCGAACCTAATTGCCCTGTTCGCACTCTCGGGCGTCGTCTACGAGTTAACACAAACATATTTTGCAAAACAACATGCATTACCAGAAGAATAATATTAAAAATCTCAAGGTTGTTAAGCATCCGTTGACAGAAAGGGATTTAACAATATTACGAGACAAAAACACATCCTCATCAATGTTTCGACAAGTGCTGGGCAGGGTATCTATGATCCTTGCCTATCATGCACTTGAAGATTTGCCCTTGAAACAGGTAACTCTGAATACGCCAATACAGAAAACGGAGGGAGTGGTTCTGGATACCGATATTATTGTCGTACCAATATTACGTGCAGGCCTTGGCCTCGTTGATTCAATCATAACATTCATTCCTGAAACGAAAGTAGGGCATTTAGGACTCTATCGTGATGAAACCACAAAACAACCGGTCGAGTATTATTATAAAATGCCGGATGGACTCGACACAGCCGAGGTGATTTTAGTCGATCCCATGCTGGCAACAGCCGGAAGTGCTATTGCCGCCCTCAACATTCTTAAAGAGCATGGAGCTAAAAAAATACGATTCATGTGTTTAATTGCCGCACCCGAAGGGATCGAAAAGCTTCAACAGGAACACCCTGATGTCCCCATTGTTACCGCTGCCGTAGATGAAAAGCTGAATGAAGATGCTTATATCGTTCCCGGACTCGGTGACGCCGGCGACAGATTCTTTGGAACGGTTTAATATCTTATGAAAACGACCCTTCTGTTCATAATATCCTTAATCGTTATTTCTTCCTGTACGAAACTATCGAAATACGATAAAAAAAGAGTAAACAGTGCGATTAAGGATACTCTGACATCAAAAACGGAGAGCTGGAATGTTCACATGGATTTAGTTGAAGGCGGCCACAAACGGGTTATCTTGAACGCTCCATACGCTGCCACCTACCAAAAGGACAATGGCAGTCAAACTCATTTTAAAGGGCCGGTAAAAATAGCCATACAGGATACTCTTGGTAATATCACAACGACGGTGAGGTGTAATAAGGCTCTATTTAACAGCGACAATTCAGTTTTTGAGTTTTCAGGTGACGTGGTTGTCAAAACAGACAAAAAAAAGATATTACGCAGCGAATACCTTAAGTGGATTCAAAAGTCTCATAATATAGAAACGCCAAATTATGTAGTCATTACGACACCATCCGACAGTATTGCCGGTTATGGACTTAAAGGGAAGGAAGATTTAAGTACGTACACCATTAATAAAGTAAAAGGCCGTGTATCTGTTAAGTAGACCAATATCAATATTTAATCGTATGGCTGACACAACTTGAAAAACTTTGAGCTACATATTCCTGACTGCTTCAGAAGTACTATCCTGCCGTTATTGTTCGTAACTGGAATTCTAATTCTTTCCAGTACAACTGTTTTCGCACAAAAAAAGGTGGAGATACTTAAAACCGACCGGCTGGAAGGGGGCAAAGTGAATGGACAAAATATACGAAAACTAATCGGTCATGTTATTTTACGCCATAAGGGCCAAACTTTGTATTGTGACAGTGCCTATCAATTTATCAGCAAAAATGAATTACGTGCCTATGGCAATATTGAGATTATGTCGGATACCTTAAAAATCTGGGCCGATACGGCACTGTATAATACAGATGATGAAATCAGTCATTTTTCCGGACAAGTGATTATTAATAATAAGGATGTAACGATATTCAGCAAAAAAGCTACCTATTATTTCAAAACGGATAAAGCGATTTTTCCAGGTAAGATACGCCTGGAGGACAAGAAAGGGACATTAAGAGCAGATAATGGCATCTATTATAATAAAACGGATAGCGCCATTTTCAGGGGTAATGTTCAAATTGCCGATTCTACTCAGTACGCCGAGGCTGATAGTTTGTTCTCAAACAGGAAATCGGATTATTATGAATTACATGGAAGGGTCTTCATTCGTGATGAAAAGAATAACTCATCTCTAAAAGGTGATTATATACAAGC
>Ga0102944_1001059_pt1 | contig 19279 bp, 14 predicted proteins | sample SalPonD_shore_MG_FD_78172 | JGI IMG/M metagenome (GOLD analysis project Ga0102944, IMG submission 78172) | Salt pond soil microbial communities from South San Francisco under conditions of wetland restoration - Salt Pond MetaG... | ecosystem: Environmental > Aquatic > Marine > Intertidal zone >...
CAAGGAGATGGAGCTCAAGGACAAGTTCGAGAACATGGGTGCCCAGATGGTCAAGGAGGTGGCTTCCAAGACCTCCGACGTGGCCGGTGACGGCACCACCACCGCGACGGTGCTGGCCCAGTCCATCATGCGCGAGGGCATGAAGTCCGTCGCCGCCGGGATGAACCCGATGGACCTCAAGCGCGGCATCGATCGTGCCGTCGAGTCCGCGGTGGCCGAGCTGGCCAAGCTGTCCAAGCCGTGCAGCGACGACAAATCGATCGCGCAGGTCGGCACCATTTCCGCCAACTCCGACCACAGCATCGGCAAGATCATCGCCGACGCCATGCAGAAGGTCGGCAAGGAAGGCGTGATCACGGTCGAGGAGGGCTCCGGCCTCGAGAACGAGCTGGACGTGGTCGAGGGCATGCAGTTCGACCGCGGCTACCTCTCGCCGTACTTCATCAACAACAACCAGAGCATGCAGGCCGAGCTGGAGGATCCGTACATCCTCCTGTACGACAAGAAAATCTCCAATATCCGTGACCTGCTGCCGCTGCTCGAGCAGGTGGCCAAGTCCAACCGGCCGCTGCTGGTTGTCTCCGAGGACGTCGAGGGCGAGGCCCTGGCGACGCTGGTGGTCAACACCATCCGGGGCATCGTGAAGGTTGCCGCGGTGAAGGCCCCCGGCTTCGGTGACCGCCGCAAGGCGATGCTGCAGGACATTGCGGTCCTGACCGGCGGCCAGGTGATCTCGGAAGAGGTCGGCATGTCGCTGGAGAAGGCCAGCCTGGACGACCTGGGCAACGCCAAGAAGGTACAGGTCAGCAAGGAAGAGACCACCATCGTCAGTGGTGCCGGGCGCAAGGCCGACATCGAGGCGCGGGTGCAGCAGATCCGCCAGCAGGTCGAGGAGTCCACCTCCGACTACGACCGCGAGAAGCTGCAGGAGCGGGTCGCCAAGCTCGCCGGCGGGGTCGCGGTGGTCAAGGTCGGTGCGGCGACCGAGGTCGAGATGAAGGAGAAGAAGGCCCGCGTCGAGGACGCGCTGCACGCCACCCGTGCCGCGGTCGAAGAAGGCGTGGTCCCCGGCGGTGGTGTCGCCCTGGTGCGCGCCCGCTACACCATCGAGAAGAAGGTCAAGACCGACAATCACGATCAGCAGACCGGCGCCGCCATCGCCCTGCGCGCGATGGAGGAACCGCTGCGCCAGATCGTGACCAACGCCGGCGGCGACGCTTCCGTGGTCCTCAACGACGTGATCTCGCACAAGGACAACTACGGCTACAATGCCGCCACGGGCGAGTACGGTGACATGATCGACCTGGGGATCCTCGATCCCACCAAGGTGACCCGTACCGCGCTGCAGAACGCGGCATCCATTGCCGGCCTGATGCTCACCACCGAGGCGATGGTCGCCGAGGCTCCCAAGGAAGAGAAGGAGGGCAGCGGCGGCATGCCTGACATGGGAGACATGGGCGGCATGGGAGGCATGGGAGGCATGGGCGGCATGATGTAGCGCCGTCCGTCCTCTGACGTGACACGGCCCCGCCGGCCTCCGGCGGGGCCTTTTCATTCCGGTCGGGAAAATGGGCTCGGCGACCATTTTCCGCTAAATTGGAGGAAATCGGTCTCCGATCCCGTTCCTTCGGGTGATGGCTCGCCTCTCGACAGGTTAGTAGTATGTTCGCCCAGCGACCATCGGCCCCGCCGGGGCCGAGCAAATCAGGGGGGAAGTGACGATGAAGGCAATCCGAGTGCACAAGACCGGCGGTCCGGAAGTCCTGGTCCAGGAGACCCTGGCGCGGCCGCAGCCGGGACCCGGCGAGGTCCTGGTGCGGATCGCGGCAGCCGGTGTCAATTACATCGATGTCTACTTCCGCACCGGCCTGTATCCGATGGAGGTGCCGTACACACCCGGGGTCGAGGGCGCAGGGGTGATCGAGGCGTGCGGCGACGGCGTTTCCGATCTTGAAGTCGGGCAGACCGTGGCCTGGGCCGGCGTGCCCGGTGCGTACGCGCACTATGCGGTCGTGCCGCGCGAGCGGCTCGTCGCGGTACCCCGCGGGATCAGTCCGGAGCAGGCAGCCGCAGCGATGCTGCAGGGCATGACCGCGCACTACCTGACCCGCAGCACGTTCGCGCTGCAGCAGGGGCAGACGGCGCTGGTGCACGCCGCCGCCGGCGGCGTCGGGCTGCTGCTGGTGCAGATGGCCCACACCCTCGGCGCACGCGTGATCGGCACCACCTCGACCGAGGAGAAGGCCGCCCTGGCCCGGGAGGCGGGGTGCGACGAGGTGATCCTGTACAGTCGCGACGATTTTGTCGCCGAGGTCGAGCGGATTACCGGCGGGGAAGGGGCCCACGTGGTCTACGACTCGGTCGGTCGCTCGACCTTCGAGGGCAGCCTGCGTTGCCTGCGTACCCGCGGCGTCCTGGCCCTGTTCGGGCAGTCCAGTGGTCCCGTGCCCGCGTTCGATCCGCGCGAGCTGGCGACGGGCTCGCTGTTCCTGACCCGGCCGAGCCTGGCCCACTACACGGTGGACCGGTCGGAGCTCGAATGGCGTGCGGGCGAGCTGTTCCAGTGGATCGCGGCCGGCGACCTGTCGCTGCGTATCGACCGCATGCTTCCCCTCGAGCAGGCGGCCGAGGCGCATCGCCTGCTCGAGGGGCGCGCAACCACCGGCAAGGTGTTGCTGATTCCCTGAAGCGGGAGCGTCGCGAGCCTTATGCGTGAACAGGACACGGTCGCGGGTGCTCCTGCGAATCTGCGCCCGGTAATCGAAGCGCTGCCCGCGCCGCTGCGGGAGGAGACCGCCGTCCTGTTGGAACAGTTGGCGGACGCCGCGGCCGACACCGGTTTCCTTGAGGCGGTCGAGTCGCCGGAGCTGGCCCGCGTTCTGGGGGGCAGCCGTTTTGTCGCGCAGTGGTGCGTGCGCCGTCCGGGGGATCTCGCCCGGTTGCTGGCGGGCGATGATCTGCGTCGGCCCCTGCCCCCCGGAGAGCTGCGCCGGCGCGTCGAGCAGGCCGTGGGCACGCCCGACGGCCAGGACGGTCTGAAGCGGGCGCTGCGCGAGGCGCGCAACCGGGAGCTGGTGCGCATCGCCTGGCGGGACCTGGCCCTGGACGCGTCGCTCGAGGAGACCCTGGAGGAGCTGAGCGCGCTCGCCGAGGCCTGCGTCACGGTGGCGCTCGACATGGTGCAGGCCGAGCTGCGTCGGCGCTGGGGCACCCCCCGGAGTGCCGCGGGCGAGGCCCAGGGCCTGGTGGCGCTGGGAATGGGCAAGTTGGGCGGTCGCGAGCTCAACTTTTCCTCCGATATCGATCTCGTGTTCGCCTTCCCCGAGGCCGGGCAGACCGACGGGCACCGCCGGGTGGCCAACGAGGAGTTCTTCACCCGCGCTGTCCAGCACCTGATCCAGGTGCTGGCGGACGTGACGGCCGAGGGCTTCGTGTACCGGGTGGACACGCGCCTGCGCCCGTTCGGAGAGAGCGGACCGATGGTGCTGAGCTTCGCCGCCATGGAGCACTACTACGAGAGCCACGGCCGCGAATGGGAACGCTACGCCTTGGTCAAGGCGCGCGCCGTGGCGGGCGACCTCGAGGCCGGGACGCGGCTGCTGGAGACGCTGCGCCCGTTCGTCTACCGGCGTTACATCGACTACGGGGTCATCGAGTCCCTGCGCGAGATGAAGGCGCTGATCGCCCGGGAGGTGCGGCGCAAGGGTCTCGAGGACGACATCAAGCTGGGCCGCGGGGGCATCCGCGAGGTGGAGTTCATCGCCCAGGTTTTCCAGCTCATCCGCGGCGGGCATGATCGCGACCTGCAGGAACGTAGCATCCTCGCCGTTTTGCAACGGCTGGCCGAGCGCGAACTGCTGGCTCCGCACATGGCCGCGCACCTGCGCGAGGGATACCGGTTCCTGCGCCGCGTGGAAAACCGGCTGCAGGCCGTCGCGGACCGGCAGACCCACCAGCTTCCCGCCGCGGCTGCCGAGCGCGCCCGGCTCGCCTTCGTCCTGGGCTATCCCGACTGGGCGGCGCTGGCCGCCGACCTCGATATGCACCGCCAGCGCATCCAGGAGCAGTTCGACCAGGTGTTCGCCAGCCCGCAGACCGAGCGGGAGGAAGAGGCCGGGGGCACACGGGACCTGGAGTTGTTGTGGGACGGCGGGTTGTCCGGCCAGGAAGCCCGCCGGGCTCTGCAACAGGCAGGCATGGAGGACACCGGGCGGGCGCTGGCCGCGCTGGAAAGCCTGCGGGGCAGCGCCGCCTGTCGCACGCTGAGCGAGACCGGTTGGGCGCGCCTGATCCGGCTGGTACCCCTGCTGATCGGTGCCGCGGGTGGCAGTTCCGCGCCGGACGTGTGTCTCGAGAGGCTGTTGCAGGTGGTGGAGGCGATCGCCCGGCGCAGCACCTATCTCGCGCTGCTGGCGGAAAATCCCATGGCCCTGTCGCAACTCGCGCGGCTGTGCGCAGCGAGCCCCTGGGTCACGGCGTTTGTCGCGCGGCATCCGGTGTTGCTGGACGAGCTGCTGGATCCGCGCACGCTGTATGCGCCCCCCGAACGCGCAGGGCTGGAAAGCGAGCTGGCCGTCGTGCTGCACCGAGCCGGCGATCTGGAAGAGCAGATGGAAGGTCTGCGGCGCTTCCAGCAGGCGTCGATGCTGCGCGTGGCGGCCGCCGACATCACGGGCAACGTCCCGGTGATGCGCGTGAGCGACTTTCTCACCGACATTGCCGAGGTGGTGCTCGCCGGGGCCCTGGAGCTGGCGTGGGCCCAACTGGCGGAGCGCCACGGCGAGCCGGGCTGTGTCGAGGCCGGCGTGCGGCGCCCGGCACGTTTCGCGATCGCCGGCTACGGCAAGCTCGGCGGGATCGAGCTCGGCTACGGCTCCGACCTCGACCTGGTGTTCCTGCACGACAGCGCGGGCAGCGAGCAGGTGACCGACGGCGACCGCAGCGTGGACAACGCGGTCTTCTTCGCGCGCCTGGCGCAGCGCCTCATCCACCTGTTGTCCACGGTGACCCCGGCGGGCGTGGCCTACGAGGTGGACGCGCGCCTGCGCCCGAGCGGACGCTCCGGGCTGCTCGTGACGACCGTTTCGGGCTTCGAGAGCTACCAGCGCGACGAGGCGTGGACCTGGGAGCACCAGGCGCTGGTGCGCGCGCGGGTCGTGGCCGGAGCGTCGCCACTGGCGGAGAGCTTTGCGGAAGTGCGCCGGCGCATCCTGGCGCGGCCGCGGGACGAGCGGACGCTGCGACGCGAGGTCGGCGACATGCGCAGCCGCATGCGCCAGAATCTGGACCGCAGCGACGCCTCACGGTTTGATCTCAAGCAGGGCCGGGGAGGTATCGCCGACATCGAATTTGTGGTGCAATACACCGTTATTTTGCAAGCAGCGGCGTGTCCGGCGGTCCTGGATTTCACGGACAATATCCGGATCCTCGATCGGTTCTCGGAACACGCTCTGTTACCGGAGGCGGACTGCCGCCTGCTGGCGGATGCCTACCGCACTTATCGCAAACGCGTTCACGAACTCAGTCTCCAGGAGGCCCCCGCGCTGGTCGCGGACGGGGAGTTCCGGGACTACCGCGAAGCCGTATCGGCGTTATGGGAGCGGGTAATCGGGCTCTGATGTACCGAGAGGTCCCGCGCCCCGGGGCGGGAGCATCCCGTGGAATCGGGACAGTTTCTAGCTAGAAGAAAAGGCATGGGTTATGACGGCGACGACGATGGAGGACAGGGACGGGGTCATCTGGATGGATGGCGAGCTGGTGCCCTGGCGAGAGGCGAAAGTGCATGTGCTCACCCACACCCTGCACTACGGCATGGGTGTGTTCGAGGGCGTACGGGCATACAGCACGCCGGCGGGAACGGCGATCTTCCGCCTGCACGAGCACAACGAGCGCTTGTTCGGTTCGGCCAAGATTCTCAACCTGACGCTGCCCTACGACCGCACGACGATGATGGAGGCCCAGCGCACGGTGGTGCGGGAGAACGGCCTCGAGGAAGCCTACATCCGGCCGATGGCCTTCCTCGGCTCGGAGGGCATGGGGCTGCGCGCGGACAACCTGCGCGTGCATATGATCGTGGCGGCCTGGAACTGGCCCAGCTACCTGGGCGAGGACAGCATGCAGAACGGGCTGCGGGTCAAGACCTCCTCCTTCACGCGCCACCACGTCAACATTACGATGTGCAAGGCCAAGGCCAACGGCAACTACATGAACTCGATGCTGGCCCTGAGCGAGGCTCAGGACGCCGGTTACGACGAGGCGCTCCTGTTGGACGTGGAGGGTTACGTCGCCGAGGGCAGCGGAGAGAACATCTTCCTGGTGCACGACGGGGTCCTGTACACCCCCGAGTTGACCTCCGCGCTGAACGGCATCACCCGCAAGACGATCCTGGCCTTCGCGCAGGAGCTCGGCATCGAGGTACGCGAGCGCCGCATCACCCGGGATGAGGTGTACATCGCGGACGAGGCCTTCCTGACGGGCACCGCGGCCGAGGTGACGCCCATCCGCGAGCTTGACGGGCGGACCATCGGCACCGGCACACGCGGACCGGTAACGGAGAAGCTCCAGGCGATGTACTTCGACCAGGTGCGCGGCCGGCGCGAGCAGCACCCGGAGTGGCACACGCTGGTATAATCCGTCGTCCCGTTTCCATTTCCGGAGAGTACCGAGGACAGCTTCGTGGCGAGCGAACACAACCCACAGACGAGCGCGATGCCCAACCAGGAGCGGGAATACCAGGTGACCAGGGCGGACCTGCCACTGCACTGCCCCCTGGACAGCATGCCGCTCTGGAACTCGCACCCGCGCGTATTCCTGCCCATCGAGGATACTGGACGTGCCCAGTGCCCGTATTGCGGCGCCTGGTTCACGCTGGTGGACCGGGCCGACTGAGCGGCATGGATCGGGGGCGCCCGGCAGCGTCCCTGAGAGCAGGCGCCAGTAGCCGAGACGCTGTCCGGGTGCGCACGCGCCGCAATAGTCCGCTGCGGCCCCCGGCGAGCGAATTCCCTACAGCGCGGGTTCAGCCCTTCCGGCTCCGGGAGCCGGCTGATGATCTCCGGATCCATCCGGGGCCAGCCAGTCTTGACTGCGCGGAAGTCGCGGTGCGCCGCCTCCAGGTGCCGGAACGGCGCGCTGGTGTGTAGGTCCGGAGGCGGCGAGCAAAGGGGGACTGCCGTGCCGCCCAGCGCGAGTATGACTCCGCTTGCCCACTTCGGGCACGCCCCGGCCGCTTTCGGCGGGGTGCTGATATGACGGGGCAACCGATGCAAAGCGGCGAACGGCAGGGACCGGGCTATGTCCCCACGGGCCGCGGCGCCGTGGTGCATGATCCCGCGCTGCTGCCCAGGCCGGGCCCGGAAATATTTTCCGCGGAACACTGGCGGCAGCACGGCCACGTGCACAGCCCGCCCGCCGGGCGCGGCTGCGTCTGGTTCGTCGGCGAGAGCGGCGCGTGGGTGTTGCGCCATTATCGCCGCGGGGGCCTGGTCGCCCGCCTGGTGCGGGATCATTATCTCTGGACCGGATTGAAGCGCACCCGCGCCTGGCGTGAGTGGCACCTCCTGTATGATCTGCATGCGCGAGATCTGCCGGTGCCACGCCCGGTCGCAGCCCGGGTCGAACGTCGCGGCTGCAGCTATCGGGCGGACATCATCACCGAGCGCTTGCCGGGAGAGCCGCTCTCGGCCCTACTGGCGCGCGGGGCGGTGTCGCTGGAAAGCTGGCACGCGATCGGCCGCGCGATCGCCGGCCTGCACGCCGGCGGGCTCTGGCATGCCGACCTCAATGCCCATAATATCCTGCTGTCACCCGCTGGCGGAATCGCCGTGATCGATCTGGATCGGGCCCGCCTGCGCCGCGCCGGGGGTCGCTGGCGCAGGCGCAATCTGGCCCGTCTGCGCCGCTCGCTGGACAAGCTCCGGCGACAGGATCCCGTCCTCGCTTTCAACGAGCGCGACTGGGAGGCGTTGCGGTCAGGCTACGGGGAAGCCGCGGCAGACCCTTCACTCAGGCGTAGGCATCCGGGTAGTCCGGCGGACGGCGCTTGAAGCGTCGGTGCACCCACCAGTACTGGGCCGGCACCCGGCGCGCCTGTTCCTCGATCAGGCGATTGATCCGTTCCGTATCGGCCAGCGGGTCATCGGACGGAAAGTCCTCGAGCGCGGGCAGGAAGCGCATCAGATAGCCCTCGGCGTCTGGCTTGCGCTCCATGAAGAACGGCACCACCGCGGCGCCGCTCATGCGCGCGATGCGGGACGTACCGGTGTTGGTGGGGGCAGGCACGGAGAAGAATGGCACCAGCGCCCCGTATTTGCCCCGGTAATTCTGGTCCGGCGCGTACCAGACCGCGTGGCCCTGCCGCAGCCGGCGGATCAGGCCGCGCATGTCGTGCCTCGGAATCGCCTTGTCCGCCAGCCGGTTGCGGTGGCGGGCCATGGCCCACTCGAGTACCGGATTCTCGTGCGCCCGGTACATCAGATCAAAGTCGGCATGCTCGCGCAGCAGCGGTCCGCAGATGTCCAGTGAGGTGAAGTGGGCGCTGAGCATCAGCACCCCCTTGCCCCGGGCCATCGCTTCCCGGAAGTGCTCCACGCCGCGCACCTCGCCGAGCTTCCGGAATCGCTGGCGCGGCATCCACCAGCCCAGACCGACCTCGACCAGGCCCATGCCGATCGACTCGAAGTGCGCCCGCACCATCGCCTCGCGCTGTCCGGCGGTCCATTCGGGGAAGCACAGCTCCAGGTTGCGGCGCGCCACGTGGCGACGGCCGGGAAGGAGCCGGTACAGCCGCCGGCCCAGCCAGCGACCAACCGCAAGCGCGAGGCGGTAGGGAAGCTGGGCGACCAGGTAGAGCAGGCCCAGCGCGAGCCACGTTCCCCAGTATCGCGGCGAGAGAAGACCGGCTTTCCGGTTTGCGCTCCGGGCGATTCGCGACGACACGAGTGCTCTTCCTGCCAGAGAAAGGCGTGAGTTTACTGGCCTGGTCCGGGGTAATGCCACCGGCAGGATCGGGCGTGTGGCTTTACCCGTGGGCGGGCTAGTATGATTTCCCGGTCATGCTCCGCGCGTCCCACGGCCGCCGCCTCTGCGCATCCGCGGGGGACGTCCCTGGCCGGGAGGCCGCTCCATGCTCCCGGGGTCGTCCGTCAGGTGAGTCGTACATGAGGGCTGTCTATTCACTGGCGTTCCGCTGCCTGCTGCCGCTGGCACTGGCGTACCTGCTGCTGCTGGGCCGTCGCGACCGGCGCTACTGGCGCGGCTGGAGCGAGCGTTTCGGCCGGGTTGTCCCGGTTGCCGCCGGCCGGCGCACGATCTGGGTGCACGCGGTTTCGGTCGGTGAGGTGATGGCCGCGACGCCGTTGATCCGGCGGATCATGGCGGAACGGCCGGAGACCGGCATCGTCGTCACCACGTTCACCCCAACCGGCCGAGAGCGCGCCATGGCGGCCTTTGGCGACAGCGTGCGCCACTGCTACGTGCCGCTGGATCTGCCGGGCGCGGTGCACCGCTTCCTGGACCGGGTCCGGCCGGAGCTGGCCATTGTGATGGAGACGGAGCTCTGGCCCAACCTGTTCGATCAGTGCCGGCGACGGGGGGTCCCGGTGGTGCTCGCCAATGCCCGGATCTCGCGGCGTTCGCTGCACGCCTACCGGCGGTTGCGCCGACTCGCCGCGTGGACGCTTGCCCGGGTCAGCCTGGCCGCGGCGCAGAGTGAAACCGACGCACACCGCCTGGATGCTCTCGGCCTGCCGCGGGAGCGGCTGCGGATCACCGGGAACCTGAAATTCGACTTCCCCTTCGATCCGGCCGAGCGACGCCGGGGGCTGCACTGGAGGGCTTCCTGGGGTCCGCGCCGGCCAGTGTGGATCGCGGCGAGCACCCACGAAGGGGAAGATGAACAGGTACTGCGCGCCCACCGCGCGCTCCGCCAGCGCATCCCCCAGGCTCTCCTGGTACTGGTGCCACGCCATCCGCATCGCTTCGCGGCCGCGTACACGCTTTGCACGGGGCAGGGATTCGCGGTCGCGCGGCGCAGCGCGGGGGAGACGCCGGGCCCGCGCACGGACGTGTTCCTGGGCGACACCATGGGCGAGCTGATGCTCTACTACGCGGCCGCAGACCTCGCCTTCGTCGGGGGCAGCCTCGTGCGCGTGGGCGGCCATAACCTCCTGGAGCCGGCTTCGCTGGGACTGCCGGTCCTGACCGGCTCGGATGTGTTCAACTTCGCGGACATCAGCGCCGCCCTCGAGGAGGCCGGGGCCCTGCGCGTGGTGCGCGACGCCGGCGAGCTGGCGGACGCGGTCGCGTCCCTGATGGACCAGCCGGAGCGTGCTCACGCCATGGGCGAGCAGGGCCTGGACCTGGTACGCCGCAACGGGGGCGTGCTCGACTCGCTGTTGCAGGAGCTCGCGCCCTACCTGGATCGGTCCGTGGCCTGATCCGCGCCCGTCACTTGAGCCAGTTGTTGACCTGCTCGAGGTCCTGTCGCGTCAGCTCGCCGGTGGAGAGCTTCAGCTTGAGCCGGTCGAGGATGTACTGGTAGCGGGCGTTGGCGTAGTCGCGCTGGGCCTTGTAGAGGTCCTGGCGGGCATTGAGCACGTCCACGGTGGTGCGGGTGCCGACCTCGTAGCCGGACTTGGTGGCGGCGAGGGCGGTGCGCGCCGACTTCACCGTCTGCTTGAGCGCCTTGACCTCGCTGATGTCGGAGTTGACCCCGTGGAACGCGTCCCGGGTGCTCCGCTCGGTGGCGCGCTGCTGCTGCACCACTTGCTGCTGCACCTGCGTCTCCTGGTAGCGCGCCTGGTGGATGGAGGAGGTCATGGAGCCGCCGGTGAACAGGGGCATGTTGAGCTGCACCCCGATGGCCGCGTCGTTGGAGGTCGAGTTGAGGAACGGCGAGTCGCTGCTCTCCCGTTTGACGCTTCCGACCAGCTGGATCTTCGGCAGGCGCTTGTCCTGGCGTACGCTGACTTCGTCCTTCGCGGCCTTGAGCTGGAAGTTCGCGGCCATCAGCTGGAGGTTGTTCTTCATCGCCTGGGCGACCCACTGGTCGGCGGACTCGGGCCGTGGCGGCATCAGGGGCATATCGTTGCCGAGCGGCGTGAGGCTCTGCGGCAGGCTGCCGATGATCTCGCGGATCTGCTCGCGGGCGGTGTCGACCTTGTGCCTGGCGCTGATGACCTGGGCGTTGGCCTGATCGTAACGGGCGCGGGCTTCCTGGACCCCGGTATTGGCGATCACGCCGACCTTGTAGCGGTGCTCCGCCTGCTGCAGCTGCTTCGCGATTGCCTTCTTCTCCGCCCTGGCGAAGCGGAGGTTGTCCTTGGCCGAGAGCAGCCCGAAGTACGCCTGGGCGGTCCGCAGCATCAGCTGCTGCTGGGCATAGCTGTACTGCGCCTCCGCCTTGCCGATGTTTGCGTCGGCCTGGCGGAGCTGGGCGAAGGCGGGGGCGTCGAACAGTGCCTGCTGCAGCTCCAGGCCATAGCTGTAGCTGGGATAGACCCCGTTGTAGTCGCTCGGACTCGTGCCCCCGAATCCCGCCGCGTTGATATGGTACTTCTTGTAGCGCTGTTTCAGACTGTTGTAGTCGCCGGTCAGCACCAGCTGCGGCAGCAGCGCCCCCCGCGCCTCGGGGTGCTGCTGCTGTGTGGCGTGGTACGCGGCTTCGGCCTGCCTGATCTGCGGATCGTTCTGCAGGGCCTGCTGGTACACGACCATCAGGTCCGCGGCGTGAGCCGGACCGGCCGGCCCGCAGAGCAGCAGGCCGGCAAGCAGCAGCGTACCCGTCAGTTTCGGCATTGCGCTTCCCTTGTGGCGTCGGTGGGCGGTCAGTACCGTGGCACCGACCGGTCGACCTCCCGGGACCAGGCATCGATCCCGCCCTGGAGATTGAGCACCCGTCGCAGCCCCGCGCTCTCGAGCAGTGACGCGATCTGTGCGCTGCGACTACCGTAGTGGCAGATGACCACGGTCTCGCGTTCGGGGTCGAAATCGTTCAGGCGGGCCGGAACCTCGCCCATCGGAATCAGCTCCGCGCCCTCGATCCGCGCGAACTCGTGCTCCCACGGCTCGCGCACGTCGAGCACCAGCGGTGGCTCGGAGTCCCCGCGCAGCTTTCGTGCAAGCTCTCCCGGGCGGATTTCCTGCATGGCATGCGCCGTCCCGTCGGTTCGGTGAGTCGTTCCCGAGGCTGTCCTGATCGGTTCAGGGGATGCTCAAAACGAGAAGTCGCTGGGAGCCTCGAGGTTGCGCAGTGCCGGAAGGTCGGTCTCGAACAGGCTTTCGGTGGACCATTCCTGCTGGCCCATGCGGGTGATCAGCAGCGCTTCCATGATCGGCTGGGTGCCGACGATCACGAACAGTCGGCCGCCAAGCTCGAGACTGTTGTGGAAGCCGTAGTGTAGCGTCGGCAGCGAGCCGGTCACCGCGATCGCGTCGAAACGACGGTCGGGGTCGCTGAAGCCACGCGCGGCGTCCTCCGAGTCCACGCTGACGTTCTCGATGGCAAGCTCGCGCAGGCGACTCGCGGCCGGCTCCAGGAAATCCTCATGGATCTCCACGCTGTGGACGCTGCCGGCGAGCTTGGCCAGGCATGCCGTGAGGTAGCCCGTGCCCGTACCGATCTCAAGGACGCGATCACCGGGGTGGAGATCCAGCGCCTGGAGCAGGCGGCCTTCGACCTTCGGCTCCATCATCACCTCGTCGTGGGCCAGCGGGATCTGCGTGTCGGAATAGGCGAGGCTGCGATAGCGCTGCGGTACGAACCGTTCCCGCGGCATCCCCTCCAACACCTCCAGCACCCGCTGGTTGAGCACTTCCCAGGCCCGCACCTGCTGGCTGATCATGTTGCGACGGGCGCGTTCGATATCGAGCTCTGCCATTCCGCTGACTCCGCTGGATTGCCCACGGCTGGGAAGCCGCGATTCTACCATGGCCTGACCGGGTGGTCAGTACGGCTGCGCGGCCGGGATGCGGCCCACGGCAATGGGGTGGGCTTGAAAAAGGCGTCGCTGAGCGCGAGAGTGGACGTCCCGGGGGAGCTTCGCCAAGAGGCTGAGATACCGCTGGCCCCAGGCAGCGCGGTGACCCTTCGAACCTGATCCGGACAGTGCCGGCGTAGGGAGAGTACACCAGGATGAACGCGTACCAGTCGCAGCACCACCAGACCTCTCTCCGCAGCACGGCGCGTACCGCACGCTCCGGGACGGCAATCGCCCGGAACGGCTTTGCCGTCCGTCGGTTGTCCGCTCGCCGGACATCTTCGCGGACGGGCCCGGGGCCCTGCCCGACTACGAGGTGAATCATGGCCACGATTTCCGACGACGTTCTGAAAAAGGCGGAAACCCTGCAGGATGAGGCGCGCCGGCCGTTCCCGGCGTCGCGCAAGATCCACGTCCAGGGTAGCCGTGCGGACCTGCGCGTGGGCATGCGTGAGGTTACGCAGGACGATACACCCGGGACCTTCGGCGTGGAGAAGAACCCGCCGATCACCATCTACGACACGTCCGGGCCGTACACCGATCCGGATGCCCCGATCGACCTGCACGCGGGGCTGGCGCCCGTGCGCCAGGCCTGGATCGAGGAGCGCGCCGATAGCGAGGGGCTGGACGGTCCCACGTCCGAGTACGGCCGGAAGCGCCTCCGGGATCCCGAGCTTGCGCGCCTGCGCTTTCCCCGTCAGCGGCCGCCGCGGCGCGCGCGCGACGGGGTTAATGTCACCCAGATGCACTACGCCCGGCGCGGCATGGTCACGCCCGAGATGGAATACGTCGCCATCCGGGAGAACCAGCGAATCGACGAGCTTGAGGACCAGCGCCTGCTCCGGCGCCATCCCGGCCAGGCCTTCGGCGCCACCATCCCGGATCGCATCACGCCCGAGTTCGTCCGGGACGAGGTTGCCCGGGGGCGGGCCATCATCCCGGCCAACATCAACCACCCGGAGAGTGAGCCGATGGCGATCGGCCGCAATTTCCGGGTCAAGATCAACGCCAATATCGGCAACTCGGCCGTGACCTCCTCGATCGCCGAGGAGGTCGAGAAGATGGTGTGGTCCACCCGCTGGGGCGGCGACACCATCATGGACCTGTCCACCGGCAAGCACATCCACGAGACCCGCGAGTGGATCATCCGCAATTCGCCGGTCCCGGTCGGCACGGTGCCCATCTACCAGGCGCTGGAAAAGGTGGACGGCAAGGCCGAGGAGCTTACCTGGGAGATCTTCCGCGATACCCTGATCGAACAGGCCGAGCAGGGCGTCGACTACTTCACGATCCACGCGGGCGTGCGCCTGCCCTACGTGCCGCTGACGGCCCGGCGCGTGACCGGGATCGTCTCCCGGGGCGGCTCCATCATGGCCAAGTGGTGCCTGGCGCACCACCGCGAGAGCTTCCTCTACGAGCACTTCGAGGATATCTGCGAGATCATGAAAGCCTATGACGTCTCCTTCTCGCTGGGAGACGGCCTGCGCCCGGGATCCATCGCGGACGCCAACGACGAGGCCCAGTTCGCCGAGCTGAGGACGCTGGGCGAGCTGACGACGCAAGCCTGGGAGCACGACTGCCAGGTCATGATCGAGGGGCCCGGTCACGTTCCCATGCAGCTCATCCGGGAAAACATGGACCGGGAACTGGACGAGTGCCACGAGGCGCCGTTCTACACCCTGGGGCCCCTGACCACCGACATCGCACCGGGCTACGATCACATCACCTCCGGCATCGGCGCCGCGCAGATCGGCTGGTACGGCACCGCCATGCTCTGCTACGTGACGCCCAAGGAGCATCTCGGCCTGCCCAACCGGGACGACGTGCGCGAGGGCATCGTGACCTACCGGATCGCGGCCCACGCGGCCGATCTCGCCAAAGGGCACCCCGCTGCCCAGGTGCGCGACAACGCCCTGTCCAAGGCCCGGTTCGAGTTCCGCTGGGACGATCAGTTCAACCTCGGGCTGGATCCGGACAAGGCGCGCGAGTTCCACGACGAGACCCTGCCCAAGGAAGCGCACAAAGTCGCGCACTTCTGCTCCATGTGCGGACCCAACTTCTGCTCCATGAGGATCAGCCAGGACGTCCGCGAGTACGCCGAGGAGCACGGCTACAGCGACGACGAGGCCCTGCGCAAGGGCATGGAGGAGAAGGCCATCGAGTTCGTCCGGAGCGGGGGAGAGATCTACCGGAAGCGGTAAGCGGGAACCGGGGGCGCCGCCGGCGAAGCGGGCTGCTAGCGTTTCCGATTGCCGAAGGCGTTCAGCATTACGGTGGGCTCGTCGTCGTCCCAGGCCATGGCAAAGGCGCGCACGCCGGCCTCGATTGCCTCGTCGAGGGGAAGTGTTTCCCATTTCCGGATCAACCGCTTCTGCAGCATGACGGCGCGGGCTCCGGTTTCCGAAAGGGCCTCCAGGTACTCGCGGATGGTCGTGTCCAACTCTTCTGGTGGCACGAGACGATCGACGAAGCCCCAGTGACAGGCGGTATCCGCGTCGATGTTGCGGCCGAACAGCAGCAGCTCGCGAGTGTGGCCCCAGCCGATCAGCCCGGGCAGCAGGGCCGCCTCGACCACCGAGGGGATGCCGACCTTCACCTCCGGCATGCCGAAGACGGCGTCCGTGGAGGCGATGCGGATGTCGCAGGCGGCGGCGACTTCCATACCGGCGCCGAGCGCGTAGCCGTCGATTCGGGCGATCACCGGGACCGGCAGGTCGCGCAGGCACCGGCAGACGTCGTGCACCCGGCGTATGAACGCCTCGGCCTCTTGCGGGTCGCGTACCCCTGCCAGCTCCCCGATATCCGCGCCGCCGATGAATGCCCTGCCGCCGGCTCCCGTAAGGACCACGGCACGCAGGCCGGGCCGCTCGGCCAGCGAACCCAGCTGCTCGGCGACCCGGTCCATCAGGGCGCTGTCGAGAGCGTTGAGCCGTTTGCGGCGGTCGATCGTGAGCCACGCCGCTTCGCCGGCAGCCAGGGTTCTGGTATCAATGGTGACGGATTCGGGGTCGCTCTGCGCCATCGGGCTGCCTGCACGGGTTGGGATCGAGGAGCGATATTACCCCAATCACGCCCGACCGGTCCGCGATCACGATACCAGGCGCGGCAACGATGCAGGGCGGAAGGAGATCGCAGGAAGCCGCAGCTGCTGTTCCACAGCCACGCTGGTCTGGAGGCGCCGCTCGAGGCAGGCCGGAAACTCCCCGGGCCCCCGCGGCGTGCCCGAGATCATCGGCGGCGGTTTCCGCGGTCAGTGGAGGCTTGCATCACTTAATGGCATGAGTCTGGCGCGGCTCTGGTACGGTACCACCCGGGTTGCGGCACGTTCGACTTGGCAACGGGGGCGACGCGGATGAGTGACCGGATCGTGATCGTGGGTGGCGGCCAGGCGGCCGGGCAGGCAGCCGCCAGCCTGCGCAGCGCCGGCTTCGAGGGCGCGGTGACCCTGGTCGGGGCCGAGCCGGTGCCTCCCTACCAGCGGCCGCCGCTGTCGAAGAAATACCTGGCCGGCGAGCTGCCGTTCGAGCGCATCCTGATCAAGCCGGAGGCCTTCTACCGGCAGCACGACGTGGAGCTGCGCCTGGGCAGCCCGGTGGACAAGATCGATCCCGCGGGCAGGCGGGTGACGCTGGGTGACGGCAGCTCGCTGGAATACTCCGGGCTGCTGCTGGCGACCGGCAGCCGGGTACGGCGCCTGGACGTTCCCGGGGTGGATCTCGCAGGCGTGCACTACCTGCGTACCGTGGCCGACGTCGACGCGATCCGCGAGCAGTTCCGCCCGGGGGCCCGCCTGGTCATTGTCGGCGGCGGCTACATCGGCCTGGAGGTGGCCGCGGTGGCGGTCCGGGCCGGGCTGGCGGTGCGCGTGATCGAGGCCGAGGAGCGGGTGATGTCACGCGTGGTCGAGGCGAGCGTTTCGCGCTTCTACGAGCGGATACACGCCGAGGAGGGGGTTGCGATCCACAACTCCCTGCCGGTGGCGCGCCTGGAGGGACGGTCGGCGGTCGAGCGCGTGGTCTGCCGGGACGGCGAGGAGTTTCCGGCGGACCTGGTGCTGATCGGCGTCGGCATCCTGCCCGATACCGACCTGGCGGCGGATGCGGGGCTGGAAGTGAACAACGGCATCGTGGTCGACCAGCATACGCGCACCAGCGAGCCGGACATCTGCGCCGCGGGGGACTGCACGAACTTCCCCAGCGCCCTCTACGGGCGTCGCGTGCGTCTCGAGTGCGTGCAGAACGCCAACGAACAGGCCCGCGCTGCGGCGGCGACGCTGGCCGGCCAGGACCGGCCGTACAACCCCGTGCCCTGGTTCTGGTCCGAGCAGTACGACGTACGGCTGCAGATCGCGGGGCTCTCGCACGGCTTCGACCAGACGGTGGTCCGCGGAAACCCGGACGAGGGACGCTCCTTCGCGGTTTTCTACCTGCGCGAGGGGGTGGTGATCGCGGCCGATGCGGTCAACCGGACCCAGGAGTACATCGCCGGGCGCAAGCTGGTCGGTGCCCGGGCGCAGGTGGATCGGGCCACGCTGGCCGACGAATCGGTCGATCTCCGGGAGCTGGCATGACAGGCGGCATCCCGGTGCCGGATTTCCGGGCCGAAGATCCCGTTCGAGCCGTTTTTTCTGCTGGCGGCGGGTCGCGCCGCACAACACCGCAACATCTTCTGCAGCCACGGCTACGCGGGGCGTGTGGTGGCGCTGGCGAGCTACACCGGCACCCTGCTTACGTACCCGGCCAGTGGGCGGATCCGTCCGGAGCGGGCTTTTGGAAGCCCCGCTACCTGCCCGAGCCCTTCCGCCGGGTCACACGCCGGGAGACCACCGCGCGGCCCCGGGGGCGCCGGGATCGGACATTCGTGAAGCAATGAGGGGATAGACAAATGGGACCACTGCAGGGCCTCAGGATCGTGGAGTTGGCCGGCATCGGGCCCGGACCGTTCTGCGCCATGATGCTGGCCGACATGGGCGCGGAAGTGGTACGGGTGGACCGCAAGAGCGCGGCCGGCTCCGGCTCGGCCAACGACGTGATGAACCGCGGCCGGCGCTCCATCGCGCTGGACCTGAAAAAGCCCGAGGGCATCGGGGCGTGCCTGAAGCTGATCGATCAGGCCGACGCCCTGCTCGAGGGCTTTCGGCCGGGGGTCATGGAGCGCCTGGGGCTGGGCCCGGAGGTCTGCCTGGAGCGCAACCCCCGCTTGGTCTACGGACGCATGACCGGCTGGGGCCAGCACGGGCCGCTCGCGCACGCGGCGGGACATGACATCAACTACATTTCCCTGAGTGGCGCGCTGCACGCTATCGGCCTGCCGGACAAGCCGGTGCCGCCGCTGAACCTGGTGGGCGATTTCGGTGGCGGCGCGATGATGCTCGCGTTCGGGCTGGCCTGCGGGCTGGTCGAGGCGCAGCGTTCGGGCAAGGGCCAGGTGGTCGACGCGGCCATGACCGACGGCTCCGCCATGCTGATGGCGATTTTCTACGGCATGAAGGCGAGCGGCTTCTGGAGCAACGAGCGTGGCCGCAACATGCTCGACGGCGGCGCGCACTTCTACGATACGTACCAGTGCAAGGACGGCCGCTGGATCTCGATCGGCTCCATCGAGCCGAAGTTCTACGCCCTGCTGCGCGAGAAGTGCGGGCTCGACGACGATCCGGCGTTCGACGTGCAGATGGAGCCGCGGCAATGGCCCGAGCTGAAGGCGCGCCTGGCGGAGGTGATCGCGAGCAAGACGCGGGATGAATGGTGCGAGCTGATGGAGGGCTCGGACGTGTGCTTCGCCCCGGTGCTGGACCTGGACGAGGCACCGCGGCATCCGCACAACCGCGCCCGTCGGGCCTTCGTGGAGCTGGATGGCGTGACCCAGCCGGCCCCGGCGCCGCGCTTCAGCCGCACCCGCCCGGAGATCCAGGGCGGGCCACCGAAGGTGGGACAGCATACACGGGAAGTCCTGGGGGACTGGGGTTTCGACGGGTCGGCGATCGAACGACTGCAGCGAGCCGGCGCGATCTGAACCCGCCGCGCGACCGTGGGAGAAACCAATGGTGAGCGATACCGAGCTGGCGATCGCGTCGGCAGCATTCGTGGTGACGCACTTCGGGATGTCCAGCACGCCGCTGCGCGCGAGGCTGGTGCGCGGGTTCGGGGAACGGGCCTACCTGGTGCTCTACTCGCTGGTCTCGCTGGTCCTGGTCGCGTGGATGGTGGAGGCCTACTCGGGACTGCCGCATGATCGCTTCCTGTGGCTTCCGGGGCCCGGCTTCCGCATCGTGCCCTGGGTGGTGATGCCGTTCGCGACGATCC
>Ga0102944_1001060_pt1 | contig 19276 bp, 17 predicted proteins | sample SalPonD_shore_MG_FD_78172 | JGI IMG/M metagenome (GOLD analysis project Ga0102944, IMG submission 78172) | Salt pond soil microbial communities from South San Francisco under conditions of wetland restoration - Salt Pond MetaG... | ecosystem: Environmental > Aquatic > Marine > Intertidal zone >...
CGTTTAAACGAACCTCGGCCGCCTCAGGCGGCCGAGGCCTTGCGCGCGGACTTGGTAAAGGCGATGGCCCCGTCCTTGGCGTCCACCTCGATCACGTCGCCCGGCAGGAACTCGCCGGCGAGGATCTTCTGCGCCAGCGGATTTTCCACCTGCTGCTGGATGGCGCGCTTGAGGGGGCGCGCCCCGTAGACCGGATCGAAGCCGGACTCGCCGAGCTTGTCCAGAGCCGCATCGCTGATTTCGATGTCCATGTTCCGATCGCGCAGGCGCCGGCGCAGATACTCCACCTGGATGTTCGCGATGGCGCGAATCTGTTCGGCAGCGAGCGGATGGAACACGACCACCTCGTCGACGCGGTTGATGAACTCGGGCCGGAAGTGCGTGCCGACGATCTCCATGACCGCGCGCTTCATTTCCTCGTAGCGCTCCTCGCCGGCCATCTCCTGGATCATCTGCGAGCCCAGGTTGGAGGTCATGACGATCACCGTGTTGCGAAAATCGACCGTGCGCCCCTGGCCGTCAGTCAGGCGCCCGTCGTCGAGCACCTGCAGCAGCACGTTGAACACATCGGGATGGGCCTTCTCGACCTCATCGAGCAGGATCACCGAATAGGGCTTGCGCCGCACGGCCTCGGTCAGATAACCGCCCTCCTCGTAACCGACGTAACCGGGCGGTGCGCCGATGAGTCGGGCCACGGAGTGCTTCTCCATGAACTCGGACATATCGATGCGCACCATGGCCTCTTCGGTGTCGAACAGAAACTCGGCCAGGGCCTTGGTCAGCTCGGTCTTGCCCACGCCGGTGGGACCGAGGAACAGGAACGAGCCGTTCGGGCGATTCGGATCGGACAGGCCCGCGCGCGAGCGACGAATCGCATCGGCCACGGCGGAGATTGCCTCGTCCTGTCCGACCACACGCCGATGCAGCGCGTCTTCCATGCGCAGCAGCTTGTCGCGCTCGCCCTCGAGCATTTTGGAGACAGGAATGCCCGTCCACTTCGAAACGACCTCGGCGATCTCCTCCTCCGTGACGGCGTTGCGCAGCAGTTGCGTCTCCTTGGTCTCGGCATCCGAGGCCATTTCAAGCTGCTTCTCCAGCTCGGGGATACGCCCGTACTGCAGCTCCGACATGCGCGTCAGGTCACCCGCGCGGCGCGCGGTCTCCAGCTCGACGCGCGCACGGTCCAGCTCCTCCTTGACGTGTTGCGAGCCCTGCACCGCGGCCTTCTCGGACTTCCAGACCTCCTCGAGCTCGCTGTACTCGCTCTCCAGCTTACCGATTTCCTCCTTGAGCTTTTCCAGGCGGACGCGAGAGGCCTCGTCACTTTCCTTCTTCAGCGCCTCGCGCTCGATCTTGAGCTGGATCAGACGGCGGTCGAGGCGGTCCATGGCCTCGGGCTTGGAGTCGATTTCCATGCGGATGCGGCTGGCGGCCTCGTCGACCAGGTCGATGGCCTTGTCCGGCAGCTGGCGATCGGTGATGTAACGGTGCGAAAGCGTCGCCGCGGCGACGATGGCGGGATCGGTGATGTCCACACCGTGGTGGACCTCGTACTTTTCCTTCAGGCCGCGCAGGATAGCAATGGTGTCCTCGACCGACGGCTCGTCGACCAGGACCTTCTGAAAACGCCGCTCCAGGGCGGCGTCCTTTTCGATGTACTTGCGATACTCGTCCAGCGTCGTGGCGCCGATGCAGTGCAGCTCACCGCGCGCCAGTGCCGGCTTGAGCATGTTCCCGGCGTCCATCGCGCCCTCGGCCTTGCCGGCACCGACCATGGTGTGGATCTCGTCGATGAACAGGATGATCTGGCCTTCCTGTTTGGCGAGATCGTTGAGCACCGCCTTGAGGCGCTCCTCGAACTCACCGCGGAATTTGGCACCGGCGAGCAGCGCGCCCATGTCGAGGGCGAGCACACGCTTGCCCTTGATCCCTTCGGGCACCTCACCGTTGACGATGCGCTGGGCCAGGCCCTCGACGATCGCGGTCTTGCCCACGCCCGGCTCGCCGATGAGCACGGGATTGTTCTTGGTGCGCCGCTGCAGCACCTGGATGGCTCGGCGGATCTCCTCGTCGCGGCCGATCACGGGATCGAGCTTACCCTGCTCGGCCCGCTCGGTGATGTCGAGCGTGTACTTCTCCAGCGCCTGGCGCTGCTCCTCGGCATTGGGGTCGTCGATCTTCTGCCCGCCGCGAACGCGGTCGATGGCCTGTTCGATGCCCGCCTTGTCGGCGCCGGCCTTGCGCAGCAGCTCGCCGGTACGGCCCTTGTCCTCGATGGCGGCGAGCACGAACAGCTCGCTGGAGATGTACTGGTCCTTGCGCTGCTGGGCGAGCTTGTCGGTCACGTTGAGCAGCCGTCCCAGGTCGTTGGACACATGCACTTCGCCCGCAGCGCCCTCGACCTGCGGCAGTTGATCCAAGGCCTCGTTGAGCTGCGAGCGCAGGAGATTGACGTTGACATCGGCCTGCGTCAGCAGATGACGCACGGTGCCCCCCTCCTGGTCGAGCAGCGCGCCCAACAAATGCGCCGGCTCGATGAACTGGTGGTCACGCCCCACGGCCAGGCTCTGGGCATCGGCCAGAGCCTCTTGAAATTTACTGGTGAGTTTATCCATCCGCATTCCGGTACTCTCCCGTCTCACGTATTCGCAATTACCCCACTACATGGGGGCATTCGAACCCCTTTCAACCGCATGCACCAAGCTTGGGAGAGGAGCGCGGACCCTGCAAGGCGCACCCGGGCCAGTCCGGGGCACATCCAGCGCACGCAGGCCTGCACGGAAAGCCGGGCCGCAACCGCCGGGGCCACGATCAGTTCTGCAGAGCGGGCTCTTCGTTCACGGGTGTCTCCAACAGGCGCGCCAGCTTGTTCAGGCAGGCCGGATGGTGACGTGCAACGCATTCGATGGGTACAAAGCTATATAGGCGGGCATGGCTGCGTCGGACCACGCCGCCGATCACGTGGCCCTCACCGACGATACCCTGCACTCGCAGCGGATAAATAGGTGCGCCGCTCAGGGTAGCCAACCGCGCCACGCCGGCCTTCAGCTTTTGCGGCGGGTCGCTGTCGAGATGGATCTTGCCATGCGGAAACAATGCCACGACCTCGCCGTCGGCCAGCGCCTTGAGCGCTGCCCGATAGGCGCGCTGCGGGTGGCCGTTTCGGTCGACGGGAATGCAGCGCCCGGCACGGAACAGCCACTGCAAACCGAACCGGTTGTACTGTTCCTGGGCGATCATGAAGCGCACGGGCCGGCGGCAGGCCGCGATGATGAGCAGCGGGTCGAGGCCGGAGACGTGATTGCAAGCGAGGATCGCCGCCCCGTGCTCGGGCAGCGGGACCGGGGCAAAGCGAAAGCGGTGATAGCGGGCGCAGAACAGGCGCACCAGGCCATCAATCGCGTTCTTCCAATCGGCGCCCCAGTCGGCGGCGCTGGCGCGCCGGCCGATCCGCCACAGCCAGGCGACAACCAACGCCAGCGCGAGGCACGCCCCGGCGAGACCTGCGGCGCCGATATCCACGCTAAGCGGCATCGCGGACCTGGATACCGGTGAGCAACGCGACGCCGACGCTCGCGACCAATACGCCAGGTGGTACCAATGTTGCCGGGCGAATCACTATCAATGCAGCGTCGAATGAACGGTGTAGATAAGGAGCACGCCCAGCCCGATCAGCGTAATTTGCTGTACGGTATCTCGAAAGTGCGGCCGACTGTGCAACCCGGGGATGAGATCGGCCACCGCAATGTAGATGAAGCTCGACGCGGCGATCGACAGTACATAAGGCAAAACCTGCTGCATTCCGGCCAGTCCCGCATAGGCGGCCAAGGCACCGATGATCGTCGTCAGGCTCGACAGGACGTTGTAGACCAGCGCCCGAGCGCGGCTGAATCCGCTGTGCAGCAGGATGGCGAAGTCGCCGACCTCCTGCGGAATTTCGTGAGCGGCCACCGCCAGGGCGGTCACGACGCCCAGGTGGACGTCCGTCATAAAGGCCGCGGCGATCAAAACGCCGTCGACCATGTTGTGGATGCCGTCGCCGATCAGGATCAGGGTGCCGGCCGCCTTATGCCGATGCGGGTCGTTTGGCGCATGCGCCTCGCAGTCCTCGGTATGACAGTGGCGCCACAGCACGAGCTTCTCCAACAGGAAGAACCCCAGCAGGCCGAGCAGCACCGCCAGACCGAACTTGTGAAACTCCACGCCCGGTGCCGCGAGTGCATGGGGCATGAGGGCCAGAAAGGCCGCGCCGAGCAGCGCGCCGATGGCAAAACTCACCAGGTGGGGCAGCGCCCGCAGGCGGAGCGGCTCGGGCAGCAGCAACAGGGTCGACGCGGCCAGGACGCTGAGCACTCCCCCCAGGAGGCTGAAGACGATGATCCATACAAGCAAACTCATGGCGACGCGGGTACCTGGCTGACCAAAAGCGGCATCATACCGCAACCGCCCGCCGCGCTACACACGGGTGAGCGGACGCGTTCATGCTCCCGGCTCGAGCCAGATGAGCGTGGCCATTCGGCCGGTGGCGCCGTCGCGTCGATACGAATAGAAGGACTCGGCCTCGGTGTAGGTACAGTGCCCGCCGCCGTAGACACCGCGCACCCCGCAGGCGGCCAGCCGCTGGCGCGCAAGCATGTACAGGTCGGCCAGCCAACGGCCGGCCGGCGAGGGACGAAATGCTGCTGCCGCCTGCGCATCGTGGTCAACGAACCGCTGGCGCACTTCGTCGCCGACCTCGAAATGCTTCGGGCCGATTGCCGGGCCCAGCCAGGCCCACTCGGCCTCCGCCCCGCGCTCGGCGAGGCGATCGAGCGCCGCCTCGAGCACCCCACCCGCCAGTCCCCGCCAGCCGGCATGGGCGGCGGCAACGCGTTCGCCGGCGCGGTCGCAAAGTAGAACCGGCAGACAGTCTGCCGTCAGCACCGCGCAGACCTGTCCCGGCTGATCGGTGAACTGCGCGTCGGCCGCCGTGATACCGGCCTCCACCTGAGCTGCCGACACCGCCTCACAGCCGTGCACTTGCTTGAGCCAGCGCGGCTCGGCGGGCAAGGACATTGCCTGCCGGACGCGGGCGCGGTTCTCGCTCACGGCCGCCGGGTCGTCCCCCACATGATCGGCGAGATTGAGCGAGTCGAAGGGCGGGCGGCTGACGCCGCCGCTGCGCAGGGTCGTGCCGGCGCGCACCCGCGCCGGCGCCGGCCAGTCGGCGGCCAGCCAGCCAATGGGTGGCGCATTCACGACTCGTTGCCCTCCAGGGCCGCATCCTCGCGCAGCACGGCCAACAGCTCGGCCATATCGGCGGGCAACGCACTCTCCCACTGTACGGACTGACCGCTGACCGGATGCATCAGTGACAGGCGAGCGGCGTGCAGTGCCTGACGCTTGAAGCCGCGCAGGCAACCAATGAGCGGGTCGCTGGCACCGGCCGGCAGGCGCAGGCGTCCGCCGTAGACGGGATCGCCGACCAGGGGATGGCGCACGTGGGCCAAGTGGACGCGGATCTGGTGCGTGCGGCCGGTCTCCAGGCGCACGCGCAGGTGGCTGTGGCCGCGAAAACGTTCCAGCACGCGGTAGTGGGTGACGGCCGGTTTGCCGCCGGCCACGACGGCCATGCGCTTGCGCTGCACGGGGTGGCGCCCGATAGGGGCATCGACCGTGCCGCCGGCGGTGAGTACACCCACCACCACGCACTCGTACTCGCGGGTGACGCTGCGTGCCTGGAGCTGAGCCACCAGCTCCTTTTGCGCCGTGAGGGTGCGGGCGACGACCATCAGCCCGCTGGTGTCCTTGTCGAGGCGGTGGACGATCCCGGCCCGCGGAATATGAGCAAGCTCCGGAGCGTAATGCAGCAGGGCGTTGAGCAGCGTGCCGGCGCGGTTACCCGCAGCGGGATGTACGACGAGGCCGGCCGGTTTGTCGATGACCAGCAGCGCCTCGTCCTCGTAGACAATGTCCAACGGCAGGGCCTCGGCCTGCCAGTCCTCGCGCGGCGCCACCCGGGCCTCGATCTCGACCCGCTCGCCGCCGCGCACCTTGTCCTTGGAACGCCAGCGCTCGGCGTTCACGCGCACCTGCCCGTCTCGAATCCACTGCTGCAGGCGCGCCCGTGAGTATTCGGAGAACAATTCGGCCAGGGCCTGATCGAGGCGCTGACCGGCAAGCTCCTCGGGAATTTCGCGGCTGAGGCGGATATCCTGCGTCATGACACCTATATAACCGGTCGGCACGATTCATTAAAGAGGCTCGCAAGGGTATACTGCGAACCTCGCGTGGCCCGCGCGATGCTCCCCGGCCAGGCAGCCGGTACCGCGACGGCCATGATGGTAACCCCTACACGATACGGCTGCTCGTTTCCCATGCGTTCATTCACCACCGCACTGTCGTTGATGGTCCTGTTGAGCTGGCTCGTCGGGCTGGCAGGCTGCGCCACCGGCGGCGACTACGACGACCCGACCGCCAACTGGACGGCCAAGGAGATCTACCAGGAGGCCTCCACCCAGCTCAAGGACAAGAACTGGGAGCGCGCCATCGAGCTGTTCGAAAAGCTGGAGGGCCGCTTCCCCTACGGCCAATACGCCGAACAGGGACGACTGGACATCGCCTACGCGCACTACAAGAACGGCGAGCCCGAATCGGCCATCCTCGCCGCCGACCGCTTCATCAAGCTCTATCCGCGTCATCCCAACGTCGATTACGCTTATTACCTGAAGGGACTGGCAAGCTTCGGGGAAGGACGATCATTCTTGTACCGCTGGTTCGATCAGGATATGTCCGAACGCGACCCCAAGGCCGCGCGCAAATCCTTCCAGTACTTCAAGGAACTGGTGACACGCTTCCCGCACAGTCGCTACGCCCCCGATGCCGTCAAGCGCATGGTCTTCCTGCGCGAGCGCCTCGCCAAACACGAGCTGCACGTAGCGGACTACTACATGCGCCGCGGCGCCTACGTCGCCGCCGCCAACCGCGCCAAGTACGTCATCGAGAACTACGAGAAAACGCCGCAAGTGGAAGACGCGCTGGTGATGCTAGTGAGGGCCTATCAGAAGCTCAAGCTGAACGGCCTCGCCGGCGATGCGCTTCGTGTACTCGAAAAGAACTATCCCAAGCAACCGGCGCTGGCCGAGCTCAAACGCGCCCAGCCCCAGCCGTAGAACCAGACCCGACTGTATTTGATCACGGCCACGGTAGGCAGACGATGGCCGCCAGCGGGCCCGTCCTGAGCAGGAGACGGAAACGATGTGGGACTTCTTCGAGACCATCCGCCACCGCCACTCGGTGCGCAAATACCAGCACGAACGGCCGGTGGAACCCGAGAGACTGCATGCCATCCTGGAGGCGGCCGTGTCGGCCCCTTCGGCCGGCGACCTTCAGTCCTATCGCATCCTCGTGATAACGGATGCCGACACCCGCATGGCGCTGCAGGGTGCCGCCAACGATCAGCCCTTCGTGGGCCAGGCCCCGGTGTGCCTCGTCTTCTGCAGTGAACCGGCCCTGGCCGAGCGGGAGTTCGGCGAACGCGGCCGCGAGCTCTATGCCGTCCAGGACGCCACCATCGCCGCGGCCTATGCCCAGCTGGCAGTGGTAGCCGCCGGAATGGGCTCGACCTGGGTGGGATATTTCGACGAGGCGGCGGTCACGAAGGTATTGGACCTGGAGGCAGGCCTCAAACCCATTGCAATGCTGAGCCTTGGCTATCCGGCCGAATTGCCCGAGCCCACGGCCCGCCGGCACCTCGACGAGGTCGTCAGCTACCGTTAGGCGCTAACGTCCGACGTTGGGCGCCGCTGCGCTGCAGCGCGGACTCAAATCGCCTCTTCGTTCTCTTCGCCGGTGCGGATGCGAACCACGCGCTCGACCGGGCTGACAAAGATCTTGCCGTCGCCTATCTTGCCGGTACGGGCCGCATTCAGGATGGCTTCCAGGCAGCGCTCGATCTGGTCGTCGTTGACCACGATCTCGATCTTGACCTTGGGCAGAAAATCGATGACGTACTCCGCCCCGCGGTAAAGCTCGGTGTGACCCTTCTGCCGCCCAAAGCCCTTGACCTCGATGGCGGTCATACCCGTGATGCCGATTTCGGACAGCGCTTCACGGACGTCGTCGAGCTTGAAAGGCTTGATTACGGCTTCGATCTTTTTCATGACGCGATCCTTTATTTATTGTGCGTACCGGTGAGTCGGACTCACTTCGCCAGCCACTAACGCCACAGTGTAAGCCATCTCGATGGCCGGCTCCAGACGTACGGCGCGGGCCGGCGGAACCCGCCGGGGACGCACGAGGGCCTCAACGCCGACCGCCGTAGCCCGAGGTGATGGGGTAGCGCCGGTCCCGACCGAAGGCGCGGCGCGTGATACGCACCCCCGGGGGCGCCTGGCGCCGCTTGTATTCGTTGCGATCGACCAACCGAATCACCTGCTCCACGACCTCGCGCTCGAATCCGGCCGCGACGATCTCCTCGGCGTCACGGTCCTGCTCGACGTACATCTCCAGGATGGGGTCGAGTATGTCGTAATCGGGCAGGCTGTCGCTGTCGCATTGGTCGGCGGCAAGCTCCGCCGAGGGGGGCCGGTCGATGACACGCTGCGGAATCACCGGCGAGACGGTGTTGCGATAGTCGGCCAGACGGTAGACGAGGGTCTTGGGCACGTCCTTGAGCACGTCGAAACCACCTGCCATGTCCCCGTACAGGGTCGCATAACCCACGGCCATCTCGCTCTTGTTGCCGGTCGTCAAGACAATCTTGCGTTTCTTGTTGGAGATGGCCATCAACACCACGCCGCGACAGCGGGCCTGGATATTCTCCTCGGTGGTGTCGACGGGCAGGCCGGAAAACTCGTCCTGCAACGCGGTCAAGAATGCCTCGAACAGGAGTTCGATGGAGATGACGGAGTATTCCACCCCGAGCGTTTTGGCCTCGGCCGCCGCGTCCTCGAGGCTCATATCAGCGGTGTACCGTGAGGGCATCAGCACGGCTTCGACCCGCTCGGCGCCGACGGCATCGACCGCGATCGCCAGTGTCAGCGCCGAGTCGATACCACCGGACAGGCCGATAACCACGCCGCGGAAACGGTTCTTGTCGATATAATCGCGCACGCCCAGGACCAGGGCCTGATAGGCACTTTGCTCGCGCGAGAGCGGCGGGCTCAGCACCGCCTCGATCAGGGGACGCACCCGCGCCTCATGCACGGCGAGCTCGACGACCTCCATCGCCTCTTCGAAGGCCACCATGCGCTGGGTGAGCACCCCATCGGCATCCATGACGAAGGACTCGCCGTCGAAGACCAGTTCATCCTGCCCGCCGACCTGGTTGACATAGATGACCGGCAGCCCGGTTTCCTGGACGCGCTCGCGCACCTCGGTCTCTCGCTCGCGGCCCTTGTCGATATGAAACGGCGAGGCGTTGATATTGATGATGAGCCGTGCCCCGGCGGCGGCGGCCTGGTTGGCGGGCGCGGGACTCCAGATGTCCTCGCAGATCGTCAGGCCAACGGGCACCCCCTTGACGTCGACCACGCAGGGGGTCGTACCCGCGGCGAAGTAACGCTTCTCGTCGAACACGCTGTAATTGGGCAGATGCTGCTTGTGATAGCTCGCCACGACCAAGCCGTCGCGCAGCAGCGAGGCGGCGTTGTACAGCCCGCCGACGGCGTGGTGCGGATAGCCGACGATGACGTCGATGCCGTGTACCGCCTTGCGGATACGCTCCAGGCCGTGCAAGGCGGCGAGGTGGAAACCGGGACGCAGCAGCAGGTCCTCGGGCGGATAGCCGCTTAGTGCCAGCTCGGGGAAAACCACGACATCGGCGTGCAACGCGTCGCGCGCGCGGGTGCAGGCCTCCAGGATGCGCTGCACGTTGCCGTCGATGTCGCCGACCAGGGGATTGATCTGCGCCATCGCCACACGCAATCGCGAGACGACGCTAGGGTCCGTTGGCTTGCCTGAAGGGGTCATGGTGTGTCTGCCGTGGTCATCCAACCAACCCCGACCCGATCCCCGGTTGTCGAGGCGGCGGAGTCAACCGGCGCGGCGCGCTCAACCGGCAAAGAACTCCAGCATACGCGCGCCCATCTCCGCTGGCGAGCGCGCGATGGTCACGCCCGCGGCTTCCAGGGCCGCGAACTTGCCGCGCGCGGTGCCCTGCCCACCGGAGACGATGGCCCCGGCGTGGCCCATGCGCTTGCCCGGTGGTGCCGTGACGCCGGCGATGTAGGCCACGACCGGCTTGCGTACGTGCGCACGGATGTATTCGGCCGCCTCCTCTTCGGCGCTGCCGCCAATCTCGCCGACCATGATGATGCCCTTGGTCTGGCGGTCGGCCTCGAACAGCGCCAGGCAGTCGACGAAGCTCATGCCGTGAATCGGATCGCCCCCGATCCCAACACAGGTACTCTGGCCCAGGCCGTTCTGCGTCGTCTGATACACCGCCTCGTAGGTCAAGGTCCCGGAGCGGGAGACAATGCCGATGCTGCCGGGCTTGTGAATGGCCCCCGGCATGATGCCTATCTTGCACTCGCCGGGCGTAATGACGCCGGGACAATTCGGCCCGATCAAACGCACATCGCTGCGCGCCAGGCTGGCCCGCACGAGCAGCATGTCCTGGATGGGAATGCCCTCGGTGATGCAGACGACGGTCTTGATGCCCGCGTCTGCGGCCTCGAGAATCGCGTCGGCGGCAAAGGGCGCCGGCACGTAGATCATGCTCGCCTCGGCGCCGGTCTCCGCCACCGCATCGTGCACCGTATCGAAGACGGGACGATCCAGATGCATCTGGCCGCCCTTGCCGGGCGTCACCCCGCCCACCAACTGGGTGCCGTACTCGATGGCCTGCTGGGAATGGAACGAGCCCTGGCGCCCGGTGAATCCCTGGCAGATGACCTTGGTGGACTTGTTGATCAGAATCGCCATCAGAGCGTCCCCGCGGCGTGGACCGCCTTCTGTGCCGCGTCGGTCAGGTCCTGCGCGGTGACAATGGACAGCTCGCTGCTTTGCAGCATCTCCCGGCCCTGCTCCACGTTGGTCCCCTCCAGGCGCACCACCACCGGCACGTTCAACTGAACCTCCTCGACGGCGCGGATGATGCCCTCGGCGATGAGGTCGCAGCGCACAATGCCGCCGAAGATGTTGACCAGGATGGCCTTGACCTTGGTATCGGACAGGATGAGCTTGAAGGCCTCGGCGACCTTCTCGGCCGTAGTGCCGCCGCCCACATCGAGAAAGTTCGCCGGCTCGCCGCCGTGGAGCTTGATCAGGTCCATGGTCGCCATGGCCAGGCCGGCACCGTTGACCATGCAGGCGATGTTCCCGTCCAGACTGACATAGTTCAGTCCATGCTGCTGCGCCCGATACTCCTTCTCGTCCTCCTGGGTGGGATCGTGCAATTCGTTGAGGGCCTTCTGGCGGTACAGCGCGTTGTCGTCGGCATTGACCTTCGCGTCCAAGGCGAGCAGCTCCGAGTTGCCGGTCACGACCAGCGGATTGATCTCGACCAGACTGAGGTCGCGCTCGGTGAACAGGCGATACAGCCCCTCCATGACGCGGGTCAACGGGGTGATCAAGGCCGGGCCCAGTCCGAGGCCGAAGGCAAGCTGGCGGCACTGGTAAGGCTGCAACCCGACGACCGGGTCGACCGCCACGCGCAGGATATCGTCAGGACGCTCGCGCGCCACGTCCTCGATATCCATACCCCCGGCGGCCGAGGCCATGAACACCACCCGCTGCAGACTGCGGTCGACAACCGCGCCCAAATACAATTCGCGGGCGATATCGCAGGGCTTTTCGATGAGCACACTGTGCACCGGCTGGCCGGCCGGGCCGGTCTGCGCGGTGACCAGACGAGTGCCGAGCAGCTGCGAAACGGCGCTTTGCAGGGCCTCGACGCCCTCGACCCGGCGCACGCCACCGGCCTTGCCACGCCCGCCCGCGTGTACCTGAGCCTTGGCGACCCAGGCGTCACCGCCCAGCTCATGGGCGAGAAGCGCTACCTCACCGACCGACGTCGCCAACGAAGCCGCCGGCACGGGAATGCCGTACTGGGCAAAAAGCTCCTTGGCCTGGAATTCGTGCAAATGCATGGCAAAAACGCCCGCCTTAAAAAGCGTGTTATTCTGGAGCAAACCGCGGCGGTTCGCAAAACCTTCTAATAGGTGACTGGCCGCCGCTTGTCCGTGGGGGTAGAATCCCCGCGCATATTGCAAACGACCGAAGAGGAGCGCCGTACCGCGCCAGCCAGCCCATGGGCCTGTTCCGCCTAATCTTTCTCGGCCTCATCATCTGGCTGATCTACCGCGTCGTGCGCGCCGTGACGGCCGCGGGGGAACACGCGGCCGCCCGCCGCTCGCAGCAGCACTCGCCGCCGCGTACCGCCAGGGGAGAAAGCGACATGACCGGCGAGCGGCCGACGAACAGGATGGTTCGCTGCGCCGAATGCGGGCTGCATGTCCCCCACGAGGAAGCCGTGCGTGATGGCGAGCAATATTTCTGCAGCGCCGAGCACCGGGACCGACAGCGCCGCAGCTGATTTCGGATCCACGTCAACAAATCCGGGGCCATGAGGTAGTATTCATCGCATGGAGCCCTATCTGCTGAGCCCCACACCTCCGATCGGTCGCGCCGGCGACACGGCCGCGAGCCACGCCGGAACGCACGGGGATGCGTTTGGCGACGGGGCTCGAACCGGCGTCGAAGATATCTACGCCAACACGACGTGGAAGCCTCTCTTCTTTCTCAATATCTACCGTCTGGGCCTGTCCGGCCTGTTCGTGCTGCTCACCTATACCGGCCACCTGATCAAACCGCTGGGCAGCGCCAATCCGACGTTGTTCGGCGCGATCGCCCTGGCATACCTGGTCCTGTGCACGCTGGCCGTGCTGACCAACCACTGGCGCCGCCCCTCATTCAGAGTTCAGGTCTATGCCCTGGTCCTTGTCGATATCGCCGGGGTCATCGGCCTGATGCACACCAGCGGCGGCGTCTCCAGCGGATTGGGCATGCTGCTGGTGGTCACCATCGCGGGAGGGGCCATCCTCATGGCGGGCCGCACAGCGGTGTCGTTCGCGGCCCTGGCGAGCCTGGCCGTGCTCGCCGATACGGTTTACGCCCAGCTCGCGCTGCCCGGCCACACGGCCGCCTACCCGCAGGCCGGGCTGTTGGGCATCACCTTCTTCGCCACGGCCATCCTCGCTCATGTGCTCGCCCGGCGCATCCGGGAAACCGAGGCCCTGGCGGCACAGCGCGGCGTGGATCTGGCCAATCTGGCCCAGCTCACCGAGCACATCATCCAGCGCATGCAGACCGGTGTCCTCGTCATCGACGGGATGAACCAGGTGCGCCTGATGAACGAAGCGGCCTGGCACATGCTCGGCATGCCGGCCACGACCGAGCGGCCCTCGCTGAACCAACTTTCCGGCGAGCTGTTGCAGCGGCTCAACCGCTGGCGCCGCGAACCCGAGCAGCCGAATACACCCATCCATCTGTCGTCCAATACCGCCAATATATTGCCCCGCTTCGCCCGCATTGGGCTGGATGCGTCGTCGGGCACGCTAATCTACCTGGAAGATACCGCCGCGACCGCTCAACAGGCCCAGCAGATGAAACTCGCCTCGCTCGGGGGGCTGACCGCCAGCATCGCCCACGAGATCCGCAATCCCCTGGGCGCCATCAGCCACGCCGGTCAGCTCCTGGCGGAATCGGGCGAGCTCGCGGAGCACGACCATCGCCTGACGCAGATCATCACCGACCACTGCCGGCGCATTAATACGATCATCGAAAACGTGCAGCAGCTCAGCCGCCGCGATCGCAGCCGCCCGCAGATACTGATACTGGGGCCCTATCTGGAGGAATTTGTGCGCGAGTTCGTGGAGGCCCACGGCGCCGCGCCCGAAGATATTCACCTGGACGTCGAGCCGCGCGAGCTCGAGGTGCGTTTCGACCCCAGCCAGCTGCAGCAGATTCTGACCAACCTGTGCGAGAATGCGCTGCACCACAGCGCAGGCTGCGAAGGTCAGCCCAAGGTCGAACTGCGTGCCAGCGACACCGTGGAATTCCACCGGCCCGTGGTCGAGGTCATCGACCGCGGACCGGGCATCAGTGCCGAGGCCGCCGAGCACCTGTTCGAGCCGTTCTTCACAACCGAGGCCAAGGGTACGGGCCTAGGCCTTTACATCAGCCGGGAGCTGGCCGAATCCAATCAGGCACAATTGACTCATGTGCCGCAGCCGTCGGGCGGTGCTTGCTTTCGCATCACGTTTCAGGACCCGAGGAGACAGATCGCCTGACTATGGAACGCTCCACCGAGGCCAATCCCCGCGCGCTGGTCGTCGACGACGAGCCCGATATCCGGGAGCTGCTGGAGATCACCCTGGGCCGCATGGGGATCGATGCGGTCAGCGCCGCCGATCTGGAGGAGGGCAAGCGCATGCTGGCAGCCGGCGGCTACGACCTGTGCCTGACCGACATGCGCCTGCCCGACGGCAACGGTATTGATTTCGTGCGTTATATGCAGCAGCAGCACCCCGATATCCCGGTTGCCGTCATTACGGCACACGGCAACATGGAATCGGCCATCGAGTCCTTGAAAGCCGGCGCCTTCGACTTCGTGACCAAGCCGGTGGACCTGCAGGTGCTGCGCACCCTGGTCAATACGGCTCTGAAGCTGACGCGCCGCACCGCACCGTCGGCCGGAGACGCAGAAGCGGGCTCCGGGCTGCAGCTCATCGGCGAGTCGCCCGCCATCCAGGCCACGCGCCAGACCATCGCCAAGGTGGCTCGCAGCCAGGCACCGATCTATATCAGCGGCGAATCGGGAACCGGCAAGGAGCTGGTCGCCCGGCTCATCCACGAGCAGGGGGCGCGGCGCGACCTGCCCTTCGTCCCCGTCAACTGCGGCGCCATCCCCGCCGAGCTCATGGAAAGCGAATTCTTCGGCCACAAGAAGGGCAGCTTCACGGGCGCGACGGCGGACAAACAGGGACTGTTCCAGGCCGCCGAGGGCGGCACCCTGTTCCTGGACGAGGTCGCCGACCTGCCGCTGAGCATGCAGGTCAAACTGCTGCGCGCGATCCAGGAAAAGGCCATCCGTCCCATTGGTTCTCAGCGGGAGATACCGATCGATGTGCGCATTCTCAGCGCCACCCACACCGACCTGGGCCAACTGGTCGAGGAAGGGCGTTTTCGCCAGGATCTGTATTACCGCATCAACGTCATCCGACTTCACGTGCCCAGCCTGCGCGAGCGGCGCGACGACATCCCGCTGCTGACCGAACACTTCCTCGGACGAATCGCCGACGCCTGGGACATTCCGCCGGTCACGATCAGCCCCGCCGCCCTCAAGGCACTGGCGGAATATGCCTACCCGGGTAACGTTCGCGAGTTGGAGAACATTCTGGAGCGCGCAGTGACGCTGTGCGAGGGCGAAACCATCGAGCCCGCGGACCTGCAGCTGCCCGAGATTGCCGCCAACGGACCCGCGGCCGCCGCCCCGGTCGCGGGAGGCCGGGCGATGGGGCCGCCTCCATCGAGCGGTAGCGGGACAACCGCCTCGCTGGAACCCCTGCTTCAGGACGTCGAGAAAGAGGCCATCGTCAAGGCCCTGGAACAGACCCGCTACAACAAGACGGCGGCAGCCAGGTTGCTCGGTATCTCCTTTCGCGCCCTGCGCTACCGCCTGAAAAAACTCGGGTTGGAGTAACCCCGGTTAGGCTCATAAAGGTGACGCGGAGCGTCACATTGTGACCCGAACTGTGGATCTTGCTCCCTTGGGCCATGCCTACCACGCATGCGACGGATCCCGAGCGACCACATTCAGGACCGCCAGAATAGATTTAACATATTGTTTCCTCGCGTTTTTTATATTCGCCCTGCGTCGGGAAGCGATAAAAAGACAGGCGGTGGCATACATCCTGCACAATATCCAAGCAAGCGGCTAAAGGTTTCGCGGGTCGTACCGAAAACCTGACTGCGGTCACGCACAGCCGCGAGTCGAACGGTTACGCTACGGCGACGCAGGCGTTTAAGCCACCAAGACTTGATCACTCGAAAACGTAGGGAGTCATTGCAATGAAAAAGGTACAATCGGGTTTCACCCTCATCGAATTGATGATCGTGGTGGCCATCATCGGCATTCTGGCCGCCATCGCCATCCCGGCCTACAACTCGTACATCTCCACCACCAAGATGGGCAAGGTGCGTGACCATGCCGACACGGCCCGTCGCCTGATCGAATCGGAGATGAAGAAGAATGTGACGCGCCAGTCGATGGGGCTCAACGTCAACAAATTCGAGAGCTACCTGGGCCAGGACGCGACCTTCGCTACCTTCCTGAACTCCAAAGGCGGGTCACAGGCCCCCGAGGGCGGTCCAGCCTACGTGGCGGGCATTGCCAACGCGGACATAGCCGGCAAGGGCGCGGTCGGCATCACTTCCAGCGACGTTGATGGCAGTGGTGCTTGGTCAAGTGGTGACACAGCTACCATCGCGTACGGGCAAGGTTACCTGGAGCTCACCACCAACACTAAAATCGTTGTTACGTATGACTAAGTGACAGAATGGCCCTTGGGGCCCCTGTTGTGGCAGCGGTTTTGCGGCCACCACAGGTCTATGACAGGGCCTCTATCGACGATAGAGGCCCTTTTTTTTCGGATGCTTGGCCAAAATAGGCGGCACGATGCATAATGCTCTCGATGCATTCGCAAAGCACCAACATGGATTAATGCAAATGAACGCGAACAGCCGCAGCCGAGGTTTCACCCTGATTGAACTCATGGTCACCGTGGCCATTCTGGCCCTCCTGGTTGGAATCGCTATCCCGGTCTACCAGAACTATGTATCGACCTCGCGCAACGTCGAAGCGTTCAACAACATGAACAGCATCCGACTGGCCGAGGAAGAGTACTACATGGAGAACAACAGCTATGTCACCGGCGTGAAGTACGACGCCTCGACCAATACAAAGACCCTCCAGACGTCGGCCCTGGGTTGGTCGCCGGCCGAACCCGATAACAAGCAGAATTTTTCGTACGAAGTGAAAGCCGTTGCCGCCACGGCCAGCAACAGCAGCAGCTATCAAATCATAGCCCGGGGTATCGACCGACAGGTCCCCTCGTCCGTCCTTTTGACCCTTGAATAATCCCCCACGCGCCGCCGGGGCCGGTGCGTCGGACCGCATCGTAGCTCCGTCGCGCTTCCGCTCCGAGGAGGTGTTGCTGCTCCTCCTGTTCCTTCTGATACCGCTAATCACGTGGACCGGGCTACGCGAAGCTTCGAGCCTCCCGCGCTACGCCCTGTTGGCCACGACGGGAGGCTTCGGACTGGTCCTGTGGACCGCCAACGCCTGGCGTTTCGGTGACGGGGTGCGCGGGCATCCGATACTCGTGCCAGTCGGCCTGCTCTGGGCATGGTCCGCGGTATCCTATTTCTGGTCGGTGGACCCGGGCGGCAGCCAGATTCGCCTCTTCGAGCTCTCCGGCGTGTTGGTCACGGCCTTCATCGTCTACCAGCGCAGCAGTGCCGACGCCGCAACCCGGCTCTTTGCCGTCGCCTCGGCCGCGGGCGCGATCGTCGCCCTGATCGGGATCGGTCAGTATTTCGGCATCAATCCTCTGGGCCTGAGGCAGGCCGTTGCCCCCGCCTCCACTTTCATCAACAAGAACTTCGTCGCACTGTATCTCGACCTGGTCACGCCCGTCGCCGCGATGCTGGCACTGACGTTGGCGACGCCGAAACGACGCTGGCTGGCCGCGCTCGCCTTCGGCCTCTGCCTGTCTTTCCTGATCGTCTCGAGGACCCGCGGATCATGGCTAGGACTGCTCGTGGGGCTGGCCGCGCTCATCATGGTCCAGTGGGGCGACGGCGCTCTCAAACAGGATATGCGGCAGTGGCTGCGCGCACGCTGGAAGCCGGTGGTAGCCGCGTTGATTCTGCCCGCCGTGCTCATCAGCCTACCGGGCGACATTTTCAAATCCGGTTACAAGACGGAGGCCCTCATTACGGGGCGGGCCGACCTGTCGGTTTCCACGCGACTCAGCGCCTATCTCAATGCCGGCCAAATGATCGCCGACCATCCGCTGCTGGGCGTCGGCTATGGTGGATTCATGTTGGGCTACAAACCGTACGCGTTCAGCCGAGCGCCGACGAATATCCTGACCGAAGACAAACTCATGGCGCGCCTGCACAGCGACCCCCTCCAGCAGTTCGTGGAGCTGGGGCTGCCAGGTGGGCTGCTTTCGCTCGGCATCTATGCCTGGGCTCTGCTGCTGGCCTGGCGGCTCGCGCGAACCGGCAGAGATTCCCGCCATAGGTCCATTGGCCTGGCCCTGTTGCTGGCCCTCGTGGCCAGCGGAGCCCACGCCTGTGTCGATTTCCCCTTGCACAAGCCTGCGTCGCAGCTCCTGTTCTGGTGCTGGATCGCACTCGCCGCCGGTCTGACATTACACAGCGGTGACGACCCAAGCCGCGCACGACAAGCACTGCGCCGTCCGATACTCCTTGCCGTCGCCGTCATCGGGCTAGGGTTCTCCGCACTCGCTGCAGCGTTTTATCGGCCCTACCTAATCGCCGACGGCCTCACCCACAATGCCGTCGTGCACATGTTCGCGGAAAAGGACTGTCCCGCGGCGCGAACGGCCATCGACCGGGCCTGGGCGACCTTTCACAAGGGCTTCTATACGCGGGAATACTACCTTCGGATCTATGCCCGCTGCCACTTCAAAGCAGCTCCGACACTGACCGCAATGAATCGGGTTTTGGAGTACGACCCCAACAACGCCCTTGCCCTATTGACGCGCGGGCGGATATACCTGTATCTACATCGCTCGGAGTCTGCTACGGAAGACTTCTACCGTGCGGTCCAACTTCTGCCCAACAGGGCAAGCGGTTACCTCGGCTTGGGCCTCGCCGCCCGCCAGAGCGGAAACACCAAGGTGGCAAAGGCATTTTTTGAGGAAGCCGCCAAGGTCGAACCGGACAACCCGTTGCCGGAGAAGTACCTCGCCGATATGGATCGCAGGTCGTCAATCGACAATAAATAATATTGATTTACTGATAAATAAAATTGATAGATATATGCAACAGCTCAGACACCAACGGGCCGATATCAGGGATCGACAGCCCTTCCCAACGGTTTGGCGCGCGGGAGTAAATCGGCTAGTATTTGTGACAGAATTCGCCGAATTTCCCTTCACTTACGTGTAAGAGTCAAAGTTACCGCGACCCCGCATGCGAAAGTCCCCCTCAGCGGCCTGGGCCGACGCCTCGTCCACGACGGCCTCCTGAACGAAGCCCA
>Ga0102944_1001064_pt1 | contig 19205 bp, 20 predicted proteins | sample SalPonD_shore_MG_FD_78172 | JGI IMG/M metagenome (GOLD analysis project Ga0102944, IMG submission 78172) | Salt pond soil microbial communities from South San Francisco under conditions of wetland restoration - Salt Pond MetaG... | ecosystem: Environmental > Aquatic > Marine > Intertidal zone >...
ACCATAACAATCATAAGCTTATCGGCCATTTCGTCTCGTCTCCGGGTTGGGCAACCTTAGGTTGAGCTGAAAAATGGGGCATTATAGGCGCCTCATTTCGACATTGCTAGTATATTCTAATACTCCACTTTACCCCTGTACCGAGCCCTCTCGCGCCCGGAAAACGGCCGTCTCAGCGCTCTTGCGGCGTCTCGTCGGCCCCCGTCCCCGCCTCGTCCTGAGCCTGATATCCGCTCAGGCGGATACCCGCGGGCACGTGCACGGTGGAGGTCGGGAAGGCAATCTCGGCGCCGTGGGCGGCAATAATGTCGTTGACTCGCAGGAGGACATCCTGCTTGACGGCGTGATAGTCGACCCAGTTGGTCGTACGAGTAAAAGTGTAGATGAAAAAGTCGAGCGATGAGGGCCCGAAGGCGTTGAAATTGACAATCAGGGTCTGGGACGGGTCGATGTCCGGATGCCCCTGCAGCATCGCCTTGACCTCCTCGACGATGGCGCGCAGCACGCCGGCATCGTCATAGCGAATCCCCACCGTTTCGTAGATACGCCGGTTGGTCATGCGAGACGGATTTTCCACGGCAATCGTGGTGAAGGTCTGGTTGGGGACGTAGAGGGGGCGCTTGTCGAAGGTGCGGATACAGGTCAGGCGCCAGCCGATCTTCTCGACCGTACCCTCGATGTTCCGATCCGGCGAGCGCACCCAGTCCCCGACCGAGAAGGGGCGATCCATATAGACCATCAGACCGCCGAAAAAATTGGACAGCAGGTCCTTGGCGGCAAAGCCCACCGCCAGCCCGCCGATGCCGCCGAAGGCCAGTACGCCCGAGATGCTGAAGCCCAGCGTCTGCAGGGCCACGAGCGCCGCGGTAATGATGACCGAAAAGCGCAGCAGCTTGCTCACGGCATCGGCCGTGGTGCGATCCACCCTCTTGCCTTCGGCCTCGCGCGCGGCAATCAACCTTTGCTCCACCCCGGCGATCACCCGCACCAGGAACCATGCGAGCGCCGCGATGACGCCCACGTCGCGTATCGGGACGGTGGCCTTGAAGATGGCCGCCTCGGTGTTCTGCCCGACGATCTCGGCGGCGAACGTGATACCCACGATCCAGATGAGCAGCGTCAGTGGCCGCTGGGCGGCATCCAACAGGGCGTCGTCCCACACGACCCGGTTGGCAGCCACCCGCGTGAGCAGGCGCTTGACGACGCGCTTTTGAATGAAATCCACGAGCAGCGCCGCGAACACCACGATGAACACTTGCGCGATCCACAGCCACTGGCCCTCGAACAGGGCCAGAAAACGGTGCCAGGCATCGGCGCTCATCGAGTCCCCTTTCCTCTCGTTCCCCCTGCGCGTACTCGGCGGTGCGCGATGGATGCGTCGACTGTCATCGGCGCGGTCCCCTCATTCCAGGTCCAGCTCCAGACTCGGGTCCTCGGTGTGACGGGCGAGCGCGGCAACGCCCTGGCGCCAGCGCGGGTCGCGGTGCAACGCCTCGCGCGAGACCCCGTGGCGCCCGTGCATACGCGCCAGACGCATATGGGCGACCGGATCGCTGTAGTCGGCCAGTCCGTCGACGACCTGCTGTGCCGCCGGCCGGTTGTTGCAGATCAGGACCATATCGCAGCCCGCCGCCAGCGCCGCGCGGGCGCGCCCGGCATAGTCGGGTGCCTGCGAAGCGCCCGTTGTCTGGAGTTGCGCACCGGCCATGTTCAGGTCGTCGCTGAAGATGACGCCCTGAAACCCCAACCGTCCGCGCAGGATATCCTGCAGCCAGATCTGCGAGTAACCCGCCGGTTGGGCGTCGACCCGTGGATAGATCACGTGTGCCGGCATGATGGCCGCCAGCCCGAAATGGATCATGCGCTCGAACGGCACCGCGTCCTCGGCTTCGATATCGCTCCATCCACGCTCATCGACCGGCAGATCGGTGTGCGAATCGGCCGCCACGGCGCCGTGGCCGGGAAAATGCTTGCCCGTGGCGGACATGCCGGCCTCGTGCATGCCGGTCATGAAGGCGTGCGCCAGGTCGGCAACCGCCTCGGGATCGTGATGGAAGGCGCGATCGCCGATGACCTCGCTGACGCCCCGGTCCAGGTCCAGCACCGGCGCAAAGCTGAAGTCCACATCCGCCGCCCGCAGCTCGGCGGCCATGACCCAGCCCGCTGTACGCGCCAGCTCGCGCGCGCGGCGCCGGTCGCGGTCGTACACGTGCCCGAAGCTGCGCATCGGAGGCAGGTGGGTGAAGCCTTCGCGAAAACGCTGGACGCGCCCGCCTTCGTGATCGACGGCAACCAGCAGGCGCGGCGTACGCACGGCGTGGATGGCGCCGACCAACTCATCGAGCTGCTCGGGCGAGGCGTAGTTGCGGCTGAACAGGATCACCCCGCCGACCGCAGGATGGGTCAACAGCTCACGCTCCTCGGCGTCGAGGCCGGTACCCTGTACGTCCAGCATGACGGGGCCGAGTGACATATCAGCGCTTCCGAATCGGACAGGTGGCAAGGCCGCGGTGAGCTCGGTCCATTACGGCTGACCCACGTCCTTGACCATGTCGATGACCACGCGGGTGCGGGCATTCATCAGCACGATGTCCGTGCCGACGCGCACACGCACGTAGTTCTCGGGCAGCGCCGGCAGACGGCGTTCCAGATCGCGCGGCAGCGGGTGCGTTTGCAGTCCCGGCGGCAGCTTGCCGCGGCGCTCGACCTGACGCTCGAGCCCGGGCGGCAGCCGTTCCCGTTTGGCCAGGCCCGGCGGCAGGCCGTTGCGGCCGCGGCCATGGCCATGACCGCGCTCGCGCTCGTATTCACGTTCGTGTGCGCGCCGGTGCTGTGCGTAATACCGTCGAATGATATCGCGCTGATGCTCGTTGAAACCGACATCGACCTGCGTATTGTCACCGCGGACGCTGACATGTCCGCCGACGTCGGCCAGGCCCACGCAGCCGCTCAGCGACAGCGAGCCCACCACTACCGCAATCGCCGTCCACAGTTGCCGTCTTCCCATCGCCTCCCCCTTACTATTCCGATCATCACGTTAGCGGTAAGGCCAATGGCCCTACACGATGTGCACACGCGTGCCCGCGGGTACGCGCTCGAACAGCTCGATAACATCACGGTTGCGCATCTTGATACAGCCGTGCGAGCTCGGTATGCCCATCGGGTCCTCGTCCGGACAGCCGTGTATATAGACATAGCGGCGCATAGTATCGACCTCGCCGAACCGGTTAAGCCCCGGCTCCAGCCCGCTCAGCCAGAGTATACGCGTGAGGATCCAGTCCCGTCCCGGATATTGGGCGCGCAGCTGCGGCGAATAGATTTCCCCGGTCGGGCGCCGTCCCACGAAGACCGTATTCACGGGACAACCGGCACCAATCTTCGCACGGATACGATGCCAGCCGCGCGGCGTGCATTCGCTGCCGTTGCGCTCGCCCGGTCCGTTCTTCGCCGTGGCGACCTCGATCCGCCGGACCGTGCGTCCGTCCTCGTCCAGGCGCAGCTCCTGGCGTGCGATGTCCACGTGAATGACGGGCGATTCGCTCACGACCAGTCCTTGTAGGGATGACGGACCAGGCTGACATTGTAGTAGCGCGGATCGTGCGAGACCTCCTCACCCAGCCAGGGCGGGCGCTCGAAGTCTTCCTGCTCGTCGTCCAACTCGATTTCGGCTACCACCAGCCCGGCATTTTCCGCGCCGAAGACATCGATCTCCCAGCGGTGTCCGCCGTAATCGATGAAATGACGGGTCTTTTCGATCAGCGGCTTATCGCACAGGGACTCGAGCATCACCCGGGCATCCTCCGCGGGCACGGGATATTCGAATTCCAAGCGCCGCACGCCCAAGGTTGCGCTCTTGATATTCAGGTAGGCCTTCTCACCCTGAAGGCGCACCCGCACCGACGCACGCTCGGAGCCGACGAGATACCCCTGGCGATAGGGCGTGCCCCCATCGGCGTCGTTGCGCCATCGGTCGTCGGTGACCAGAAATTTACGCTCGATCTCAGTGGCCATTGCGAAAGCCGCCCCGGTTTGACACGCCGCCCCAACTGACACGCCTCAGGGGCGTGACAAGCAACGACAAATGACTATGCTTGGGAAAATATTCAGGGATTGTAACGGAGAACGCAAAAACCATGAAAGCCGTCATGATGAACGCGCCCGGCGAACCGGAGGTCCTGCAGCCGGCCCAGGCCGACACCCCGGCCATCTCCCGCCCCAGCGAGATGCTCGTGCGCCTGAAGGCCGCCGGTATCAACCCCATCGATACCAAGCTGCGCGGCCGCGGCACCTATTATCCCGATCGCCTGCCGGCCATACTCGGCTGCGACGGCGCGGGCGTCGTCGAGGCCGTCGGCGAAGGGGTCAGCCGCTTCCAGCCGGGCGATGCAGTCTATTTCTGTCACGGCGGCATCGGCGGCCATCCCGGCACCTATGCCGAATACGCGGTCGTCGATCAGGAGTTCGCCGCCCCCAAACCCGCCTCGCTGGACTTTACCGAGGCGGCGGCGGTACCGCTGGTGCTGATCACGGCCTGGGAGGCCCTGCATGACCGCGCACACGTCGAAGCCGGTCACACCGTGCTGGTCCACGCCGGCGCCGGCGGCGTCGGTCACGTGGCCATTCAGCTGGCCCGCCTGGCCGGGGCGCGCGTGTGCACGACGGTCGGCTCGGCGCAGAAGGCCGACTTTGTCACGGAGCTCGGCGCCGAGCTCACCATCGACTACCACGCGCAGGATTTTGCCCAGGTGGCACGCGCCTGGACCGATGGCGAGGGCGTCGACATCGCCTTCGATACCGTCGGCGGCGCGACCTTCGAGCAGAGCTTTTCCGCCGTGCGCCTCTACGGCGACTTGGTGACGCTGCTCCAGCCGGGCGCCGACGTCGACTGGAAGGAGGCCCGGCTGCGCAATCTGCGTGTCGCGCTCGAGTTGATGCTCTCGCCCATGTACCTCGGCCAACACGCCGCCCAGGCCCATCAGGCGGGGATCCTCGCCGAGGGCGCCCAGCTGATCGACGCCGGCAAGCTGGGCGTGCACGTGGCGCAAGTCTTCCCTCTAAGCGAGGCGGCGGCCGCGCACCGCCAGCTCGAACAGGGAGGCTTCGTCGGCAAGCTCGTCCTCGATATCGATGGTTGATGCGGCAGGGCCGCCGACACGGGTGCCGGATTTGCTGTTCGTCTACGGGACGCTGTGGACGGGCAGCGGCTATCGCGAAGCCAAACGCCTGGCAAGCCGCTGCCTGAAGGACCTCGGGCCGGCCTGGATTTGCGGGCGTCTTTACGACCTTGGCCGCCACCCCGCCGTGGTACCCGTCCGACACGCCAACGAGCGCGTCCACGGGCGCCTTTGCGCTGTATCCGAACGCGACGCCTGTCTGGCGCGCCTGGATGCGTTCGAGGACTGCGACCCGAACGATCCGCACGCCGGGCTGTACCGTCGGGAACGGATACGCGTCTACGCGGCGCACACGGCACGGATGCCGCACGGGACCGACGCGCCGCAATGGTGCTGGGCGTATTTTTTCAACGGCGGGGTAACAGGCCGGCCGCGGATTCGCCACGGCGATTACCGGCGCTGGCTGAAAGGCTCTTGACAACGACCGCGCAGACCGCCTGCGTCGTCATGCGCCACTCGTTCAGGCGAGCGGCTCAGGCGCGCTCGAACAAGGCGATGGATTCGACGTGCGCCGTGTGCGGGAACATGTCCATGACACCGGCGCCGCGAAGTCGGTATTTAAGATCACTGACGAGCACGCCCGCATCGCGCGCCAGGGTGGCAGGATTGCACGAGACGTAGACGATTCGCCGCGCACCGACGGCGGCAATCGCCTCCAACAGCTCCGCGGCACCGGTCCGCGGGGGGTCCAGCAGCACCTTGTCGTAGTGCTGGCCGCGCAGCCAGGGACTGCCCGCCGGGTCCTGCGTCAGATCGGCGGTGTAAAAACGGGCGTTGTCTATCCCGTTGTGCGCGGCATTGGCCCGGGCGCGTTCGACGAGCCCGGCCTCGCCCTCCACCCCCACGACCTCCTCTGCGCACCGTGCCAACGGCAGAGTGAAATTTCCCAGACCGCAGAACAGGTCCAGCATCCGGTCCTCGCGGCCGGCCTCGAGCAGGGTCAGCGCCCGGTCGACCATCGCCGCGTTGATCGCCGCGTTGACCTGCGTGAAGTCCGTCGGCTGAAAGATCAACTCCACGTCATACGCATCCAGGCGATAGCTGAGCGTCGAGTCCCGCGGCCACAGGGCGGCGACGCTGTCCGGCCCGCCGGGCTGGAGATAGATGTGCAGGCCATGTGCACGGCCGAAGTCGACAAGCGCCTTCTCGTCTTCGCCACTCAAAGGCGAAAGATGGCGAAACACCAGGGCCGTGGCCTCATCGCCGACCGCGACCTCGATCTGTGCCACGCGCGAGCGCACGGAAAGTCCATCGATGAGCTCGGCGATGGCCGGCAGCCGCTCCCCCACGCTCGGATGGAGCACCTCGCAGCGCTCGAGATCCGCCAGGCGATTGCTGTGCTTCTCGCGAAAGCCGATCAAAACACGCCCCTTCTTGGCAACGTATTTCACCCCGAGGCGCGCCTTGCGTCGATACTGCCAGACAGGACCGGTCAGGGCGGGAAAGACTTCAGCCGGCTCGACCTTGCCGATGCGCGCCAGATTGTCCAACAGGCGGCGTTGCTTGGCCGCAATCTGCGCCTCGGGGGACAGGTGCTGGAGGCTGCAGCCGCCGCACACACCGAAATGCGCACAGCGGGGCACGACCCGGTCGACATCGGCCCGCACCACCTCAACGGCGCGACCCTCGTCGTAGTCGCGGCGCGAGCGCGTGTAGACCAGGCGAACGCTCTCGCCCGGCAGCGCCCCGTCGACGAAGACCGTCTTGCCATCGATACGCGCCACACCGCGCCCGTCGTGGCTCAGTGCCTCGACATGGGCCTCGATCGGATCGCCGCTCGGTTTCTTGTGGCGTCTCGCCATGGAAGGAGTGGAAGCTCGGACGACTATTCGGGCCAGGCGGCGAGAAACTCGTCCAGGTGGGGTTTGCCCTCGGCCCGCAGCGATTCGCGCACGCGGCTGCATTCGGTCTCGTAGGCCGCGGGCGTCAGTCGGCCCCGAATGAGCTCGAAGCGCAAAAACACCAGATAGGTGTTGAGCACGTCGGTCTCGCAGTAGTCGCGGATGGCACCGACCTCGCCCGCCAGGTAGGCGTCCCAGACCTTCGAGCCGTCCATACCCATCTTGCCCGGCAGTCCGAGCAGCGTGGCGACTTCGTCGAGCGGCGCCACCGCGCGTGCCGTGTAGGCCGCGATGACATCCATGAGGTCGGTGTGCCGCGCGTGGAAGCGGTTCAGGTAATTGTTCCACTTGAAGCCGGGATCGTCCTCGCCGGTATCCCAGTAACGCGGCGCCGCGACGCCGTGTACGAGGGCGCGATAGTGAATGACGGGCAGATCGAAACCGCCGCCGTTCCAGGACACCAGCGTCGGCGTATAACGATCCAATCCGTCGAAAAACCGCCGCAGCAATTCGGCTTCGTCGGCATTCTCGTCGCCCAGGGACCAGACCTTGAATTTGTCGTTGGAGCGCAGCACGACCGAAATGGCCACGATGCGCTGCAGGTGATGGCGCAGGAAATCGCTGCCGGTCTGCTGACGGCGCTTGTGGAACATGACATTGGCGACGTCCTTGTCGCTGAGACCGTCCAGGTCATACAGGCGCCGGCCCCCCTCCACGTCCGGGACCGTTTCGATATCGAATACGAAGACGTTCATCCGTGCGTTTACTCGGAAGGAAAGACCCCGGTGGAAAGATAGCGATCGCCCCGGTCGCAGATGATCGAGACGATCACGGCATCGTGCAGCTCCGCACTGAGCTGCAAGGCCGCGGCCACGGCGCCGCCCGAGGAAACGCCGCAGAAGATACCTTCGCGTGCCGCCAGCTCCCGTGTCGTCGTCTCCGCCTCCAGTTGGTCGACGTCGATGACACGATCGACGCGGGAGGCCTCGAAGATACTGGGCAGGTATTCTTTTGGCCAGCGGCGTATTCCCGGGATGCTGGAGCCTTCGGTCGGCTGGACACCGACGATTTGGATATCGGGATTCTGCTCCTTGAGATAACGCGAGGTACCCATGATCGTGCCCGTCGTTCCCATGGCGCTGACGAAGTGGGTGACGGTGCCCTGCGTGTCGCGCCAGATCTCCGGACCGGTTCCCTCGTAGTGGGCCATCGGATTGTCCGGGTTCGAAAACTGATCGAGCACCTTGCCCTTGCCCTCGGCCTGCATCTGGGCCGCCAGGTCGCGCGCGCCCTCCATACTGGCCTCGCGAGGCACCAGGACGAGCTCGGCACCGAAGGCCTTCATGACGGCGCGCCGCTCCACGCTCATGTTCTCCGGCATGATCAACACCATGCGGTAGCCCTTGATGGCTGCGGCCATCGCCAGCGCAATACCGGTGTTGCCGCTGGTCGCCTCGATCAGGGTGTCACCCGGTCGAATCTCGCCGCGGGCCTCCGCGTGCCGAATCATGGCCATGGCCGGGCGGTCCTTGACCGATCCCGCCGGATTGTTGCCTTCCAGCTTGACCAGCACTGCATTGGAGCTCTCGGCGGACAGGCGCTGCAGGCGCACCAATGGGGTGTTGCCGATGAAAGACTCGATGGTGGGAAATTCCATCCGGCAAGTCTACAACCGCCTGCCGGGACAAGTCTAATGCCACCGGGATTTGGCAGCGCGGCCCCCCTGTGTATACTCAAATAGAGGGACGCCGGCGAAACTCGCATGCGTAGCGTATCGCCAACGATCGCCGTCACCGCGCCCAAGGTACCCGTGCGAGACGCGCGCGGGTCGAGGTTGGCCCGTGCCGCCCCCCCGGCCCGGGAACTAAATCATAACATGCTGTTTTTACTGGATTACTATGATTCGCCCAGTTACGATTTTTGTCTGTCTGGCGGGCGCTGTTCCGCTCGCCGCCCGGGGGGAAGCCACTCTGTCGGAACAGGATTTTCTCGGCGAGGTCCCCGTCGTCCTCTCGGCCACGCGACTCGCGCAACCGCTGACGGATGCGCCGGCGGCGATCACTGTCATCGACCGCGAGATGATCGAGGCCTCCGGGGCCCGCGACATCCCCGACCTGTTTCGGCTGGTCCCCGGTTTTCTCGTCGGCCACGATGACGGGCATACCGCCGCTGTCAGTTATCACATGCTCAACGAAGTCTATTCGCGCCGCATGCAGGTGCTCGTCGACGGACGCTCGGTATACACGCCGTCCTTCGGCGGCGTTCCGTGGTCTGACTTGCCGCTGAGCATCGACGACATCGAGCGCATCGAGGTAATCCGCGGGCCAAACGCCGCCACCTACGGCTCGAACTCCTTCCTGGGGATCATAAGCATCATCACCCGGCACCCGGCGCTGCAGCCTACCGGCATGCTCCGTGCCAACGCAGGTACCAACGATATTCACGACGGGACGGCGCGCTATGTGGGCCACGGCACGAATCTGGACTACCGGATCACCACGGGCTATCGTGCCGACGGCGGCTTCCCCTCCCGCCATGACTCGACCCAAGCCCGTTACCTATCGCTGCGAGGCGACTATCGCTTCGGGTTATATGACACCCTGCGTGTCGAGGCGGGAGCAAGCGACAACGACCTGCAGGAAGACACGACGTTCGATCCGACGGATTATCCGCCCCACACGAAACAGACCGAAAGTCACTTCGAACAGCTGCGTTGGCGCCACAGCGTCAGCACAGCGCGCGAGTTCTCCGTCCAATTCTATCATAACTATCACAACACCCGAGACGAGGTGCTCACCCTGCCCATCGCCGCACTCGGCGGCCTGCAGCTGCCCATCTCCTACAGCTACCGCTCGGAGCGCTATGACCTGGAGCTGCAGGACATTTTTAGCCCCGCGCCGAACACGCGCCTGGTCTGGGGCGCCAGTACGCGACGCGATGAAGTGATCTCGCCCGCCTATCTCAATACGAACGAGCCGATTCGCAACGTAACCAACCGCATCTTCGGCAATCTGGAGTGGCGCAAGCCCCACTTCACGGTCAACGCCGGCGCGATGTGGGAGAACAACGACTTCAGCGGCGCCTCGGTATCGCCGCGCCTGGCCATCAATTATCACCTCACGCCGCGACACACGGTGCGCCTGTCGGCGTCACGCGCCACACGCACCCCGGTCACCATCGAGGATTACGGCAATCAGGTCAACGCCGTGGGTCCGATCCGGGACGTCGGTCTATACGGTCCTCGCAACCTCAAGGCCGAGACGATCGACTCCTATGAGCTGGGGTACGTCGGCCAGCTCGGCGGCGGCCTGGATATCGATGCCAAGCTCTACCGGGACGAGCTCAAGCACCTGATCACCTATGAGACAGTAACTCCCTTTCCCGGCGACACGTTCAACAACGAGGCGCCGGTGTTCGGCAATTACGACCAGGCCCGGATCATGGGCTTCGAGACCGGGGTCAACTACCGGCCGACGCCCGCGGACCGACTCGTCGTCGCGTACGCCTATACCGATATATGGTCAACGGACAACTCCAGTGAAGTTCAGTACAGCCACGCCGCACCCTTCAACACCCTGAGCACCTTGTACCTCCATCGGTTCACGGGGCAATACATGGGAAGCATCGCCTTTTATTACACGGGCAAGATGCAGGCCTGGGATAGCCTTTCGTTCCGCCCGCCTACCAAACGCCTCGATCTGCGTCTGGCCAAAGAGTTTCACGTCGGCGCTACGCACGGCCAAGCTGCCTTTGTCGTCCAACACGCCTGGCAAGAGGATGTAGGGATTAAGTTGCAGAACATCTCTCCCTTGACGGTCTATGCGAGTGTAAAGCTGGACATCCCGTGATGCCCCTGCGGACCGACACGGTGCCCTCCGGCCGCATCCCGAGCTCAACGGCCGGGCGCTGGGTATTTCCCGCCCGACGGCAGGGTACTGTTCGTAAACACATTCGGCGCCCCGCATTCGCCTTGTTGCTCATCCTATGTATCGGCTGCAGCTTTCCGGTCCACGCGGCCGACGGTCTGTGGCTCGTTCTTAGCCGTTCGGGCGGCGCATACGCCGAATTCGCATCCGCATTTCGCGATGAGGCGACCCACCATGCGCACAACGTCCCCGATATCCGAGTCGTCCCACTCGACGACTTGAGCGTCGAGCTGTCCGCAGCGTCGGCCACTGGGGGGCCCGGCGTAATTGTTTCGGTGGGAACGTCCGCTGCGCGCGCGATCGCCAAACTCAGGCCCGAGCGGCCCGTGCTCTACGCACTGGTTCCGCGCAGCACCTATGCAACGCTCATGTCCCAATACCCCGGACCGTCGGACAACAGCGCACTGTATATCGACCAGCCCTACGAACGACAACTGGAGCTCGCCAAGCTCGCCGTGCCGAACGCCAAACGTGTTGGCGTACTGCTGGGCCCGACATCGCGTGCGAGCCGAACCGCGCTCACGCGGGCGGCCCTGCGTAGCGGCCTGCGGCTGGTTGTACATGAAATCACGGACCCATCGCAGCTTATCGATCAGCTGTCGAATCTGCTTGAACGCAGTGACGTCTTTTTGGCAATACCCGACCCGTTGGTTTCCAATCAGCGCACCGCCCCGAACATCCTGTTGACCACATATCGCTATCGCCGCCCCGTCATCGCCTATTCGCGCGCCTACGTCCGTGCCGGCGCGCTTTGTGCGGTCTACTCGACACCCCGGCAACTGGGCGCACAGGCCTACGGCCTCGCCGCGAAGATGCTCGCGGACAACCCTGGCAACCACGTAGCACCGCAGTACCCGCGCCAGTTCGACATCAGATTCAATGAATACGTTGCGCGCTCGCTCACTCTGCCCATCCCCGATATAGAGGCGCTGAAGCGACGCCTCCTCAACCGCGAAGGCGTTAAGCGATGAGCAACCGGAAGATTCGATCCAGGGTGCTGTTGGTAGTGCTTGCTCCGTTGCTCGTTGCGGTGGTCGCCCTGTCGATCCATTACATCCTGTCCCGCATGCACGGCCTGGAACGGGCCTTCAACGAGCGTGGTCAGGCGATTGTCCGCGAGCTGGCGCCGGCGGCGGAGTATGGTGTCTTCTCCGGTAATGCCACTGCGCTGCGAAAGCTTGGTGAAGCCACGCTACGCGAGCCCGATGTCGTGTCCGTGGTATTTAGCGATGCCGAAGGCGGCGTGCTGGTCCGCGTTGGGACACCAACCGCCCCGCAATCGCTCCGCCCGACTCCCGGCGATTCGCCTGTCCACACCTATCATGCGTCGATCTACGCCAGCTCGATATCGATCGAAGATTACGGCCGGAGCCGAAACAGCGCAGCCAGCGAGTCGCACGGCGATACAGCCCACATGCTCGGAACGGTGGACGTCGCGCTCAGCGATGCAAGGATGCGTCACGAACAACACCATATCCTCGCGGAAGGACTGTTGATAGCCGTCCTGTGCCTGCTGGCCGCCACCCCGTTGGCCTTGCATCTCGCTAACAGCGTTACCGGTCCGATTATCGGTTTGACTCAGACCGTGGACGCAATTGGCGGGGGCGATCTCGACGCGCGGGCACCGTCGGGTGGTTACGGAGAGCTCGCGCATTTGGCCGAGGGCATCAACACTATGGCCGGCGCGCTTGCCAAAGCTCGAGCCGTCGAGCGCCGCCAGGCCGAGGATGCCCTCTATCTGGAGCAGGTCAAGGCACAAGTCACCCTGGAATCGATCGGCGAGGGTGTCATCACGACCGACTCCCACGGCATTATCACCTATATCAATCCCGTCGCCGAACAGCTTACCGGTTGGCGCCGCACATCCGCGACCGGCCTCGAGCTGCACCAGGTATTTCGACTTGTCGATAAGAATACGCGTCGCCCGCTCGACTATCCTCTGCACCGCTGCCTCCGCGATGGTGAGACTGTGCGCCATGAGGCGAATATTTACCTCAGCCGCCACGATCAAAGCGAATTCGCGGTTCAGGACGCCGCCAGCCCGATTCGCGACCGCTTCAACAACATCATCGGCGCCGTTATCGTGTTCCACGATTTTACCGAAATCGAGCGCATGGCCGAGCTCCTCGAACATCAGGCCTCGCATGACGATCTGACCGGACTGATGAACCGGCGTGAATTCGAGCGCCAGCTCGCCCAGACCCTGACCACTGCGCAAGCTCAGGGAACCGAGCACAGCCTGGTCTATCTGGATCTTGACCAATTCAAGATCGTCAACGACACCTGCGGACACATTGCCGGCGACACACTGCTGCGCCAGCTGGCCGATACCTTGCGAGAGAAAATACGCCATGGCGATATCCTCGCGCGCCTGGGCGGTGACGAATTCGGCATTATCCTGAACAACTGCCCCATCGCCGACGCTCTGCGCATCGCCGAGTATCTGCGCTCGGCAATCCGGGATTTCCGCTTCTCCTGGAAGGCGCATATCTTTGAAATCGGCGTCAGCATGGGCGTCGTGCCCATCGCTCCGTCCGCGGGCACCCTGCCCGAGCTGCTCAGCGCAGCCGACTCCGCTTGCTATATCGCCAAAGACAAAGGCCGCAATCGGATTCACGTCTTCCAGCACGATGACCAGGATCTCGCGCGGCGCCACGGGGAAATGCAGTGGATCAATCGACTGCAGCAGGCCCTGGCCGACGATCGCTTCGTGCTCTGTACCCAACCCATCGTTTCACTGACCGACGAACACGCCTGCCGTGACCATGAGATCCTCGTACGGATGCTCGACACTGATGGGAGCCACATCAAGCCGACGGCGTTTATCCCCTCCGCCGAACGCTACCAGATCATGCCCGAGGTCGATCGATGGATTCTCTCTCACACCTTTTCTACCCTGGACGAGTACGCCGACGTATTGTTGGGCAGCGATCGTATTGGCCGTTTCAACCTGAACCTATCCGGTCAATCGCTTTGCGATGACAGTTTTTTGGATTTTGTCGTCGGTCAATTTCGCGAGATTTCCGTTCCGCCGGACCGGATCACCTTCGAAATCACGGAAACTGCCGCCATCTCAAACTTGTCCCGCGCCGTTCAGTTCATCAGCACCTTCAAGAAGATGGGCTGCCGATTCGCACTGGATGACTTTGGCAGCGGATTGAGCTCTTTTGGTTATCTGAACACTCTACCGGTGGACTACATCAAGATCGACGGAAACTTCGTCTGCAATATCATGGAGAATCCATTGAATTACGCTATGATTCAGGCCATCAACAATATCGGCCATGTGATGGGCCTGAAGACCATCGCCGAGTTCGTGGAAAACGAGGATATTTTGGCGCGCCTGCGCGAGTGCCGGATCGACTATGCACAGGGTTATCACTTCGGCGTACCAGCACCGATTGACGTTCTTTTGACACACCTGCGTGCATAAAGGGAGACGTCACTGGGGAACATGCCCCTTAGGATACCGAGGAGAAGATGTCAGATCAGGACTACAGTCGCGTATTGGATTGGAACGCTGCTCTCGAGCTCGCTGGGGGGAACGCGCAGCTAGCGCAGGATTTGCTACAGATGCTGATCGAAGAGGCGCCCCGGCTGCTGGAACGTCTGGAGCACGGATTGAACGGTGGTGACCCTCAGGCACTGTGGGACGACGCCCACAAGCTTCATGGCTCGACGGCCTACTGCGGCGTCCCTGCGCTGCGCGAAGCGTCGGCCGGGCTGGAGAGCGCAATCAAGCAGGACGATCTGCCCGGCGTGCGGACACGCGTCGCGGAAGTACGCCAGGCACTGGATGCGCTGATCGCGGCCGCCGAGCGAAGTCCGGGGCCCTGAGGCACACCCTCTGCGCCGCATCGACAAGTGTCGATCGCGCCCACCGCCCGAGCCACGCCGCTAGCCCCGCGCCTCGCGCATCAGGCGTTTCATCTCTGCCACGGCCGCCGCCAGACCACAAAACAGACTGCGGGCGATGATCGCATGACCGATATTGAGCTCGCGGATAACCCGGATGGCCGCAATCGCCTCGACGTTGTGATAGTGCAAGCCGTGGCCTGCATTGACCTGCAGGCCCGCCTCGTGTGCCTGGTCGACGGCGCGAATGATACGATGCAGTTCGCGTTCGCGCGCGGCGCCCGGCCCCGCATCGGCAAAGTGGCCCGTATGGATTTCCACCACCGGTGCACCGGTCTCGATGGCCGCGTCGAGCTGGACCGGATCGGCGTCCACGAACAACGACACGCGTACGCCGGCTTCGGCCAGCCGCGCGCACGCTTCTCCTATCCGGTCGGTCTGTCCAGCAACGTCCAGGCCCCCCTCGGTGGTCAGCTCCTCGCGGCGTTCCGGCACCAGGCAGCAATCGGCCGGGCGGATCCGCTCGGCAATCGTCAGCATTTCTTCGGTAACGGCCATCTCCAGATTCATGCGGGTCTGCAAAACATCGCGCAGCATTTCGACGTCCCGCTCCTGGATATGGCGCCTGTCCTCACGCAGATGCAGGGTAATCGAATCGGCACCGGCCTGCTCGGCCAGCAGCGCCGCCTGGATGGGCTCCGGATAACGCGTTCCGCGCGACTGACGAAGCGTGGCCACGTGGTCGATGTTGACACCCAGCAAGATTTCGTCGTTGTCCTGCATTGTGCTCTACTCGTTGCGCCGAATTCGAGATTCCGGCTAATGGATATTCGAAAAATAGCTTCGCGTGTTCAGGGGCCGACCGCCCAGGTGATGGCCAATCACCGAACGCATGAAGCGCTTGGCTTCTCGTCCGCACTGCGCCGAATCCGCGCAGCCACCTGCCAGGGCCAGGAGCGTCGCGCCCCTGACCACGATACCATCGTCGCCCGGGTCGCCTGAACGTCTCGGACCGTGCTCCACGTCATAAAGGTAGTCGAGCTCGGAGACGATGGGTTCTCCGGAGTGGACATCGTGATCCAATACCAATGCATACCCAAGCGCCGTCAGCAACCCGAGCTCGAATCGGCGCAGCGGCACATCGTCGTTCGAGGCGCTGCGCAGCGCCGCCAGCGTCTCGGCATACAGCTCGAAGACCTCGCGATGCGGATCGTAGCGATGCATGAGGCGCATCAAGAGTTCGTTGAGATAAAGGCCGCTGACGACCCGCGCGCCTTGCAGCGTCAGCGCCGAACCGGCCGCCTCGGCATCGGTCAGCGTAAAGAGCTCACCGCGGCCACTCCACGAGATCAACAGGGGAATAAAGGGCTGGACCAGCCCCTGGAACCGCGCCCGCCCGCCGCGCACCCCCCGCGCCACCAGACCAACGCGTCCGTGATCCCGCGTGATGGCTTCCACCAACGCGCTGGTATTGCGAAAGGGCCGGCTGTGCAGCACGAACGCCGGCTGCAGCAGGACACGGTCACTCGCCGTCATCCCGATACCCGAGGCTGTTGAGTGCACGTTCGTCGTCCACCCACCCCTCCTTGACCTTCACCCATAACTGCAGGAAGACCTTGTGGCCGAACAGGTGCTCCATGTCGATGCGCGCCTCGCGCCCGATTTCCTTGAGACCGGCGCCGCCCTTTCCGATGACAATCGGCTTTTGATTGGGCCGTTCCACCCAGATAACAGCCCCGATTCGAAGCAACTCGCCTTCTTCTTTGAATTGTTCGATCTCGACCGTCGTTCCATAGGGCACTTCCTGGGCCAGACGCCGCATCAGCTTCTCGCGAACGATCTCCGCCGCCAAAAACCGCTCACTGCGATCGGTGATCTGGTCCTCGCCGAACAAAGGCTCTCCGGGCGGAAGCCGCTCGAGGAGTGCCTGTTCGAGGACCTCCAGATTCGTACCCTTGTAGGCCGAAACCGGAATCACCTCTTCAAAATCGAATTTCTCGGCGACGGACTGCAGGTACGGCAGCAGGCTCTGTTTGTCGGCGATCCTGTCGACCTTGTTGATTGCCAGGATGACCGGGGCCCCGGTCGCCCGGACGGCTTTGAGTACCAAATCGTCCTCTTCGGTCCAGCGCAGTGCCTCGACGACGAACACGACCACATCGACGTCGGCAAGCGCCTTGCTCGCCGTGCGGTTCATGTACCGATTCATGGCGTGTTTGGCCCGGGCGTGCAACCCAGGCGTATCGACGAAAAGGAACTGCGCCGAGTCCGTTGTCTTGATGCCGAGAAGGCGGTGTCGGGTGGTCTGCGGTTTGTGGGATGTAATACTCAACTTCTGGCCGAGCAACGTATTGAGCAGCGTGGACTTGCCGACATTCGGACGACCGATCAATGCCACGTAGCCGGCTCGAAAGTTTTTGTCGTCTGCGCTCATACCAGCAACTCGAGGGCCTGGCGCGCCGCTTCCTGTTCGGCCTTGCGACGACTCCCCGCCACTCCGCGGGTCGGTTGGCGCAGCCCCGTGACTTCGCATTGCACGACGAAGGTCTGAGCGTGTGCCTCTCCCTCGATGCGTTCGACATGATAGGCCGGCAGCGGTCGACCTTGGGCCTGCAACCATTCCTGCAGGCGTGTCTTGGGGTCCTTGAGGACCGCGTCCGGGTCGCATTGCGCGAGACGTTCATCGAACAGGTCCAACACCCATCCGCGGGCGGCCGGCAGTCCCCCGTCCAGATACAGCGCCCCGATAACCGCCACCAGGGCATCGGCCAGAATCGAGGCGCGTCGATGACCACCGCTCTTGAGCTCGCCCGATCCCAGCTCGATCAACTCCCCCAACGACAGCGAACGCGCCAGGGACGCCAAGGTATCGCCCTTGACAAGGCTGGCGCGCAGCCGGCTCAACTGGCCTTCCGCGGCCTTGGGGAACCGCCGGTAGAGCTCCTCGGAAATGACCAGGCTAAGCACCGCATCGCCCAGAAATTCCAACCGCTCGTTGTTGTCGCCACCGACGCTGCGGTGAGTCAGGGCGCGGCCCAACAAGACCTCGTCGCTAAAGCGATGCCCGATTCGCTCGATCAATGGCGACAGGTCGATCACGAGCCGAACGGGATATCTGCCCGTTTGTCGAAATGAACGACAATATCGATATTGCCCACCAGGTGCTCACGCACCTCGTAATCGATTTCGATCGTCATGAGGTTCGCGCCCTTGTCGATGGAAATATCGTCCGGTTTGACATCATCGATCATGTTGATATCGAGGCGCTTGTTGATTTCGCGCAGGATTTGTCCCGGCGTCTTGCTGCCGATATCCGGATCCGTCTTGAACGAGGACACCACGTCACCGACCGTAAAGCCGTCCAAGTATATTGGTACAAGTTTGAGCAGAAAGAAGACGACACAGGCTATCAACGCCAGGATCAAAATCCAGCCAATAGCGGTAACGCCCTTTTGGTGTTGTGGTGTTCTCATGCCGGCTCCTCCCGATGTTATAGATTATGCTAGTGAATGACGGTTCCGATGCGACCCCAGCGCACTGAGCTCTGCTCCGAGTCCCAGTTCATCCAGATGAGAAACGCCCGGCCAACCAGGTTGGCTTCGGGCACGAAGCCCCACACCCGGCTGTCATTGCTGTTGTCCCGATTGTCGCCCATCGCGAAATAGCTGTGCGGCGGCACGGTGACCGAGAAATCACGGCCCGGAAACGCCGGGTTGATAATGATGTCATGTTTGACCCCGCCCAGGTCCTCCAGGCGCATATCCAGGCGCTGCCCATAGCTGTCGATGTAGTGCCCGGCCGGCATCTGAGACATCTTCTTCCCATTTATATACAATACCTTATTGCGGTATTCCACCTTATCGCCAGGCACCCCGATCACGCGCTTGATATAGTCTTCGGACGGATTGCGCGGGTAGCGGAACACCATGACGTCGCCGCGATGCGGCTCGCCCGTGTCCAAGAACTTCGTATCCAGCACCGGCAGACGCAAGCCGTAAGAGAACTTGCTGACCAGGATGAAGTCGCCGATGAACAGAGTCGGCAGCATCGAGCCCGAGGGGATACGAAACGGTTCGACCACGAACGAACGCAGCAGTAACACCACCAGAATAACGGGAAAGAACGACCGGGCGTATTCGACCAGGAGCGGCTCCTGGGGACTCTGCGCGGCGGCAGCCGCCTCGCCTGCCTCTGCGCCTTCCGTGCTCACCTCGCCGCCGCCCGCGGCCGCCTTGCGTTTCGGTGCGAACCAGATGACGTCCACAGCCCAAATCACACCCGTAACGAGCGTGCCGATAACCAGTATCAATGCAAAATCGAAGCTCATTTATCCTTCCCCACGTGTAAGACGGCCAGGAAGGCTTCCTGCGGAATCTCGACCTTGCCGACCTGTTTCATCCTTCGCTTGC
>Ga0102944_1001065_pt1 | contig 19203 bp, 12 predicted proteins | sample SalPonD_shore_MG_FD_78172 | JGI IMG/M metagenome (GOLD analysis project Ga0102944, IMG submission 78172) | Salt pond soil microbial communities from South San Francisco under conditions of wetland restoration - Salt Pond MetaG... | ecosystem: Environmental > Aquatic > Marine > Intertidal zone >...
AGTCTATCATAGAGTATATATCTGAGCCAGGTCAGCTGCTCCTTGACCCTATGGCAGGAACTGGAACACTAATGGTAGGAGCATTAGTTGGCAGATACATTGCTTGTGCAGATATAAGTGAGCTGTTCTATAAGATAATGCTAGAAGCCAGGGAGCAACTAGAGGATATAGCTCCTGGAGCTGGAGGATATATATCTATACTAAACTTGCCATGTCAGCAACTCTTGCTAATACCAAACTTTGCAGACCACATCATATTCTCTCCTCAGTATTGCCTGCATCCAGATACTAAGATACTAAAGTCAGACCTAACATGGATTAAAGCAAGTGAACTAATAGTCGGTGAAGAACTAATAGGATTTGATGAAGATAGCAAAGGAAAAGGAAGAGGAGCTGGTAGAAAGATGAAGGCCTCTATAGTCGAGGCTATTAAACCAACTATAGAAGAAGCATACCTTATATGCCTAAGTAATGAAGATTACATCATTGCAAGCAGAAATCACAGATGGCTTACTGTTCAAGATTCACCCACAAGTAGCAGTCATTGGTTAAGGTGGAGAACAACATCTAGTCTCCAAACTGGTTCTAAGTTGAAGTTTCTAGCTAGACCTTGGAAGACTGATATGAGTCATGACGGAGGATATCTTCAAGGAGTATTTGACGGAGAAGGATGGGTGCATAGGCAGACTGTAGGATTCGGGCAGAACGAAGGAGAAACACTAGATAATGTTACTCGCTTAATGGAAGATAGAGGGTATCACTTATCTGGCAGAGAAACTCAAGGAACATACAGACTATATCTTGAGCGCTTTCAAGATTCTCTTAGATTCCTTGGCAGTATTAGACCTAACAGACTACTAAAATCATCTAAGCAGATTTGGGAGAACAAAGAAATAAGAAGTCGAATTGAGGATGCTACAGAAGTTGAAGTTACATCTGTAATAGAGTTACCTGAGCAAGAACTCCTGCATATACAAACTAGTACAGGCACATTCATAGCAAATGGACTTATGTCCCATAACTCAGGCATAATGAAGTCCAAAGGAACTGACTCATGGAATAAGGATACTGGATATGCTTTTGAAGAATACTCCAAGTCTCCACTTAACCTCGGTACTATGTCGGACTTTGTCTGGGGGCATGAGATGGAGCTGATATATAAGAAGTGCTATGATACTCTTAAGCCTAATGGAACTATGACACTTATAGTCAAAGACCATATGGAGAAGGGACGGAGAGTCCAATTAGTTCAGAAGGCTATAGACGCTAGCATAAGAGCAGGTTTCAGCCACAATCCTGAGGAGCACTTTAAGTGGGCAGCACCAGGTATGCCATACACCTCAGCTCGCAGAGCTAGGGGCATAGAGACTGTTGACGATGAATCTATAGTAGTATTAAGAAAAGGAGGCTAAAATGTCAGAAGATACTAGACCTGATTGGGATACTTACTTTATCAGCATAGCGGCAGAAGTTGCACAGCGTGCAACTTGCCCAAGAGCACAGGTAGGAGCAGTAATAGCAAAAGACCACAGAATTATATCTACTGGCTATAATGGCACAGCTCCAGGAGAGCCACACTGTACTGAAGCTGGATGCTTAATGGAGAATAATCATTGTCAAAGAGCTATTCATGCTGAGGTAAATGCTGTATGTCAGGCTGCCAAGTTTGGATTATCAGTTGATGGTGCTGAACTATACTACTGGGATAGTTTGGGAAGGCCAGAATCTTGCCATAACTGCATACAGGTGATGAAGGTCGCTGGCATTAGAACTGTAGTCTCAATGAATAAGAAGGGTTTTATTAGAGGTACACTACTAAAAGACCTAGAATGATTACCTACTATAGCAAAGATGCCAAGTCTGCCTCCAGGGATTATATCATATCTCTATTTACTAATCCTCCAGATGCTATAGGTATAGACATAGAAACACCAACTGTAACTGAACGGATGCCCCTTGGCTTTGCTATATCGTTCTCTCCAGATGAAGCTGTATACTTTCAAACCTACCCAGAATATCCTCAAGAACTAGAGCTGGTCAAACCTCTACTATCTAATCCTAACATTACTAAGATTGCTCACTATGCTCTATTTGATTTCTCAGTACTACCTCTAATACCACAACTTCTAGGATTTGACCGTTGTCTCCATCCAGACACAAGAGTGCTAAGGAGCAATCTAACATGGGATAAAATTAGTAATATCAAAGCTGGAGATAATCTGGTAGGAATAGATGAGAATCCCAGGACTAGTAATAGAGTTAGAAAGCTTAGGAATACCCTAGTTGAAGCTACAAAGGTTGTAACCCTTCCTGCATATATTATAGTTTTAGACAATGGCAAAGATATTATAGCAAGTGGAGAGCATCCTTGGTTAGCTATTGAAGGACAAATTACAAGAACAGAGAACAAGTGGATAAGGACTGACCAGCTTAAACCAGGAGACTACCTCAGAGATACATTTGATACTTGGAACATAGATACTAGCTATAGTAGTGGCTACCTTGCAGGTCTATTAGATGGAGAAGGCTATGTAGGTAAAAATCGCAATAACATTATATTCGGACAGTATGAAGGAGAAGTTCTAGAAGAGTACAAAAAATTACTGGATGATAGAAATTTTAGATATACAATCCAAAGTAGGAAAGTTCATAAGGATAAGATATTTACTCAGATAATAGTAGGAAATCAAAGAGATACAGTCAAGCTTCTCGGGTCTATTAGACCAAAACGCCTCCTTAATAACTTTGCTTTAGATGGTAGAGAGCCTTCTGATGAAAGAAGTAGAACCAGGGTAATATCAGTTATTCAGCTACCAAAGCCCATAGAGCTTGTGAGTATTCAGACTAGTACTAAAACCTTTATAGCTGAAGGTTTAATTACTCATAATTCCAATATATTTGATACCAATACCGCTGCTAGGCTAATTGGTAGAGTAGAGACATCTCTAGAAGTATTAGCACCAGAAATAGACATGAATGTAGAAGGAGCCAAATCCTTCATGTCTAGACTAGGTATTAAGAATATGCTAGATGCTCCTCCACAAGAGTTGGCTAATAAATGTCAGAAGGACGCTCGTGCTGCTCATGCCTTGTACTTCAGATATAAGCCATATATAGATAAGTACTATAAGGAATACTTCAGAGTAGAAACAGCGGTTGTTCCTATACTCATAGACATGAGCATGAGAGGAATAGCTATAGACCAGAATGCAAGAGCTGAGATGGAGGCTAAGACTAGGAAAGATGTGGAGTTCTATAGGAAGCTCATAACTGATGCTGGTATTGAGAAACCAGGCAGCCCTCAGCAAGTAGGATATATATTGGGCAAGCGAGGAAACTTTCTACCATTGACCAGAAGTAAGAAGCAGTTGTCCACTAATGAATCTAATCTCCAATTCCTAGATGACCCTCTCGCTCAAGCAGTATTAGAGTACAGGGGCAAGAGCAAACTGCTAAGTGCTTACCTTAAGCCTATGGCTGAGATGAGTAGATTTTACACAGAGTTCTATCTAGACACAACAGTAGGCAGGCTCAACAGTAAGAACAGAAACATCCAGAATATTCCTCCAGATTGTAGGCATATACTTAGGCCAGATAGGGGATGCTTTACCAGTATGGACTACAGAATGGAGCATCTATATATCATAGCTCATATGTCAGGAGACGAGGAGATGCTGTCTGTCCTATATGACCCTGACCCTATAAGGTCTGACCTACATCAGCATACAGCAAGCAGAATGAATATCACTAGAAGAATAGCCAAGACTGTTAACTACTCTATGCCTTATGGAGGCACAGCAAAGACCATCAGGGACAACGGCAAGATAAGGGATATAAGCTTATGCAGCCGCTTACTGGATGGATGGTTCAATACCTATAGAGGAGCAGCTGACTGGATAGTAAATGCTAGAAGAATAGGAGTAAAGGAAGGCTGGTCATTACCTACCCTGTTTGGTAGAAGAATAATTATCCCAGAAGAATATAACCGATGGGGAGCATTATACACTGAAGGTATGGAAAGAAAAGCAGTGAACTATCCTATCCTTGGCAGTGACGGAGAAATAATCAAGCGAGCATTTCTGCTCTGCGCCGATAAAGGCCTAGGCCCTCCCATCATGGCTATAACTGCACATGATAGCATTGACTTTGATGGAGATGTTCAGCTACCAGTTGAGGAGCTAGAGAACATCCCTGGCTTTCGCATCCCAGTTGAAGTAAAACAAACATTTACCTGGTCGTAGTTACATCATATCCATAATTACGAACAGGAAATGGGGACAGCCAAAATAGAATTGTTGCAGGCTACCCAGTAGCAACTAGCTGAGTAGCCTGCAAACATAAAGGAGGTGTTCACTGCTTTCGACCTTAGCAGTGAATAAGTCAGTTATCAGCTATAATTACCCATTTGCCTCCTGCTACTATATGAGAAGTCTCCTATCAGGTTAGTTCTGTCTCTCCATATAGTCCAAGCCTCATCTCTTCGTTCCATAGCGTGCTCCTTGAACTTGTCAGCCAAAGTAAGATTAGCACTGGCTATAGACTCATACTGAGCAGCCTCCTGCAAGTATGTATTTATATCGGCTATTCTATCCTCAGCCTCCCTTGCAAACGTAGATGATACCATCACATACTTATCAGCCTGCTCAATATATGACCTAAGATTATTTATTCTACTCTCAGCCTCTCCAATATATGATGCAGCTCGATTAACTATGATACTCTCTGCATTAGCTAGCTGATTAGCCATATCTACATATTTGCCAGCCTTATCCAAAAATCCTCTAGCTATATCTGACCAACCAGCAGCTTGCTCTATGTAGCTTCTAAGATTACTTAATCTCTGAGCTGCTTCCTGAGCATATATCATAGCAGCATTAGTTCTACTGGTAGCATTTTGAGCCAATAGTTCTCTATTTTTCTCATGCGGAGATACAAGATTCTCCCTAACATACCTAGCATACTCAGCGTATGCTAATGGAACTTCCTGTCCTTCTCCTCCCTCGTTCAGAGTGTTGAGCTTATCATCTCCTAGTGTCAGGTACTTAGATACATCAGGAACAACTCCACCATCCACATAGTTATTATCAGTACCCATATAGTCTTCCTTAGCACCATCAGCAGCTGATAGGTCTGTAGCTACACCATCTAGATAAGTATTGAGTGCGTCTAGTGCTGTACCTACGGCAGTTCTCAGCCCAGCTATATCTGTTGTTAGCTTAGTGAGCCAGTATACAGCATCTTCATTAGTATTATCCTCCAGATATGTAGATACCTTATCTAACTCAGCATCTGCATCAACCAGCATATTTGTAATGTTGGTTCCTGGGTCTCCACTGGCAATCTCGGCTGCAGCAGCGTCTAGAGCGGTAGCAATAGCTGTTCTCAAGTCAGCAGCATCATCAAATATATCCTTCAGGACTCCAATAGCATCCTTCTCACTATTGTTATCCAGATACTTCTTCAAGTTGGTCAGTGCAGTTCCCACTGCCGTCTGAGCTGTATCAGCTGATGATAGAGCAGTCCTAGCACTAGCATAGTCAGTTCCTGACTGCTGTATATAATTCAGCGCTCTCTGAAATAGAGCGTATGCAGATGCCGCTAGGATAATAGTATTATCCAGGAATGGAGGAGAGCTTCCAGGCTCTTCGTCTTCAGGCATAGTATGAGGAGCCTCATAGTAAATCCTCAGTACATTCCCTGAGCTTAATGCTCCCTGACCCTCAACCTCTGATAATCCAGTTATGGTCAGCAGATTAGCAAACACTACAAAGCTCACAAAGCACTGAGGATTTTTATTGGCAGGATATTCTACTTGATGAACTCTTATGAAGCCAGCCATACCATCTACTTCATCTATATAGTCATTTAGGTCTATGGTATGATAATTCTCTATTATATCAGAAGTCAGCGTAATATCAAATGTTAACTGCCTAGGTAGAAATCTGCTAAGGTCAGATACAGACTTCTCTACAGCTCTCTCAAGTTCAGTAGCAGTCCATTCATCCTCAGATATATCACTGAGGTCAGTTCTAAGGTCTGATAGTGTAGTATTTAATGTTTTTCCTGGCATATTATCCTCCTTACCAGCTCTTAAATATCTTGTCAGTTACTATGGCTATATGTCTCTCAACTGTATCAGGTATCTCCTCAATGAAAGAGACTAACACATAGTCACCTATCTCCAAATCTCCATCTAGCCACATCCGCTTTATCGTCTCTGTAACTAAGCACTTTACATCATACGTTTCACCCCAGTACTTTCTTGTTACGGTTGCAGGCTTAGCTTGAGTTGCATTAACACCTACTAGCTTTGCTATATGCTCAGATGTGGGAAGGTACTCGGCAGACATCGGTATTAAATTTAGTTCCTCAAGTGTTATGGGAACTTCTTCATTCTCGCCTGTATCCTCATTCCACTCCAAGGGAACATTTACTTTTTGGTCAGGGTACACAGCATAGCCAACCTTTGAAAGGTCATTTACTGCTACTTTACCATCTACATATAGCTTATTCCCAGATTCCAAGAAGTCATGGTCTCCTCTAACAGCCTGCTGGAAGTAATTTCCATCTAATAGATATAATACTACCATTGTTTCCCTCCCATAAATTGGATAAGTTGATTGCTCTTCCAGCAACTGCCCGCCGATAACTGTTTCAGCAGGAGTCCTTGCTACTGAAGAGCAGCCTACTGGTATAACTACCAGAGCAAGAGCTAGAAATATGACAATCGTTAATTTCATTTGATTCCTCCTTTCTATCCTATGTAAGCTCCCTCTACTGTGCCTGCTGGGTCTTCAGCTTGAACAGCATTGTTAGTGGTCTGCAATACCCTTATCGAAGCGTTAAAATCTGCCTTAATCCCAATAGGGAGTGCTGCTGCAAGTGTGCTATACCGTAACCATCCTGCGGAGGTTAGTGACATATAAACGCCAAAGTTATCTGCATCTGCAATATACATATAGTGCATATAAATAACAGCATTATAAGCACCATAAGCACCAGCATAGTCGGCATCAGTTATAATACAATAATTAGCACTAGCGTAAGAGAGAGAGGTTGAAGATATACCGTATGTTGGTCTTCCATTCATACCGACATAATCAAGTCGAATCTCAGAAGTTGAAGATGCCTTTATGCCATCATCACAATCTTCTGCTATAATGTAACCAGTAAACCATCTACGACAATTAGATACCCATATAGCTCTTGCATCTGAGAATGTAAGATAAAATCCGTAGATGTAAATGTTGTCTATGCTAGTTCCGAGAAAGCAAAAATTCCTTGCAGTTCCCCCATCAGTGCCGTCATCCGAACCTGATACCTCTGTTCGAACTATCCAATACTTCCAATTAGTAGTAGGAGTCTTCGCTCCATCCGTGCCTATTATCCCAGCTCCAACCTGAGATATATCATCCACAGTGCAGAACTCATAATCCTGTGCTCTACCATCGGCTCCATTGAGGTCAAGAACAGCTACCTTATCACCAACTTCTACATTACTGAAATCGGCTGTTGTATCCTTAACAACCCCAACCACGGCATTAGCTTCACAATCACCTTGCCAGTAGTATTCGGCCTCTATGGTTAGTGTTCCCCAAACCCTGAATCCATCAATATCAAAGGTCTCTCGGTATGGAGTGGCTCTTGCCCTGACCTTGATAGTCCAATCGTGGGCTATAATCCAACCTGTGAGCCAAGTTTTGCAGTCATCCCACGACTCAAAGGCATCCGCCCAAGAAGTGCCATCATTATTACCAGATGCCTCTTTATCAATATAAATAGTCTTATTAGCGGTAGATACTTTTGCTCTACCCATAAACTCTAAGGCATCTTCATCATCATTAACTACTGGTGACAATCCTGCTTGGTCTACGAGACTAGCTGGTGTATCAGATAAGTCAACGAATGTTCCTGCTCCACCACCAGCAGCTATATCAAACCACTTGGAGTTAGTAGAGTCCCAAGCTAGCATTATTCCATCTTCAAGGTCATCTAGGTTTATATCAGCCTTGCCTTGAAGCCAGATATTTCCAGTATTGTGCTTAACAACAACAGTCCGCCCAGTGTTCTCAGCACGAAGAATAATCAAATTGACAGTGCTACCACCATTGATAGTAACCAGGTCATCTGAAGCAGCATCACCCTCATTATCTACCCTATGACGCATCTGTGTAACTGTAATAATGCCACCAGATATTGTTAGCTCAGTTTCAGCATCAGCAAGTAATCCTTTAGCATCTACTATACCTGCTACAGCTATCCCCTTACTGAAAGCAAACTGGTCTTCACTCTCATCCCATATAATGTTAGGCGTACCAGTTACACCAATATAAAGTATATAAACATCCTCATCTGCTGCTGGTGTAGATTCTACTATAAAGCTATCAGCTGAGTCGCCAGAGCTAAACGCAACATAAGCATCGCCAGCAGCATTAAATATCGCTACCCCAGGTTCAGTTTTACCATTAAAAGTCCCTAAATCAGTATCGAGAATACTCTGGTCGCCTATAACTAATATAGGCACATCGGTAGCATCCCCATCGGGCAAAGCCAATACCAGAGCATTAGCATTAGCGTCTGCTGTTTCCCAACCTAAGTATGCTACTCCTCCAAACTTTAGAAAGACATCATCATTGATACTCATAGAGCCAGCGAGCGCTCTACTACCATTTACTAATAGGCTATACAATGAAGGATGAGGACTAGGAGAACCAGACATAATAGGAATAAATATTCGCCGACGCTCCAAATCCATCTGGTCTGGTCTTGTGAAGGTTGGCTTATTCTCTGGTCTTCTACCTGAGTACCTTCTGCTCATTACCCAAACAACCTTTCAAATATAGACTTTATAAAGCTTATACCCCTAATAAGTAGCGCAGGTGGAGATACACTAGCGATAGCTCTAAGTGGCTCAGGAACAGATGGTGGAGTAGTAGCAGATGAAGGTATAATATCTGAAGGAATACTATAAGGAGCAGTAGTATGAGTTGATACTAGAGGCGGTGGCTGAGTCATAGCTTTATACCATTCACTAGCTTGCTGCTTCCTAACTAGTTCTCTTAAATCTTCCTCAGTAAGCTCTCTCCCTTTAGGCCAAGAGGTAGAAGGAGGTTCTATCTTTTCTGGCTCCTTCACTTCCTCTATAGTTTTCTTAACTGCTGTATCAGCTACATCCACATCAAAGCCTAAGTCACCAAGAGCTATCTCCATTCTATAAAATCCTGGTCTATATATTCTACGGATAGATGATACTCTAGCCATAGAGTCAGAAGGAAACTCCAATGGTGCTCTGAATGATTTGACCTCTCCATAACCTGTGCCTTCACTATTCGTAGCAAATGCTTTATAGTAGTATCTAGTCCCAGGAGTCAATTCGCTTATAGATTGCTGAAATGTACCACTAGTCTCCTTCTCCTCAGTTGCAGTTAATTCATCATCACAGTCCTCAGTATCTCCCCACTTGAATCCGCACTGGCAGGCTTCTCCACCATCATCAGTAAGAGTACCATTCAAGTTAGCAGTAGTTGGAAGAACCTCTGTTGGTGGGTCAGTGGATACTATTATATCTTCAGAAGCCTCTGCATCTAAGTATAAAATATGTAAGAAGCCTCTTGTTACTCCGTTCCTAGTGAATGACATTCTAACAAACTCATCAACCTCACCATTCTCAGCAGGAGCTGTTTCTGATATATCTCTGCTAGACCTAATCCCAAGAATTACATAGCTTCGACCAGGATAATTAGCAAGCCAGTTATTTATATATGTTAGACCAGCCTGTTCAATAATAACATTATTATACTCTCCTATATCCCAGATACTAGTATTCACTTTACCAAATGAAGTTACCTTATCTAGCATATGACCATAGACATCACCACCCATCGAACCTAGATAATCTGTATCTGGGTCTACTGCTACTATGACTATATCAAAAGCATTATCTGCATGTTTCTGCTCTCCCCACAAAGCAAGATAAGCTGATATTACAGGCCCATCATCACCAAATCTAAGACCATTAGGGATGGGAATACATATTACAGCTACTCTCCAAATACTATAGTTAGTACCACCCCATTTCTGACCCACATCATGTCCATAAATACAGGCATTATTAACAGTATCAGCCTCCGCTGCATCGTGAGCAGTGGCATAAACAGCATCATGCTTAGCGTACTCATAACTAGTTGCACACCCTATACTACAATCTGTAGCAGACATCTATCCTATTCTCCTATAGCGTCATATATTGCTAACTTGTCATAAAGCTCAATTCTTCCATCGTGGGGAGCTACTAGCCTGCCTGCCATCTGTTCAAACCTAGCTCTGGCTAATAGTGCAGATGCTCTATTGTCACAATCACCCTCAGTAGTTAGTGAACCTGCTAGTATCACCCTTATCACATCTGCATAATCATCTATCTCATCCTGGTCTTTAGCTTCTCCAGTTACATAGCTAGTCCATAGGCCATCATCACCTTCATTACCATAGACTAGATAGTGATTAGGGACAAGTATATTGACTCTCTCCATATACTCATGGAAGTATGGAGCTTGATATGAGTATAGTGATATATCTACACTGTCTCCGTCCTGAGGAAACTTAATCTCCCACTCCAAATCATCCAAAGGCTTCAGGTAGCTAGCAGTCATATTTAGAAGCCTATATATTATAGCATCAGCATATTCAAAAGGCTGAGCATTGATGTCAAACTGAGGTTGGAGAGTATCTATAATGCCATCATCTTCTACTAGAGCATTGAGAGTCATTGCTGGGTCTATCTCAGCAAGCACATAGCCTATGATGTCATAGATAGTATCAGTACTATAACTAGTGGTATATAGAGGAGGGTCTCCTAAGCGGATGAGAGTTTCTCTGAGCTTACTCCACATACCCTCAAGCTCAAGCAACTCCCATAACTTGCCACCAGCAGACACAGTTTGCTGATGCTTAACCCAGAGACGAGCAGGAGCTGGTTCATTAGTCCCGTCTCCAAGATACTCCTTACCAGCTCCAGTTACATAGCCATAGCCTATCTCTACATAATATCCTAGTAGGCTCGGTACAGTCCTATCTACATTTCTGAAGATGATAGTAGCATAGTCATTGTAAGGCTCCTCTATATGGTCTATAAGAAGTATGCGGTTTCCATAAGTGCCACTATCAGTAGATAAATCTACATCACCCTCGCCACTACGCTTGAACAGAAGCTTAAAGTAAGGAGTCTTAGATAAGGACTGCTGAGCAGCTAGGTAGGTTGCTGAAACTGACCTAGCCATAGTATTAGCATCTCCTTACCTTAGATAGGGTCTATACCTCTGACATAGAATGTCTCTGTCTCTGTAGTCTGAGCAGCTCCAAGAAGTAGAGCTATATATCTAGCACAAATATCTCTAAAGACATTCATGCCAGCAGTTGCTCTATCAGTTGTAGTATTGACAAAGTCTCCAGTAGCATCCCTATCAAAGGTATATGCTTGAACTGCTGTTTCACCAGTATTCCTAATAGGCTCAACCGTTATAGTAGCAGAGTCCATAGCAGGATTATATACCTGCACATGACGAAACTCAGCTCCAAGGTCAACTTCAGATGATACAGCAGGGTCGTCATCTTTGGTAATTGTTACTGTCTTCCATGCTCCCGTTCTAAGTCCCATAGTTCAACTCCTTACCAGTCTTACTTCTTGCCATTCCGTAAGCACGACCTGCACAGTATTTCTGCTTATTCTCAGCACCAGGAGGAGCAGGCTGACCCATACAGAGTTCTATCTCTGCTGAGACAGCATCCTGAACTTGCTTATCAGTAGAATCCTTCGTTAAGTTATCCATTGCTGGGTTTGGCATAGTACTTCTCCTTATCTAGCAGGAGGGAGACAGCTACTAACTATCTCCCTCCAGATTTGCTATTTGGTATCTAACTTCTCCTTATGAGACTTCCCGTTAGCATCTTTACCACTTCTGGGATGCCCATCTGGAAAAGTACTTCTGATTCCCTTTCTCTTCTTGGTCATATACCATCCTTACTCTAGTGTCAGGAAGGTCAGCAGGTCTCCATAACCAGATTCAGTTCTTGAGTCCAGGTATCCTATAATCTGATGCCCAGTTGAGGGGTCATAATCATCAGCTCCCCCAATAGTGCCATCACTAGGATTGAACATTACCAGCCTCTGATTTACAGCATCACCGAAGTATGCAGTGGGAGTTATAATGGCTCTCCCTCTAGTCTGTACCCACATATAGTAATCAGCAGTAAAGCCTGATGCTAAGCAGACTCCTAAGGCACTAACATAGCTAGTTGCCTCAGCTCCTATCTGCTTCATCTGAGACCATCTAGACCTGTAGGCAGTAATACCAGTATCAGCTGCTAGAGCAGTCTTTAGCGGAGCATCCAGGTAGACTCTGCAGTAAGTTCCGTTACCTAGGTCGCTGTCATGGATTCGGTAGCAGACATAGTGTCCACTAGGAAATACTGCAAGCATACCATCCTCGAAGAAGCCAGCTGCATAAGCAGTAGCTTTCTCCAAGTCTACATCAGTATCACCTACAGCAGCAGCTGTATAAGGGTCTCCCTCAAAGCCATCTACATCTGGGTCTCCAGTAGCACCAGGACAAAGGTTCATGTTACCTACTAGCCTAGCTATAGGAGCATGAGTTGAAGTAGCGCCAGCCTTACCATAGCGGAATATCCTACCATCAGCATACTCCAGCTTGGTTCCTAGAGGGTACAGCTGAGAGACCGACTGCTCATAAAGCTCATCCTCCTGAGGCACATGAAGATTTACAATACGAGGAAACGGAGGTAGGCTGAGTATTGCTCCATTCTCAGAAACAATACTATGGTCTAATCTTGTGCATCTATCTGACATCGTTATTTCTCCTTTTTAGTATTTGCTAACTAGACAGTTATTGCTACATCGCTAATGTCAGCAATTCTGCCAAGACATAGTGAAGAGCTTAGGAGTACAGCTCCATAGTTAACTAGCCTTATGCCTCCTGCATCATAGTTCTCAAGCTCAGGAAAGCGGACTAGTTTGTAGAAGTCCCCGAGTCCATCTGTGCCTCCAAAGGCATATGTCAATCCAGGCTCCATATCCAGAACATTACCATGCTTAACTCCGAATATAGAGTACTCCTTATCGGATGAGTAGAGCTGCCTATAGTCTGAGGATGTAGATGTTAGACCAGTATTAGCTTCCTCACCTACCAGAAAGTCAGTTCGGACTATAGGTGTTGCATCCCAGAACAGAACACGCTTGCCAAGTTCATTGTAGCCAAGGGTAAGAAATCCCAGGTTACCAGCGGAGTTATATGCCAGGCCAGCAAAGCCCTTCTCCTGATAAGCTGCATCCATTCTTCTAACAATCTCAAAAGGAAACCACAGCTCATCACAGCCATGCTTCATAGCATCTATCATAATTCTGAGGTTAGACAGACTAAGACCAATAGAGCCTTGGTCTATATTAAGGTCTCCACTAGTCTCCCTTGCCCAAGCATGACAGCCATTGAATTGACCAGAAGTATAGTCATCTGCATAGAGCAGTCTTGCACCGACCTTCCGCTTAATAGCCTTCTCACACTCCAGAAGCATCCGAGCTTCATAGTTATTATAGGTTCCATAAATTCCCTGAACAAAGTGGTCAAGCTTTCTTTGGATATAGCTTCGCTTCAGCTCGGCTTCCTTCTCATCATAGTCCACACCCTCAGTCCATGATAGGGCTTCGCCAATGTCAACCTCGGTCACAGCAGTCTCAAGAGCAGATACACTAGCAGACTTTTCCCTTAGCCACTCTATCTTTAGTCCTGAATTTGCTGCTTGAGCAACTCTTACCCTTTCTATAGGGTTATTGCGCTTTATATCTTCTTCAAAGACACCAGGAATCTTCATCGACTGCGTTAGCTTCTGAGCAGCCGCTAAATTGTTCCAGTGCCCACCAGAATCAGCCATCTTCTTTCTCCTTTATAGTTTACTTAGTTTCAGCAGGTTCCCTAACTCCCCTTTGAGGAGTACTAGCAATCAGCTGCTTAGCTCTATCCAAATCAGTCATAGGAGCTGCTTCAGTACCTCCACCACCTACAGCATAATTGCCAGGACCTCTGCCTCTACTTGTAGTTACGACCTTTAAGGCTTCCTCAAAAGAATCAAGCGCTTGCATATCTTTGTCTGCTAAGCTTTCAACAGAAACATTATATTGGAGCGCCATCAATGCTCTGCGAAGCTCCAGAGCCTTGCCAGCATCTGCCTTCAAGGTCTCTACCAAGTTATTGGCTTCAGTGAGTTCCGTCTTGATTCTCGCAACCTCCTCAGAGGTTGCACCCTCGCCAGGGGCGTTCTTTATGGCTTCTTGCAGTTGAGCGTTTAGGTCTGCAGCTTTCTGCTGCTCACCAGACAACTCAAGCATCTTAGCATCTATAGCTTGGGTATGATTTGCTTGAGCAGTTTCAAGCTGCTTTTCCAAACCCTTCTTAGTAGCAATCAAGTCAGATTCAGGAACCATCTTCTTACCATCAAGATAAGTAGCGCCATCCCTAATTTCTACAGATGGAGTAGCAGGTGCCTGACCAGTATTGCCACCAGAAGTATCAGAATCCTGATTCTCTATTCCTTCAGACATATTACCTCCTTATCATAATAAGATAACATATATTAGTAATGTTGTCAAGGATAATGATGCTCGTTATTATTTTATGTAGATTCTCCTATCATAGCATGAGTCATATATTGCTTAACAAGGCCATTATATATTTCTCCTGCCTTTGTAGTCATAAACTTATCTACAGTTCCAAAGAAGTATAGCCAGGCATCAAGCTCAGAGTCTAGTATCCTAAATCTCTGCCTAGCTTCCCTAAGATTTCTCTGAAACCCCGAGATAAGCTTCTCACCGTCAGAGCCAACTACCTCTAACAGTGCCACTCGCTCTGCTCCTCTTGCTACCTCGAACCTACGAATAGTCTGTACTTCCTCATCGGAGTATTCATTGAGAACTATGCTCCTAAGGTTCCTATAAGGTCTAGCATATGTTCTGCTAAAGTTCCAATACAGGATTTCCATAGGAGTCCAATCATTCTGAATACGCTGCAAGAACCTCTCCCTTTGGGTAGGGCTGAGAGATTCCAGCAGAGCATCTATCTGAGCATAGTAGGTATCATAATCTAGCTCCATTCTATCAGACTCCCAATTATATTTTAGTTCAGGCTCCAGCTCATAGTAATAATATAGAAGCTCCTGGTCAGGAGTCTGAGTAGGAGTGATTACGCCCCTTTCTTCCAGTAGGGTTGCTCTCTCTTCAAATGTCTTAGGAACATCCTTATAAGCAGCAGACTCTCCTAATAGCCTAACAGCTTCAGACAAACTCTGCTGCATATTTGACCGTTGGCTTCTCCACTGGTCAGGGCCTATAATACCAGTTACAAACTGCTCGTTTAGCTCCATCATGCTAGGCTGAACGAGTTTATCGTCTCTATAGATTCCATTATACCTGGCATCATTATAGATTTTCTCCAGCTCAGCATAATACTCACTAATCTTTATGTCAAGAGCCTGCCAGCTAGAAGGATATAAAGGAGTGGTTATATTTTGGTACCTTCTGTATGATTCCCACTGATATAGTAGAGCCTGCTGCTGGATATCTAGATGAAAGTAGTCAGTAAATCTCTTACCAGTTACAGGATACATCTTATCTATCCACTCCTGAGTCCTTACAGGAACGCCAGTAGCTTCCTCAATAGCAGCTCTCATCTCCTGACGAATCTGAGTAAACTCCTGAGGTCTAATCCTAAATAGACCAGTCTGATTCATAAGGATACCTTTAACACCGTCCACCTTATTTGTAGCTTGAAGCCATAGTTTCTCTTCCTCCTCAGTAAGTGCTTGACCCTGCTGCTTCTTGCTCCATATCTCGTCTCCATCATAGCCCATTGCAGCTAGTTCCATCATAGTCAAGTAATCTCGAAATCTGTCAGGGTAGACTATCTCTAGCACATTCCCTATGTGCTCGGGAGATAGTGCTCTTAAAGTACTAAGACCTGTCTTAACCCATGCAGGAGCCATCTGCCCCCACTGAGGAGCTTCTCCAGCAGCACCAAACATTACTATAGGAAGCATAACATGGATGCCTGGATAGAAGCCTGCTCTGCCTATATAGTCCAAGAACTCTACACCAGGAGCAACATCGTGATATTCTGGAAAGTCACGGAGATAAAAGCTTCTTAAACCTCCCATGAATACTGTACCTCGAAGGATATTTAGCTGTAAATCAGTACCAGGCACAGGAACATAGCCAGAGTCAGTATACTCCATATAGCGTGCTAGCCCTGATAATGTTCCTGGAGTTCTTAGGAAGGTTCTTGGTATCCACTTCCATCTGAATAACTCATAAGTATTTCCAGTTGGTAAGATACTTCCATTAAAGTTAGCAAACCAAGTTCCATTAGCAGTAACAGGACACCATATCTTGCCTTTGTAATGTTCCCTTCTCATCCTTCTACACTGCTTAGCTTGGTAGGGTTGTATATTATTGATAAAATAAACTTTGTCTAAGCTTCTATTCTTCTTACCTACAGTAATGGCTTTGCCAAGGAGAATACATAACATTTGGAAAGCTTCTGATATAGGCCCTGGCTTCTGAGACCACTCATCTACAGCAGTTCCATTATAAGCCTTACCAAAGCTTCCTTCACCTAGCAACATAGCTCTGTGCATAGCCTCAGCAGATTCTCTAGATAGTTGAGGTATCAATGAAGGCAGACTTTCCTTACCAGAATATACATCCATTATCTTAGTAGAATCTTCAACACTAACTCTAATTACCATATTGTCTGGGTCATTATCTTTGCTTCTAGGATGAGCCTTAGTGCCAGTAGCAGCTTCAATCTCATCTATATAATTGAATCTACTTTGATATATTATGAAAAATAGACTCTGAGTTTTAGGAGTACTAAGGTAGCCTTCTGATACTATCCAGCCTAGTATAGCAGCTAGCCTAGGGGATAGTACAGATTCAGTAGGAAACTGATGAGGCAATGCTCTAGGTACCATATCATAAGTATCAGTTAGCTCATAACCTCTCTTAATCTTAGGCTCATTACTATGACTGTTAATAACCAGCCACCTATGATTAGGAGTAAACTTAATATCTTTACCCTTAGCAGGAATAACCATAAGCTTATCATCATAGTCAAACTCAGCTATTTCCTGAACAGGTTGCCATTCAGTTACTAGGCTACTAGGATTAGTAGTTAGGACATCTTCTCCTATAATTAACTGAGAATAGTGCTTCCAGCCAGTCTTAGTAAGTATCTTAGTATCCTCAGGAACACACCAAAATGGGAAGATAGCTCTCATAGTCTCATCTATTATATTAGCATCATCATAGGTAGGATATGCTAACTTATGCATCTCACGAGCCTTGGCCATAGCCTGCTCCTTAGTAGCCCACCACTCAGGAGTTCCAGACACACCTCCAGCTGTTGGCTTAGCAGGCACAGCTGGAGGAGCTGCTGATATTGCTTCCTCAGGATTAAATACAGCAATCTGTCTTCCCTTCTCTACAATTCCAGCCTCTATTACTACTCCATCATAACCTTCGTTCTGAAGCTGACTTCTAAGGGAAGCCTGCACCCAATCCTCGCTTCTTCCTTCGGCTTCTGCTACATCCCTTATAGGTTTAATTCTCATATTAGTAAAATCATCCCACTCAGCCTGAGTTCTAATTACATAAGGCTTCTTTAGATTTATAGTAGCTTCTCTTACAGCATCATAAGTTTCAGCTACAGCCCGTTCAGTAGACCAGTATTGACCCTTTCCTACAAGACCCTCATCAGTGGGAGGCTGACCACGAAGCTTAGTTCCACGATAAGCTTTGATGGTGATAGGCTTACCAGTCTCCATGATAGTAGGAGCCGCAGGAGCAACAGCTCTCTTTACAACATATGTATATCCTGTCTGACCAGCATCCTCCAGCGTGATTAGACCCTTACCCTCAAGACCTCTGAAGAACTTCTTACCTTCAGCTGTAGCTGTGCCAGAATATAATGTTAATCCTCTAGATTCGGCATCAGTCAGTGCATCATTTAATGCTCTGGTTGCATAGCCTTTCCTGAGAGCCTCTGGCTTAGTATGAATCATGTCTATAACTATACCATCAGGAGTATCATAATACTCAATAGATGAGTATACCTTACCCTTATCACTAATAGTTATGGTCGTAGTCCTTCTACCCTTAGGATATGTAATCTTAGAGCTAGCAGTTCCTGCTCCCATAATATCTGGAGCAGTTTTATAGATACCCAGATTACTTGTTTCATCTGCTACTGTATTTATATACTGCCGCCACTTGATAATATCAGATTCAGGAATCCTAGTAGTAGCATACATCTTATGTAGCTCCTGCCTAATCTCCTCCATCTGCAATGCTGTGGGAGAATCTGGAGTAAGTATATTAGGATTGATACCTAAACTTCTCCACATCTGGTCATAGACCTCTCCTATAGCATCATCAGTAAAGCCTAACTGTTCAGCTGTCTTACCAAGCTTAGCAGCATAAGCATTAGCTTGTTCCTTAGTATGGAGAATAAAATCTTCCCGAGGTCTAACTGTAACATGATGTTGAACTCTTGTAAGCCCACGATAGAGGTCATCTCCAGTTACTCCATATAGATAGGCTAGATGATTAGGAGTTAGCTCACCAACTACGTCTGGGACAAAGTCAGGAACATAGAAGGGTTTATCCACAGACAGTAGGAAGTTTCGGCTAGATGCTAATCTCATACCTTTTAGTCGGTAGGATAAAGAATCATACTCACCCCAGATAGCAGCCTTCTGAGACCGTTGCTGTAGCCAGAATCTCTCGTTACGGAGACGCTTAGGAGTTTGAGGGATAATGGCTTCTATCTCAGCTATCTTAGTTCTAGTGGCTAGGATATTATCAAGCTCAAGACGAGTAATAGATTCAAGGTCAGTTAAGCGAGCTAACTGAGTTTCATCTAGTCCTACTAGCTTAGCATTATCTCTCAGCTGATTCAGTATCTTAGTAAGATTCTCTTCTGCTGTATCCATATACTGAGATAGCATCTTAGCTGAGCCTACCTCAAAGTTATCAAAGTCAGCAGGATTAAGCTTGACTTTTCTCAGTTCTGTTATCTTCCTGAAGTCGTGGATGGTCTCCCCTACTGCTTCTATATGACTAGTTATATTCTGCATATCACCAAG
>Ga0102944_1001066_pt1 | contig 19187 bp, 12 predicted proteins | sample SalPonD_shore_MG_FD_78172 | JGI IMG/M metagenome (GOLD analysis project Ga0102944, IMG submission 78172) | Salt pond soil microbial communities from South San Francisco under conditions of wetland restoration - Salt Pond MetaG... | ecosystem: Environmental > Aquatic > Marine > Intertidal zone >...
CTCGCCGGCCAGCGTGACGGTCCGCCCGTCGACGACGGCGGCCGGCAGTCCGACGCCGCTGGCCATGGGGATGCCGAGCTCCCGGGCGACGAGCGCCGGGTAGCCCGTCATCCCGGGGCGGCCGGAGACGAGGCCGGCCAGCCGGGCGGCGTCGCCGGTCAGCTCGCCCTCGAACGACGCGGGGAGGAAGCAGATGGCCCCGTCGGGCACCGCGCCGAGGTCGCCGTCGGGCGCGCCGACGAGGGGGCCGACCGCGCGGCCGTGGACGACGCCCCGGCCGACGGCGAGGGCCTCGGCCGCCACGTGGAGCTTCAGCGTGTTCGTGGTGCTGCGCTCGAGCCCGGTCATCATGCCGGAGAGGACGACGACGGTGTCCCCGCTGGCGACGAGCCCGGCGTCGACCGCCGAGCCCACCGCGTTCTCGATGACGCCCGTGGCGCCGTCGGCCGCGAGGTCCGCCGACACCGGCGAGACGCCCCACGAGAGGGCGAGCTGGCGACGGATGCGCTCGACCGGCGTGGTCGCGACGATGGGGACGCCGGGGCGGTACTTGGCGACCTTGTGCGCCGTGAAGCCGGACTCGGACGCCACCACGATGGCGCGGGCGCCGACGTCCCGGGCGAGGTAGCGCGCCGCCCGGGCCAGGGCGTCGGTCCCGGAGTCCGTGGCCGGCGGGACGCGCCCCTCGGTGAGCTCCGCGTACTCCTCGGCGGCCTCCACCTCGCGGACGATGCGGTCCATGGTCTCGACGACCCGCACCGGGTGGTCGCCGACGGCCGTCTCGGCCGACAGCATCACCGCGTCCGCGCCGTCGAGGACGGCGTTGGCGACGTCGGAGGCTTCGGCCCGGGAGGGTCGGCGCCCGTGGACCATCGAGTCGAGCATCTCGGTGGCGATGATGACCGGCACGCCCGCGTGCTGGCAGCGCCGGACGATGCGCTTCTGGATGAGGGGCACCTCCTCGAGCGGGCACTCGACGCCGAGGTCGCCGCGGGCGACCATCACCGCGTCGGCGGTGTCGACGACCTCGGACAGGTTCGCCACCGCCTCCGCGCGCTCGATCTTCGCGACGACCGGGATGGCCGCCCCGTGGGCCTCGAGCTCGGCCTCGACGGCCAGGACGTCGGCCGCCGAGCGGACGAAGCTCGCGGCCACGAAGTCCACGCCGTGGTCGGCCGCCAGCGCGAGGTCGGCCCGGTCCCGGTCGGTGACGGCCTCGACGTCGAGCGACGCGCCGGGGACGTTGACGCCCCGGCGGCTCCCCAGCTCGCCCCCGGCGTCGATGCGAGCGTCGACGCCGTCGTCGTCGACGGCGACCACGGTCGTCTCGATGCGCCCGTCGTCGAGCAGGACCCGGTCGCCGACCGAGACCCCGGTCAGCGGGTGGCTGAGCCCGACGACCTCGCTGGTGGCGTCATCCCCGGCCACGAACGTGACGGTCTCGCCGGCCACGAGGGCGACCGGCTCGTCGACCGTGGCGGTCCGGACCTCGGGCCCCTGGAGGTCGAGCAGGCTGGCCACCGGGGTGTCGACGGCGTCGTCGACCGCCTTCACCAGCCGGACGAGCTCGACCCGGTCCGCCGGCGTGCCGTGGCTCGCGTTGATGCGGGCCACGGCCATGCCGGCCTCGGCCAGGGCCCGGATGGTCGCCTCGTCGCCGGCAGCGGGCCCGAGGGTGCAGACGATCTTGGCCTTCCGCATACCGGTCCGGCTACTCCGCAGCCGGTGAAAAGCCCGCGGGTTGTCCCCCCTCGGACCTCGCGACACCAGGGCGTCGCCCGCGACCCGGACTCAGTCCTCGTCGGCCGCCACCGGCACCGGCGACGGGATGCGGACCGAGGGCAGCCCCCGCTCGATCTGCTCGCGCCGGGCCTCGAACGGCCCGGGGAGCACGAGCCGGCCCCCGAGGTCCTCGAGCGGCTCGTCGCTAACGTAGCCCGGGCCGTTCGTAGCGAGCTCGAACAGGACCCCGTCGAACTCCCGGAAGTAGACCGACCGGAACCAGTGGCGGTCGATCTGCCGGGTGGGCTGCAGGCCCTTCGAGCGGACCAGCCGCCGCATCGCGGCCTGGTCCTCGTCGGTCGGCGTCTGGAAGGCCACGTGGTGGACCGTGCCGCGCCCGGGTCGGCCCCCCGCGACGGTGGGCAGCACGTCCACGTAGCTCCCGACGGGGCCGGTCGCGGCGAACCGGGTCCGCTCGTCCCCCGGCGCGTCGCCGGGCGACGCCTCGGTGCCGACCTCGTCGAACCCCATCGAGCGGAGGAGGTCCGCCGTGGGGAACGGGTCCGACAGCCAGAGCGTCACCGAGTGGAAGCCTCGGATGGCGGCGGATTCGGGGACGACCGCCGTCCACGGCTCCGTTGGGTCGTCGTCGGGGACGTCGACGGCGACCAGCTCGACCGGCAGCCCGTCGGGGTCGCGGAAGGGGAGGACCGGCTCGCCGAACCGCTCCAGCCGGTCCGCGTAGTCCACGTCGTGCGCCTCGAACCGGTCCTCCCAGGAGTCCAGGCTACCCGCGGGGACCCGGAAGGCGGTCCGGGAGACCTGCCCGGTGCCGACCTTGCCCGGCCGGGCGTCGGCCCACGGGAAGAACGTCATACTCGTCCCGGGGGTCCCCTTCGCGTCCCCGAAGAAGAAGTGGAACGTCGTGGGGTCGTCCTGGTTGATGGACCGCTTGACGAGCCGCAGGCCCATCGTCTCGACCCAGAAGTCGAGGTTCCGCTGGGGGTCGCCGGCGATGCAGGTCACGTGGTGGATGCCTGGGGTCGGCGTGACGTCGGTCATGCGAGGGGGTAGGGACTCGAGGGACTTGAGTGGACGTGGACGGAGACGTCAGGTGGTCGGGCTGGAGCGTAGACGGGAGCGTCAGGTGGTCGGGCTGGAGCGTAGACGAGAGCGTCAGGTGGTCGTGAGGAGCCCGCGCCGTCCTACCGAACCTTCGTCCCGGGCGGGGCGTCCCCGTGCGTCGTCAGCAGGTCGGCGGCCTCGCCCGCTGCCAGCAGCATCCCGTTCGACTCGACGCCGAACAGCTCGGCGGGTTCGAGGTTGGCGACCACGACGACCCGCGTCCCGGGCAGCGCCTCGACGTCGTGGAGCTGCTTGATGCCGGCCACGATCTGGCGGACCTCGAGGCCGATGTCCACCTCGAGGCGCACGAGGGCGTCGGCCCCCTCGATGGGCTCGGCGACGCGTATCTCGCCCACCCGCAGGTCGAGCGCCTGGAAGTCGTCGAACGGGACCCGCGGCTCGACGAGCGGCGGGAGCTCGGGCGCGGCCTCGGCGTCGTCGCCCGCCGCGTCCTCGGTTGCCGCTTCGATGGCCGTCGCCTCGGCCTCGGCGCCCGCGGCGGCGATGCGTGAGGCCAGCTGCTCGTTGAGCGCCTCGACCCGCTCGTCCTCGAGCCCCTCGAACAGCTCGGCCGGCGCGTCGAACGAGGCTGGCGGGGCCTCGAGGGCGGCCTCGAGCGAGGCGTCGTGCACCGAGCCAGCCTCGCCGAGCTGGGCCCAGAGCTCGTCGGCCTTGCCCGGGACCGTCGGGGCGAGGAGGACGGCGACGGCCTTCGTCAGCTGGACGCAATCGCGGATGACCTGGGCCGCCTCGTCGGGCGCCCCGTCCACTAGCTTCCAGGGCTCGTGGCGCTGGATGTAGGCGTTCCCGTAGCCGGCGAGCTCGACGCCCGCCTCGGCCGCGAGGCGCAGCGAGTAGTCGTTGACGGCGTCCCGGAACGCCTCGAGCGCGGCCTCGATGCGCTCGGTCACCTCGTCGGAGACCGGGACGTCCGGCGCGCCGCCCCAGTTGCGCTGGGCGAACAGCAGCGACCGGTAGGCGAAGTTGCCGACGTTGCCGACCAGCTCGCCGTTGACGCGCTCGGCGAACCGGTCCCACGAGAAGTCGATGTCGTCCATGAACCCGCCGACGGTGACGAGGTAGTACCGGAGGAGGTCCGGGTGGAGGTCGGCGTCGAGGTAGTCGTCGACCCAGATGGCCCGGTTGCGGCTGGTCGAGAACGCCCGGCCCTCGAGGCTCATGAAGCCGCTCGCCATCACCGCCCGGGGCTCGCGGTAGCCGGCGCCGTGGAGCATGGCCGGCCAGAAGACCGTGTGGTGCTGGATGATGTCCCGCCCGATGACGTGGACGATCTCGCCGCCCACGTCGCCGCCGTCGTCGCCCGCATCCTCGCCCGCATCCTCGCCCGCACCGTCGCCGGTACCGTCGCCGGTACCGTCGCCCCGCCAGACCGCCTCCCAGTCGAAGACGTCGGCCCCGACCCGCTCGGTGTACTGCTTCGTCGAGGCGATATACTCGATAGGCGCGTCGACCCAGACGTAGAGCACGAGGTCCTCGGCGCCGTCCCCCGGGTAGTCGATGCCCCAGTCGATGTCGCGGGTGATGCACCAGTCCTGGAGCTCGCCCTCGATCCACTCGCGGGGCTGGTTCCGGGCGTTAGCCGTCCCCTCGAGGCGGTCGATGAACCCCGCGAGGTAGTCCTGGAAGTCCGAGAGCCGGAAGAACTTGTGCGTCCGCTCGCGGTACTCCGCGGGGTTGCCCGTGATGACGCTCGTCGGGTCCTCGATCTCGCCGGGCTCGAGGTGGCGCTGGCAGCCGTCGTCGCACTCGTCGCCACGGGCCCTCGCCCCGCAGTACGGGCACGTCCCCTCGACGTAGCGGTCGGGTAGCGGCTGGTCCGCCTCGGGGTCCCAGGCGACCATGATGGTCCGCTCGTAGACGTAACCCGCCTCGTCGAGCGTCCGGACGATGGCCTGGGTCAGCTCGGTGTTGGTCGCGTCGTCGGTGTGGCCGTAGTTGTCGAACGCGACGTTGAACCGCGGGAAGGTCGCCTCGTAGCGGTCGTGGTACCGCTGGGCGAACTCGGCGGGCTCGACGCCCTCGCGCCAGGCGTTGACGGCGACGGGCGTCCCGTGCATGTCCGAGCCCGAGACGAAGGCGACCGTCTGGCCCAGCAGCCGGAGGGCCCGGGCCATGGCGTCGCCGCTGACGTAGGTCCGCAGGTGGCCGATGTGCAGGTCGCCGTTGGCGTACGGCAGCCCGCACGTCACCACCGCCGGGCGGTCGGTGGGGAACGGGTCGTGGCTCATGCTACCCGCTCGCGGCGTAGCGGGGGTAAAACCGACGGTTTCCAGCTTGGCGGCGTCCCCGCGGCCGTCCGAGCCCGACGCCGGTGCCCGACCCCGGCCCCTCAGTCCGTCACGGAGATGCCACCGAAGGCCGCGAACCCGGTGACGACGAGGTCCGGGGTCGCCTTGGGCTCGACGTCGGCGAACCGCGGTCGCTCGTCCTCGGCGGCCCCGAAGACCGGCAGGACGTCGAACGACACCGACCAGTCCTCGGGGACGTGGAGCTCGACCCCGCCGAACAGCGCCATGACGCTCACGACGGCCGGTGGGTCGGCGACCGCGACCGCCCGGAGGTCCACCTCGACGCCGCCGAAGAGGGCTGTCGCCGCGCCGCCCTCGAACGCGTCGGAGGTGAGGCGCTGGTTGTTCCCGCCGAAGACGCCGAAGAGGTCGAAGTCGTTGCGCGCCGTCGAGGGGGCCCGGCGCTGGCGCCGCCAGTGGCCCAACAGCAGCGCGAGGCCGAACGCGATGACGATGAGCGGCCACCACTGGGCGACGAAATCGCCGGTGATGAGGTCGAGCGCCAGGAGCTGGATGGTGCCAGCCACGACGATGAGGATGACGGGACCGGTCACGTTCCGGAAGCCGCTCCGGACGAGGGCCCAGAGGCCGAGGAGGACGAACAGCGACGGGATCCAGCGCCAGATGGCCCCCACGTCGGCGACGCCGGTGGTCGACTGGAGGAGCAGGATCCCGATGAGGACCGCGATGGCCCCCGTGAGCAGCTGCGAGGACGGGATGCGGCGAGGCATGCCGCGGATAGACCACCCCCGCGCATCAACGGTAGCGCCGATTCCCAGCGCGCGGGAGGGGCCAGGACCCGGCGACGCCCGCGAGCCGGTGGCTGGTGACAAGCGACGCCGCGCCGACGTGGCTCAGAGCAGTCCCAGCGTCCCACCCACGACGAAGACGGTGATGAGGAGCCGGCCCACGCTGCCGGCGAACGTCGCGGCCGCGAACCGGACGTAGTCGCGCTCCAGGATGGCGAAGGCGTAGATGGTGACGGTGTCCGGGAAGAAGGGCACCGAGAGGGCGATGGCGAGGCCGCCGTAGCCGTACCGCTGGGCCAGCCGGACCGTCTGGCGCGCCGACCAGCCCCGGACGTCCAGCCCGTGGCGCTCGAGGAAGCCGAGGACCGGGCCGGCCGACTTCACCTCCTGGCCGACGTGGAAGGCGACGACGCTGCCGGTCGCCTTGCCGAACGCGCTCACCAGGATGATGAGGGCCAGCCGGGCGGCGGTCGAGAGGCCGAGGTCGATGGGCGCCGCGAGGACGACCTCGCTGGGCAGCGGCAGCACGATGGCGACGAGGAACGAGTAGACCCAGACGACGACCAGCCCCCAGGGGCCGGTGGCCGTGTGGACCGCCTGGAGCAGGAGCTCGTAGAGCCCAGCGAGGACCCCGGCGAGGACGGCCGCCGCCGGGAGTGACGCGAACACGGCGGCGTCTGCGGCGGCCGCGGTGGTAAGTCTTCAGCCTCAGACGACGTCGGGGCCGTCCGTCCGCCGGATGTGCTCGAGGATGTACTGCTGCTCGACGCGCTTGACCTCGTGCTGGACGTCGCGAACCGCGTCGATGTTCGCGCTGATGGACGAGATGCCCTCGCGCACGAGGAAGCGGACCATCTGGGGCTTCGAGCCGGCCTGCCCGCAGATGCTGGTGCGGACGCCGTGCTCGCGACAGACCCGGATGGTCCGGCTGATGAGCTCGAGGACGGCCGGGTGGAGCTCGTCGTACCGGTCGGCGACGCGCTCGTTGTTCCGGTCGACGGCGAGCGTGTACTGGGTGAGGTCGTTCGTCCCGAAGCTCGCGAAGTCGATGCCGGTCTCGACCAGCTCCTCGATGGCCAGGGCGCTCGCGGGCGTCTCGACCATGATGCCCCAGGTCCGCCGCTCGGGGTCGATGCCCGCCGCCACGAGGTGGTCGCGGGCCGCGCGGACCTCCTTGGCGGTGTTGACCAGCGGGAACATGATCTCGACGTTGTCGTAGCCCAGCTCGTAGAGCCGGGCGAAGGCCGCCAGCTCCTGCTCGAACACCTCCGGGCGGTCGAGGCTCCGGCGGATGCCCCGGTAGCCGAGCATCGGGTTGTGCTCGAGGGGCTCGTCGTCCCCGCCCTCGAGCTGACGGAACTCGTCGGTCGGCGCGTCCAACGTGCGGACCCGGACGGGTCGCGGGTAGAACTCGTCGGCGACGGCCCGCACCCCCTTGACGATCTCGTCGACGTAGGCCCGGGCCCCGTGCATCTGGATGTACCGCTCAGGCGTCATCCCCGTCGAGAGCACGAGGTGCTCGATGCGGAGCAGCCCGACGCCATCGGCGCCGGTCGCCGCGGCCCGCTCGGCTGCCTCCGGGATGGAGACGTTGACCTTGACCTCGGTCGCGGTCATGGGTTTGACCGGGGCCTTCGGGCGCGTGTCCTCGATGGGCTCGCGCTGCTCCTCGGGCCGGGCCTCGCCGCGCCGGACGAGCCCCTTCTCGCCGTCGATGGTGATGACCTGGCCGTCCTTGAGGCTGGCCGTCGCCGTCTCGGTGCCGACGACGGCGGGGACGCCGAGCTCCCGGGAGACGATGGCGGCGTGGGAGGTCATCCCCCCCTCGTCGGTGACGATGCCGGCGGCCCGCTTCATCGCGGGCACCATGTCAGGCGTGGTCATCTCCGTGACGATGAGGTCGCCGGCGGCGACCTTGTCCAGCTGGTCGAGCGTGCTCACGATGCGGACCGCGCCGGAGGCGATGCCCGGGCTCGCGCCGAGCCCGCGCAGCAGGATCTCCTCGCCGGCCTGGGCGCCGCCGTCGGCCGAGGCCGTCGAACCCTCGGCGGCCTCGATGTCGCCGGACGCCGCGATGGTCGTGATGGGGCGGGACTGGAGCATGTGCACCTCGTCGCCGACGATGGCCCACTCGACGTCCTGGGGGACCCCGTAGTGGTCCTCGACCCGATCGCCGAGCGCCACGAGCCGGGCGATCTCGTCCTCGTCGAGCACCTGGACCCGACGGCGCTCGTCGGGGACGTCGATGGTGACCGTCTCGCCCGTCTCCTCGTCGCGGACGCACTGCACCTTCTTCTCCGCGACCGTCGTCTCGACCACCTCACCGGTCGACCGGTCGACCACGTAGTTGTCCGGGGAGACCGCCCCCGAGACGACCGCCTCGCCGAGCCCCCAGGCGGCCTCGAGGATCATCACCGGCGCGCCGGTGGAGGGGTGGCTCGTGAACAGGACGCCCGACTTGTCGGAGTCCACCATCCGCTGGACGACGACCGCCATGTCGACCGCGTCGGGCTCGAAGCCCTGCTGGTTCCGGTAGTAGATGGCCCGCTGGGTGAACAGCGACGCCCAGCACTGCCGCACGCACTCGAGGAGGTCGTCCCAACCAACGTTCAGGCGCGTCTCCTGCTGGCCCGCGAACGAGGCGTCGGGGAGGTCCTCGGCGGTGGCCGACGACCGGACCGCCACGAACGGCGCCTCGTCGCCGAACTCGTCGTAGGCCGCGAGGGTCGACTCGCGGACCGAGTCGGGCATCGGGGTCTCGAGGATGAGCGCCGTGGCCCGCTCGTGCGCCTCGGCCAGGGCGGCCGCGTCCTCCGGGTCGACGTCGACGGCCTCGAGGAGCGCCCCGTGGATGTCCGTCGCCTCGACGAACTCGCGGTAGGTGTCCGCGGTCACGACGAAGGCCGGCGGGACCGGGAGGCCGGCGTTCGAGAGCTCCCCCAGCGAGGCGGCCTTGCCGCCGACCGAAGCCAGGTCTCCAGCGTGGATGTCCGAGAGCCAGCGTACGGCCATGAATGTCCACTTGGTCGGTCGGGAGAACGAGTAATGAACGTTCCGACCGCGCCCGAGAACCGGCCGTCCGGCGGCGCCCTTGGCCGCCACGTGCGTCGAATCGACCCCCCGCCGGGAGCGTCCCGTCGCCATCGGGTGGGCCGACCCACTTTTGTGAGGGCCCGCCCTGCGCCCCGCCATGGAAACCTCGGAGACGCTCCGGTGGACGGCGCGCTACCTCGCCCGCTGGCTGCTCGCCGCGGTCGTCGGTGGGGCCATCGTCGTGGGCGGGGTCGCGCTCGGGGGGCTGGCTGAGCTGGGCTTCTACGGGCTGACGCCGACGGCGCTCCGGCTGGCGGACGCCCCCGCCGCGGGGCTCGCCGTCATCGTCGTCGGGCTCCTCGTCTTCCGGTTCGGCACCGCCGCGGCGTTCATCGGCGTCCTCGTGAGCGCGACGGAGTCACAGCTCCGGGCCACGCTCGACACCGAATCGCTGAAGAGCGACATCCTGAGCGTGCTCGACGAGCGGCTCGCCGAGATGCACGAGGAGCTCGCCGACACCAAGCGGATGGTGGGCGAGGTGAAGACGTCGAGCGCCGGGTTCGAGTTCGTCGACGAGTGAGTACCCCGCGTCGTCCCACGAAGGGCACACTTATCCCGTCGCCCCATCCAGGGCGACCGATGAACGAGAGGCCGCCTCGACCCGGGGTCGAGACGGAGCTCGACCGAGGGGGCGAACGCCCGCGCCGGCACCCCGAGCCGTCGGGACTCGGACGCGGCCGACACCCGGCGGCAGCGGACCGTCACGAGGGCCGACTGGAGGCCGCCCGATGAACGACACGCCGACGGTCTCGGAGGGCGAGGCGGCCCAGCCCGGCGTCGAGACGGAGCTGTCCCGGGACATGAGCCTCTGGGACATCACCTTCATCGGCATCGGGGCGATGATCGGGGCCGGCGTCTTCGCGCTCACCGGGTTCGCAGCCGGACTCGCGGGGCCGGCCCTGATGCTGGCGTTCCTGCTCAACGGCGCCGTGGCGACCCTGACTGCGATGTCGTACGCCGAGCTCGGGTCGTCGTTCCCGCAGTCCGGCGGGGCCTACAGCTGGGTGACGGAGGCGCTGCCGAGCCCGTACGGCTTCTACACGGGCTGGGCGAACTGGTTCGCCCAGGCGGTGGCCTGCGCGCTGTACGCCGTGACGTTCGGGGTCTTCCTGACCGAGTTCATCACGGTCTACACCGGCCTCGGGCACGAGTTCGTGCTCTTCGGGTTCCTCACCCGGCCGCTCGTCGAACGGCTCCTCGCCGGGCTCGTCGTCGCCTTCTTCGCCTACGTCAACTACCGCGGGGCCGAGGAGACCGGGACGGTCGGCATCGTCATCACCAGCGCGAAGATCGTCATCCTCGGCGTCTTCATCGTCTTCGGCGCGCTGGCCACGTTCAAGAACCCGAACTGGGCGACGAAGTTCCTGTCGAGCCCGAGCTTCGCCCCGGCCGGCCTCGGCGGCATCGTGGCCGCGATGGGCTTCACCTACGTCGCCTTCGAGGGCTACGACATCATCGTCCAGAGCGGCGAGGAGGTCAAGGACCCGGGCACCAACATCCCCAAGGCGGTCTTCTACTCCATCATCGTCGTCATCCCCATCTACGTCCTCGTCGCCTTCGCGGCCATCGGCGGCATCGACGTCAACGCCGCCATCCTCGGGCTGGCGGGGATGACCGGCACGTCCGGCCCGGTCTACACCTGGCAGATCCTCGGGAACCTCGGCGAGCTCGGCATTATCCGCGCCGCGGGGCAGTTCGTCCCCTACGGCATCCCGCTGCTGCTCGTCGCGGGGCTGGCCGCGACGATGAGCGCGCTCAACGCGACGCTGTACGCGTCGAGCCGCATCGGGTTCGCGATGGCCCGGGACCACCTGCTGCCACCCCGGCTCTCGGACATCCACGCCGTGAAGCGGTCGCCCTACCTGTCCATCGCCGTCTCGGCGGTCATCATCGCCCTGATGGCCATCACGCTCCCCATCGAGAGCGTCGCCGCCTCGTCGAGCGTCATGTTCATCCTCCTGTTCTCGATGGTCAACGTCGCGGCCATCGCCATGCGCCGCAAGCGGCCCGACCTCGAGCGGCCGTTCAAGATCCCGTTCCTGCCCTACACGCCGGTGGTGGCCATCGTCCTCCAGCTCCTGCTCACGCCGTTCCTCCTGATCTCGCTCGGGCTCCGGCCCTGGCAGGACGGCTTCACGGCGCTGGTGACCATGGCGGCCTGGTTCGCCCTCGGCATCGTCGTCTGGTTCGCCTACTCGGAGGGCAAGGAGCTCGAGAAGCTCGAGGAGGAGGCGCCGACGGTCGTCACCCGGCGCGCGGCCGAGCGTCGGGACTACCAGATCGTCGTCCCCATCGCCAACCCCGAGACCGCCGAGCAGCTCATGCACACGGCCATCGACCTCGCCGTCGAGCACGAGGGGGAGATCCTGGCGATGAGCGTGGTGACGGTCCCCCAGCAGACCCCCATCGCCCAGGGCACCCAGTTCGTGACCGAGGAGCAAGAGCGCATCCTCACCCAGGCCATCGAGCTCGGCGAGGCGGCCGGCGTCCCGGTGAGCGGGACCATCCGCATCGGCCACGACGTCGCCGAGGCCATCCTGAACACCATCGAGCAGCACGAGAGCGAGGTCGTGCTGCTCGGCTGGAAGGGCCGCCGGGGCTCGCCCCGTCGGAACATCGTCCTGGGCACCAACGTCGACCGGGTCGTCCGGGACGCCCAGGCGGACGTCCTGGTCGAGCGCATCGGCGGGGCGGCGTCGACGCACGTGGAGTCCATCCTACTGCCGACGGCGGGCGGGCCGCACGCGGCGTACGCCGCCGAGGTCGCGGAGGCCATCGCCCGGCCCAACGGGGCGCACGTCGAAGTGCTCTACGTCGTGCCCCCCGACGCCACCGAGAGCGAGCGACAGCGGGGCCGGGCGCTCCTCGACCGGGCGGCGGCCGACATCGACGGCGCGGGGTCGGTCGAGACGACGCTCGTGGAGGACGACGACGTGGTCGAGGCCATCGTCGAGCGGTCGGCGGCGTTCGACCTGACCATCATCGGCGCCACCCGGGAGGGGCTGCTCGAGCAGCTCGTCTTCGGGGCCGTCCCGGAGGCGGTCGGCAGCCGCTCCGAGAACGTCGTCATCATGGCCAAGAAGAACCTCGGCTTCACCTCGCTCGTGCGGCGCTGGTTCTGAGCGGCAGCCACGCTCGCGGCGCTGGTTCCGAACGGCAGCGACCCTCTCAGCCAACCGTTTGCCTCAGGCCTCGATGATGTCGCCGTCCTCGACCGTCGGCACCCGAAGCTCGCCGTCGAGGGCGACGACCGCGCGGCCGCCGACCCGGACCCAGGGCCCGTCCACGCGGACCCGGACCCGGCCGGGCCGGTCGACGAAGTCCCCCTGCTCGAAGGTCAGCTCCTCGGGCAGCGGCGCGAACGCGCCCACCGCCTCCAGGTAGGCGCCCACGGCGCCGCTCGCTGTCCCCGTGACCGGGTCCTCGTCGATGCCGAGGGGCGCGACGAAGCAGCGGCCGTGGAGCGACGCGTCGCCCTCGAGCGTGTCGAACGTGAAGGCGTAGACGCCGAGGGCGTCGGCCGCCTCGCAGCACGCGAGGAGGGCGTCGCGGTCGACGTCGACCCGGCCGAGCGACGACAGGTAGTCCACCGGTACGACGAGGAACGGGACGCCCGTCGAGGCCCGCCGGAGCGGCAGGCCCACGTCCTCGACCACGGCTGGGTCCAGGCCGAGCGCCGCCGCCACCGCCTCGACGGAGACCCCGACCGCCCTGACCTCCGGCGCCGGCTGGGCCATCCAGACGGTCCCGTCGGCCTCGACGGCGACGTCGAGGACCCCCGCTGCGGTCTCGACGGTGTGGTCGCCGGTCGCGAGGAGCCCCTCGGCCGCCAGGAGCGCGTGGCTGGCGACCGTCGCGTGCCCGCAGAGGTCCACCTCGGTCGTCGGCGTGAAGAAGCGCAGCCGCCGGTCGGCCCGGTCCGAGGGCAGGACGAACGCCGTCTCGCTGGCGCCCAGCTCCCGGGCGATGGCCTGGCACTGCGGCCTGGTGAGCCCCTCGGCGTCCGGGACGACGCCGGCCACGTTCCCGGCCAGGGGCTCCTGGGCGAAGGCGTCAACGAGCAGCGCCCGACGGGTCTCCATCGCGGCGGCCTCTCAGTCGTCCGCGACCGCGACCGACTCCTCGGGGTCGGCGGCGGCGTTCGGGTCCTGGAGCCAGAGGTCGCCGAACAGCTCGTCCTGTTCGAGCCGGAGCCGGCCGCGGTGGGCGAGGAACAGCACGCCGAGGTAGGTCTCGACGCGCGAGCCGCCGGCGTCCTCGACCTCGGCGAACAGGACCTCGGCCCGGCCGGCGTCGAAGTGGGTCTGGAGCACTGCCCAGACGTCGGCGATGGTCGCCTCCATGTCCTCGGCGTGGGCCGTCGCGGTGACGTCCCACTCCGTGGGCTCGTCGTCGAGGCGGCCGCCATCATCGGTGCGGTAGTCGAGGGTCTGCGTGCCCCGCCAGAAGCCGTGTGGCGACCCCGAGGTGTCGTAGGTCCGGTGCTCCTTCCACCACGACTCGCGCTCCTGCTCCCGGAGCTCGCGGACGAGCTCGTCGAGGGTCTGTGGGTTGCCGCCGCGGACCCGCTTCCTGGCCAGCCGGCGGTCCAGCTCGCGGTCCAGGGCGTCGAGGGGGTCGGGGCCGCCGGGGACGGCCATCGCGGGGTCGTCCCGGGGCGCCTCCCAGTCCATCGCGAACGGGTCCGGCTCATCGGGCTCGTCGGGGGCCAGCAGGACGTCGCTCTTCATCCGGAGGAGGACCGCCGCGTAGAATAGCGCCCGCGCCGAGGCCCGCAGGTCGCCGCCATCGAGGCGCTCGAGGAACTTGTCCGTCACCCGGACGATGTCGATGTTCCACGGGTCGATCTCGCCCTCCTCGGCGAGCTGGACCAGCAGCTCGATGGGCTCGTCCTCGGCGTCGATGCGGTCGACCGGGTTCCCGTCGACGGCGTCGGCGACCCCACCATCCGCCAACAACCTCGTCACGGCGAATCCGCCTCGTCGCCCCCGTCCGCGGCCAGCTCCTCCTCGGCCTCCTCGTCGCCCCGGGCGTCGCCGATGGCGATACCCGTCACCGCGCTGACGTTGTCGTCCTGCATGGTCACGCCGATGGCGCGCTCGGAGCGCTCGAGCATGGCCGAGCGGTGGGTGACGACGATGAACTGGGCGTCGTCGGCCAGCTCGTCGAGCATCTCGCCGACCCGCTCGGCGTTGGCGGCGTCCAGGAACGCGTCGATCTCGTCGAGCGCGTAGAACGGCGCCGGGTTGAAGCGTTGGATGGCGAAGATGAACGCCAGCGCCGTGAGCGACTTCTCGCCGCCGCTCATCGCGTCGAGGCGCTGGACCGGCTTGTCGCGCGGCTTGGCCTTCATCGTCAGGCCGGCCTCGAACGGGTCGTCCGGGTTCTCGAGGTGGAGCTCGCCCGAGCCGGCCGACAGCCGGCCGAAGATCTCGCGGAAGTGCTCGTCGATGCCCTCGAAGGCCGCCATGAAGGTCGCTTTCTTCTGGGTCTCGTAGCTGTCGATGCGCTCGCGGATGGCCTCGCGCTCCTCGACCAGGGTGGCCTTGCGCCCGGTGAGGTCGTCGAGGTCGGTCTCGACGGCGTCGTACTCCTCGATGGCGAGCATGTTGACCGGCTCGAGCGCCGCCATCTCGGTCGCCAGCGTGTCGATGGTCTCGACGACCTCGTCGTGGTCCGGGATGTCCTCGGGGTCGTAGTCCTCCACGGCCGCCTCGAGCTCGGCGATCTCGCTGGTCAACGCCTCGGCGGCCCGCTCGAGCCCGGCCAGCTCCGTCTCGGCCGCCCGGACGGCCTCGCGGGCGTCGTCGCGCTCGGCCGCGGCCTCCCGGAGCCCCTCGCGCTGGGCCTCGCGCTCGGCCTTCAGCTCCGCCAGCTCGTCCTCGAGCTCGTCGACGGCGGCGCGTTTCCCGTCGAGGTCCGCCTCCTTCTCGGCGATGGTCTCCTCGAGGCGCTCGATGCGCCGCTGCTGCTCCGCCTTCTTGTTCTGGGCCGCCTCGATGTCGTCGTGGAGGCCCTCGATGGCCTCCTCGACGAACCCGCGCTCGAGCTGGCGCTCGTTGAGCGCGCCGTCGATGGCGTCGAGGCGGTCCTCCAGCGCCGCCATCTCGTCGTCGACGGCCTCCGCGGCCTCGGTGAGCTCGGGGATGTTCGAGTCGGCGAGCTCCGCCTCGATGTCGGCGATGTCGTCCCGGATGGCGGCGATGGCCTCGTCGCCCTCGGCGACCGCCGCCTCGATGGCCTGCATCTCCTCGGCCACCGACTCGCGCTCGACCTCGATGGCCGCGAGGCGGTCCTCCAGCGCCTCGACCCGCTCGTCGAGGGCCGCCCGCTCGTCGGCGACCCGCTCCAGGGACGCCTCGACGTCGCGGACCGTCTCGGCGGCGTCGGCCCGCTCGTCGCGGGCGTCCTCCAGGCGCTCCTCGAGGGTGGCCACCGCCTCGCGGTGCTCGCGCCGCTCGGCCTCGAGCGCGGCGATGCGCTCGGCCACCCGCTGGAGCTGCCCCTCGCCGGAGCCCGAGAAGGAGTAGCGCGTCCCCCGGGTGGAGCCGCCGGTCATGGCGCCCGACCGCTCGACGAGGTCCCCGTCCAGCGTCACGAGCCGGTACTGGCCCATCAGCGACCGGGCCGTCGCCAGGTCGTCGACGACCAGGGTCGCCCCGAGCACGTACGAGAAGACGCCGGCGTACGCGTCGTCGAAGTCGACGAGGTTGTACGCGAAGTCGACGACGCCGTCCCGGTTCGGCAGCCGGGGCAGCGACCGCTGGTCCATCTTCGTGATGGGTAGAAACGTCGCCCGGCCGGCGTTGTTCGCCTTCAGGTACTCGATGCCGCGCTGGCCCACCTCGTCGTCGGCCACCACGACGTTGGCCAGCCGGGAGCCGGCGGCCGTCTCGCACGCCGTCGCGTAGCCCTCCTCGACGTGACCCAGCTGTCCCACGGTCCCGTGCACGCCGTCGAGGCCGGCGTTCAGGACGGTCGTGACCGCCCGGCCGTACGACGAGTCGCCGCGCTGGGCCGCCGCGGCCTCGAGCTCGGCGTACTCGGCCTGCTTCGCCGACAGCTCGTCCTCGACCGTGGCGAGCTCGGCCCCCCGTTCGGTCTTCTTCTGCCGGTGGCGCTCGACGGCGGCCTCGGTCTCGGCCAACCGCGCCCTCGCGGTCTCGCGCTCGGCCGCGAGGTCCTCGCGCTCGGCGTCGAGCTCGGGTCGGCGCGCCTCGGCCGTCTCGAGCTGCGCCTGGACGTCGGCCCGCTCGTTGGAGCGCCGGCGGGCCTCGTCGAGCAGCCGGTCCTGCTCGCGCTGGCGGTCGTGCTTCTCGGCCTTGGCCTCGTCGAGGGCCGCCCGGCGCTCGTCGAGGGCCTCCTTGCGGCCCTCGTACGCCTCGCCGACGTCGGCGATCTCCGCCTCGATGCGCTCTCGCTCGTCGGCCTTGTCCTCGAGCTCGACCGTCACCGAGGCCTTCTCGAGCTTGCGCTCGCGGACCGCCGCGTCGAGCTCGTCGAGCTGCTCCTGCTTGCGGTCCAGCGCGACGAAGGCCGCCCGCCGGTCGGCCTCGGCCTCCTGGATGCGGTCCTCGGCGCCCGATATCTCGCCCTCGATGCGCGAGATCTCCCCGGTGATGGTCTCGATGCCGCGCTGGAGCTCGAGCTGCTCGTCCTCGCCCTTCCGCTCGATCTCCCGGCTCAGGGCCTCGAGCTCGTCCTCGAGCGCGGCGACGTGGTCGGCGACCGCCTCGAGCTCGGTCCGACGCGCGTCCAGGGCCGCCCGGGCCGTCTCGATGCGCTCGCGGGTCGTCTCGAGCTCGCCGCGCTTGTCCTCGAGCTCGGCCGCCTTCAGGTAGCCCTCGAACTCGGTCTTGCGCTCGCGCAGCTCCTGGTAGTGGAGCGCCGTCTCGCGCTCGTCGGCGAGCTGCTCGAGGCGGTCGGCCTTCTCGCCGATGCGCAGCTCGGCCTCCTCGATGCGGTCCTTGACCGTCTCGAGCTCGGCGAGGGCGGCGTCCTTCTTCTCGTCGAACGCCGCCACGCCGGCGATCTCGTCGAGGATCGCGCGCCGCCGGTAGGGCGTCATCGAGATGATGGACGTGACGTCGCCCTGCATGACGACGTTGTAGCCCTCGGGGGCGACCCCGGCCTGGGACAGCAGGTCCTGGATGGCCGAGAGGTTCACCGACCGGCCGTTGAGGTAGTAGTACGAGTAGTAGTGCTCCTCGGTCTCCTTGACCCGCCGCTTGACCCGGATCTCGTCGACGTCGCCCACGTCCTCCGTGCCGGCCGCGGCCACGACCTGGTCCCGGGAGAGGGCCCGGTCGGTGTTGTCGAGGACGACCTCGACGGCGGCCTCCCCGGGGCCCTCGGTACCCTCGTCACCGGGGTTGTAGATGAGGTCGGTCAGCTTCTCGGCCCGGATGCCCGTCGAGCGCGCCAGCCCCAGCGCGAACAGCACGGCGTCGATGATGTTCGACTTGCCGGAGCCGTTCGGCCCGCTCACGGTCGTGAAGTCGTCGTAGAAGGGCAGCTCGGTGCGGCGCCCGAAGCTCTTGAAGTTGTCCAGGACGAGCTGCTTGATGTGCATGGGCTGGCGCGGGCCCCGTCAGGCCACGATGATGTCGTCGAGGCTGCCGCGACCGTCCTCGGCGGCGTCCGCGGCCGTGGACTCGTCGCCGGCTTCCCCCCCGGCCGGCGTATCTCTTGTGGCTGCCAGGTCGCCCCCGTCCGCCTCGATGGCCAGCTCGAGCTGGCGGATGCGCTCCTCCGCGGAGACCAGCTCCTGCGTGAGCCCGCGGACCGTCGCCTCCAGTTCCGTGAGCCGGGCCGACACCGCCCGGTCCTCGTGGCCAGTCATGTCGTCTCGACAGACGACGCGGTGGGACCATAAGCGTGTGTCAGACGGCTGTCGGACGCCGCGCCGGGTCGGGGTCGCTGGCAGATTCGAGGCTGGATTCCAGGCCGGATTCGAGGCCGGATTGGAGGCCGGATTCGATGGCAGATTGACGGGCGCGGCTCGAGGGCGCAATCCGCCCGTCGAGCCGGCCCCGACGGACCGACTGGCGAGGCATCGAACGCCCCTCGCGTGAGGGTCGACCGCCCGCCCAACCGGGGCCGAGCTTATTCCCGTCCAGGCCCACGTTCGACTATGCGACCCTGGCATCGGCACCACTGCTGCGGTGGTTGCGGCCACCATGGCCACCACCGGTACCACGGCCACCACGGACACCGACACCACTGGCGCGATCACCCGGGATACGGGCGCCGATGGCGACGGGACGAGTGGGAGGAGCCGTGGCCCGCCGAGGACGAGACGCTGGCGTGGAAGCTCGACGAGCTGCGCGAGGCCGTCGAGCGCCTGACCGACCGACTCGACGAGATGGAGGAGGAAGCGGAGGAGTGACGACCGGGCGTCGCACCCCGCCGGGGTGAGCTGCGGCACCCCCACGACGCGGGGCCCGATCGCAGTCGAGCGGGCCCACAGCGGTACCCTTTAACCGACCCCTCGCAAAGGGCCGGCCATGACCGCGCGGGCGCAGCCGGCCGAGCTCGTGGCCGTCATCGGGCTGGAGGTCCACGTCCAGCTCGAGACGGCGACGAAGATCTTCTGCGGCTGCCCCACGACGCCGACCGACGAGCCCAACTCCCAGGTGTGCCCGGTCTGCCTGGGCCTGCCGGGGAGCCTCCCGGTGGTCAACGAGGCCGCCGTCGAGGCCGCCGTCCGGGTGGGCAAGGCGCTCGAGGCCGAGGTCCCCGCCGAGACGACCTTCCACCGCAAGAACTACTTCTACCCCGACCTGCCGAAGGGCTTCCAGCTGACCCAGTACGACGCGCCCATCTGCCGGGACGGTCGCCTCGAGATCCGCGTCGACGGCCGGCCGCGGGTCGTCGGCATCCAGCGGGCGCACCTCGAAGAGGACCCCGGGAGCCTCCAGCACGTCGGCGGGAGCATCGACACGGCCGACTACGTCCTGGTGGACTACAACCGGGCCGGCACGCCGCTCATGGAGATCGTCACCGAGCCGGACCTTCGGGGGCCGTCTGAGGTCCGGGCCTTCCTCTCGAAGCTCGAGGCCGTGCTCGAGTACCTCGGGGTCTTCGACAGCACCCGCGACGGGAGCCTCCGGGTGGACGCCAACATCTCGCTCGTGCCGGGCGACCGGGTAGCCGCGGACGGCACCATCGCCGAGGCCGACCTCGTGGC
>Ga0102944_1001067_pt1 | contig 19145 bp, 14 predicted proteins | sample SalPonD_shore_MG_FD_78172 | JGI IMG/M metagenome (GOLD analysis project Ga0102944, IMG submission 78172) | Salt pond soil microbial communities from South San Francisco under conditions of wetland restoration - Salt Pond MetaG... | ecosystem: Environmental > Aquatic > Marine > Intertidal zone >...
CGAGCGGCCTGATTCAATAAAGTTGGCCCCGGTAGACAACGCATAAAGAAAGCCGGAGCATGCAGCCGATAAATCGAACCCATACGCATTTTCAGCCCCAATTTTTTCCTGTACCAGGCAGGCCGTGGCCGGGAAAATATAATCTGGCGTCACCGTGCCCACAATAATAACATCAATTTCGGAGGCGTCGATACCGCGCTGATCAAGTACTTCCTGCGCAGCTTCAGCCGCCATAAAAGAAGTGGCTTTATCCTTGTCTTTTAATATCCTACGCTCTTTAATTCCTGTTCTTGTTTGAATCCATTCGTCATTCGTTTCAACCATTTGCTCCAGAGCGTGGTTCGATAGAATATGCTCCGGAACATAGTGGCCTACAGCAGTAATTTTTGCTAGCCTCTTATCAGACATCGATTTTTTTTGAGGTTATCAGTTGAGAGATGCAATAATTTTGTCGTTGACATTGGCTTCGGCACAGGTTGCCGCATTCAATACCATATTTTTAATAGCCGTGGGATTGCTCCCGCCATGTCCTACCATGCTTACACCGGCTACGCCTAAAAATGGAATGCCACCAACATTTTCATAATTAAATTCCGAAACAGCGGAGTTCAAAATATAGAGTAGTTGTTTCGCCTGTTCCGGATCGATATTACTTTTCTTTACAGCAGATTGTACTAAAACTTTAAGGGCGTCCGGAATGGATTCTCCGAATTTCAGCAAAATATTTCCGACCACGCCATCACAAACGTACACGTCGGCTTTGCCAGGCAGAATATCGCGCCCTTCTACATTTCCGATAAAATTGGGAAGCTTTGAAAGTTCGTCAAACGCCTTTCGAAGACATTCCGTCCCCTTTTCGCGTTCTTCGCCTACATTCAGCAGTGCAACTTTGGGTTCGTCAATACCCATAACTTCGTGGGAATAGACACTTCCCATGGTTCCAAATTGTGAAAACATTTCCGGTTTGAGCTCCAGGTTGGCCCCGGCGTCTACCAGCAGCCGGAATCCTTTTACCGTGGGATAATACGTGGCAATGGTCGGACGTATGATCCCCTCCAGTTTGCCCAGTATAAAGGTTGATGCGGCTAGCAGCGCCCCGGTATTACCCGTACTGATAAATGCATCGCATTTACCGGCTGCATGCATACTTAACCCCATCACGATCGATGATTTCTTCTTCCCTTTTACCGCCTGGGAAGGAGATTCACTCATCTCTATGACCTCCGGGGCATTTTGTATGTGAACACGCTGCTTGTCGTATTCGTGTTTATCAAGTTCTTCCCGGACCATCTCTTTGGGTCCCAACAAAATAATCTGAATCGAATCGTTTTCTTTTAATGCCAGAAGTGACCCCTCAACAGGATGATGAGGATAATGGTCTCCTCCAGCAGCATCAACAGCTATAATCATGGACTTGATATTTAGCTAAACTGAAGGTTACTGGGAAACGTTAATGACCTGACGGCCTCGGTAATAACCACACTCCGGGCATACTCTGTGAAAACGATGCAGAGCGCCACAATTGGTGCATTCTTTCAAATTAACATCACCTAGTTTATGGTGGGTCCGTCGCTTATTTTTTCTGCTTTTAGATGTTCTTCGCTTTGGATGTGCCATTCTTTTCTATTCTATCCGTTTCTGTATTATTTAACTTTTATCGTTTTTTAATTCCTTTAAAGCCTTCCACCGGGGATCGGCAATTTCATCATCTTCGCCTACATCTTCAGCGTCCGGACCAAATTTTTGATCCTGAAATTCCGTTGGCCGACCCTCTTCGTCAAAAAACTTCGGATGAAGCTTTTTAGCAGGCAGACTTAATAAAATCGTATCACGAACCTCATTTTCTATATTGATCGTGTTGTTCGTAAAATTAAATCGCCGGACCGCTCCGTTTTCATCTTCGGTTTCCTGTTCTACATCCACTTTGAAGACGACTTCAAAATCTTCGTCCACCGGATATAAAAATGGTTCCAGGGAACGGTCGCAAACCAATTCCAAATCCGTTTTGATCGTGAAATTGACCTTAATAAAATGCAGGGTGCGATAAAATTCAAGGTCAATTACACCGCCCCTGAATTCATAAGGGCTCAAATCCAGATCATCCGGTTCAAGCGTTTCTACCCTCGAGCTGTGCTCTTCGGGTATTTCAACAATTTTAAATTCTAACATAGTCAAGTTTCGCGATAGCTCGCAAATTTATGAATAAAAGCATTCCCGTGCAATTAGTTAAATAGCCCGAACATTCGCTGCTCAACCAATTCAATGACTTTACCAAGATCTTCCTGACTATTAACAAAATCCACGTTGTCGGTATCTATTATAAGCTTTTCGTGCTCATAATTTTCTACCCACTCTTCATATAGACGGTTGAGACGTTCCAAATATTCTATCCGGATCGTATTTTCATACTCGCGTCCACGCTGTTGAATCTGCTTCACCAGCGTGGGTACCTGTGCCCTTAAATAAATGAGTAGATCGGGAGGACGCAAATAAAGACTCATTTCGTAAAACAGCGCCTCGTAATTGTTAAAATCGCGATCACTCATCAACCCCATTTCATAGAGGTTTTTGGCAAATATTTCCACATCTTCATAGATCGTACGATCCTGGATGAAGCTTTCTTCAAAATCAAGCATTTTTTTCTGATGTCGGAAACGGCTGGAAAGGAAATATATTTGAAGATTAAAACTCCACCGGCGCATATCGTCGTAGAAATCCTCCAGATACGGGTTATTTTCCACCGATTCATAAAAAGCTTTCCATCCCAGGTGCTTGGCCATCAACCCGGTTAGCGAAGATTTTCCCGCGCCAATATTACCGGCAACAGCTATATACCTGTTTTGATGATTTTCAAATAATTTACTCATCGCAATTCGTTCTCTTATCCTGTATTCTTTTATTCCACATGACCACTCTTTTTAAACAGAAGCCCAACATCAATAGATTTCATTGTTACTTATTTATTGAGCTCCCGTCTCGACTTTAAAGAACCGCTCAGGGCTTTAAGACAATACGCGTTTATTTCAAAAGAACTTTGCAAAACCATTCTTTTGCTCAATATCTTCATTGATCAAAATCACTGGTTTTTCAAAGCCTTTACAAAGTTAAAACTAAACTTTATTGCGCGAACCCGACTGCCCGGCAAAATATTTTAAATTGCCGCCCAGTTCAGTCAGATCCGTCATTTTTGATATTCAGCTTACTCTTTCCCAAGCAACCGATACATAGCTTTTTTATAATTCTCTACACCAGGCTGATTGAAGGGGTTGACTTCCAGGCAGTACACGAATACGGCTGTAAAAAATTCGTAGAAGTAGATCAATTCACCCAGGTTCTGAGCATTCAGCTCATCCATTGTAACTGTAATGGCCGGAACAGCGCCTTCAACATGAGCCTGCTTGGTACCTTCATACGCCTTGGCATTAATTTCATGGAAAGTTTTGCCAGCGAGATAATTCAGCCCATCTCCATTATCTTCAGTCTCTTCCAAAGTAAGCTGGGATGTGGGTTTACGTACTGTAATAAATGTTTCCAGTAGATTGCGTTCTCCCTGCTGGATCATTTGTCCCAGGCTGTGCAGATCGGTGGAATAACCGGCCACCGTCGGGAAAATGCCCTTGCCGTCTTTTCCTTCACTTTCACCCAGCAGCTGCTGCATCCAGCGAGCCAGGTATTTGAGTTCCGGCTCGAAGGAACTGATGACATCAATCTCTTTCCCTTTATTATAGAGCGCGTAGCGAACGGCTGCATAGTCTACCATTCCATCAGTGCCGTTTTCCAGTTTGTCATACTGCGATACAGCACCATAAAAAAGCGTGCGAATATCGATACCAGCCACAGCAATGGGTAAAAGACCTACCGGAGTCAATACCGAAAATCGACCGCCGATGTCGGACGGAATGATAAATTTCTTGTAGCCGTGCTCTTCCACCAGCTTATTCAGCGCGCCGCCGATTTCACTCGTGGTACAAAAAATACGTTCATCGGCATCTTCAAAATGCTCGTACAACCATTTTCTTAGGATGCGGAACGAGAGTGCCGTTTCAAGCGTGGTTCCTGATTTCGAAATCACATTCAGGTAAACGCTCTTGGCTGAACCATCATCTTTGGGCGTACTGATATATTCGATCAGCTGTTCCAGGTATTTGCCGCTCATCTGATGTCCGGCGAACAGAATCTCCGGACCATTATCGACCGGAAAGAACGGGCCCAGTGCATCAATTACGGCACGGGCTCCCAGGTAGGATCCACCAATTCCGCAAACGATAAAAACATCGGCATCCGCCCGAACTTCGGTAGCCAGGGAATCAATATTTTCAAGAATTGCATCATTCGGGTTGGAAAGCAGGTCGCGCCATCCCAACCACTCAGCTCCTTCACCACTTTTATTAATAACTTTATCTCTGGCATTGAGAGCCTTTTCGCGGGCTTCATTAAACTCATCTTTTTGTAAAGACGCCTTGGCATCTTCAATATTTACTTTAATCATCTTCTTACTTAAAAAACCTTCCTAATTATTTATCTTAGAATTTTTGCCAATTCCAGCAACTCGTAATTAATATCTTTTTTCTTGGTCCAGGCCATTTTCAGCGGACTGATCTTAATTTTTTTGTTGACCACTCCAACCATCACATTTGAATGTCCTTCAATCAACGTATTAACGGCCGCGGCTCCCAAACGGCTGGCAAGCACGCGATCGCGGGCCGTCGGGTTACCACCGCGCTGGGTGTGACCCAGGATACAAACCCGCATCTCGTATTCCTTAAAATCATCTTTGATTTTATCCGCCAGCTTCATGGCACCGCCGGTTTCATCACCTTCGGCCACCACTACCAGACTGCTGCGCCGCTGATTCTTTAATACTTTATGGAGAGAATTTTTTACTTCGGGAATTTCGGTTAACGATTCCGGCAACAAAATAAGTTCAGAACCACTTGCAATCCCGGTTTCAAGGGCAATAAAGCCCGCTTCCCGGCCCATGACTTCCACAAGAAACAAACGATCGTGGGCATCGGCCGTATCACGAATCTTATCTAATGCTTCCATAGCCGTGTTCAAAGCCGTATCATACCCGATGGTTTCATCGGTTCCCACCAGGTCGTTGTCGATCGTGCCGGGAATACCTACCACTCGAACATCATGTTCTTCACTAAGCTTGGTGGCTCCCTGAAAAGTTCCATCACCACCAATACCAATCAATGCATCAAGTTCAAGGGCCTTAACCGATTCTGCAGCTTTTGCTCTACCTTCTTCAGTCCGGAATTCTTCCGAACGGGCTGATTTTAGGACAGTTCCACCTCTTTGTATTATATTTGATACAGAATGGCTGTCCAATGGTTTGGCGTCACGGTTAATCAATCCATGATAGCCATGGGTGATACCCATAATCTCAATTCCGTGATACAGAGCCGTTCGGACTACTGCACGAAGTGCAGCATTCATACCCGGGGCATCGCCACCGCTGGTATAAACTCCAATTTTCTTTATGCTGTTATTGATTGTATTATCCATTAGATTTTTAAAAAGTTTGAAACTACTTAGTAGATTCAGCTTGTGCAAATATTAATCGCAAATATTACTTAAATTCTACGCGAATATTAAATTTCAGAATCTTGAAAATACGCAATAATATCTTTTTTTAATGATCGATACTGAATTAACCAAAGTCACCAAATTTAACACAAAGTCGAAAAAGACGCTAAAAGAGATTACATCTCCCATAGCCGATGATTTATCCCAATTTCGCACGTTCTACAAACGAGCATTAAAAACAGATGTTTTCTTACTCGACCAACTTGTTCGGTATCTGTTGAAGCTTAAAGGTAAGGAAATTCGACCGACTCTTGTATTCCTTTCTGCGCGTTTATTCGGCGATATTACGGAACGAAGCTATATCGCAGCAACTATGATAGAGCTTCTGCACACCGCCACTCTCATCCACGATGATGTAGTTGACGAAGCAGATAAACGCCGGGGTTTTTTAAGCATTAACAAGATTTGGAAAAACAAGGCCAGTGTGCTTCTGGGCGATTTCTTACTCTCCCGCGGGCTGCTCATCTCTCTGGAAAATGATGAGTTCAAGCTGTTAAAGGTGCTATCCAAAGCCGTTAAAAGCATGAGTGAAGGCGAACTTCGACAGTTGAAGGCGGCCAAGCTTTTAAACATGACAGAGGAACGCTATTTCGAAATTATCGAGGGTAAAACGGCCAGCCTGCTTGCCTCCTGCTGCGAATGCGGGGCCATTTCAACCACCGACGATCCCGAAATGCATGAAAAAATGAACGAAATTGGGCGAAATATCGGCATCGCCTTCCAAATCCGGGACGATTTGTTCGATTATGGAGTGGATGACATTGGCAAACCACGGCGCAACGACATCAAGGAGCGAAAAGTGACCCTGCCGCTGATCAAAGCTATAGAAAATGCTCCCAAATCCGAAAGTCGTAAGATCCGGGTTTTGATGGGCAAAAAAAAGAAATCCAATAAGCAGATCGATCGCATCGTTAACTTTGTACATGAATACGGCGGGATCAAAATTGCGGAAGAAAAAATGTTTGATTATGCCAATGAAGCCCTTTCGCTGCTTAAGGAAATGCCGGAATCGGAAGATCGCGAAAATTTCGCCGACTTAGTTCAATTCATCATTACGCGAAAAAAATAGGTGCAGTCATGTCCCCGAATTGGTTAATTGATGCGTATAACCTGATGCATCTGATACCAAGTATTGCAGATCATCTGGATCACAATCGCGGGGAATGCTATGGCTTATTGGCCGGCCTTGTTGAAGATTATTGCAAGAAAAATGGAACTCGCGCCCGCTTGGTGATTGATGGATATCCACAGGCCGTGAACGGTCATTTTCCGCATGTTTCCCTATCGTACAGTAAAAGTAAAACAGCCGACGAATACATCTATAAACAAATTCAAAAAGGTAACGCAGCCCGGCAATGGATTGTGGTTTCGAACGACCGGGAAATCCTTGATGAAGCGCGAAAACAAGGTATTCAAACCGTCCAGTCCTCTCAGTTTAAACAACAAATTACTGCTAAAAAAAGGAAAACTTCGTCGGATGGACACATAAAACCCATCGAAAAACAAGCTGATGTTAAAGTGAGTGATAAAGAAGTGGAGCGTATGCTCAAATTTTATAAACTGCGGGATAAGTTTGATGATGAATAAGGATGGTACCCATTTTATACATGAGAAAGATAAAAAAATAATATTTCTCTCTGATGTACATCTCGGGGCATTTTCCGATGATTTTGACCGGCAGCTCGAGCAGAATATTATTGAACTTATAGACTTTGCCGAGGAAAATGGGTATTCCATAAAAATACTGGGAGATTTTTTCGATTACTGGATGGAATATCCCGGGATGGTTCCCGAACTGGGAAAACACGTTTTGCGGCGATTTGAGTATTTTCATCAAAATAATCCCGCCACTTTATTTATTACAGGCAATCATGATAACTGGGTGGACAACCATTTTTCTGAGCTCGGTTTCGATGTTGAAATGAATTACCGGATGCTGAAACTGGATGAATATCGCGTTTTATTACATCACGGAGACGGTATTAGCGACCCCACATTGAATTTACCCCGCCCGCTGATGCATCGACTGTTGCGTAACGACAAATTTGTAAAACTGTATCAAAAATTATTTCCACCGGCTGTTGGATTGCATTTGATGAGAAAATTCGCGGTTTTCAGCCGAAAATTTGAGAAAAAAGATCCCCGCCCGTTAAACCAATGGTCTCAAACTTATTTAAGTAATAGCAAAATTAATGTTATTATATGTGGTCACGATCATATCCCCCGGGTGGAAACATTTCCCGGTGGAATGTATATAAACCTGGGGACATTCTTTGATCATAAAACCGTGGGAATCTATAATAACGGTAATTTTCAACTCGTTGAATGGAACAATCAGGATAAGGGAGTTTTGAAAAACCAGGACTTTTGGTCAAGATTAAGGCCAGAGAATTTTTGAAACCACAGTCCCGACAGGTCGGGGTAAGGATTTTAAATTTTAATAACGAAGATATTGAGCTAAAGAACGGTTTTGCAAAGTCCTCTATAAAGAAATTTAACAATACAACTTCTTGCTGTCCGGATAGATATATCTTTTTATGAGCAACGAACAACATAACAATTTTGATAAAGAACGCTTTTTCAATGACCCGGAATACCGGCGGATGATCCGGGAAAAGCGTAAAAAAAATAATGAACAAACCGAACAGGATACCTCAGCGCCGGATCGATCCCCCAAAACCTTTATGAGCCGAATTCGCAATGACTATCACCGCCTGTTGAAATATTTAGGCGTTTACGAATGGAAACGAACCATTACTTATGTCGGTGGAATCGTGGGGGTTGGGATACTGGCCATGCTTATATACCTGGCGTATTTGGTTCAGGGACTTCCATCCATTGAACAGCTGGAAAATCCCCAAACCTCCATCGCTTCCGTAGTAAAAAGTCGTGACGGGCTAATCCTGGATAAATATTACACGGAAAACCGGACGTACGTCCCGCTGGATGAAATCTCCCCCCATGTTGTGGATGCGCTCATTGCCACCGAAGACAAACGATTTTACAAACACTGGGGCATAGATATGGTACGTACCCTGGCCATCCCTTACTACCTGATTCAGGGTAAAGTACAGGGTGGATCCACGATTAGTCAGCAGCTGGCGCGTAACCTGTACAAAAAAATCGGGCGCGATTTTTCTGTCACCCGGAAACTGCGTGAGATGATTACGGCAGTTCAGATTGAGAAAAATTATACCAAGCGTGAAATTCTCGAAATGTACCTGAATACCGTAGAGTTCAGTAATAGTGCCTACGGGATTGAAGCGGCGGCCCAGACCCACTACAATAAACCAGCCAAAGATCTCAACATTCTTCAGGCAGCCACCATGATCGGGACCCTGAATGCCGTCTACGCCTATAATCCACGCATCAACCCGGAACGCTCGAAGAGACGACGTAACATTGTGCTGGGAAATATGTTTAATCACGGATTCATCACCCGGCAGCAGTTCGATAAACTCAGCAATGAACCGATAAAGCTCGATTATCAGCCCCCTTCCGAAGCCGGACACGAAAGCCGGTATTTTGGTGAATACGTACGCCAAAAAGTGCAAAAATGGACCAAAGAAAATGGCTATGATCTGTACAAAGACGGTTTAACCATTTATACCACCATCGATTCGCGCTATCAAAATTATGCGGAAAAAGCATTGAAAACGAAGCTTGATTCCCTGCAGACCCTCTTTGAAAAAGAGTGGACTTCTTACAAAGGTGATTATATGGATCTGTACTGGAAAAAATTCCCGCTGATACTTAAAAGTTATCTTCGTGAGACCGATCGCTACAAAAATGGATTTCAGAATTACCACACCAAAAAAGAATCAGTAGTATTTGATTCTCTTTTTGCCGATCCGGCTTTTATCGATTCGGTAAAACACGCCCGTACACGCCTCGAGGCAGGTTTCGTCTCTATCGACCCCACCAACGGACATCTCCTGGCCTGGGTGGGCGGATCGGATTATGGCGACAAACAGTTTGATCACGTATACCAGGCCAAACGTCAGCCTGGTTCTACCTTCAAACCATTTGTTTATACCGTAGCGATTGACAACGGTTATAAACCCTATCATAAATTTTCCAAATACCCGACAAAATACTATGATCGGGCCGGTAATGTTTGGAATCCCAAAGATCCGCATATTCCGAAAGGACCGGAAATGATCTCATTGCGCCAGGCCCTTGCCCGCAGTTTGAACAATGTAACGGTGCGCCTGCTTCCCGAAATTGCCGGTGCACCTGGTACCAACAAGCTTGAAGACCTGATGCCCGCCGCCCGCAAGATCAAGCGTATGGCGGAAAATATGGGCATTAACATGGATGGGGTAAAGGTTTATCCGTCTATTGCTCTTGGTACAGCCCCGGTTTCTTTATTGGACCTGGTTAGTGGATACACCACGTTTGCCAATAAAGGAGTACATATCGATCCCATGGCCATTACCCGTATTGAAGACAAGGAAGGAAATATTCTAAAGCAGTATCAGACGCACTCCATGCGCGAAGTTATCAGCCCTGAAACGGCCTATACCATGATTGATATGCTCCGCGGCGTAATTCGCGGTGGTAAAGATTTCTATGGAACAGGCGTTCGCCTCCGTAATACATACAATGTAAGACAGGATATCGCCGGGAAAACAGGGACCACCCAGGATGCCGCCGATAACTGGTTTGTAGCCATGACTCCTCATATCGTCATGGGAGCCTGGGTTGGTGGCAATGATCGCAGAATTCGCTGGCCCGTAAACAGTAGAACGGGTCAGGGGGCCCATACCGCCCTTCCGATCGTTGGTAAATTCATTAATTACTGCACGGCCGACAAATCCGTCCCCTGGAGTTATGATGGATTTGAACCGCCCAAAGGGTATGTACCGCCTCAACCGCCCAAAGATGAGCAGTCTGACAAGGATAAGACTAAAGGGCGTATTGGCTGGTAATTTGTATAAGAGGCCTTTGAAAAACCTGGGATTTGAGTCAGGCTCAAAGCTTGCGTGAATTTAAAACCGGAGTCCCGACACAGTGAACAATTAACAATGAACAGTTATCAATGATCCTGGTTCCCAAGCTCTGATTGGTAATCCACCTCAGTAGAAGCTCTGCTTCGCAAGATGGGATAAAGGCGAAAAATGGATGAGAATTTAGTTGCAGTACCTTGTTAAAATCGTCATAACGTCAATTTGCAATTTGATAATGAGATATGGCATTTCCCCGAATCCCTTCGGGGCTATTCTCCCTAAAAAAATGAACACCCCCCTATTTATTTAATCTGAAAAAGTTTACCTATGATTCCACCCTGCGAGATCATCTGGATGAAACATTATTTGGAAAATACCAGAAAGTAAAATAAGTAATTAATTATGAAATACTTATGTGGAATAATTGTGGGTTCATTATTTATGAAAACGCTTTTTAGACTCATTTTAAAGCGGTGCGAAACTTGAGTTATATATTAACTATCCTTTTTATATTAGCCGGCTTTTATCTCAAGCAGGAGGAGACCTCCCTTTTAGGGTTGTTATTACGTTTATCGATATAACCAATGGGATCATCCATCTTGGTGCTTGGAATTAAACGTGAAAACCAAAGTTGTTAATCTCATTCTCTGGTTCTGCCTAAGATTGCCCTTCCCTGAAACTCTGCTTCCGATAGCTTATTAAATTGTACCTTACTGACCAACCAACCCATCACTCGTTATGCGCCCTGCATACCCACTAATTTGTTAAAATGCTGCTTAGCTACTCGGTGATTAGAGAAAGTTTATCAATATTTTCTCCCTCTATTTTTCCTTGATCAACCAAATTTTATCCGCTAAAATCCGCGGTTAAATAAAAAGTGGTTAAATAAAAAAAGGCGATGAACTTCACAGACTCCATCGCCTTAATATAGAGAATATTTCTAAGCTAAAAATTATTTAGCCGGCCGCCGCTTCTGTTTTCTCATCTTCCACATTAGCTCCAGCCAGTTTCAGTCGGTTTTCAGCTCTTAGGCGGGATTGTACCGACCGATCCTTATCGATTCCGGATTTCCCCATGCGCTTCAGGGCCCGTTTACGTGATTCGCGGGCACGCTCCACGTCGATATCATCCACGTTTTCCGCAGCCTCAGCCAGCAGGGTGAGTTTATTGTCGTTCATCTCGACAAATCCTCCACTCACGGCAAAAACCAAGTTGGGATCTCCATTACGACGCACCAGCACGCTCCCGATTTCCAGCGTGGAAACGATGCTGGCGTGATGACTTTTAATTTCAAAACTGCCCAGCAGACCGGGTACTTTTACACCGGTAACGACACCTTCATACAAGGATCCTTCGGGAGTCAGTATTTGCGCTTCAAATGTGTTCATGTAAACAGTTGCGCTTTTTATGCGTTATCAGTTTCTGCTTCAGACTCGGCCAGTAATTTCTCGCCCTTTTCAACGGCTTCCTCGATGGTTCCCACCATGTAGAAAGCATTTTCAGGCAGATGATCGAACTCACCATCCATTATCTGGTTAAAGCCTTTGACCGTATCTTCGATATTCACATAGGTGCCGGGCTGACCTGTAAACTGTTCAGCAACAAAGAACGGCTGACTCAGGAAACGCTGGACCCGGCGAGCGCGGGAAACGGTAAGCTTATCTTCATCCGAAAGTTCATCCATACCCAGGATCGCAATAATATCCTGAAGTTCTTTATACTTTTGCAGAATCTCTTTCACCTGCTGGGCGCAGTTGTAATGATCACCGCCCAACACGTGGGGGTCGAGGATACGAGAAGTGGAATCGAGGGGGTCCACAGCCGGATAAATACCAATCTGCGTTAATGCACGACTCAATACTGTGGTCGCATCCAGGTGCGTAAAGGTGGTAGCCGGAGCCGGGTCCGTCAAGTCATCAGCAGGGACGTATACCGCCTGAACGGAAGTAATGGATCCATTTTTGGTCGAAGTAATGCGTTCCTGGAGATCCCCCATCTCAGAGGCCAGGGTCGGCTGGTAACCTACAGCGGAGGGCATACGACCCAGTAGAGCAGATACCTCGGAACCGGCCTGGGTAAAGCGGAAAATATTATCAATGAAAAGCAGAATATCACGACTCACTTCATCGCGGAAATATTCAGCCACAGTCAGTCCGGACAATGCTACACGAGCACGGGCCCCGGGAGGTTCATTCATCTGGCCGAACACGAGCGTTGCCTGCGATTCTCTGAGTTTCTCTTTATCCACCTTGTCAAGATCCCAGTCGCCTTCTTCCATGGCTTCTTTAAAATCGTCGCCATATTGAATCACACCGGATTCGATCATCTCGCGAAGCAAATCATTCCCTTCACGCGTACGCTCACCAACGCCGGCAAATACAGATAATCCTGAGTGAGCCTTCGCAATGTTATTGATAAGCTCCATGATCAATACGGTTTTACCTACACCTGCACCACCAAAAAGACCAATTTTACCCCCTTTGGCATACGGGCAAAGCAGGTCAATAACTTTGATACCCGTTTCGAGCATTTCGGTAGAGGTAGCAAGATCTTCGAAATTAGGAGCCGGGCGATGAATGGGATAATGACGTTCAGCTTTGGGTGGTTCAAGTCCATCAATAGACTCACCCACGATATTAAAGAGGCGACCACGAATATCTTCGCCCACCGGCATGGAAATGGTAGCACCTGTATTTATAACATCGGTACCCCGAACCAAACCATCAGTTGAGTCCATGGCTATGGTTCTAACTCTATTTTCGCCAAGGTGTTGAGCAACCTCCAAATACAGTTTGCTCTTGTCCTCGTTTTCAATATACAGGGCATTTAATACCGGAGGTATATCCCCTTCGTTAAAGTCTACGTCTACGACTGGTCCAATAACTTGGGCAACGGTTCCTTTATTCATTCTCTATGTTTACGGATTAATTTTTTGAATATTGATATTAATGAAATGAGTCTGCTTGCAAGCCAAGGAAATTATCAATTCCTGCTAGCAAAAGCAAAACACCTTTTTTCTATGGTCATGATTCCTGAATAGCTTAGAAGATAGCAATATTTCCACCCTTTTGGAACTCAAGTAGGTCTTTTCATAAAGCATACATTAATGTAACGCGTTATGCGGTTAAAATCTTAATTTAAAAACCCCGTTGTCCATTCAGAATAAAGCTTATAAAATTCATACCATTTGTTAATTGAGGATCCATCAACTAACAAATGGCCAAATGTTACGTTGAAAGCAAAGCCTTTAAAAAAACCCTCTTGATAGGCTGTGAAAAAATAAGTTCGCAAATTTAACAGCATCTAATTTATTTAAGCTTGATTGATGATTTATGAGCAAAAGTCGTCGGAGTCCCCCTTTGAAGGGGGTGCAGGGGGATGACCCCAGCATTTCAAAAGCAAATATCCTTATTTTATTAAGTTCAGTTTATTTGATTTTGGATTTTTCCACAGCCTGTTGAGCCTGTCCCGAATACTTTCGGGGAGGGGCAAAATTTCAGCTTGTCTGATATTCGCGGGGGCCACGTAGCGTTTTGAAGCTTACACCTGATGAATTAGCTATATTTCGTCCTCTTAGACACTCCCCGCTCAAGAGGGGATTATTGGAAAACAAATTCCATTGTGAGCTTTAAAGTACTATTTAATCCTATAATTCAACAGCAAAACGCGTTATACTTTTCCTAAACCGGTCAATCCAACCGCACAACACGTTAATGTACTGATAACGTATTCCATCAAACAATAGTTAAACAAGCTACCTGAATGCATTGACATGCAGTAAAATATGGGATTTAAAACACCCATTCCGGCCAAACCCGCATTTAAAATAAAATAGCCCCATTTATACGGGTATAATCTCATTTAGCAACTGCAATCCTAATACTTTATCTTAATGATCGTTAATTGAATTATGGAATGATAAAAATCTTATATATGTAGATAATAGCTGCTATAAGTTTTACGGTATTACTTGATTTTTTTATTGCCGAATTACGTTATATTTGACCAAAATTATTTAAAACACTAAGCCATTTACACCATTGGAAAACGAACAGACAGCACGATCGGTAAGTGTCGAAATACTCAACAAGTTTGATGAGAAAAAAAAGCTGGACTATTCTGATGCAGATCAGTTGGAACCGTATGAACGGGCCCAGGTGAGAGAGTATGTACAGAATATTTTACGCCGGCGCAGTTATCTCGATTTTCTCATAGATGATTTTGCCAGTGTTAAAATTGGTGAGATGAAACCAAACCTTAAAAATGTATTGCGGTTGGGCATCTATGACCTGGTGTTTATGGACAGTACACCCGAATATGCAGCCATCAATGAAGCGGTTGATATTGCCAAATTCACTATCAGCCACAAAACCGGCGACCTGGTGAATGCCATCCTCCGCAACCTGCAGCGTGAGATCGACAACTTGCCCAAACCCAATTTCAAAGACCGTAACAAGCTGATTGCCGTCACGTTTTCCCACCCCGAATGGATGGTGGAACGATGGGTCAAGCGCCTGGGCGAGCGTGAGGCTTTCCAATTGATGAAAGCCAACAATAAACGTCCCGAATTTTATATTCGGGTCAATAATCTTCGGACCAAGACCGAGCACTTCAAACTACGGATGGAGAAAAAGGATATCGAATTTGAAGAAAGTGACTGGCTGCCCGGTTATTTTAAAGTTGATAGCGTTCGGCCCTTTATCGAACTGGGTCTTCTTGAACGCGGCTTCTGCCAGGTTCAGGATATTGCTGCCGGCTTTGCTCCCATTATTCTATTCCCGCAACCCGGCGAAAATATTTACGATCTGTGCGCTGCGCCGGGCACAAAAAGTATTGCAATTGCCGATATGATGCAGGGCGAAGGCAGCGTGCTGGCCGTCGATATCTCTTCGGAACGCCTGGATAAACTGGCGGAAAGCGCCCTGAGTTATAAAGCCGAAAATATCAAGATCCGGCGTGCCGATGCCCGCGAGCTGGATCTGCCGCCTGCCGATGGCGTGTTGCTCGATGCTCCCTGTACCGGAACCGGCGTGCTGAGTAAACGCGCTGACCTGAGATGGCGCCGAGATCCCGAAGGATTGGAAAATGCGGTTCAACTGCAGAAGGAATTATTGGAATCGGCCGCCAAAATGGTGAAACCCGGCGGACGACTGGTATACACTACCTGTTCCCTGGAACCTGAAGAGAATATGGAACAGATCAACCATTTCCTGGAGCATCATGATGAATTTGAGCTCGAAAATCTCGAAGGATTTGTCCCCGATGAAGTATTGAGCGAAGATAAACTTTCGTACCAAACCTACCCGCATCGACATCATTGCGACGGACATTTTGGTGTACGGCTCATGCGAGCTGAATAAGCTATAAAACTTTTTAAGAAAGGCCCTGATCTTCATCGACGGGGCCTTTTTATTGTTCCACTTTTTGAGGGCTTTGCGAAACCAGGGATTCTGCTCAAAGTCAAAGCCTGAAGAATTTGGACAAAAGCACGGTTTTGCAAAGTTCTCTTATTAATTAAATTTTCACTATATGCGGCCAGTTGAATAACATCTAATTGTTGATTGATAACAATTTCGATGAGTTATAAGTAAATGAAAACAAATTGATAAGCATCCTATCATTGTAGGGCCGGGCATTTTCAGTTCCACTTACACATGCACTGATCTATTGTTTTTTGTATCTTCAGGAATTGTAAAAACAGGGATTCAGTTTTCCTGTTCTGAGATTTCTAGTGTTGTTACCACTTAATTCATATGTTACTTTTAAAATCAATAAACGGTCATTTAAAATGGGTTAAGACATTTAAATACTTATAGTTAGAACTTATATCGTTAAACAAAAACCCTTAACGTCATGCTGCCTGTCCCGAACACTTTCAGGGAGCGCAGGGCCCTACTTTTTCGGTCCGAAGTCGAAGCACGCGCAGGAGCAACTTACATTATGCATGCGAAGTTATCGGTCTGCAAGTTCATGATTGTGAACTTGGTTCACGAATCCTCCTCCTTCGATTCCACTCACTCCGTTCGTTTCATCTGCGCTCAGGATGACGAAAATAGTATAACGATGAGTTTTATTTTTCCATTTAAAGAAACTAAACGTCATGCTGCAGTGACGACTGAAAAGGAGGAGCGCTCCCCGAGAGGGTTCGGGAGAGGCAGGATGACGTTTCATTTACCATACGCAACGAATTAACTGATCATTACACTAGATCCCGGCATGTTTATTTCGTTTCGGCTGTTCTTTTAATTTTTCATAGGCCGATCCATCTTCTGCAGAGATTTAAACACAAATTTATTCAACATTTTGAAAAACGATAAAACGACCTTGGATTTACCCAAACAATACGATCCGTCTAAAACCGAAGAAAAATGGTATAATTTCTGGAATGACAACGGTTTTTTCCATTCCGAACCGGATGGACGGGAACCTTATACTATCGTTATTCCCCCGCCCAACGTGACCGGTGTACTGCATATGGGTCATATCCTGAATAATACCATACAAGACGTTTTGATTCGCCGGGCCCGCATGAAAGGGTACAATGCCTGCTGGGTGCCGGGAACCGATCATGCTTCGATTGCAACCGAAGCCAAAGTAGTAAACAAACTGCGGCAGGAAGGTATCACCAAAGCCGATTTAACCCGGGACGAATTTATTGACCATGCCTGGGAATGGACCCATGAACACGGCGGGATCATCCTGGATCAGCTCAAAAAGCTGGGGGCTTCCTGCGATTGGGAACGTACCCGGTTTACGCTTGAAGACGACCTGTACGAATCGGTGATTGATTGTTTTATAGAACTCCATAACCGTGGCTATATTTACCGCGGTAAACGCATGATCAACTGGGACCCGGAAGCGAAGACGGCGCTTTCCGACGAAGAAGTGATCTACCGGGAGAAAAAATCAAAATTTTATCATGTCCGTTACGAGATCGTTGGTGAAGATGGCGGTGTCATTATTGCAACCACGCGCCCAGAAACTATTCTTGCCGATACAGCGGTATGTGTGAACCCTGAAGATGAGCGTTATAAAGATTTAATCGGCAAAAAAGTCGTCATCCCTATCGTCAATCGCGAAGTACCGGTAATCGCCGATGATTACGTAGACAAAGAATTCGGAACCGGCTGCCTGAAAATTACGCCGGCTCACGACGAAAACGATTATGAAATCGGGCAGCGCCACGGCCTTGAAATTATCGACATGCTGAACGATGACGGGACCCTGAGCAAAGCAGCGCAGCATTATGTCGGGGAAGATCGTTTTGATGCCCGCAAATTGATTGTGAAAGACCTGGATGAGCAGGGACACATCGTAAAAATTGAAGAAATTCAAAATAAACTGAGTTTCTCAGAGCGCACCGATGCCGTGGTTGAACCGAGGTTATCCCTGCAATGGTTCTGCAGCATGGAGAAAATGGCCAAACCTGCCCTGGAAAACGTGATGAACGACACCATTCAGTTCCACCCGGCCAAGTTTAAAAACTCGTACCGGCACTGGATGGAAAATATTCGCGACTGGTGCATCAGCCGTCAGCTCTGGTGGGGACACCGGATTCCGGCCTGGTATTACGGCAAGGGTGAAGACGAATATGTCATCGCCAAAACCAGGGAAGAAGCCGTTGAGAAAGCCCGCAAAAAATCCGGAAATTCGGAGTTGACTTCCGACGATATTCGCCAGGATGAAGACGTCCTTGACACCTGGTTCTCCTCCTGGCTCTGGCCCATCACCGTATTCGATGGGTTCCGCAATCCCGATAATGAAGATATTAATTACTATTACCCGACCAACGACCTGGTCACCGCTCCTGAAATCATGTTCTTTTGGGTGGCGCGTATGATTATGTCGGGCTATGAATTCCGTAACGACAAACCCTTTCGCAATGTGTATTATACCGGTATTGTGCGCGATAGCCAGCATCGTAAGATGTCCAAGTCGCTGGGCAACTCCCCGGACCCGCTCAAATTGATTGATAAATACGGAGCTGACGGCGTACGGATGGGTATGCTCTTCTCTTCGCCCGCGGGTAATGATCTATTATTCGAAGAAAAACTTTGTGAACAGGGAAGAAACTTTTCAAACAAAATCTGGAACGCTTTCCGCTTCCTGACCATGAATATGGAATCCGGAGCCCGCTATAGTGATACGCTGGAAATTGATGAAGACAACCTGGTCGATCGGTGGATGTTGGCACGCATTCACCAAACGATTGAGGCGATTGAAGGAGATTTTGACCATTACCGGCTCAATGAAGCGCTGTCAAAAATCTATAAATTGATCTGGGACGACTTCTGCGACTGGTATATTGAACTTATTAAACCAGATGAGCCCGGCGCCAATATTGAGAGCGAAAAACTGAGCCGTGCACTCAATATGTTTGAGATGCTAATCAAGCTGCTGCATCCCTATATGCCATTTATTACGGAAGAGATATGGCAGCTTATGCGGGATCGCAAGCTGGAAGATGCGCTCATACAGGCTTCATGGCCGGAATACCGGGAAGAATACGATCGTCCCGATGATGTGGAGCTGTTCCGCACCATTCAAAATATGATCTCTTCCCTGCGTAATATCCGGGCCGAAATGAACGTCCCCGGTAGTGCA
>Ga0102944_1001068_pt1 | contig 19141 bp, 5 predicted proteins | sample SalPonD_shore_MG_FD_78172 | JGI IMG/M metagenome (GOLD analysis project Ga0102944, IMG submission 78172) | Salt pond soil microbial communities from South San Francisco under conditions of wetland restoration - Salt Pond MetaG... | ecosystem: Environmental > Aquatic > Marine > Intertidal zone >...
CTTGAATAGCGATACCACATCTTCTAAAATCGGAATAGCTCGGTTATATTTACCCAGCATTCCGAGAACCTGACCCATATTAAAGAGTGCCATACCTCTTGCTCTTGGACGATTTTGACTACTATATTGCATGGTTGCATTCTCAAAATATTCAAGTGCGGGTTCGTATTCACCTTTACTTGCTTTTATTAGACCTACAACATTATTTAGATCAGCTTGAATTGGCTTGTAATCAACTCTATCAGATTCCTCCATTGATTCTAACAGGACCAATGCCTGATTTGCCTGATCCTCAGCCTGGGTAAATTCAGCAGATTGAACTTTAATTCGGGCATCCAGCATCAGTACTTCCAGCCTAAGTATTTTCGATAAAGAACTTATTTCGGATAAATACTGATTTAAGATTTTAACTGCTTTCTTCAATTGTTTAGTCTCAATATATTGTCTGACTTTAAGGAGGTCAATTCGAGTTTGGAAATCTGAGGAACTCTCCTCGTTTTCTAATTCTTGAAGAGTTGATTCGGCTACACTGGTATTTCCGGAGTCAATATATTCGGCGAGTTTTTCCAACCTCTCCTCGAAATGTGGCATTAAGTAGGGGTATTTGAGATTATTTTAAAAAATTAATCTTCGCTGAGTCTTGACATATCAAATAATAAAAGCCAAGATACTCTATTATTGTTATGGATCCGATGAACATCTACGGTGATATTTTCGCAGAGGTCTATAATCTATTCTGGACTGAATTCATCGATATTGTGGCACCACAGATCATCTCCATCTACAAAGAGCTGGATAAATCGAACAATTATATCCTTGATCTTGCCTGTGGAACTGGACGTGTATCCAAATTACTGCTAGATGAGGGGTATTTTCTCCATGGGATTGATTTATCACCGGATATGATCAATATTGCCAAACGCAAAGCAGAGCAGGAAATTGCAGATGGAAGAGCAGTATTTGAGGTAGGTAATATTATTGATTTTACTGTAGATCGGAAATTTGGATTGGCAATCTCTACCTTTGATTCGTTAAATCATCTTGGTAATTATGATGAGCTTAGGAGTTGTTTTGATCATGTCTATCAAGCGTTGGACTCAGATGGTCTCTTCATCTTCGATCTTAATACGGCAAGAGGATTGAAAAAATGGGAATTCGTCGATTTTGAGGAAAACGAAGAGGCTACCTTCATCATGCATGGAAAATACTCAAGAACAGATCGAAGAGCCTATACCAAAGTAATTGGATTCAAGAAGATGGAGAATGGCTTCTATCAGAAATTTGACGAGATTATGTATAATACAGTCTTTGAAATCGAGCAAGTCATCTCAATCCTGCGTGAAGTTGGATTTAGGCAAATCATCACCACAGCAGAATTGGATTTAACGCAGGTCGTGACTGACCCGGAAAAACAGGATAGGACGTTTATTATCTGTCAAAAAATGGAGTAGGAACGGTCCTGAGATTAATTTAATAACAGATTATTGATAAGAATTCAAGAAATGGATAAGCAGTATTGTGAAGATGATGAGAAGGTAGACAGCTATTTTCTAGCCTACCTAATAATCCAGTCAATCCAGTTTTTTGATATATGATTTGATTGAAACAATTATTTCTCTTCGGTACAGGATCATGATCCCAGGTATCAGGAAGAGGAGAACGATAGTTGCCACTTGATTAGGACTCAAGGAATTACTACCAGATTCATTTATCAACTCAAACTGATCCTGATGATGACTACTTGTGGCACCAACTCCCGAGATGAAGTGAATACCACCGGACTGATCAAGTACAGCTAACTGTTTGGTTCCCGTACCCGCAAAATCACCCGCAATTAGTGCCTGTGCCCGTTCTGCTAACTTGACAGACCAGACCTGTTGTGCAGTGGTAAAATTCAGTGAGTCATAACAGGATACCGTATATCCTCCATCAATGGCAACCATTGAAGTGGTACCACAGAAATCACCAACCACCTCAGTATCAGCACTATATGGCATTGATGCCATGCGAAGTGAGCCACTACTATTGAATAGTGAATTATGAGTTGGTTCTGTAGAGATAGCCGAATATCCACGAATTGACTGGAGAATGAGATCATCGTTTCCATTATTATCAATATCAGCAACAATACTATCAATTGTCTGACCTCCAAGTTCAGCTATACCACGATATGTTTGTTTGCTTGGAAGAATCAACCGTTCATTTGATGGAGCAGTTGCATTGAAACCGGCAAGGATAACCTCACTTGGCATCTGATTGAGATCATAACCGAGTGATTGCCCAGTTAATGAATAATCAGAGATCAAAGCAATCTCCTCACCAGGAATTGTGTTGTCAAAATCACCAGTTGTTATTGCATGGATTGGACCTAGGAGGTGCAGAGTTGCAGAGTAGAGACTAGAACCACCATGACTTTGATCGTCGGAAATGGAAATTGAGGAATTTTTAGCACTCATATTCTGACGAAACGTTGAAATCACTTCGTTATAGCCATCATTATCCACATCACCACTTGTCTGGTAAAACACACCTTTGCTATCGATACTGTATATTGAATTACCAGAAGTACAATTGATGTAGAGATAACTAAAGCGATTTGTCCCAGCTACCTTGATATTTGCGGTAGCTAAGAGATAATTATGACTTGTACTCTTGTCAATCGAGAATTGTATTCCGAGAAATTCAGGATTGGGATCAGCATCGTAATTTTCAAGTATTGTTGAATATGACCATGCAATTGAACCATCCTCAAGATTGAATGAGACTATTTGATTGCTAAATCCAATTACTATTTCATCTAAACCATCATTATCAATATCATCAAGTAAGAACTTACCACTATAATTTCCATAGGTTGAGTCAGTCACCTTCCAAATCGTATTTAACTCTCCAGAATTACTTGATTTTCCATCGAGTACCTGTATTGAATCCTTGTCAATGATTAGGAGATCATCATATCCATCAGTATTGATATCATCATTTAAAATACCAGCCGATTTGTCCATGTTTCTGTTCAGAGATACATCTGCTAGATCACCCTGGTTGATAGAACCATTGTATTTGTGTAATGTTTTACCATCCCAAAGTGTGAATAGCTGAAGTTTTCCACTGGCGAGTCCAACAAGTACAGAATTCTGTGGAAATGAAGGGCCTCCCATCATAACCGTAGTAGGTCGACTATGATGAGTCAGTGCTGCCAATGGTTCTCCATTTAACTGATTGGAGATAAGAGTTAAATTATCATATGGATTAAGTTGATAGGGAAAACTAAACCCATTGCCACTGATACTGAAACCGAACATTGTCGTTGCTACCGTCTGTAGTGTTTTGTTCAAGGTTAAAGTTCCAGTTGCCATATGATCGGCATAGACGTAATACCCATCGAGATGTTCAGTATAATCCCAAATAGTATCACCTGTTTTTCCATCAACACCAAACATTGAAGGTTCACTCTCTTGATTTGGACCATAAAATGTAGAATAGATTAGATCAGGAGTGCTATCATTATTTAGATCAGCCAAGGTAGGATCACCTAGTAGTGCTTTAGTACCATTAAGATCACGTTTCCATAGTATGTCTCCATTGGTACCGTCAATTGCCAAGGTTCTGTTGCTACCGAATACGATATCATTTTTTTGATCCCCATTAAAATCCTCCATAATAATTCCAGATATGGAATAATTCAATGGTGCTACATATGACGTCGCATCACTTCCAAACAAGACTTTATGATTTTGAACCAAGGTAGTCGTAGCATAATCTTTGCTCCATATTTCACTTCCACTTTCGTTTAGTAATTTTACAACACCATCAGTAGTGACAACAACTAGAGCTTTAGTCCCACCAATATTGTTTACTTTAAGATCAGAAACAAATGATGGGCCAGTCTGAAGAGAAACTGAATTGAAGTAATTCGGATACAGTGTGTCTTGATAAGTTACATTATAAATTTCTCCATTCGCCAAAGCTAGGAAGAAAGTGGGAGTATCACTTCCAAGATAATCTGCAGTAAACGCTGTAATGTCATTTGGAGCCGGTAATAAATCAAGTTGCGAACCATTGGTCGTGTTGATTAATAAAATACTTCGATTATTAATTTGAATAAGATAAGGTTGATCGGGGATCTTGATCAAGTCATCACGATATGGATGTACTGTAGAACCAGCAATACCACCCTGCCAGATTTTGGTGAAATCAGGGTTCATGGCAACTACCTCTACCTTTGCAGTAGAGTAGATAATTTCCTTAGCTGGATCACTATCAATATTTGCCCTGATAATAGTCCGAATAGGATCATTAGCTGCAGTGTAACTTGCAGTTTCTTCTAGCTGTGGTTGGAGCAGATCCTTCATCGATTCTTTATTAACAAGTTGATAGCCATTGACAATCCCTCTTGTGCTCTCAATGAGAATTTCACCATAGTTATCGCCATTAATATCTGCCATGGCAATACCGGTGACTCCCCGATCGTATGATGGTGAAGTCCATGCAAGACTATGTTGTATACTTCCAGCAGAACTGCGGTCAAATTCGAAGAGCTTGACATCGTTATCCTCAGCGATGAGAATTTCATGTCGTTGATCCTTATCACTATCACCAACAACTACCTGTTGAGCTGTAGATATGGGATAACGACTATAATTTGCCTTCTCATAGATCATTGACTCGATGACATTATTAATTCCAGTTGTCAAGGTACAATCGGTATTATTGAATAATGCAGCCTGAAAACTCTGTTCAAAAGGATTTTGGGTACAAATATCAAAACCACTTTTCTGTTCAAACGAAGAAGAGACACTTGTCACCATAGTATATCCGCTGTCAGGTAATTGTACCAGTTCGGCTTTACTTGGAAGGAAACTTTTCAAAAATGCTTTTCCACTTTTCAATCCAACAGTGTATCCATGACCTGAAGTATCAGGATATGCGCGTAGGCGATCCGAATCAAAACCAAGTGGATCATTCATATCGTAAGCACCATGCCAAGTAGAACCATAATCACTGGACCAGATGGCTTTAGACCCACCATACTGGGATGTTGTTTCCTGAGTGAAGCTCACCAAGAGTGCATTGGTTTGGGTAGTAGTATCCAAGATGATTGAAGGATCGATCGTATCATACGCAGTATCATACGCACCACGTGGCCGTTCAAAATCGAAGGTGAATTGAGTACCATTCTTAACAGAAAAGTCTGCAAAATACAGATCATGCTCCAATGAATCTCCTGCAGCAATTGGATTACCTGCAAAAATTAGACCATATTGATCATCATTTGGAGCAGGATACTGGACAACATCTAAGGAATGAACTTTGAAATTACTACTTACATTAGTTTGATTGGCATAGGTATAATGTTTGTAAGTGGAGTAGAAATATGTGGTTGTAGATGGATTGAGACCAATATCAACCCGTAAAAATACCAAAGGTTCTACATTACCCACTCGATAATTGATTGCAACACCAATCTGTGATGAATTAGCACCATTATAATCAAATAATTTGGGAGTCATGTAATACTTATCCAATTGAGTACCACTTATACCAAATACACGATAACCATCAGTCGCTAATCCTCCTGGGTTTGGATTTTTGATTACATACATTGATTTTGAAGCCGTACTAGATGCTGAATTATAGTAAACAGCAACAAAAGAAATCCAAGTATCGCTACCATCATCTAAGATATCAAGAGATTCAATATTGACAATACTTCCACTCGGTTCTGATGTAGGTATCCATTGAATTCTACCATCATAGGTCCAAGTTCGACCATTATCAAGTGAGGTCGATTGATGAATCTCATAGGTAATACCTGATTTGGCATCTCCACTTTGAAGTACATAAATCATTTTGAGAGCTAAACCAACGGTTGTTACCGCTTTTTCACCTATTAATGTACCACCAACAGTTATTGGATCAGGTCCAGTATAGTATTCCCGATCCTTCACTCCATAAGCTGGATTACCACTCATAGCCTCGACAAGGGTATACCCTGATGCCTGATATTCATAAATATCGACTCCATTTTCATGACCAATTAATAGTTCGTAATGATAGTCACTATCTTGATCTGCAACATTCAATGAGGTAACTGGTGAGTACTCCAATGTTTGATCAAAAACATCAGACGCTACATATTTGAGTGTTGAATTCCGCCATTCCATGACGAAGACAAATCCTTTCGTAATCTGTTCAGCTACTCCAGTTGTCTCACCACCTATGACAAGATTCTGATAGCCATTATTCGTGGTATCAGCAACCAAAACGGCATTGATCTTGTAATTAGGATAACTTGCAGGATTACCGGGGATGTTATATTGACCAAGTGGACGGTCACCCTGGAATACCTCCTCGAAACTGAAGTCAGGATTTATCTCATACATTAATAAGACATTATCAACTGAGAGAATTAATTCACCTCTACCATCAGCAGTCAGATCATTTGCAGTTTGAAGTACTGATATCTTCATATCTTTGGAATCAACCTGCATCAGTGGTTTCAAACTCCGGATATCAATGATCTTACGGAGACTATAGGTATCATCTCTGATATTACCAATTGCTGTAGTTTGACTTTCAAAGATCAGAATCTGTTTCTGCGTGACGCCAATGAATTCGAGTAATCCATTCCCATTGAGATCAACACCGGCAATTACTTTGGTGAAATGATCATAGATTCGTCTGGTGAAATCACCAGAGAGACCTTGGAATTGACTATAGGCATACGGTGTTTGGTTCAAACGAGTGGTATAATTGGCATTGAATGTATGATAAGCCCGTTTGAAGGTATTATTTGTTAGATGCTCAAACAGGTAGACCTTATTTGAGAAATCACCAACGACTACCTCTTTCTTACCATCCTGATCGACATCAGCAACATCCAGTGACAATGTCCAATTCTGCAAATCACGTGAATTATCCCAGGTCTCGAAGATATGATATCCATAGTTGATTGATACTTTACTCGAATCATTCTGATATTTTAGATTTAGATCCAATCTTTTTGCCTCAGGATATGTTGCTGCGAGTAGTGAAGTCTGTGCTGCATAATCAGCTTTGAATTCCTGTAATTTACCATTATACAAATCAGAATCTGAATTAGGCTGGAACATCAATAGACTGGTGGGTAGGTTAGTCCGAAGTAATGGATGATACCCAAGTGCTGCATTGAGTTCTCCAATGTTGTAATTATTGAAGAGAAGTGTTGGACGACTATACCTGTGTACTCGGAAATTACTATCAGGATCGTTATTAGTAACTGCACTTTTTCGTTCTACCCACTTGGGATTATCTCGTGTACCTTGATTTTCAAAATATGTCATCCCATATCCTGTTCTACTGAGACCATAGTAGGTATCAGAATAGGATTGCAAACCTAAGATAATATCAAAATCATTATCTCCATCAAAATTAACCACTTGAACTCGTTCGAATCTCCGTTGGTTGGTTTGAGAATTAATACCATCAAAATACCCAGAGACATAACTGTAGCTCATTTTAGAGAAGAATTTATTCGGTACGAGACCCTTGTCTATCAGCTCAGCATTACCTGATTTAACTGAGGTTAATTGTTTATCCTGTGGATTGGAAAAATCATTTGCCAAAAGATGGAGTTTACCATTACTGACAATCAGATCCTGTCGGTTATCACCAACCATATCTGCACCGACTACATGTGGCAGTGCAGTAGTTGTGGAGATAATACCGGCAAGAGCACCTGATCCCTCAATATCAGCAAGATCAACATCATTATATTGACCTCCGGACAATACTGGTTTGAAGGTCATACAGGTGGGTAGATTATCACATTGACCCGTATTTGTGGTAGCATTGAGATAGAACATGGAGAAATCGCTTGCACTTACAGTGGGTGGATTATCATTACCTAATGTTCCAGTAGTACCATTCCAGCCGCCGATAATCAAATAATACCCGTTATCCTGTGGATTCAGGGAGGTATAGCCATTATCAACTATAGATGCAATAGGCACAAGTGATACCGTAGCATGTAGATAATCACCATAACCAAAATTCAGTGTTGTCTGTAGGTCATTCGAGATAAGTGCAGTGGTCAGATCAGGATCATATACTGGAGCTCCATTTCCGTCTTGTGTATAGACATACAGATTCTTCTTGGAAGACATCACTAGATATTCAACTGATTTCCCATTCTTCCAGTTATAGAAATTGGCTGCAGCATAATCAATTGCCTCACCACCATCTGGTAGCGTAGAACTTGACAAGTCCAATTGGAAATTCGTATCTTTGAATAACCAGGCGGGAAATCTTCCCTGCTTCTTGATTAATTCGAGGTCAAAAACATTATCACCAAGGCTGAATCGTTCCTGGTTGTAACTATCCCATACAATTCCATATTCATTTAAGGTTTCATTAAATGCGATTGCCAGAAGTGATCCATCAATGGTAGCTATATATCCTGCAGTTCTTGGTGCTTGATGCTTAAGATCGACCGTTCCAATCTCAGTAGAGAGTCCATCATAGATGACGTTATTTACATTATGCGTTTGTATGGAGTCAAGATAGAGCACACTACCAGTGACATTGATTTTGATATACTGCCACCAATCCCAGCTCATTTTATCAAGTACAGGATCGATTTCAAGGGTATAATTGTAGCCATTATAAGATACCATGGATTTGTTCAGGGTAGCAAATGTCGTGCCATCCTGTGAGATGGATATCTGAAGATCAGATGTTGGAATACCATTTGTTACTTCCAGAGTTATATCTGGAACATTATCCAGACCATTACTTGATCCTTCCTCGTCTTTACCCATATCGTACGTCTGCCAAGCTGATCGGCTTGTACCATTGAATACCGTGTACTGATTTGGGCTGGTCTGTACCGATCCTGACCGATAGGGATTGACGCCTGGGAAGTCAAGAACAACAGAGTCATTCATCGGTTCGGGATAGAGTGTACCATTAGGAGCGGAGAAGAAAACATTGGGATTACTGGTATAGTTGAATTGATTACCATCCCTGCTCTGTAATGAACTGGAATTGACAATAAAATCAGCATAATAATCCAAGGGGAAGGGAGCTGAAGCAGATGATTCCCAGCTTTTGAATGGACGGTGTAGTTGTTGTACGCCAACCTTACCATTGAATTTATCCATGATGTAGGATCCTTGTCCCTGAGCAGCAATTATCAGCTCTTCATAGCCATCCTGATCGAGATCGCCAGAACTCATGTCAGAGATAGCCCGACGAATAGTGGACCCAGTTGAATAAATCTTGGTGTAATTATTATCCTGGTAGATCGGATAATTAGTACCATTGATGTTGAGTAGTTCTCCTGCATTCTCAAAGGTAACGATTTCTCCGGAACGCATGCCTACTGCAACACCATACAACCCGTTTTGGTTGCTATCTTCATGTGATATTGCAGTAATTGGACTGGATACGTGTTCACGATGTACTTCCTTGTACTCAATAAAGTGATCCTGTGAGAACGGATAACTTCCATGGTCAGAATATTCGTACCAAATGACATCTTGTCCCGCACCAACGATAATATCCTTCTTGAAATCCTTATCAGTATCATAAATATCAAGATCAAAGATCCTACCGATGTAAGGTGACTCGTAGACCAGAACGAAATTAGATTCTAAATTGGTGTAAGGATCGTAAATTGCAGTTTGCTCGAATACAAGTAATCTACCCTGATCAGTTCCAACAATAAGTTCGGTCAGATTATTATGATCAGTATCGGCAAATTGCAATTCAAGCACATCTGAGGTGATCACATCACCACCGATTTTATCAACAAAATCATATTTCTGTTGTTGAGTATTCCAACGGTAGATTCTGATCTCCTCTCCGTAGAGGTATCCACCTCCAATTCCGAGGATATTACCATCATCAGTTGATGCAATAGCATGAATTGCAGCTTTCGTTAGCCAGGGATCCCATACTTTTTCATAGATATTGGGGTTATCCTGCAGAACTTTACCAATATCAGAATTCTGACTATATCCCGCATTATCTGAGGTAACACCAGTTGATTGGTTAGTCAGATGATTATTCAGGGTTAATCCCTGATTTGATCGGGAATTATAAGGTGCTGATGTTGATTGTTGTCCGGCAAGCTGACTTATCTGACCAACTGGTGAGATAAGAAAGATGATGATAATTGAAAATGCCAGGAATGTATTGCGTCGAATATTCATTTAGGCAAACCTCCTCTTGTATACTAGGATACCAACACCTGTGGCACTGATACCACCGACAAAGGCGATGGCACCAACGGTAAGAGGATCACTAAAGATACCATGCGGTGCTGGCGTGTAGGTGACCGTGAAATTAATTTGTGAGACAAATACCAGATCGGACACGGTCGTTCCGGTAATGGTAAGCGTATAACTGGTATTGCCCGTATTGGCAATCAGTGGAACACTTTGATTGTAATATGTCTGACGAGTTGAATTATATTGTAGTGGTTGATCACTATAAACATCAGAAGTATTGGATACACCAAGTGAGTATTGAACCTGATTGAATGCCAAACCGGCCTCGACCTCGATAGGAATTGCTGGTTTCTTGGTCATCTCATAGGTTATATCAGTTGGTGAAATAATTTGTAATTTAGGTCTTGATTGACCCACGGTAAAGACCACTTCTGAGGTGCTAGTATTACCCGAACTAAATTGAGTTACTACCTGAAGATGATAGGTTGCATTCTTCTGTGGTAAGACAAGAGGTTCTGAGGCCTGATATTGACCATCAGTATTATTGTCAAACATCGGTCTGGAAATACTATAGGATGCAGCACCTGATTCTTTGAACCGGTATTGCATACTGGATACATCTTCAGATGTAGTATATGCTACCACATTCACCTGATTATCAGTATAGGTTGTATTCGCAGGTGAGAGGATGGTAACTCCTGAATTCTGAGTTGCCAAACAATTATCAAATTGATCAGCAGTGGTACTATTATCCAGTGGATCAGTATGACAGAAGTACTCCAGTCCATCGGAGAACGTATCATTGTCTGTATCGTACAGCGTTGGATTCGTTCCTATCTGTACCTCAGTTCCATCATAGAGCGCATCCTGATCGCTATCAGGTACATCAGGACCTCCACCATAGGGTGATTCAATCGTATGGTACTTGTAGAATTCTAATCCATCAGCCAGTCCATCCTTATCTTTATCAACATCAAGGCCGTCCACAATACCATTATTATCACTGTCCTGTTTTCGAGGATCGAGATTGTAGACCTTGACCTCGTAGCCATCAGGGAGGAGATCACCGTCACTATCAGAGTTTGTAGCATTGGTATAGATTACTGCATTAGGACTCAATCCAGTGGAATTAGCTGGAAATGCGAATCCTTGGATCTCAACGGTATCATTTAGTCCATCACCATCAGTATCAACGAGTGTGGGGTCTGTTTTGTAATTATTAACCTCTGCAGCATCTGGAAGAGTATCTCCATCGGTATCTGTGGAATTGAGATCCGAACCGAGATTGTATTCCTGCAGATCAGAAAGTCCATCACCATCTGTATCGGGATTGACAGCAGAGCTATTCAGTGGTCGGTCAAGTACAAATCCGACGTAGGGGTAGAGAAGGGTTGTCACATTAGCGATTCTAATCTCCTGTGAGTCACGAAGTCCATCTCCGTCCGTATCTGAATTTAAGGGATTAAGATTAATGGGATCCATCCAGGGGATTTTACCCTTACCTAACCACATCTCCCAGGAATCGCGGATTCCATCCTGATCTGTATCTGGACGGTCAGGCCTAGTTCCAGCTTTATATTCCTGATAATCAGATAGCGGAAGACTCATCTGGCCATTTTGATCCAATGTAGTAATAGAATCGTTATCCGTATCCCATTTCAAGGGGTCTGTATAGACTGTGATTGTACCATTAGGAGTTTGGTACTGCAATCCCTGTACTTCCTCTCCATCAAGTAATTTATCACCGTCAGTATCGGCGATAGATGGGTTGGTATAGTGGATCATCACTTCCTGATAATCATTGAGGAAATCATTATCACTATCCTTGTCAGCAGGTTTGGAATGATAAACAAAGACCTCATTATAATCACTCAATCCATCGCCATCAGTATCTTTGAGGAAAGGTGAGCTGTGGAATGTGTATAATTCTTCTCCATCCAGTAATCCATCAGAATCCGTATCGGGATTGAATAAGTTCGTACCAAAGACAAAGAATTCTTTACCATCTGTGACTCCATCACGATCCGTGTCTTTAGATCTGGGATCACTTCCAAGCTGTATCTCCTGAAGATCACCCAATCCATCACCGTCGGTATCAGGATTATTGACACTGGTATGATTGGAATCAGGGCGTAGTACACCTTCATATCCATCAATGAGTCCATCATTATCAGTATCTGCATCATTAGGATCTGTAGGTGGATTTCGTGACAATTCGTATCCATCTGAATTTAGTGTGAGATCGATAGGTGGATTATCACGTTGTTGTGCAGTCTCGCCAGTATCTGAATCTGAGTCTGGCATAACAGGATTGGTCCTAACCAATTGTGGTGGCATAGGTTCTCCAGTAGTTGCATTGTAGAATACAACTGATATACCATGTACTTCCTGATAATCATTCAGATCCATCAGGAAATTATCTTTGACATTGGCAATACTACCATCAACTAATTGACGATAACTATCATCATCAGTATCAGCATCCAGGGGAGATGTATAACCATTATTGAAATACAGTGGTGGCAGACCATCCGTACGATTTGCCAGATTAGGCCCGTAGTAAACACCTGTAGGACCTTCAGCACCGTCGAGAAGTCCATCACCGTCGGTATCTTTGTTTAATGGGTCTGTATGGTCTGTATAGGTCTTATTACCAATAGTGACATGATCAACAGTTGGAGTGATTCCGGTCATATTATAACTATGATTGACCTCGTAGAAGTCTGACAATCCATCCTGATCACTATCAGTGCTCAGAGGATTGGTACCCAGTTGTACAACTTCCTTGTAATCTCCAAGTTGATCGAGATCAGTATCTACCTTCAAGGGATTGGTCTTCATATCGAATTCTACTTTATCTGAGAGACCATCACCGTCGGTATCGGGATTGGCAGGATCTGTTCCCAAAGTCTGTGTCTCGAATTTATCGGAAAGACCATCGCCATCGGTGTCATTGGTTTTGGGATTCATACCCGGCATACTGGCCTCGTATTTGTTACCCAGACCATCACCATCAAAATCAGCTCCAAGTGCACCTTTATCAGCTGCTGCCTGAGGTGTTGCAGGAGTTATCTCGTATCCCAATGGTGGTTCAAAGCCAGCAGGTGACCATTTGAACTGGGCATGCCATTCCCAAACACTGAAATCAACCAGTGCTTTGAAGATCAATTGAATTGATATAAACACACGCATCGGTGTCGGCTCTACCAGATCTTGGAGTAAGGTCAGGGTCAAAGCAAGCGTACCAGATAATTTCAGAGTGGCAATGATGATATTGATACTCAATGCCACCGTAGCTGCAATACCAATGGCAATCGTCAATGATCCCGTTTCCGGTCGATTTGCCGTGGCGGCTCGTTTGACGATATCCACGGCTAGAGACAGGGCAATCGTCAAGGTCAACGCATCAAGTCCGATATATTTTGCCAATGAGGAGAGACCTCCTCCTGCTCCTCCAGTCAGGATATCCAATACCGTGAAGGTTTTTGATACCTCGATGACGAAGGAGAACCCCCATTCCAGTATCTTCATGAAATTATTGGTATCAAATACTCCATTCTTGAATGAGAGTAATGACATCGTGAAGAAACCTCCACCGGAGAATGAGAGTTTCAATCCCAAAGTATCCAACAGGAATTTCATGAATTGTTGACTTTCAGAGCCAAAACCATCAATTTTGAAAGATGCCTTTAATTTCGGTACGATGGAGAAGAAGGAGAGACATTTTTTGAGTATAGCTCCCGCATTCATATCTCCACTCAAGAATGAGGCACCATTGAAAACAACATCAAACAAGGTTTTACCAAGTGCCTCTGCATCAAATTTCAAACCAGGTTGCAATCCTAACTTCATGGCAATGGAGAAGAGACTGAATGAACCAATTCCAATGGGTAAATCAATATCAAGCAATTGCCAGTTGGTCTGTGACAGGGCATCTCCGATCGGGCCGGATACGGTTGAGATTACATCTTTGACCTTACCAGAGATCCATTCTGCTAACTTGCCGAATAATGCTTGAAATGTATTCGTAAACATATCTTTGATATTGAATAGAAATGAGATTACAGTCTTGGCTTCGGATACAATTGATTGTGGTATGAATGGAATGATAAGATCAATTATTTCCTGTAATGTTGGTGGGTCATCAATGACACCAGCAACTTTTCCTAGGATTGATTGGACCAATTTTACCGTCTGTGGTATCTGAAATCCATCAATCTGACCCATAATGAAAGAAGATGCCTGCAATAATGTGGTCATCACACCTTGAATGGCATTATCTTTGAATTGCCCAATGGTTTTGAATGCAATATCAATTGCACCAAGTGCGGTATGAAGAATATCTGATGCTTTCTGTGAAGCAGCTTGTAATGTCTGACCCAATTGTGACTGGAAGATGAAATCAACAATATTATACAGTTGATCTTTAATTGTCGATACTGTATTTCCTATAGCAGCTTGTATTAATCCAGAATAATCTTTATTGAGGAATTGATTCACCAGAGTCAGAATAGTACCTGCAGTCGATTTGATCACATTGATTTTATCAGCAACTACACCACCGATGCTCTGTGCAATATAATCGATGAAATTACTGATTGTAGCTGTGTAATCCAGGTTTGATAGATTCAAACTGGTATCTCGTGCTTTGAGAACCAATCCCATGATCATCTTTATTGCATTGACAGCATCATCAGCGAGTGGTAACGAAGTTAGAATGGAAATTAAGTTATTTCCAAAATTCTGCAACGTAACCTTACCGTCAAGAATATCTGATACTAGTTTGATCACCGAAGAAGCAACATTGGTTATAGTCTGAATTTCGGTGGTCGGTAGGAAGTATGACAAAAGATCGGTCAGGACACTGGTCAAAGTTGATCCTTTGACATAACCTGTTGCGGTCATCAACATATTGATGCCCTGCATGATTGGTTCAGCAATACTTGGGTCTATACCAAGCGCATTTAGAAGTGTGGGACCATAATCAGCAACTAATTTACTGATATCACCTGATGTGAGAATATTGGTTACAGTACTGATCACACCTGAAACCTGGGAGACAACTGAATTTACATCGACACCAGTCAGATAAGATGTTACATTAGAGATGATTGAAGTCGTGTAATTGGTCAGTATTTTCTCATTCAGAACAGAGAAAACAACGGAGATAATATTATCACCATTAGATACCTTAGCTGCCACTTCTTGACCGATATCAAGAACTGAAGACAACATATCAAGAACATTAACACCGCCAATAGAGAGATCTGGAATCAGGTATTTTGCTCCACTGATGAGGAAATCTTTGATCTGAGTGAAGTCTCCTCTAAGTGAGAATAACGCATCTACGACGAAATTAAACAGATCAGATTGATCCTCAGGTATTGGAAGGAGATTTTTAGCTGATTTGAGAAATTGTTTCATTGAAGAAGAAGCAGAATCACCAATAGTTCCGATAAGTTTGGGGATTTTGACGAGTGTCTGTACGATCTGATCGACCACATTCTGACCAATACCTATTGCAGATGAGAATTTATCTACGAGGAATTTGAGCAGGGCATCTACGATACCACCGATTGGTCCTCGAAGACCTGAATCAGTTGGAAGTAACTGGAGAAGAAAATCTGAGGGCGTTACAGCATCTGGCGATATAAAATCCATGGTGTAATTACCAACTTCTCCGGTTGTCGCATCTACTACTCTTCCTGTGGTATCATTTAGAGTGGTCCCCTCAGGTTGAATTCTTTCAACAGATGCGGGATGTTTAGCAAAGAAGGATTCACGGCTGGCATTCTTTGTTTTTTCTGAGATAACACCAAGACGGTCTTCTGGTTTGATATTCCGCGTAATTAAATCATTAATATTTGTTCCGAAATACTGAAGTGTTGCTTTCCTGATATCTTTACCAAGATTTCTCGCTGACGTCGTTACTTTGTTCTCTAATATATCTGCCAGCGTCCACATTGTATAGACAAACATGTGCTTTGCATCGACCAGTTCTTGGTTGGAACCATGTATTCGTGTGGTATTGATTTCATTGTATAATTGATGCGTATTACCCATGGCAAATACATGATCGACATCCTGGTGTGTCCATAATTGATCTGCTATATTAGCCCAACTTACATTTAGACTTCCATACATTGAAGAGATGTGAAGGGATTTTGCATTACTCTCAAAGATATAAATATTGATTGTCGCAGAGCCCATAGCCTGATATAATTGATTTACACTATCGACTTTGATCGTGTTAACATCAGGGGTTAGGAGACTCAATGATTGATTGAGTGAGTCTGCAGTACCATTTACAAGATCTACACTCTCATCATAGATAATAGAGATTGATGTTGACTGAAGATCATAGTAATGTGTAGCATTCTCACGTGCGACCTTTACCTGGTTGGTAACATCAGCAGCGGATGTAGTTTTAGCAAATACTGATGAAAAGGCGAGTATGAGTATAATTGAAATGGTAAATATTAGGAATTTTCTCTGTTTCTTCAAAATGAAATCAACTCGAATCTTAATATTCGACTTTCTACAACGGAATACAGGTTTCACAGTATACCGCCATAGTGGGTTATTATTCTTTGAAATATTTTTACATATAAAGATTCGTGAATCGCTATTTTGATTATAGAGACCTGAACTCCATACTAGAACGCAGAATAGCAAAAATTTTATCTGTATTTTTACCATATTAGAGATGATGCTTGCTCTGTACTGTAAATTAACTCACTAACGAACAGACTATTGTTATTCTATTAACATCAGACAAATCGAGCAGATATGACAAGGTGTTCGTAAGTAATCTTAATTAGAGATAACTACTAACTAAATATACGTGGTAGAACTCGGTCGAGAAAGTTTTAGCAAGATCCTTGATGAAAAACCGGCGAGTCTCGTTGGGCGGCAGAAAGAACTTGAGGTTCTCATTGCCGTACTTCTCTCAGGAGAACATATTTTACTTGAAGGACCACCTGGTACCTCCAAATCGACATTGCTACGATATGTTACTGACAAATTACACCTACCACTCTTCCAGATAGAAGGGTCTGCCGATCTGACTCCAGCTAAATTAATCGGGACTTTTAATCCTAATTTGGTATTGGAAGATGGTTTCAAACCCGAATTCTTTGAACCAGGACCATTATTCAAGGCAATGCAGGAAGGTGGAGTCTTCTATATTGATGAGCTCAACCGTGCAGCACCAGATGCTACGAATGCACTGATCCGATCAATCGAGGAAGCTGAACTGGTCATTCCAAGATATGGAACTGTTAAGGCACAATCCTCATTTCGGGTGGTCGCTGCGATGAACCCCTTTGATGATACTGGAGTTACAAGAATCAGCCGTGCACTATTTGATCGACTCTGTCGAATCAAGATGCAATACCAGACATTGGAAGAGGAAACGGAAATTGTAAGACATAATATGAAATCAGAACGACCTAATGCCATCATCGAGATTGGTACTAAAATAGCCAGAGCAACCCGATTTGATGATCGACTGCGACAGGGCAGTTCGGTACGTGGGGCAATTGATTTTACCAATATTGCTCCAAACCTGGCAATCATTCGTGGTGGATACTCAAGTCAGACATTACTCGATGCAGCCTTGGCAGCATTTACTGGTAAGATCTGGTTGGAAAATCCTAATCTCGAGGAGGAAAATATCATTCTTGAACTGGTTGAACAGGTCCTTCGTGGACTGGATCAATCCTTTTTTGACGAGCTGAATATGGATCTTGATAAAAAAAAAGATTAGAATTGTTTGGTGAATTACTCAATGAGCTTGGGGCACTCGGTCTCGAGGATCTGGATGTCGACTCGTTATTGGAAGACTATGATGAGGATGAGGCTGCAGATTCTTTCAATTATAATGAGATAGATTTTGACGAATTGGAAGAAGATGGACCAAATCCTGCTTTGCTCGATGTCGAGATGGTTGGTAAACAATTCTGGGAGAGTGTTACTGAATTTGGAGATAAAGCAAGGGAAATTGCAACAGAGATCATTTTAAAATATGTCGAGGGTAACTTAGGGGGAGATCATCAACTACCTACGTATGTCAGTCGACCGATGCGAGCTGGTGAATTAGTAGATCTTGATATTGATGCCACTATCGAGGCGAAGATTCAGGATCCACTGACTGATGTCAAGCCTTGGGGATTTGAGAGACAGACTACCAGAAATCCTGTTTTACTCCTACTGGATACTTCCTACAGTATGAATGGTATGAAACTGACGATAGCTGGGATTGTGGTTGGGGTCCTCAGTCAATTATTGCCATCTTCTGATATTGCTGTACTCGGCTTCAATAAACAACCCTATTTCATCAAACGATTCGACGAGGAATTGTCCAGTTATTTTATGATCAATCGGATTATGAATATCCGACCCCGTGGAGGTACTAATATATCTGAGGCATTACGAACCGGATCGGAAATTATTTTTCCTTATTATCCTCATGGAAGGATGCTCATGCTGTCTGATGTTGATCCAACCGCAGGGAAGAACCCGATTACTGAGGCTGCGAAAGTAAATTCTCTTGACATCTTGTTATTTCCCGATGGTAATGCATGGATGGCAGAAAAATTGATTTTTGAGGTGTATCATGGGGATTACTATCCGATTACCTCCTACAATGATATTCCTAAATTACTGAAGAAAATATTTAGTAAGCATTCCTAAATGATGAGATTCCAGTTTCGGATATTTAGAGGTTGAAATTTGAATCTATACCTTGGAAAGTTTTTGTAATCCTGGATATAAGTCATATAATCAATAATAATTCCCATACCAAGTTTCATGAATGAACTTGTGGTCATAAACATACGGAGGTTATAATTCAACTGCTCCTATACACCTACTGAGAAATTCTAGACTGGTCGAGGACAACCACACTCGATTTCAGATAACATATCAAC
>Ga0102944_1001069_pt1 | contig 19126 bp, 13 predicted proteins | sample SalPonD_shore_MG_FD_78172 | JGI IMG/M metagenome (GOLD analysis project Ga0102944, IMG submission 78172) | Salt pond soil microbial communities from South San Francisco under conditions of wetland restoration - Salt Pond MetaG... | ecosystem: Environmental > Aquatic > Marine > Intertidal zone >...
AAGCAGGCCTTTTTTATTGAAGAGCTCTGTAAAAATATCTCCTTGTCATGCTGATCCGCCAGCGGGCGGATCACCATCTTTGCATGTACTCTTTATTGGTATAATACATGCCAGGATTTTCCAAAAATTGGCATGTATTTTTTAAAACTATTTTTCCGGAAACGCCCGATTTGCCACATCCCCAAGATCTTTCATATCCGAGGTAACGGGACGCAAGTAATAACTATAGTGATAGCTTTTACCGGTTGGCAGCCGGTATTTTTTCAGAGCCCGCGCATTGGGCGACCAGGTATCCGTACCACCCACACCCTGCTGCTTATAATCCAAGTTTACCGTGTAATAATCACGACGGGGCAACTCGTCGGTATGCGTGGCTTTTTCCAGATCTTTCATCGCATACGGCCAGGCGCTCACACTTAACTTCGTTGATGCCACGGCCATAAGACCGTTGCCGGAATCATTCGTAAAGGCCACCCAGCGTACATCACTTCGGTTCCCATTTTCCTGGGGATAAACGTAATCGGTCCACAGCGAATCAATTAATCCGGAATACTGTCCGACTGTAATTCCTTTTTTGCGATCCCAGTAATTTTCTTCGGGTCCCCGACCATACCAGGTCATTGTCTTATATTTCTCAGGGATACGCATCTGCATGCCAACACGCGGTATATCCGGGGGAATATCTTTGCCGATAGGAGTAACTTTCTGATCGACCTGCACCGTGCCATTTCCCAAAATGGTGTAGGTTGTCTGATAGGTGGAATGACCTACCGGCAACGTCCCATTTACGGCAATCTCAACTCGTTGATCACTGGAATTGTGGATCGAAACGCTTGTAATCTTACGATTTTCGGAAGCATTTTTCCACGGATCCAGCTTGTCTTTCCATCCTGCCCGGTCATTATCCGTCTTGGCCCTCCAGAAATTAGGTGCCAGCGGACTATCAATTAGATCATTTCCCTTAAACTGATACAGCTCCAGGGCTCCGGTGCTGCGAGAGATGGTAGCCTTGACATTCGAATTGCTAACTGTAATCTGATCTCCCGACTGATTTACCTGAAGAGATTGCAAATCTTCGGTGGCCATTGGTGGCTTTGCGGCCACGGCGTATGGCATCTTCATCTGCTGCCAAGCCACTTTGTAGCCTTTTTTTGCCCACTGCGTATCTTTTTTAAGATGAAGACTAACGTTCAGCCAGTATTCACGTCCCGGCTTTAAATCCGGGGTCCTGACTGGCAGATCCAGTCGTTTAGCCTGATCGGGGGCAACATCCAAATCATTGACAGTGCCAGACTGCAAGGTTTTGCCATCCTCATTGAGCGACCATTCCAGATTGAAATGATTCAGGTTGATAAAATCATATTCGTTTTTGACCCAGATCTGTCCTTTCGCTAAATCAGCTGCGCCAAACTTCGCGTATTGATACGAATATTTCACCTTGGCCAACGCCGGCTGCGGCTTACGGTCGGGAAACACAACCCCGTTGATATTGAAGTTTGCATCATTCGGGTCATCTCCATAATCACCGCCGTAGGCCCAGAACCAGTTGCCTTGTTTGTCTTTCTTACGAAGCCCCTGGTCCACCCAGTCCCAGATAAAGGTGCCGATCAGGTTGCGATTATGCTCCATCAAATCCATATACTCGTCAAAATTACCGGTCGAATTGCCCATGGAATGCGCAAACTCGCACAAGATAATCGGCTTGTCTATATCCGGATTATTCAACGCTCGTTGCAGAAAATCGATCGACGGATACATGTAACTCATCATATCCGCAATAGAATTCATATGCTGGTAATGGATCGGGCGCGACGGATCGGCCGTTCGAATATAGGAGGCCATCTGCTTAAAATTATCGCCCCAACCTGCTTCGTTGCCTAGCGACCAGATAACGACCGACGGATAGTTTTTATCCCGCTGCACCAAGCTACGGGCGCGATCTATCACAGCATCGGTCCACATAGGATCGCTGCCCGGCAACCGGTTGTCGCTGAATGAGATTCCGTGCGTTTCCAAATTGGCCTCATCAATGATGTACAAGCCGTACTTGTCGAACAGGTGATAATATTTGGGATCGTGGGGATAGTGTGACATCCGAACGGCATTCAGGTTGTGCTCCTTCATCAGCTTCACATCCTTGAGCATTGTCCGGTAATCCACCGTGCGTCCCGTTTGCGGATCGTGATCATGAATATTTGTCCCCTTCAGTTTTACCTGGTGCCCATTGACCAGGAACATCTTATCGCGAATTTCGATCTCGCGGAATCCTGTCGTTGAACGAGCAATATCCAGGGTTTTTCCATCCGAATCTTTTAACACTACGACAACGGTATAAAGATTGGGCGTCTCGGCGGTCCATTTTTGGGGATGATCAACCGTGGTTCGGAGCTCGGCTTCGACCATCGTCCCGGCCGGCATCGCCGACTGTGTCTTGGCCTCGGCAATCGGCCCGTCGCCAACCCGCTCTCCGGATTGATTATAAAGATACGCCTCTACGGTTCCACGGGATACGCTTTCGGCATTATTATTTCGCACCTTGGCTGTAATATGCAGCTTTCCATTTTCGTACTGATCATCGAGTCCGGCATGCACAAAAAGATCCTGCAGATATTCATCTGGCTTCGAATACAGGTACACGCTTCGATAAATCCCGCTGAAGCGCCACATGTCCTGATCTTCCAGCCAAGAACCATCCGACCAGCGATAGACTTCCACGGACAGTGTATTTCTTCCTTTCTTCAGATACGGCGTGATGTTAAACTCGGCGGGCGTCATGCTGCCTTCACTGTAACCAACTTTCTGGCCGTTAATCCAGATATAAAACGCACTTTTTACACTGCCGAAATGTATCAACACCTGGCGACCATCCCAGTCATCGGGAACCGTAAACGTTCGTCGGTATGAACCTACCGGATTCCATTTTTTAGGTGCCCGCGGCGGATACAATCCTCCCATTTTCGATTCCATAGGATAACGGCTGTTCAAATAGATCGGTTTGCCGTATCCCTGCACCTGCCACGGACTGGGCACGGTAATGTCGTCCCACCCACTGACATTAAAATTCTGTTTGTAGAAATCCTTCGGGCGGCTTGCGGGATTTTGCGACCACTTAAACTTCCACTGCCCGTCCAGCGATTGATAATATGGAGAATGCACCACAACACCGGTGTCGGCCAGCGCCGATTGTATGTCCGGGTAGGGGATAACCGAAGCGTGAGCCGGCTCTTTGTTAATTCCTATTGTTTGGGGATTTTCCCAATCCGGCAGCTTTGATAAATTGAACTGCGCTTGCGCCGGTTGATTGCTAAACAATAATCCCAGAAAAAATGAAAGTGCCAGGAATACCACTGAAGAACTTTTATAACATTTCATGCCTATCTTATTACATTGATATTTCAAAGGCATGATAACGCTAACGGTTTAGATATGAAAACGAGAAAAGCAGAAAGGTTATAGCCAGATTATTTAATCTGATAATTTTTCCAAACTAGTCGCAACCGGTTATTTCTACATAAAATTAACTGAATTCAAGATAAAATCTTTTTCCAAGATACCCATGGCGATGTGAGGGCAGGCAAAACATTCCTCCTGAACAAGGGTGAGCCATCGCATGGTTTTTGCGATTGGATCGGGCGGTGTCATCCACATCGCAGAAATAAACATCCTGACCACCTACGGCGGCTCTCAAGAAGAGATTTAACTCCACTTAATAGCCAAAAACCAGATTTTAAGTCCAAGAAGTTTTATCGAACTCACGTTAGAATTATTTATCCTGCGGGAGCACGCAGGTCTTCTCGACAGGCGTTGTAATAGTCCTCATACTGGCTTACGATCTTACTCATCTCAAACTTTTCGGCTCTCGCACGGGCATTATCCGACATCTCTTGATGCAATTCATTATCCGACAAAATTTTAACCGCGAAATCAGCCATACATTGGGTATCATCCAAATCGCAAAGGTAACCCGTTTCACCATGGATGTTGACCTCCGGTAACCCCCCGATATTAGAACTGATGACCGGCACACTGCAACTCATGGCTTCAAGGGCTGCCAGGCCAAAAGTCTCCGAACCGGATGGAATCAAGAACAGGTCCGCAATAGAAAGCAAATCTTCGACCTGATCTTGCTTACCAAGGAAGCGAACATGATTACACATCCCCAGTTCCCGGCACCGCTGTTCGGCCCGCTGACGATCGGGGCCATCCCCAATAAGCAAGAGCTTTGCTTTGATACCGTCATCCAGCACGCGGGCGAAGACACTTACCACCTCGGGCACTCGTTTAACCTCTCTAAAATTAGAAACATGCACCACTACTTTTTCCCCATCGGGACAAATCGCTTTTTTGAAATGGTTTTTGTCGGATTTCTTGAACCGATCCAGATCGATAAAGTTGGGAATTACTTTAATCTCTTTCTTAATATCGAAGCGCTCGTAGGTTTCATTTTTCAGATACTCCGAAACTGCCGTTACCCCGTCACTTTGGTTGATGGAAAAATCTACTACGCTTTTGTAACTGGGATCACTGCCCACGATGGTGATGTCAGTACCATGAAGGGTGGTTATCAACGGAACATGAGCAGCCTTTTCGCCTAGAATTTGCTTGGCCAGGTAAGCACTGGTCGCATGGGGAATAGCGTAATGCACATGAAGCACATCGATATTCTCGTATTCGATGAGATTAGCCATCTGGTTTGCGAGTGCCAAATCATACGGCGGATACTCAAAGAGCGGATAGGTGTTCATGTTTACTTCGTGATACGAAATATTGGTCCGAAATGTATCCAGCCGGGCCGGACGAGCATAACTTAACATGTGCACATTGTGATCGCGCTTGGCTAACCCTTTTGCCAGTTCGGTGGCCACTACTCCACTACCGCCAAAGGTAGGATAACAAACTATTCCTATATTCATTCTATATAAATTATTTTTTCAAGCATTTTCAGATACCGCCTTCAATCTATTGAATGTACGAAAATGCATCGTCCAATTCGCAGGTTGTTCTACACTGAAAGTTTTTTAGAGTATTTTTGTACCCGGACAACAAAATTCTGGCGTTCCTCATTTCCGAATTTGACACAACTCAACAACTTTTTCATTACGAACCAATACAAAACATTACCATTCCCCATAGGTATACCTGTTTATACAGTTAAAAAACATATGCAAATTGCGGGAAATCCGGGTTAGGTGCAAAGCAAGTTATCTGTTATATTATAGACTTTTATGGACTCGTATAAAACGAATTCGATTCTTTTGTCATAATTAAAATAGTTAACACAACGTATGGCAGGTCATTCCAAATGGGCTAATATCAAGCACAAAAAGGCCCGAGAAGATAAAAAACGAGCAAAAATATTTAACAAGCATCTGCGTGAGATTTCGGTAGCGGCCCGTGAAGGAGGCGGCGACCCGGAGATGAATGCCCGTCTCGATACGGCCATCCAAAATGCCAAGAATGATAATGTGCCCAAGGATAACATTGAAAGGGCAATCAAAAAAGGAACGGGCGAACTTGATGAAGGTGACGGCCGTTACGAAGATGCAACGTACGAAGGATACGGGCCCGGCGGCATCGCCTATTTTATAGAGGTGACGACCAACAATTATAATCGTACTGTAGGCGAAATCCGCCATATCTTTACCGCCCACGGCGGCAATTTAGGTACGGATGGATCGGTAGGATACCTTTTTGAACAAAAAGGCTCAATTCGCGTTAAGAAAGAGGAGCACGAAGAGGAAGAGTTTATGCTGAATGCCATCGATGCCGGAGCAGAAGAAATCGATGCGGAGGATGAATTTTTTGTAGTTACCACAGCACGCGAAAGCATGTATGAAGTTCGAGACGAACTGGAAGAGATGGATTATGAAATCGATTCTGCCGAACTAATCCGAATTCCTATGACAGAAGTCAAAGTCGATGCGGATGTAGCAGAATCCAACTTTAAGCTGATGGAAAAGTTTGAAGATAATGATGATGTTTCCAATGTGTTTACTAATATGAAGATGGATGAAGAAACGCTTGCCATTGCAGAACAAATGGACTGATTTTCACAATTTCTGTGGGCAATTATGCGTTAGCAGTACCTAATTAAAGCAAAACGACGTTATGAGATATTTTCTAATAACCTTGTTGGCGTTTTTATTATTGGGAGCTTCAGACAAAGATGCCCGCAAGGCAAATGAGGCATACAATAACGGGAATTATGAGCAGGCTATCTCGTTGTATAAAAAAGCCATCGATGCCAATCCCAATAACCCTAAATTATATTACAATTTGGCCAGTGCACAGGCCAAGGCGGGGAAAAATGAAGATGCCATTAAGTCATTTGAGCAATACAAGTCGATGACTGATGATCCCAATGAGCAGGCCAAAGCCAACTATAATATTGGGAACGTGCTGGCCAATGGTAAAAAATGGGAAAAAGCGCTCGATTATTATAAAAAATCACTGCGTTATATGGCTAATGATGACGATGCCAAGCATAATTACGAGTTAGCTGAGAAAAAACTGAAAGAAAAACAGAAAAAGCAGCAAAAGAAGAATAATAAGAACCAAAAGAATCAGCAGAAGAACAAAAACAAGCAAAATAAAAATCAACAAAACAAGAATAAGAACCAACAGAACAAGCAGAAACAAAATCAAGATCAGAATCAGCAAAATAAACAGAATCGAAAGAACCAGGACCAACAGAACAAGCAGCAACCCCAAAAGATGAGCAAAGCTGAGGCTGAAAAAATTCTCAAAGCTCTTGAACAACAAGAGAAAGATCTGCTGAAAAAATTCAAGAAACAAAAAACTGAGTCCAGCAAAAGTAAGAATGAAAAAGATTGGTAGATTCTTCTGTGCAACCGGTTTTTTAGTATCGCTGCTGGCGCTATTCACTTGCAAGGCGGTAGGCCAATCTTCTGTCTCGGTTGAGGCCAGTGTCTCGGAAACCACCATTTATACCGGCGAACGCGTTAACCTATCCGTTAAAATCAGCGGCGACTTTAACAATGTCTCCCGACCCGAATTGCCGGATTTCAAAGGGCTCCGTCTTCTCAGCAACACTCCTTCAACTTCCCGAAGTTACAGTTTTGTCAATGGTCAAAGCAGCACTTCATACACCTACACCTATTCTCTGATCGCCCAGGATAAAGGCTCATATACCATCCCCCCAGTAAATATCACCATTGATGGGGATGACCACAAAACCGAGCCAATCAACATTAAGGTTATTGATCGCAACGAGTCGGCCAACTCTTCGGGTAGCCAAAAACCGGATATTTTTCTACGTCTCGAAGTATCCGATAAAAAACCCGTAACGGGGCAGCAAATCATCAGTAATGTAGTATTGTATTTTAAAGATGGACTGGAAGTCAATTCCTATCAGCCGGTTCCGGGTTGGAAGGCGGAAGGATTTTGGAAAGAGGAACTTGATAATGCAGATCGCCCACAGGCTTCCTCTACGATTATCGATGGCGTACGATATCGCCGGGCCCGCTTACTTCAATTCTCGCTTTTTCCAACCAAGCAGGGTAAACTTGAAATAAGTCCGTACAAAAGTATTGTTGCCGTTCGTTCTGCTCGTTCTTCCAATGACCCGTTTAGCACCTTTTTTGGTGGGATGGGAAACAACCAGCGGCAGGTCCAACTGGAAACGGATCCTGTAACAGTAAATGTACAGCCTCTTCCGGCTAACCATAACGGGGAATACCTCGGAGCGGTGGGCGATTATCATATTTCTCGGGAAGTGAGTCCCCAAAATGCAACGGTTGGTGAGTCGATACAAATTAAGACAACTGTTCACGGCGTCGGCAATGTATCACTGGTGACCAAACCGGATTACAAAATGCCGAATGGTCTTGAGGTGTATGAGCCGCAGGAATCTTCGGATCTGAACCGCAAAAATCACCGGATAAGCGGAACCAAAACTTTTACCGATGTAGTTATTGCCCGTTCACCCGGCAACTATTCCATCCCGGGAAAAAAGGTCTCATACTTTGATCCATCCAAGCACAAGTATATTACTACAACACTACCGCCGCTTCATTTCGATGTAAAAGCGAATCCCAATGCCACAACTGCAGCAAGTACTTCAAGCTCATTCCCGGTTCAGCCGATCACCGGGCTGGCTACGTGGGTCACGCCAACCTCAACCAACCTACTTTCACACTGGTGGCTTTGGGCCGGCATCATGTTTCCCCTGATATTGCTGGGTATCGCTTACTGGCAAAAAACGTATTCCGAGAAAATGAGTACTGATCAAGCCTTTGCCCGCTCTCAAAAAGCCTCTGCCAAAGCGCATGAACGACTTAATAAAGCAGTTGAACTTTCAGAGCAAGGAAACATCAAACAGGCGTATAACATGCTGCAAAAAGCACTTACGGGATTTATCAGCGACCGGCTGACAATGCCCGAAGCGGGACTCTCAAATCAGGAGTATGTGGCGGCACTAGAAGAGCACGATATCGAAAAGAATTTAGTTAAAAATGTGCGTATGCTGTTGGATAAATGTGCATCAATAAGTTATGCACCCGAAACTTCACATGCATATTTAAAATCTCACGTGGGACTTGCTGAAAGTACTCTGGAAAAACTGAAAAAAGTAATATAAGACGTGGCTATTTCATTTTTTAAAAAAACGGCGCTGCTTATTCTTATCCTATGCTGCAGCATAGGATCTGGCTACGCCCAAAGTCCGCAGGCTACTTTTGATAGCGCCAATGACAAACTCAAAGCCGGTCAATACCAGCAGGCCATCGCTTTGTATAAAAATCTGGAATCCCAAAATACGGTTTCGGGAGCGCTGTTCCTGAATCTTGGCATTTGCTATCAGCGCATCGACTCACTAGGCAGGGCTAAATATTATTTTTTGAAGGCTTCTCGATTTGAAGAAACGCAGGATCAGGCCAAACAGGCACTGAATTTTGTGGAAGGACAATTCAGCCGGCAATCAGCCGTACTGCCCAAACTTCCCTGGGATATTGCCACAGACTGGCTACGCAACAATATCGGGGCAACTAATTTACTCCTGATTGGAATTATCCTCCTAAATCTTGGTATCCTGGTGTTCATTATCCGTTGGTTTGTAAGTTGGTATCCCAATTATCTCAAATATGGGGGCTACGCTATCACAGGATTAGCTATAATTGTTATGTGCGGCAGCTTATACACCCGATATGTAAGTACGCGATACAGCACCGCTGTGATGGTCAAGAAAAAAATACCTGTAGTGGAAAAACCGCAAAAAAATTCCTCGCTCGTCAGCCAGGCTTTTGAGGGATATACCTTTACGGTTGATAATTATAAGAGCAAGAGCCATCCCGGATGGGCTTATGTACGCATGAGTAACGGTCTTTACGGATGGATTCCTAATGATGAGATTATGATTTTATAAAATCTTCATTTTGAGTTACGAGATTGTATGCAATAAAGTTTTTTTGTAAACATCATATAGCCTATGGCTATGATTTAAGATATTTTTAAATAAGACCGGATAAGTATTATGACAGTATTAGATTACATTGATTCCAATAAGGAGCAATTTAGAGAAGAACTTTTCGACTTCCTGCGCATTCCCAGCATCAGTACGGATTCCAGTAACAAGGGTGATGTTAAAGATGCAGCCAACTTTCTGATCAATAAACTCAACTCGCTCGACCTTGATCGTGTTGAACTCTTCGAAACCAAGGGGAACCCTATCGTCTACGGGGAGTTGATTACCGACGAGTCGAAACCCACGGTCCTGGTCTACGGTCATTACGATGTACAACCTCCTGATCCCGAAGATCTCTGGGAAACACCCCCTTTCGAGCCAACAGTGCGCAACGGCGATATTTATGCCCGCGGATCCAGTGACGACAAGGGACAGTCTTTCACGCACGTGAAGGCACTGGAATCATACCTGGAATCAGGAAACGATTTTCCCGTTAACATCAAATACATATTTGAAGGTGAGGAAGAGATCGGCTCTCCCAGCCTGGTGCCCTTTATTAAAGCTCATAAAGATTTACTTGAATGTGATATGGTGCTCATCTCCGATACGGCAATGTTTGCCAAGGATACGCCTTCTATCACGTACGGACTTCGCGGGCTCACATATATGGAGATCGAAGTCGATGGCCCGAATCGTGATCTACACTCGGGTGTCTACGGGGGAGCAGTCGAAAATCCCGCCAATGCCCTTTGCGAAATTATTGCAAAACTGAAGGACGAAGATGGAGTCATCCAAATTCCCGGATTTTATGAGGATGTAAAACCACTGTCGGATGAAGACCGGGAGACATATAAGAAGCTGCCTTTCGACGAAGAAGAATATGAAAAAGAACTCGGGCTGAAGGCCGTAAAAGGGGAAAAGGGTTACACTACCCTGGAACGCGCTTCTGCACGTCCCACCCTGGATGTGAATGGCTTATGGAGCGGTTACCAAGGCGAAGGAGCAAAAACGGTACTTCCAGCCAAAGCCGGCGCAAAAGTAAGTATGCGACTGGTACCTAACCAGGATCCCAAGAAAATTGCTAACCTTTTTTCTGATTACGTCAAATCTTTGGCCGATGATGCTGTTACTGTAACGATTACTGAGCATCACGGGGGGCATCCGGCGATAACAGATCTGTCTTTCTATGGTCTGCATGCTGCCGCCGAAGCATTTAAAGAGATATATGACAAAGAACCATTATTTGCCCGTGAAGGCGGTTCCATTCCGATTGTTGCTGATTTCCAAAAAGTATTGGGCGCACAATCCATCCTGATGGGCTTTGGTCTGGACAGCGATGCCATTCATTCCCCAAATGAGAAATTTGCTCTCAAAGACTTCTATCGCGGGATAAAAACCTCTGCCAAGTTTTTTGAGTTGCTTCCAAATTACAGTTAAAATTTCAATTTATATCTGTTCCGTGCCTTTGGTACGGAACGGACATATCTGGTTTTGCGTAAGTGGACAATAGAAATTAAATCCAATCCTGAGCGGGGCACTCAATACCTTGTTCTGTCATCTCGGCCGTCAGGGAAAGCTCTGTTTCTCAGGATTAGCCCTTTTCTAATAAAGGTTTTTATTCCTTCCTGCTAAAGTCGAGAGGATAGCTTGAAATTCTTTTTAAGTACAGGAAAGGATCCCCAAAAGTAGATAAATTCAACCGTAGGGTGGGATCTGGTTCTTTAATTAATCTTCTTGGAAAGCATCCTGTTGCATCAATACCTCCCCAAATGAAATTTCTTCTGCTGCCAGCACCATGATCGTGGTCGGCAATCCTTCCAGGCGGTTATGCAATTGCTCATAATAGCTCACAAAATCCTGGCTAAGCTGACCGGGTTCCGCCATCCCCATAAAAACCAGATCAGCGCCCTGCGAAGATTCGAACAAAATTTCATCAAACGACCTGCCATTCGAAACCAACACTTCTGCATTAGCGCCGATACGAATTTTCTTGATAATCTGATCTAAATTTTTCTGTGTTCCGGCTACCGCATTGGGATTATTCACCACCATCTTAACATTCACTACGGCATCCCACCATTTGCGACTGCTCTGTAAAAGATAAGCCAGAATCATCATCAACCCGCCGTTGCCTTTTAAGCCCCCCCACCAAATATCGATACGTTTTCGATCACCGAATTCCAGTTCCTTATTATTATGCACGATCACAATATTACGCTGCTCATCATAAAAACTGCTGATCATATTGCAATATTTGTCACGTACGTCGGGATTTTCACTGTCTCCAAGGATTATTGTGTTTGGTACAAGAGCCCCGAGTCCGTAAGCTTCAACCAGGTCTTTGGCACCCTGAAAAGAATCCTCAGCCGTGGTTACACGAACCAATCCCTGGATGCTCCGTTTAGCCAAAAATTCCCTGATATTTTTCTCCAATACCTGTTTCCGCTCAGTAGTGATATTATCCTTTCGAAGTACTGTTGATATCGTCAAAATACCTCGATTATGCGTTAATGAAGAAGCCAAGTCGATGAGATGCCAGCGCTTTGTAGGAGCACCTGAAAGCACCAGCGGGTGCGGACGCCAGGTTTTAGCTTCTACCGTTGAACCCAGTCGCATTAACCCAGCTCGCGTTAAGGCCATCCAGATACCCCGGCGCACATCGCCCCAGGCTGATTGCATCTCTCGTCGCTCCAACCACACAAAAACAACGAGCACAAATACTGCTGCAATAACTGTAGCCAGTGTGTTGATTAATAACATAACGGCTACACAACCAATCGCTCCCAAGAACGAGAAAACCCAGTGTACTTTAAACTTTGGACGGAAAGAGGGGCTACCCAATAGCCGTTCGATACCTGCCGTTACGTTCAAAACGCCATATGTAGTCAAAAAAAACATCGTCAGGATAGGAGCAATAATATTTAAGTTGCCCAGCCAAACAGCTGCAAGCACCACTCCTAACGTTACCAGCGTACCGATGCGCGGGGCATCATCTTCCCCGTCACCGCGACCGAGCCAGCGAAGCCAGCGTGGTAATACGCCATCCCGCGCCAACGCCTGTAATACTCGCGGAGCTCCCAAAATGCTACCCATCGCACTCGACAGGGTAGCACCCCAAACGCCAATCAATATAGCATCCCCCCAATAAGACATTTTTCGCATAATCAAGGGATCTTGAATCAGGGTGAGGGCATCGGCGCGGTTAGCCAAAATAATTGGCAGCCCCATGTAGATGAGGTAACCGACTCCAATAGCCCAGAAGGTCCCTTTGGGGATAGAAGTGCCGGGATCTTTCAAGTCTCCAGACATATTCACACCCGCCATGATTCCGGTGACGGCAGGGAAGAACACGGCAAACACCGTCCAAAAGCCGGCTGAATTTCGTTGAGCAGCTCCCCACATTTCGATATGGGAATGTTCAATGGGACTTCCAAAAAGTAACGACAGAAGTGAGAGTACAATCCCAAACATGATAAAGTATTGTGCCCGAATCGTAGCTTTTGCCGAGACTAAGGCAAATATAGTCACTAAAATAGTTGTGACGATTCCCACGATTTTGAAGTTAAGCATGGGAAATACGTCCACTACACTTTCGGCAAAACCAACGGTGTAAAGTGCTACCGATAATGCCTGGGCAAGGTAAAGTGGAATCCCGATTGCACCGCCTGACTCAATACCCAGTGAACGGCTGATCATGTAATAGGCTCCGCCAATACGTACTCGCTGATCGGTAGCAATAGCAGCAATCGAAAGAGCAGTTAGAAACGTAATCGCAGTCGAAAGCGTCACTATCAGAAGTGTGCCGATTAAGCCGACATTACCGACAACCCATCCGAAACGCAGATACATGATTACGCCCAGGATAGTAAGGATTGAGGGCGTAAAAACCCCACCAAACGTCCCTAATCCCTGAGGTGATGAAGAAAGAACATATTCTTTTTCAGGCTTTGCCATAATATTTCAAATCGATTCAAAAATCTTTTCAGGTAAATAAAAAAACAGAAAGGCGACCTTTTTATAAGATTAAGCTCCTAATAAACAGTTTTTTTTAGAACTAAAAAACCGATTTCATTGCTAAATATGGGAAGAGATTACAAATCGTATGTTATAGGTTTGTCATCTTTAAAATCGAAAAGCGTAAGTTTACGCAGTTGGTACAAACCCGTCCAGAACGTGCGCAATGCCCGAATATAAGCTTGGCGGGCTTGATCTTTCTCATTCTGAGCGATAAAAAGATTGGTAATATCAATTTTCCCGATCAAATACCGATTTTGAGCCACTTGGTATCGGCGCTGTGCAATGGTATCGGCTTTGGCTGCAAGTAATACTTGTTGTCGAAGCTGCAGAAACTGGCTGACGTTATAATCAACCTGCTGCAAAAACTCCCGCCGCTGGTACTGGATATTATTCGCTACCTCGCGCTGCTGGTTCTTAGCCGCATTAATCTGTGCCCGCTCTTTACCCCAGTTAAAAATAGGCACGTTGAATCCTACATTGATAAATTGCTGATTTTTAGGATTCTTGTACAATCCTGATAATTGTTGAGATGTCTGATTCAAACCATAATTAATATTCAGTGTGGCATTAAATCTGGCTCCACTTTGGGCTTGTGCCAAATCCCGGTTTGCCTGAATTTCATTGAGTCGATAAGTCAGCGATTCACTATTATTTTTCAGCGCTAATTGTTTGGCCTTTTCTATATCCACCGAAATCTTAGGCAGCCGTTTGGGCTCTTTCAAATTAAGTTTGACATCTGTGGGATATCCCAAAAAAATCTTGAATTCATTCAACTGCCGATTATATTCGATCTGTGCGGATGTCAAGGCTGATTCGGCGTTCCGAAGTGCCAATTCCGTTTGTAAAAGATCGTTTTCTGCAATACTACCCACATTATAACGACCTTTTGAAATCTGGTAGATTGAATCGTTACGGGTCACATTAAACTTGGCATTCTGCAGATTGATCTTCGCCAAATAAACCCCAAAAAAACGTTGGGCCACCGTTAGAGAAATATCCTCCATATCCTCCACGTACTGTTTTTTGGCAATTTGGTATTGTAACGGTTCCGTTCTGTTGCGCCATTTTAAACTGTTGAATTGAAATAGAGGCTGACTCAGTCCCAAAACCAAAGGAGTACTTCTCCATAAGTAAGTATCTTCACCGAAAAAAATACCATCACGGGCTATCCCCGAAGAAAGAGATAACGTACCACCGGTAGGTAAAATATTCTGATCTATTGCCATCTGAACAGAAGTTTCGGATTGTGTCTGGTAAAAATAATTGGTCTTACCATTAACGTAATCCTTTGTAAACGTACGGCCATAGTTAGGAGCTTCACCCGAAAAGGAGAGACTTGGCAATAGATCTGCCTGGAACGACTTATACTGCCATTTACTGGAAATAAGCGCATAACGTGCCGCCTTGGCAACAGAACTCTGATCTTGGGCAATATTAATGCACTGATCCAAACTTAGCGTACCCAAATCTTGTGCATTTTGGGATTGAGCTGCCGCCTCCCCATAAAATGCAGCTGTAAATAGGATGACGAAAAATATTCTGCAGATGTGTTTATTCATGTCGTAAAGCATGGACTGGGTCTTGTTTTGCCGCTCTTTGAGCGGGGAAATAGCCAAAAACTACACCAATAGCCATGGCTACTCCAAACGAAATTATTATTGAGGTAAGGGTTACGATCGTGGCAATACCGGCGGTGAGTTCAATAACATAACTGAGGGCAATACCAAGGATAATTCCAATCACACCTCCGGTGATACTGATAGCTAATGCTTCGGTCAAAAACTGAAGCTGAATATCTCTGCGATGGGCCCCGACAGCACGCCGGACACCAATTTCACGATAACGTTCGACTACCGAAGCCAACATAATATTCATGATTCCAATACCCCCGACAATCAGCGAGATGGAAGCGATGGATGAGAGTACAATATTAAAAATTTCCTGCGTGCGGCGCTGTTGCTTTAACAGCATTTCGGGGACAACAACTTCAAAATCGACTACCCCGTTATGGCGACGCTTTAACATCCGCCGGAGAATATCGGCAATCGGCACACTGTATTTTGAATCACTGACATGTACAATTAGCTTATCCACCTGGTGGTAATTCGGTTGCTGACTTTGATTATCCGAATTGTCATCGTTGTTATTTTGATTACGCTGGGCTGCTGCTTTTTGAATCTCCTGGCTGGTCACCAATGCCCGATTCTTATATCGCAATAATGCCGTCGTCGCCGGCAAATAAACATCCAAATTATAATTCCGAATGCCCAGATTCTGAATATTATCTGTGCTTAAATCACGCTCTTTCAACACGCCAACCACCGTCAACCACACATCGCCGGCCTTAATCTCTTTTCCTATCGGATTCTGTCCTGCAAAGAATTTCGCCTTGATTTCTGATCCGATCACACAAACCGGTTCTGCATTTTTAATCTGCAACGGCGTAAAGGGTGAGCCCTGGGCTACTTCAAAATTGTTGATGTCCAGATAATCCTTATTGACCCCAACCAGCTTTCCCGTCCGCAATCGTCCTTCTCTGATGAAGGATGTCTCATAAACAATTTCAGGGCTCTCTGATGTCACATGCGGTATTTTATTTCGGATACTTTTCATATCCTCCAGGGTGAGACCGGGGGAATATTTGTTTTGCTGCTGTTTTATGGCTGCCTGATCGGAAACATTCTCATCCATCTGTTTAATGACCGGCTCAACAATCACATTATTCGTCCCCAAAAGTTTCATCTGGTTCAGCACCTCTTCTTGGGCACCGCGTCCTATGGCAAGCATGGCTATCACTGAAGCAACACCAAATATTATACCGAGCGATGTCAAAAATGACCGCATCGTATTTTGGCGGATCGCCTCGAGGGCAATATCCAAATTATACAGAATAATTTGTAGCAAAATGAGGGCTCTTACATGGATTAAATTTTAAAAGAATAGCTACTGGCTATCATTATTACGTCGGGACCTACCTGAATTATTTCGATCAAACTTGTTTCTCCGGTTCGAGAGGTCAGTTTTTGGGTTTTGATCCGGCTTCTCCCGGGGCTGTTCCTCCAACTTCTCTTTTTGGTACTTCTTAAGCACATCCTCTGCCAGATATTTTTTACGGATCCCCGCAGTATCTTCAGGCGTCGACAGGTAAAGCCGATCATTGGGAGAAACTCCCGCGTGAATGATCACATCATTATCATTCATCAATCCTAAAATCACCTGCTGCATTACAGGCTCCAACCCATCCCTCTTAAATACAAAATTGAGTGAATCTTGCGTATGAATCGTTTCCAAAGGCACAAAAAGCGCACTATCTACCGAACTCACATGAATGGTATTACTCGTCGTCATCGCCGGCCGCAGGGTTGAGTCGGACTGATTTACCTGTATAGTCACCTGAAATACTTTAGAATCAGAATTAGGTCGTTGTTCACCGATATTAGCAACATCCGTTACCATACCGGTTAACTTTTTATCAGGCATGGCATCCAGTCCAATATCAACCTTTTGACCTACCCTTACATTTTGGATATCAACTTCGTTGACGTAGGTCTCGGAGTTCATCACGCTAAAGTCGGGCAGCTCTGCCACCACAGGATCCCACGCACTAATTGAACTTCCCTCGGTAACCTTCGAGCCATCCCTGTGACGCCTGTAAATGACCATGCCATTTTCAGGAGCATATATCGTAAACTTCTTCATGACGTCTTTAATATGCTGAATCTTTCTTTGCTCCTGTTTCAGGTCGGTTTCAATTTTTTTAAGATTTACTTCGGCCTGACGAACCTGGGTTTTATAGTTCTTCTGTGCCTGCTCGAGTGCGCGTTGCGCTTTTTGATAATCTATTTTAACCTGACGCTGGGTAGCAGGAGATTCATACTTTGACTGTTCAACCTTAATTTGGGCTTCCTGCAAGGAATACTTGAGATTTACCAAATTATCTCGCGCCTTTGACAAGGTAAGTGTACTGTCCAACTGGGCACTTTCATATTTAGATTGAACTTCCTGAAGATCAAGCTGGGCATCTTGTAGTGAGCTTGAAATTTCAGAACGATCAAGCTGGGCAACAAAATCTCCTTTCTTTACAACGGTACCTTCAGGAATCAGGCGCTGAATCGGAACATTAAAGATCCGGAAATCGCGAATGCCTTCCGGCCCGCGAATGCTGGTTGAACTTTTAGCACGGAGCTCCCCCGTGGTGGTCACATTCACACTGAAAGTTCCGGTTTCCGGGGTTGTATAAATCGCAGTCGACTCACTGGAATCGCTGCCGAATGCAAGCCAGAATACAATAAGAATCACAAAACCGCCTGCCCAATAGAGATACTTTTTATTTTGTAAAAAATTCATGTTAGTAAGTAGTCAATTTTAATAAACAACTGCGATGAAGACGATCGGCATGTTAGCTGGATGAATTTCCCGGCTTTGATCAACAATGATGTAACTACCAACGACCTCTCAATTATTATGATAGTAGTATTAATATAGAATACGCATGGTATTACGAAAAAGAAACCCTCTTGGTACAGTACAAATGTATTTTTGAAAAACTTTTACAACTATTGTGATCGTGAAGAAGGGCGCAAATTGCTGATCTTTACGAATCGATAACCGTATTATCCACCATTCCGGTCTCTAAATCATATTTTGTGGCATATTCTGTTTCATCGATGATTGTTTTGGGATTGTTGTTCTCATCCACAATCACCACTTTCGGTTTAAAATTTTTAGCCTCCTTCGGAGTCATCTCAGCATACGAAATAACAATAATGCGATCCCCGATCTGGGTCAAACGGGCTGCCGCCCCATTCAGGCAACAAACACGAGAACCGGAATCCCCCGGAATCGTATACGTTTCCAATCGAGAACCATTGGTAATATTGACGACCTGTACTTTTTCATAGGGAAGGATACCGGCCTTATCCAGCAGTTCCCGATCAATAGTAATACTTCCCTCATAATGAAGATTGGCTTCGGTAACCTTCATTTGATGTAACTTCGATTTGAACATCGTCAATTTCATAGTCGCTAATCAGTTTCAATAATGATATTATCAATTAATCGGGTCTCACCTAAATAAACGGCGCCGGCCAAAATATATTTGCTGCCTTCATTGGCGTCTGCTACCGGTTTCATCTTATCGAATGAAAACAAGTTAAGATAATCAATTTTAAAACCTTTTGCCTCTAGTTCGCTCTTTTGGTGATCCAGGAGCAAATCGACATTTTGAGCGCCCCCCGCAATTTGCTTCTTCACGTAACGAAGAGACCGGTATAAACCGGGAGCCAATTTCCGCTGCTCATCATCCAGGTACTTATTTCGGCTGCTAAGTGCCAATCCGTCATTGGCCCGTTTGATAGGGCCCATTAACAAATTAACTTCATGATTAAATTCCTTAACCATTTGCTGTAGGATGCGAAACTGTTGAATATCCTTTTGACCAAAGACGGCCACATCCGGGCGGATGATGTTAAACAGCTTGTTTACTACGGTCACAATCCCTTCGAAAAAGCCGGGACGCGAACCGCCATCCATATGCTCGTTAATTTCGTCAATCTCGATCCGCAAAAATTGATTAGCGGGATACATAATTTTATCCGTCGGCGCAAAGACAAGGCTTACGCCCTCCATCTTACATTTTTCAATATCCTCTTCCAGTTCCCGGGGATACTCATCAAAATCCTCATTGGG
>Ga0102944_1001070_pt1 | contig 19123 bp, 15 predicted proteins | sample SalPonD_shore_MG_FD_78172 | JGI IMG/M metagenome (GOLD analysis project Ga0102944, IMG submission 78172) | Salt pond soil microbial communities from South San Francisco under conditions of wetland restoration - Salt Pond MetaG... | ecosystem: Environmental > Aquatic > Marine > Intertidal zone >...
CCAGTGCCACTCACCTCTATATAGCTCTGGTCCTACTTTCGTTGACCATGCTATCCATTTTGGTACAATTAATTAGATTATTACGATCAACCAGAAAGAATTTTGGGATTACTCAATCTCCATTCAGCTATGTTATCACGATTTATGTCGGATTATTCATGGTAATTGCAAATGAATTAATCATATTAGTCTCCATAATACTTACTGATCAGCAAACCACATATCTAGGCAGAGAGAAAGCTATTTTCATCATTACGGGGTTGGGGCTGTTCATTTTTGGTTGGACGCGATTATTGTTATTCAATCTATCACTGAGTCGAAGAGTACGGCAAATCGTAACCGTGGCCTTCATTGGGGCGATGTTATTCTATGTCTTTGCAGTTATCATTACCATTTTAATTACCTTCAATTTGGTAGCGACACATACCTTTGTCGGTCTTGGATATAGCACAGCTGTGGGGATTTACGGCACCTTTCTCCTAATGGACCTCCTTGCTGTTATTATCCTAGCTAATCAGAAACGAAAGCAATCTCGGTATCAAGCATGGATCGGGTTATTGTTATTGTTGGCATTGTTACTTAATATTCTCTTTATCGTGTTCAATGCGATCCCTCTAATAATTGTCAATAGAGTTGATCCTGCGATCCATGTGATATTTAATTATATTATTGAACCTGCAGTCTATTTTATTGGAGTAACTTTCTCAATGCTCTTGCTTTACTGGGTATTATTTAATCCAAAATGGCTTCAAAATAGAAGCATTGAAGTTGGCAGTTAATATTCTCTAATATTCCATTATTTCAAAAACTTCTCTTCCCTGTGAGGGGTCATCTAAGACATTGTAATAACTTTGAAGGAAGATTGATTTTAAACCATTGGTATCCTGATAATTCAACAGATCAATAGATTTTAGATTGAATCTATCAATCAATTTTTCCTGTAGATCAATTGGTGGTGAATTATTTTTTCTTGTATCAAATGCCAGGATTACCCGAACATCAGAATTTAATTTGGATTTCTTTAAATATTTCCAAGCATAATCTACATCAATAACTGAAGTATCAAGAACTAAACTCCTCAGTTTAAATTCACCATCTAAGTTTAGTGATTTAATCATACTGGAGCCTTTACGTATATATTTACTACCAAACTCGTAGCTAGTTATGACAAGGACCATCTCCTCATGTTGAATAAACATCAATTCAGGTTCAAAGTGAATATTTACAGTATCCTCAAGAAGGAGATATTTTTTGGCCAATCCCGTGACAAATTTATCATAGGATTGTCCTGAAACAAGATACAAAATACCCGAGGTATAGGTAAAATCTTTACTTTCCAAAAGATGATTTACTATCCGTGAGCACCTGATATTATCTTCCAGAAACATCTCATTCACAGAATAGATTCGATTAACGATCTGATGGTTGACTAATTGTTGATTTTCAAATTCCAAGAAAATCGTATGATCTCCATGATCTTGGTACTGCATATTGTAAAATGATATTTTTGGACCTGGAATTCCTTTTCCCCCATCATCATTCGATTTACGAGAGATTTCATAATTTTCTTCACAAGTCGGGCAGAAGAATGATAATTTCAAGTCCCCATCTCCCTGAACAGCCATGCTATTGCTTCAAATACATTTTGACCGGTCAATGCACTACCTGTTTCAACCCGTGTATTATATTTCTGATTATCTAACCCATAGAGATACGTTAATTCTTCTTGAGAATGAATTGGTTGTTGATCCTTGAGATCAGTCTTATTGAGGAAAACTAACAGAGGTTTTCCAGTATCCATAATTGAGAATGCGAAAGATTTAGCCATTCTCGAACTTCTGAAAATATCATTATCTTTACAACCACATATTATCCGATCACCCTGTTGCGTAGGTTTGGGGCAATCAACAGGATTCAAGCTCCCACTCTTACATGCGTACATGAGGGAACTGTCAATAACATATACCATCCCATTGGCTTTAGCCACAAATGGTTTCCATAACATATCCTGATAATTCTGAGATCCACCGATATCAGTTATACGAAAATCATGACTGGTCTCACCAAGTTCAATTTGAATCTCTTTTGTCTTGGCACCATGAGTTTCCTCCCGACGTTGTCTGAGAATTTTGTGTTGAATGAGTTGTTCGACAATTGTACTCTTACCAGCTCGTTTGTACCCCAAAATCAGAACATTCTTCTTGGAAGCAGGGAAAAATAAATCTTTGATATTCCTCAGGAATGACATCGTCTGATAACATCCATTCTCCTCCACATTTTATATTACTTGTGGGTTATCTTTTGAAAATTCAATCAATTAGCACCATTCAGAGTTCATATATTGATGAAAAGTAGAGAATTGACAATCCAATTAGAAAATTCTTGGGTACTCGTTAAAGATATTTCAGTTGAGATATTTATCAAGTACTGGCTCAATATCCAAATCACTCAAAATTTCATTATTACTGGTGACCTGATCTATGAGTGTAGTATAGTTACTTTGTAAATCATCAGATAATTTATCCAATTTATGATTAGCAGATATGTTTGAACCTTCATATAAGTAACATATCGTATAATTGTCGAGATTTCGAATAGAGAAATGATAGGAACCAATTTTAATCGAATCAAGAAATTTCTCACCTTTGAATGTCTCCTGAGAGAAATTAGAAAGCGCAGAAATAAATCCAGCAATTAACTGATCTTCCAGATCTATAGGTTGATAATTCTTGGAATAAAATGAAGTACCAAACTGAGATATGAGATTGATATGGATCGGACGATCCATCCGTTTGTGTAGATTGGACATGGAATTTGAAAGTAAATTACCAATAAATTGTTTCAATCCAGTAGATTCAAGAATTATATCGACATCTTGGGTCTGACTAAATAGTTGTTCCAGATGCTCTCGTTGTTCTTGAAGTTCCTTTTGTAGTTCAACAATTGTAATTACGAATGCAGAGTATCCTTTTTCCTCAGCCAGTTTGTTAGCTTCTTCAAGTAGTTGATCACATGAATCGAGATTTGCTGTTAATAGAGCTAATTTCGAGGAGATGATCATTGATTTGATCTTAAGACTGGGTGAAGATTGCCTGTCAGCTAATTCGTCCAATTCACCAATTAATTCATCTAATTCCTGAATTACAGCTTGAGATGAATTGAATTCTAATTCAGTTAACAAGCTCTCCAGAAGTAGTAAATATGCGGTAGTGGTAATTTGAATATCTTTTACCTCCTCACGAATGACTTGATTTAATCGCTCGATACCTTTTGCTATAGAGACTATTCGGTCAGATTTTACCTCAATGGTTGCCTTACCAACTCTATACATATGATCAAGTAGTTCACTACTGGACTGTCCTCGAACCTCACTTAACTTCTCAAGATTAATCGTTGCTTCCTCAAAGTTGTTTTTTGCTATCATTAACTGACTTTTGGTGTAGTAAATTCGTCCGAGATAATCAAGATTTTGTTCTGCCTCAAATAATTCTTGACTTTTTAGGAGATATTTCTCTGCTTCTTGATAAATTTCTTGTTCCAAATAGTCATATGATAGTTGATACAGAGCTCTTGCCATGAAATTCTTATTATCAATTGATTCATAGAGCTGGAGTGCTTTATTATTAAACTTAATTGCTTGGTCATAATCTCCTTTATATCGATGGGAAATTGCCATAGCACGTAGGTGATTCCCAAAGACCCGCGGATCCTCGAGCTTCTGATATAGTGGAATTGCCTGTTTATAGAATTCTAAAGAGCGATCAATCTCTCCCATCCTTTGGTAGATATTCCCAAGGTCAGTCAATGACCAAGCAAGTTGTTTATCACTGCCATATTCTTTATAGAGTTCATGTGCTGAGATGAAATTATCCAATGCCTTCTTCAACTTACCCTGATACTGGTAGACACCACCTAGTTCCATTTTACAGTAAGCTACTCCCAGCATATTATCCTGTTCTTTATAGACCTCATATGTTCTGGTCAGAAATTCTGCAGCTTTATCCAGATTTCCACTTTGAAAGTAGGTCGAACCAAGATTATAGAGATTAGCACTTATTTTCTCGGTTAGACCTAACTCCTCTCGTATAGCCAGGGATTCCATCGAATACTTCACAGATGCATCATAATCTCCTATCGAGGTGTAGACTGTTGCCAGTCGGTTTAACACGTCACCTTGGAGATCCATCAAATCTTCATCTGGATTTAGATCTGCAAGGTATTGATGGGCTTTCTTAAGTTGTATTTCAGCCTTCTCGAATGCACCTTTAAGAAAGTCAATAGTCCCCTGTAGATATAGAAATCTGGATTGATTGGCATAATCTGTTTGAATCCCTTCCTCCTCAAGAATTTCCTCAATTCGACTGACAGCATCTTGGATCTGATTTGAATTAATATAGGCAACGGTTTGATAATATTGGAGGAGATATCGTTCTTCGAGAGGTAGTTGATCAAGAGCAATGGTATTGACAGATTCAATAACGGCATCGAAATTCTGTTCGTCTAATTTTTCTCGAACTGATTGAATGGTTTCCATAACAAAGCTACTGTTCAAACGTACATAAACAGTATTCCAAACTGCCGGAACCTTCCTATAAAATCATGTTAGATTGAAATTATGATTCATCGAAATCGGCTTTCACTTTTGTATTGGGATCTCGCGGAACTCCCTACTATGGATCTCAGACCAATAATTACACAAGTAGAGAGACTCTCGAAAGCAATTCCCTTCAAACAAATTCTAATCGTCGCCGATGTTTCTGTTATTCCAGCCAAAATATTACAAGTAGCCAAACGATCCTTTCATGCAGATATTTATATTCCAAAAAACATCAAAATACGTGATGATGCAGATAATAAGATTCATAATGGTAGTCATGTCAGTGTTGAAAATCTGGTACGATATGTCTGGGATGATGAACAATTAATCGTCATAGGTCATAAGATTGACAATGCTATATCTATCGGTGATGGGGAAAATTTCGATATCAGCTACAAAGAATTTGTAGAGAATTTAGAAAATTATATGTGAATACTGGATCATATTATCACAGTTTAGCTTGTCGTATATCAATATTTAACGTGTATATAATTGAAGTTTAATTCAATTCAGTCAAGATTTTATCGTAAAAATCAAGGGATTCAGGATTACGCATCGCTCCTCGATTCGATACATCTCGCCCATGAATGATATTGGTAACCGCAGATTCTACCTTTTTGCCACTGAAGGTGTAGGGAATACCATTTTCTGGGGTTTGAATGATTAACGCTGGAGCATGACGGGGTGAGGCTTTCATTCGTAGTTCATGTCTAATTTTCTTCTTAACTTCATCAGTGAGTTGGGAATCATTGGTCATTTCGACAAATAAGATGATGCGTTGATCCTCCTCATATTCCTGTCCAATTGCTAGTGAGTCTTTCACCTCAGGTAGTAATTCTACTACATTATAGATCTCTGCAGTTCCAATACGAACCCCTGAGGGTTTGAGTACACTATCTGATCGACCATAGAAAATCACTCCTCCAGTTTCAGAATCAATCTCAATATAATCCCCATGTCGCCAAACTTGTTTATCAAAGTAATCAAAATACGCGTCTTTGTATCGTTTATTGCCCTCATCTTTCCAAAAATAGATTGGCATTGATGGTGATGGAAGTTCGCAGACCAGCTCAGCTTGTTCATCTTTGACTGGATTACCTTCCTGGTCATAGGCATTGACTGCCATACCCAATGCTCTTGCTTGGAGTTGGCCCATATATACAGGTAGTATTGGTACTCCAGCAGCAAAACAGCCGTTGATATCTGTACCCCCAGATATTGAGTTGAAATGAAGATCTTCTTTTATCTTATCATAGACATACTGAAAGCCTTCATCTGATAGTGCCGATCCCGTTTGAGAGATTTGTTCTAGTGAACTCAGATCGAATTCCTCACCAGGTTTTGCGCCTTCTTTTTTGAGATAATGCAGATAAGAGGCTGAACACCCAAAGACATTGATCTCGTTATCCTCAATTAATTGCCATGCTCTTCGCCAATCGGGATAGAGTGGATTACCTTCATAGAGTACGATGGTTGATCCAACACTCAAGGAACTAACCAACCAATTCCACATCATCCAACTTGGTGATGCGAGATAAGAGATCCGTGTCTCTCGTTTGAGGTCGGTATGGAGAATTAATTCCTTCATATGATTTATCAGGATCCCACCAACACTCTGAACCATGCATTTTGGTTTACCTGTCGTACCTGAGGAGAACATAATATAGAGTGGGCTGGAAAATTCAACTTGGGCGAAATCAATAACTTTTGCCTCTTTCTTAATAAAATTATCCCAGAGTACAGAAATCTCGAAATCATCGAGATCAGGAGATTCATCAATATAGGGATAGACTATCACCTTTTCAATAGAATCAATAGCTGTAGCTACATTTTTTGCCTTAGATAACTGATCAAATTCTTTTTCTTTGTAGGTATACTTATCAACTGTGAATAATACTTTTGGTTCAACCTGCCCGAGTCGGTCGAGTGCTGCATCAGGGCCAAGTTCAGATCCACAGGATGACCAAACTGCACCAAGAGAGGTTGCAGCCAACATAGCAATTGCAGTCTCAATTAGATTAGGCATATAACCGGCAATACGGTCACCAGGACCTACTCCTTCCTCTCTCAAGGCTTCACTTAATTGAGCCACTCTAAGATAGAGTTCTTTGTAGGTGATAGAAATAGGACCTTTAATCTCACTTTCAAAAATAAAGGCAAGATGGTCATCTCGATATCGGAGCAAATTCTCAGCAAAATTCAATTTTGCACCTGTGAACCATTTCGTCTCTGGAGGAAATGCTTCTTTATTTATTATGACATTATTGTAATTTTTCGAGTGAATGATATTGAAATGATTCCAGAGGCTCGCCCAAAAGTCTTCGATATTGGTGACACTCCAATCCCAAAGTGCCTGATAATTATCAAGCTCAAGATTGTAGGAGTCATTAACAACCTCCATAAAATACTTGATATTGGTATTATTTATCCGTTCGGCTGATGGAGTCCAAAGCTTTTTTGCCATAATTCAATCTTGATATTGTGCTTAAGACTTTTCTGTCGTATAGTCAATTATTTTCGCTATAAAATTGTTACTTCTTAAATACCATTCACGATATTTCCTTATGCTGAATTCCCTATAATTTTAGCGATCTCTTTCAATCATGATAACTTTATGTCCAGGAAGGAGGCAATACAGATCCGTGGGAATTTAGAAAACGCTATCGTCGAGATAAACAAATTTCTGGATAATCATGAATATAATAGAGAAAAACTCAATGAATTGATTCGACTGGTTAAGTCATTGGATAATTTGATGGTCGAAGTGAAATATGTTCAGGATATTGAACGTCTTTTTGGAACAAATCGATATGATGCGAATAAACAGACTGGATATTACATCGATTCAGATGTAAAATACGACATCTATCAGAAAATCAGTGTACTCAGGGTAAAATGTAAATTCACTGATCTCAATAAATTAGATAGGGTAGAAGATACATTTGTTAGGTTACTTAAGTTCTTACCCTATTGTAATGATATTTTGATTGATAATGTCATGTATGCAAAAAAATCAGAAATGTTGAGGATTCTTGAGAAGCTTATCTTAGAATTCAGGACAGAACTTTTGAAACTTACCAATTTCTATCGAGATAGATTATTAGTTGCAGATTTGGAAAACGCACTTGATGGAGTCGTTAAAATCCTTGAAAATGAGAAACTGGAAAGTGATCAAGAGATCAAATTAAAAGGATTCATTAGTAAAATTGATGGATATACACCAATAGAGAAGTTGATAAATACCATTAATCAAATCTGAACTTATCCAGCAGGATAATTTTCCAATTTACCAAATATGATTATGCATTATTAACATCTGAGAACAAGGTGGACGATGTTAACTTCAGAGTGTAAGGTTAACCATTACTATAGATTACTGAAGTCATGAATTTGATCCTATTTTTATACCGGCATTCCGATTCATAATTAGTATGACAGATAGGAATACCTTAGAAGATAAACTAAAACAAAAATTGGCTAATGGAGAAATTGATCAGGAAGAATTCGACAGCATGATGAAAAAATTTGCTGATCTAGATTTACTTAGCAGTAGAGTTGAGAGTGGAAGTAGAAAGAATTATTCTTTCTCTGGATCTAAGACAATCGAGGGAGGAGAGATCTCTCAACCCATTCGAGTCTCGGGTAAATTGAATTCAACGGGATCTATTAGTTGTCCATCAATCAGTGTTTCAGGTTCAGCCACGATTCAAGGTGCACTCACGGTGGTTGGACCCAGTAAAATTTCAGGATCTTTGAGAATTCAGGATGATGCCAAATTCGGAAGTTATTTCAAATTAAGTGGAATGACGGAAATTGGAGGTTCTGCCTATTTCACTGATGATCTCAAGGTTTCAGGAAAATTACTTGTTGAAGAAAAACTAGTCACCGGATCTGATATGAAAATATCTGGCCGCCTTGATGCAGATAGTATTAATTCAGAAGCAAGAATAAAATTATCGGGGAAAGTTACAGTTGCCAATAATATCATAGCAGAGGAATTCATTACTTCTGGTGGACGATCACTTGTTGAGGGATCTATCCGAGCAACCACTGTTGAGATTGCGAAGAAAAATCGACCTAAAATTGAACAACAGAAGGAGATTGAGGATGAATTCAACCGTGAATTCGGTGATGATGAAGAATTTGGCTCACTGGGTAGTTTTATTGCAAATATGGTCACTAGTTTTGTACCAAAAGTTCTCAATTCGACTCTTGGAGTAAACAGAGTACCAGGTATCTTCACCATCAAGCAAAATATTGAAGCAGATCAGATTGATATTTCCTATACACATGTAGGTGGAGATGTTATAGGGAATGATATTATCATTGGTCCAGACGTTGTCATTGAGGGAAGGATCAAATATCGCAATTCAATCAATGTGCCAGAAGATAGTTCTTATAAAATTGAAAAAATTGATGAATAGATTTAATGTTAATGCCGATTAATCTCAGAGAAGCTTTTTTAAGATTAATCTGATTACTAATGTATGGAAAATCGTGAAATATCTAATCTCTATAAGGATTTTCACGATGGAAATTTTCAATCAATCCAAAATAAGCTGAATACTATCAGGATAACTGAAATACCTGAAGATGGCAGACTCCGAATTGCGGAGCTACAAATGGCAATTTTCAAGTTTCGTAATCAAAACTTACTCGGTCTGGAATTTATCAAGGTCTATCGAGAACATTTTGAGTTGACTGAATTCGATAGGTTATACCTATTATTCTATGAGGGTCAATACCATCTGGGTAGGACGAATGAGTCTAAAACCTTGGAAATATTGGATCGAGGAAATACCATACTAAACCAATTATCTAGTTCTCATGAAATGTTTGCCGAATTGAATTTCCTCTTTCGGTTATTGAAAGCAAGTTATCACCTGGAGATTCATGATATCAATCTGGCAAAGAATTATATTTTAGAATCATCACACCTCATGTCTGAAAACTTCAAAATCCATTATATCTCCTGGATGTATCAAACCTGGTCTAATATCTTCTTTGAATCGAGTGAATTAGACAAAGTGGAGGAAATCTGTTATAACCATATCCAATTCGCCAAATCTACAGGAAAACAGTTTCCTTTATTCTATGCATACACGCATTTGGCATACAAATACATCGAACAGGCAAGATTCGAGGAAGCCAAGAAGTATCTTAAGATTGCAGCTGAAATTGAAGACGATACCGGGTCTTTGGATATGCGTTTCAGATTGAATAATCTCAATGCCAATCTCATACAATACGAGGGAAATCTTGAACAAACAATTGAACTACATAAGAAAAACAAAGAAGTAGCAGATCAAATTGGAAGTAAATCATTACTTGCAATGCTGTATAATAATTTGGCAACCTGTTATAATATGTTGGGAGAGGTAGATCTCTCACAGGAGTACAATTTTTTGAGTTTGGATCTAAGTGAAGAACTCGGTAATAAGCGTAGTATTGGTACCTCCTATAATAACATCGCCATCAATTTCCTTCTCAAGGGCGAACTTGACAGATCGCTTAATTTCCTTATGAAATACCGTAATATTGTGAATGAAATTGGTCCTGAAAAATCCAAAGCTGTGGCTTATGTTAATTTAGGTCAATTGTACCATATGAAAGGGGATTATAGCAATGCAATCAAGTATTATAATAAAGGATTAGAAATTGATACATTATATGGTTCAGAGATAGACATTTCCGAATCATTATACAGTCTTCTTGTAATCTATGTTGAGATTGGAGATCTTGACAAAGCAGAAGAGTACAAAGAACAAATAAAATCAGTGCATGACCGATTTGACAATAAGTTAGTAACACTTAGGTATAAACTGGCAAAGATGCAACTCCTCAAAGCCAGTAAGCGAACGATAAACAAGGCCAAGGCTCAAGAAATTCTTCTTGAAATAGTCAATGATGATATCATTGATTTTGAATTGTATGTCTCTGCTTTACTAAATTTATGTGAATTACTATTATTAGAATTGCGTCAATCAGGAGAAGAAGAGGTGCTGGATGAAATCAAGGACTATGTAGACACACTTCATGAAGTAGCAAGTGTACAGCAAAGTCATATGCTACTGGCTGAATCCTATTTGATTAAATCAAAGCTAGCTCATTTGGAAATGAATCCAACTGATGCCAAACACTATATTGAAAAAGCTGAAGCATTGGCCCTCGAGAAAAACTTAGATAATCTGGCAATGAAAATTAGCTCCTATCACGATGATCTCCTTGATCAGATTAAAACCATGGAGAATTTATTCGATAGAAAGACTACATTGAAGGAAAGATTGGAGAAAGTACAACTTGAAGAATTATTTGAGAAAATGATAGATACAAAAACAGATGAATTAAATACAGAACCTGAGACTCCAACCATGTTTCTAATCATCAAGGAAGGTGGAAATAATCTCTACAAGCGAGTATTTCAGCAAGATAGTCCAATCAATGAGGAATTAATCTCAGGATTATTTTCTGCATTGCATACGCTGTCTGCAGCAGTATTTCATACCGAAGCCAGTCAACAGAGGATAAAACATAAAGATTACACGATTATCCTTTCACCAATAGAACAGGAATTTCTTTTCGCCTACGTATTCACTGGAAATTCCTATACAGCAATCAAGAAAATGAATATGATTGTGGAATCGATTCGCGATTCATCCACGATCTGGGAGGCACTGTGTCGTGATGTATCCTACTTAACGAATGCAGAAAAAGAAGGGATGGATATTATTTTGGATGCAATTCTTAGAAGTTAATAAGTCATTATGGGATATTGTACCATCGTTTGTAGCTATCATGTACTCTTTGTCGTAATTCCTGGAGTATCGTTTTAACATTATTGACAAAATCCACATGCTCATTTGGTTTGAAAATCTGAGTTACTAAATCATGTGAATAGGCTGTACTCAGTGAAGCAAAGTCATTCATCGAACTGTGGAGGAAACCATTGATAATACCTTTTATGCCACTCATCGGTTCAACTAGAGTTCGATCGATATTAATCCCGATGAGGAAAAGTTCTTTGTTTCCACGGGCAAAGTCATTATCAAGAACAAAGGCAATGTAATGGAAGATCCCTCTGGGATACACCCAAGGAAAAGTCGATATTATTGATGATTGTGTGATAACATCATTAAAATCCAAACTAGCAATAAGTTTGATTGCACTATTACTAAGTTGGGCAATCTCATCAATATTACTGTACTGGGAAGGTACCGATGCTAAAATCTGTGGACCCTCGATTTGATTCATTAGAAGAGCATAGGCACCGGGAATGCTTTGATCAATATCATCTTCAAAAAGGTGACCTTGTCCTTTTTGTTCGATATTTTCTACTATCCAATCGTGGATGGTATGAGAAAGCTCTGAGAACCCCTTATCTACATTTTTTCCGGTTTTTGCACTGGTTCTGATATCAAGAATTGATCTATCAGGATACTTATTGGTTATCTGCTGGACAAGGTCATGATGTTCTTCCAGAGAAATATAATCTCTCTCCTCTGCTAACCGATCTGTCTTATTGCCAATAATCATCAAGGGTAAATTTGGGCGATTGCTATACTCAATAAATTTCTCAATCCACATTGGAACAAGATCATAACTTTCACGATTTAACACTGAATAAACAACTACACAGGCATAACTCCCCTTGTAGAACACGGGGTGAACCGTGGAGAATTTATCCTGGCCTGCAATATCCCAAATTGCAAGTCCCATATCCTTTCCGTTTTCCAACTGGTATTGTTTAAATGAAAAATCGCTACCTATTGTTTCAATATAATTAGTTCTAAACTTTTCACCAATATAGGCCCTACGAAGACTGGTCTTACCAACTGAAGGTTGACCAATAATCACGATTTTGATATTAGAATACATATCATCCATTCAATCACCCCTGATGGTAAGGTCTATTTTCAACAATAACAGGGTAGTATAAATAATTGCTATCTTAACAAATAGTCAATGGTAAAAAAGCAGAATAATCTAACAAGGTACAATTATCTTAGTTTACCAGTTTAATACATCATCAGGGTTCATTTTGAGAGCATATGTTAAGGCGATATCCCTCCTTAACTGATCAAGTAATGGATTTATCTGATTTCTTATAGATTGACTATCATCAACCTTTTCTACTGCGATATTCCAAGATTTTTCCTCATGTAACAATCTCACCTGTTCTGCGACAACAAATAATTTAGTCTTGAACTCACCAGTCAAAGATTTGGAAAAGTTATAGTATTGCTGTGGGATAAATATAGAGAGTGAATGAATTTCAAATTCTCCTCGTGCTTTTTGATTGGGTAAGGAAAATACTATCGAGAATATTTCTCCAGTATTTGGAGACTTAATAGGGTTTGTAGTATAGACATGGCCTAATTCTGCTACAACCTCTGCATCCAGTCCAGAAAATAATTTGACGGCAATGATTAGATAATCTGGCTCAATCAAGTTATTGGGAATTGACTCAAAAATCATCGGCCCGAAGTCTTCATGTGCCACTGAGTAGAAAATATACGGTACTAAATCTTCTATAAAGCGTGGTTTGATATTACTCGGTACTAAATCTGTTAGATTACCCGATTGATTTGATTCTGGAGTCATATATCCTATTCTTAAGGCATTTTCTAGGGTGGATATTTTCTGATCCTTATCAATCAATTTAATGGCAAGTTTAGTCCAGTATCGGGTGATACTATGATCCATATTCTCATCATTGGTTTCAGCTAACACGATCGCCAAGCTACCGTAATGATTTGGATTGACGTGAAGAATCACTGGATCACTTCCACGGAAATGGATTATATGGTCATGGATGGTATCTTTCATCCAATTTTTTATTTTCTCAAAATTCTTTTCCTCTCGTATATCCGTAAGAAGTGAGGTATCAATTGATTCAGAATTATCAATCAAATAAATTTCATCATTTGACAGGATTAACCATAACACATTACGATACCCTAATTCCTCCAGTAGTGCAACTAAAGAATAGGATTCAGAAGATTCACTTTCTTCCACCCACTTCCAAAAAGTTCCCATTGTAGATCCGACCATCATCTTCTCTAAGCAAATGTCGTGCCACTTGTTATTAAATCACAACTATTTCAATCTATGAAAATACAATATTTTATTTGGTCTATACTCAATCGGAATTACTTAGATTTTATGAGATTGATCAACATAGGGACCATTCGGTCTCAGATCTTCGATACTGTCCATGATCCGGTCAACTATTTTCTGAGAGGTTTCTGGAGAGGTAGGAAGATTGCGTAAATCATCAAGATCAACAGGTTTACCATATTTGATCAACACATTGATTGATCGAGGCGTTTTTCCTATTTTAATGGACTCACCAACAGGCATAACAAACTCAGTTCCAGCAATGTAACATGGGACAATTGGTGCATCAATTGAATGAGCAAGAAGACCTGAACCCAACTTACCTGGATTAGTATGATTTTCTGCGGGATTTTTATGACGTTTACCTTCAGGATACCACAGAAGTGAATCACCACTATTTATCCTTTTGGCAGCGTATTTCACGATATTGAGATTTTTTGAACCTTTACGTACTGGAAAAGCATTAAAGGCTTCTGCAAATTTTCTGAACAGAGGGCTTCTGAACAGTTTTTCATCTGCAATAGCATTTACTGCTTTACACGGATAAAGATTGATAACTGCAAAAAATGAGTCAGCATGGGAAATGTGGTTAGGCATTAACACAAAATTCCGTTCTCGTGGGACATTCTCTAGGCCTTCAACCTTAACCTTCCAGAACAAATTCTGTAAAAGATGCTTACCAAACCGACCAATTATATTAAAGAAAAATTGATTCGTCTTATAGTTGTAGTTGAAATGATCCGCAGGACCGTTTGAATTGCGATTGGTATTAGAATTGTAGTCTAACCAATCGGTTTTCCTACCACTAATGGAAACCATGATGATCAATTCTTGTTAAATCAGTTTCATTTTTATACGTTTTGTCCCTGTAAAGTAAATTATTTGTGATTCATTCGTCGCTGCATCGTTAATTCATCTTATCAAACAGCTTTGAAATTGGCTGAGAGCAATTAATTCATGTAATTACGAATCTTCTCTGCGGCTTCTTCTTGGTCAATCTCATCCTGCGGATCCCATTCCATTTTCAATCCCAGATCAGCAGATGGTTTTGGAATTAGATGGAAATGAGTATGAGCGACCGCTTGATGAGCGATTGTGCCATTATTCTGCAGAATATTATAGGTGTCAATATCCAAGGCTTTAGTTACTTTTTTGATTATCAGGGGGATTTCTGCAAGGGAGGCATCATCAGTTTCATGTAGTGTTGCAGCATGTTTTTTGGGGATAAATAAACAATGACCCTCGCTGAGAGGATTGATATCCATAAATACGAAGATATTATCAGACTCATATACTTTTTCTGAGGGAATTTTCCCCACCACTATTTTACAAAATATGCAATCATCTGTCATAATACGCACACTAGGTACAATGTTTACTAGTCGTCTATAAAAGATTTCCAACCATGAGAGAAATATATGGAAGTATCTAGTATTGATGTGCTGATAGTTTCAGATGTGGCGAGAATGTCTTTTGATGATGATATAATTTAGTATAGTAAACCACAGCAGCTTCAACCATGACATTTAGGGGGAGAGCAATCAGGAGACCGAGGAACAGACCAATTGACGAGGCAACACTATCACTTAGGAAGAAGAATAGAGGAAATGCAAACTGACTGATAATTCCCTGAAGGATCTGAACAGCAACTCCTTTTCCAAGATCGACAATAAAGATCTGACTAAAACTACCATTGGTCAATTTCCAGCTCTTCGATAATGCTGCAATTGGTGAAAGATCATCTATTATAACCAAGGCGGTTGCAGGAAGTAATTTGATTTGAGTGTAAATCAAAAGTATCAATCCTATTGGAATGGTGAGAAGCATAAAAGCCAGTCCGCTAGCACTGGCCAAAGTTCTTCCTCCAGTAAGCAGAAAATATATCAGGGGAGACAGAGCAAATCCACCAATCAGCACCATGATCATTCCTCGCAATATTTTTGTAAATAGATAGGAGAGAATTTTTTTCAGACTGTAGCTGATAGAACCCGACCAGCCTTCATCTCGTTCTTCCTCGTAGTTATCCAATCTTCTAAGATAGAATATCGCAGGTATCCAACTCGTGGTTGCAACAAATGAAGATGTCAGAAATATGGTTGTAAAATTGGTGATTAATTGATAAAGCGACTGATCTTGACTAGTTCCTGGAAAAGTAGTGAATATCCAACTGTTCAATGATGGTGTCAACCTAATGGCAAAATATGCACACAAGACGATGAATACGAGATAGATTTTGAAAATATCCCTCCAACTTGATTTGAATAAATTCCCAACACCTTTCAATAAATTATCAAGTTTGAAAAATCTCGGTGGATATGGTTCACCACTTCGGACGTATCCCCCATTTAGATAAGCTGATTCACTGTATGGTGCATTAATTACTTTATCACCCTTTGCTAGAGGTTGATAACCAGTACTAATCTCATTGTACGGTTCAAATTCTTTTTGTTCTGATGAGGGGTCTGTAGCTTGCTTCAATTCATTATCTAAATCTTGAGTTGATTCAATATCAGGTTGGTCGAAAGGATTTTTTTCTTCTTCCCTTTGATCAGCTAAGCTATTCCCGCAAGTCGGACAAAATTTAGAATTTTTTGAAGTCTTACTACCACATTCGTAGCAATACACAACATCTCCACTTGACATTTGAAATTATCAATTCTATATCACTCAATCGGGTATTTTAATATTCATATCTCGAAATATTGCCTACTCATTTGATTTGATGTGAATTGCAAATTTTTTAGTTATCATTGAGAAGGAATCTAATTAACCAGGTACGTTCGTGGATTGGGTGATAGGATCAGATGAGACTGATCTGAACCAATCAAGGGTTTCCTTCAATTTCTTTATCTCAGGGAGATCCTGATTATCAGTTTTTTCGGCAACCTTCATAATGGCATTCAGAAATATTTCTTCCTCAAAATGTCGGTTTTTTATCAGATCAAGGAAGAATTCAACTGATTGATTACCAAGATCTGATCGATCTCTGACATCTCGCTTGATAATGACCATTTTCTCAATATCATCATTGAGTGAGTCTGAAATTCTGAAAGACAGACGTGATTTCTTAATCATCAACAATAAATTGATAGTGCTGCTATTTAAAATTTATTCATCATGAATTGATTAATTCTCGATAAGAACTCCCGTACTTACAAAATATTGAAGAATTGGGATCTCGTTGGTAACCAAGATCATAACACAAAACCAAAGTAGAGCTAGTAGGTATTGAAAATTTTAATCTCCGACACCTTCTGGAAAATGGGTACCAGAATAAAGATTAATCTCGATAGAAGAATTGGTCACGTCTTTTAATTTGCTCTGCTGAAGGATTGTCCATTGGTTTGATTACAAATTTTTCAGGTTTTGGAGAGGTTAATTCCATATCCACAACACGTAGGATCCCATCACGAATCAGATGAACTTTAAATGATTTACCTGTTCCAATTTCCCGTAGCATTTTTTCATAACTGTCATTGGTAACTTCGTGACCATCAAAGGCGATCAACTTGTCTTTAGCAATAATTCCTGCCTGCATGGCGGGACTATTTGCCCTGACTTTGCTTACTCTATTCTTATTCGAGTTAGTGACAATTCCTGTATAAGGCACATCCCCCTCCTCAGGTTCAATTATCATCCCTATTTCACTAAGATAATCACCAAATGGCAATTCAGCCGTACCATCAATATATTTCTGCCAAAATTGACCCAATGTGGTTCCAGTTGCCTGCTCGATGAGTTGACGCAGCATTGATTCATCAAACCCCTCTTTGGATTGCAAGTATTGTTTATACATCACTTGGTAGAAATTATCGAGAGATTTCTCCCAATCGGTCTGTTTCCTAATTTCCAGATCCAACATGAATGCAACGAGTCCACCTTTAAGATAATAGGATACATAGTAATTATCAAGTCCTTCATGTTTTTGATAGTACTTGATCCAACTATCAAAGGAGGATGAGGAAAGAGAGGTTAGTTTCCTACCAGGGATCGTTCGTAATTGAGTCAAGTCTTTGGCGATAATTTGCCAGTAGATGTCCTCCTCTATCATGTCTCCTCTTGGAAGAAAGATATTATCATAAAATGAAGTAATTCCTTCAGCCATCCACAACAGAGTAGTGTAAACTTCCTTGGAATAATCAAATGGACCAAGTTGATCTGGTCTAATCCGCTTGATGTTATACGAATGAAAATGTTCATGTGCTTCAAGCGAAAGCATTTTGGCAAATTTTAATTTATCCTTCTGATCGAAATACCACCGATTGATAATACTGAAATTGCTGAATTTATGTTCCAAACCACCGCCAGCACCACCTGAGAGATACAGTACCCATAAGTAGTGATCATATGGGAGTGTACCTAGCATTTTGATCGAGGTTTGTTGAAGATTTATCATGAACTCTTTAAATTCCTCAAGATTATGATTACCTCGGTGACCAATCAAGGCAATTCGACAGGGAACCTCACTTCCATCCCCATTGGAGATCGAGTAATCCAAATGATCGACTACTGACTTATGACCCAATCCAATTGGAGAATCAATCAACATATCAAAATCTTCGGCAATGTACTGATTGCCTTTTTGTGGAAGACTGGTAAAAATCTCCCAATCATCGGGATACACTAGCTTCAGCGTAATCTCCTTATTCTTTAGAGTAGTCTCTTTCTGTCTCTGATAGAAAAATAAAGAAGCAGGTGACAATAATGCGTATCTGTCATCTAAATAAGATGTTCTGACAGATAGATCAAGACAGTAGACATTATAGGATACAGTGATGATATCTCCCTTGGATGCTGTAATCTGCCACTGATTTTTAGAAATCTTCTTCCATTTATGATCCGTATCAGTTGAGAATGATATGACGTGACGTGAATAATCTCTGATTTTATATGATCCAGGTGTCCAAACTGGCATTTCAAGTATAGGATTATCCCAATTAGCAGTGAATTCTAATTTGATTGCCACCTCATGACTATTTGGAGAGGTAACATCCAGTGCGTATTTCATTATATCCTGTAATTTTCATGCAATGATTAAATAATTAGGATACAATGATCTACAAATCCACATGATTAAGTTGGAATTCATTTTCACCAGCCCATCTTTGTATAACTTCAAGAGCCTGGCTAAGATTATCAGCTGCTGCACCTGCAGCGCCAGGATGACCTCCTCCAGACAATTGTTCGGCAATTTTGTGAACCTGGATCTGTTCATTTAATTTCTCACTCAGATCTCTATTTCTTCTGAAAGATATTTTGACAGTTCCCTCTTTGGTCTTAGATAAGGAAATCACCACTTTTGCACCATTTTTTTGCAATCGACGTAGTATGGTGAATTTATCAACCGTATCCTCAGCAAACGAGAATGCGACGATATCCTGTATTTCAATTCCATCTGCCAAGTCATAA
>Ga0102944_1001071_pt1 | contig 19107 bp, 17 predicted proteins | sample SalPonD_shore_MG_FD_78172 | JGI IMG/M metagenome (GOLD analysis project Ga0102944, IMG submission 78172) | Salt pond soil microbial communities from South San Francisco under conditions of wetland restoration - Salt Pond MetaG... | ecosystem: Environmental > Aquatic > Marine > Intertidal zone >...
AAGGAGCCAGAAGTGCGAGAGACGGCTGAAAATTAGCGGAATGGATGGATGAGAAGACTCAATCTTTTTCAGGTTCTGGGATTTAAAATATCCCTGGATTTTTCCTGGTTTTTTATCCTTGCTCTCGTAATCTGGTCGCTGGGACAAGGGTATTTTCCGTATGTCTATCCCGAACTCGCGGTCTCCACGTACTGGATAATGGCGGTGATTGCTGCCATCCTGCTGTTCGTATCGGTCCTGATTCATGAGCTCAGCCATTCCGTGGTGGCGCGGAACCACGGACTTGATATCAGCGGCATCCGGTTGTTCATCTTTGGCGGAGTTTCAGAGATGACCGAGGAGCCGGACGAAGCAAGTACGGAGTTTAAAATTGCGGCGGCCGGTCCGATCACATCGCTGGTTCTGGCGGCGGTATTTTTTGCAATCAGCTTGCTCCCTATCCGGGAGTGGTCGCTCCCCACCTTCGCTATTTTTCGGTATCTGGCGCTGCTGAATTTGATGCTGGCCATATTCAATATGATCCCAGGATTTCCCCTGGATGGAGGCCGGGTGCTCAGGGCCATTCTGTGGGGACGGTATCGAAATCTGCGCAAAGCGACGAATGTGGCAGCGACCGTTGGAAAAGGGTTCGCTTCTCTCCTGATTGCATTCGGCGCAATCACTATATTTGGGGGCGGTATCCTGAGCGGGATCTGGTACATCTTCATCGGGATGTTTTTAAATATGGCAGCGGAAAGCGGGAAACGACAGACCATCATGCGCGAAGCGCTCAGCGGGGTGAAGATACAGGATGTGATGAGCCGGGAAGTGGTGTATGTCGCACCGGATATGACCTGTCAGGAACTGGTGGACGAGTATGTCATGAAGTATCGATTTGATATGTTCCCGGTGGTACGGAACGAGCTTCTTGTCGGAATCATCCAGCTGGACGATGTGAAGGAAGTTCCCAGAGATGAATGGACCCGGACGTTGATTGAAGAGGTGATGGAACCGGTCAGGGATGAGCTGGTTCTGCATCCGGCGGATGAAGCCGTGGATTGCCTTCAACGGATGATCAGATCCGGGGAGCAGGGACGGATGCCAGTGGTGGATGATAAAAATGACCTGGTGGGGATTGTCACCCGCCGAGATATTCTTGATCTCCTCAAGCTCAAAACCGACCTGGGAAGTTAGCGGAACTTGTGAACCGAAATCTCGTAAAATTTTGCTGAAATTTCTGCCAATACATTGACAGGAAAAATGTGCAGGTTTGCAGCATGGTTGTAAAACTACTTGACTGCGTTTTTAAACTAACATAACTTCATTACGCTATGGCTAAAAAGAAGACGAAAAAGAACAGGACGATTGTTCGGCGGCTGGTGTTCACCAGAGAGAACTATTGGATATTTTTCGCAGGGATTTTCTTAATACTGCTGGGCTATATCCTTATGGCCGTTGGGGATACCTACAGCACGCTCTCCATCACCATCGCGCCGATTATCCTGTTCGTTGCATATTTAATCGTGATTCCGGTGGCGATCATCTACTCGAAGAAATCGCCGGAAGATAAACGAGAATAGTTATTTGACAGCCTGAATATATTGGGGTCGTAGTTCAACTGGCTAGAGCACCGGCCTGTCACGCCGGAAGTTGCGGGTTCGAGTCCCGTCGGCCCCGCTGAGCCCTGAGAATATTGCATTACGCCGGATTACCCAAGGAGTCGGACGCTTTAAGCACACCGGTGTTTATAGCGTGAATTGCAACACTTCCGTGGCAACCACAAAATATTGTTTCATCTCACTTGAGGTCAGTGAAGCTGTTCATTGACCATTCAATCGCTAAAGAGTAATGGAATCTTGCAGCTCGCCAAATTCAACTAACGATAGTGATCTACCATCCTGTCTGATGTTGGGTGAGCATCTGATGGATGGGAATCAGGTTCTTATGAGCAATTGGCTGTGCCGGCCAGAACAGGGGATTAATTATTCCGCTCCAGGATAATGCCCGACCACAGTTCGCCTACCCAATTGCATGGTCCGGCACCATCAGGATCCGCGGGATGATCGAACGCCTTCTAACAAAGACACCATCTGGGCAGACTATAATAAAGGAGAGCGAGTCCAGTCAATCAGAAAAGCAGTCTCAGACCAGAAAAAAATCGGACAGCTTGTAAAAGGCAATATTCACAACATCATCATTTTTATCTTAATTAATATCTGTGCGTGAGACAAGGATTTTTTTAAAATAATTGTTCTAAACTGGCTTACCCTTTTCAAAATCCAGACACATGTTCAATTTACCAGACAGTTTATGAGCAAGCACCAATCTCTCTCTGGAGTTTAATCATAAATAATACGGACCTGTCTATCATTGGCGACAATGATGCTGCATAGAGTCCTCCAGAAGGGTTGTAGGTTTAAATAGAGACTTATGTCTACAATATAACGCGAGGCGACGGGTACAGTCTGACTTCTTCTGTATGTGGATCCAACGAAATAGAGATTAATCGGGGCAAATTGCTTAAGGTACCACTAAAAGTTCCATCCATACCTTGAGTCGAAGTCATCGATCGTGAATTTTTCTTCCCGTTCATCATGGATAATCATGAACAAGGATTTTTGAAAAATATCCAGATTTGACCAATTTTCTTCACGGCGGTTCTTCACAAACTCTTCAAGGGCGATATTTTGATTACTGGCTGTGACAATTTCCATGTCCGGTCTGTTACTGTTCATAACATCTCTGTATACAATTCTGTAGTTGGTCATGGTGAGCACTCCATATTCTTTATTTATGTTCGATTGATTGCTTATATGTCTAATATAGGCTTAAATATACATATGTCAAGACCAGAAATGAGTATACATACAAAAATATAAAATATAACAAAACATATATTATAGTTAATGTGTCGGAAGTGAATGCTTTCATGTAACTGCGGCTTGAAACTGTGGGGAATCTCCGAACGGGCAAAAATTTACTCGTATTTTTCTTGCAATCCGATATTTGATTCTCTATTGTAGTATCGTTTTGAGAGTGGCCGTTCATTCAAGGCAATTATTTTCGTTACATAAAAATTATAACGTGAAGCGGGACCGCAGAACGCTTGATAGTGCCGGATTTTGTGTGGCCATATGGCATCGAAGAACCAGTCGGATCATTATAATAACCGGATAGTCTAAGGAGGGCTCTACAATGGGTTCAACTAATCATTCTGACGGCTTCGGAAGCGTTAATCAGTCGCGCCGGAAATTTCTCCGGAACGGTATGGCTGCCGCAGCGGCGTTTACGATAGTTCCCCGGCATATTATAGGCGGGGCCGGTTACCAGGCAGCCAGTGATATGGTGAACGTAGCCGGGGTTGGTGTGGGAGCACGAGGAGCCAGTGACATCCAGGGGTTTGCCGATCAGGAGGCGCCTTTCGAGCGGGAATTCCGGGGCCAGATCCGGACAATTGAAGTCCCTGAAGATCCCAAACGGCTTGCGAATATCTATGCTCTCTGTGATGTCGATACCGAAAAAGCGGGCTTCATGTTTCAGGCGTATCCCCGGGCAAAGCAGTATGTGGACTGGCGGGAAATGCTGGACAAAGAGCCGGGGATTGATGCGGTGATGATTGCCACGCCGGATCATAACCATGCGCCCATCGCAGCTGCCGCCATGAAGATGGGGAAGCACGTGTATGTCGAAAAGCCCATGTGTAAGACTTTCTATGAAACCCGCGAGTTGAGGCGGGTTGCGAAAGAGGCGGGTGTGGTCACTCAGATGGGCAACCAGGGACATAACCAGGAAGGAACCTACAAGATAATTGAATGGATTCGGGCGGGAGTTCTCGGTGATGTCGGTGAGGTCCGGCTGGCCACGAACCGTCCGATTTGGCCCCAGGGCGATCTGGATCGGCCAGAAGGCGTCCCGGTTCCTGAAACACTGAACTGGGATATCTGGCTGGGGCCGGCTCCGGAGAAACCCTATCATCCGGATGTGTGCCATTTTAACTGGCGCGGTCTCTGGGATTATGGCACGGGAGCCATTGGTGATATGGGGGCGCATATCTATGATGCCGCCGTGCGGGCACTGGAGCTTCCTCTTCCGAACAAAGTGCAGGGGAGTTCGACACCCTATAACGAAGAGTACCTGCCCCAGGCCGAAACAATCTACTATGAATTCCCCGCTCGGGGCAATATGCCGGCTGTGAAAGTTAGCTGGGTTGATGGCGGGCTCACTCAGGAACGTCCCGATGCGCTCCCCGATGGTCTCCGTCCGTCTTCGGCCGTACTCATCGGCTCGAACGGCCGGGTATTGATCCATGGAGATTATGGCCGCAGTCCCCGGGTGTACCCGGAATCTGCGATGGAAGAGGCGGCCAAAATTGAACCATCTATGGAACGACCCGCCGATATTCATGAGGATTTCATCAACGCTATCAAGAATGGCACCAGGTCGAACAATGATTTCGAGGTGGCCGGCCACTTAACCGAAATCATGTTGCTCGGACTGATTGCCGTGGCAGCCAAAGAGCACAACACCACCCTGGTGTATGATGGGGAGAACATGACATTTACCAATCTGCCTAAAGCTGACGAGTACTTTCATTATGAGTATCGGGAAGGGTGGACGCTGTAAGAACAATTACTATCGGGGTTGGACATTTCGTGTGGCCCGGATGAAATGCAGAGGGACCTGCACCGGGGTGCCAGTTAACGGAGGACACCAGCAGACCGGAGTGATCAGCGCGGAAAAATCTGATAGTCCGATCAGTTGTCCCTGTCTGACCCTTGAGCTCCAGGCTGAGGGTATCTCGTTCTATAACATACATATCTGCCGGTGATGAAGCATCCCGGATACCTGGATACAGTCTGCCCTGTCCGGAGGTTATACTTCTGCAAGAGAGCCTATATGTTGAGGGAACCTGCTACCTCCCTCAGCTTCCGGGACTGTATCCCCCTCCGCGAAGGACTCCCGTGTTGACTTTTACTCCCTGTCCGGCATCAGTCCCGGGTACAGGTCCTCGAGACAGACCGGGCAGATGGTATGAGAGAAATGTACATGAAATGTTCTGGAGAAATATTCCTCCAGCGTGCGCCATGTATCACCGGCATCTTTTATTTTTTTGCAGTGTGCACAGATGGTGATCAAATCCCGGTGGAGAGGTTTTCCTTGCCCTTCGGCCTCCCCGGAACCGGGCAGTATTGTTTCCGTCTCCAGCAGTGCTGATTTATCAAGCGGATGAATATAGGCAAAGGCTCCCCCTTGCTGGCCGCTTTTGTCCTTAAGGGGTCGAAGGATAATTTGCACCGGTACGGAGTCGGTATCAGGTATCTGTAGCTTGCCTCGAAACCGTTGAGGTTCACCGTCTATTGTTCTGGACAGGTACTCAGCAATCGCAGCGGTACTTTCCTCTGGGAACAGATTCATAAACGGGTTTCCCTGAAGCATCTCAGGATCGGTATCGCACAGCTTTGCTGCCGCTTCATTCACAAAGGTGACAATGTGCTGATCATTCAAAATGAGGAGGGCTTGGTCGATATTATTCATGGCTTCCTTATATTGCTTCCGCTGCTCCTGGAGCAGTGCTTCCGCCGCCTTCTGTTCTGTGATATCGATCACATTTGCCAGGATCGCCGGCTTTCCCTGATACTCAATGAGTGTCGGCAGGAAACGGATCCATCGGATACTCCCATTTTTGTGAAAAATTTTGATCTCGGGTTCAGGGGGCAAATCTTCAGTTTCACCGGTCAGGGCTTTTTCCGTTGTCCACCGTACCAATTCTCGATGATCAGGATGAATTAACCCAAGATAATCGCCCCGGTTGGCCTCCTCGAGAGTGTACCCGGAAATCCGGGTGAAAGAGTCGTTTATATACTGGAATTTGCCCTCCTGGAAAATATATATCGCACCCAGTGAAAAATCGGCCAGAGTTCGGTACAACGCCAATTCGTGTTTATCAGCCTGTGACGCCAACTGGCCCTTCAGCGCGGCAATTTCCTCCTTGCATTTCCTGATTTGTTTCTGAAGAGCGGCATTTTCAGATTGGAGATCAGCTAAACGTTGACGGAGATTGTTCATAATTACACTACCTTATTTTCTGCGTGAGTTAGCTTACTGTTCCTCTATATGGAAGAGTAATGTGCTTACCCTGATAAAAATATAGGCAATCAGAGCCAGGAACCAAGTCATGAATGACAATTCTTCCGAAAGAGGATTCAACCCAATAGTTTCTGGAGTGTTTGTCCCGATAGCAAAGGAATTTTTGTTGATGATTCGGGAAAAAACGTTCGCTCCCATCAGTATGAAACGCCGGATGGACTTCAGTACGAACCTCGCATATGTTAATCTGTAACGCCTGTCTGCAAGTGATTTCTCTATCCGCACAGACGACGCCTGTAGCGACCTTTTTGTTCAGAGGGTGATGCATGGTCCTATGGCATCTGTTTCCAGGAAATCGACGGTCTGTATTGGCCACGACGACTGGCCCTTCGTTCTCACCATACCTCTTCAATGCCCCCAAGAAAAAATGATTGACCGCATCGCATGTGTGAAGAATATTTAGATGATAACTATCACAAGTATGTTAAAACAAGGAGGATGGTATGGCAACTTATATTCTTCTCACCAAACTTTCTCCCACTGTGATGGGAGATCTAAAGCACCGGAAGAATATCGGCCGCGAATGGTTTGAAACCGTGAAAGAAAAGTGTCCGGAGGTGAACTGGATTGCCCACTATGCGCTGTTAGGACCGAATGATTTTCTGGATATCTACGATGCGCCTGATGAGGAAACCGCCGCCAAAGTATCTATGATTACCATGTCGAAGGGAGCCGTGAAGGCGGAAACCTGGAATGCGATCCCGTATAAAAAATTCTTAACTATTGCCAGGGAACTTGCAGAATAGCTCTGTACCGCAGCTCCAGTTCACAGTCTGACGATTGCGATAATTATGCGCTGTCACGATTTGCCCCAAAGATACATTTACTCCATCCCGTGAGAGGGGAATTGAGCGTCCCGCGCCAGGGGAAGGCCAGCCGCACCGATGAGTATGAAGAGGCCAAAAAAGAGGGCGGCAATCACCCATCCGGGCCGATCCTCATATCCCTTGTACTGCAATACCTTGTTGGTGGTGGCGGCACAGACTACACCGTATACCAGGTAGAGAAATACCAGCGTAAGTTGGGTTATAAGGCCGGGGACCGCTTCAAAACTAAACACAATCTACCTCCTGATTTTTTGTGCAGAGTACAATTTGACGCTCCCCTAATTTACTGATTATTTATCGAAACAGAGATTGTTTATTATGAGCCGGCTATCGATATCGTTATGAAGAGATCAGGAAGCGCGAATTCGAGAATGATACCGGCGAGATTGATCCGGTAATGTGGCGGATTCTTCGTTCACCACAAACTTTCCTTCCAATTTGTTCTAGTCTCTGTTATACTTGTTGGGAACTTTAATACGTCCGGAGATATCCAGATGAAGTCGAAGCGCATCAGTGTCGGGCTCCTGAATCCCTGGTGGTGGATTCCGGGAATCTGGATCATGCTCCTTGGTGTCTACTCCCTCATTTTTGATGTCCCGAAGCTGAATATCCTCTGGTACGTTTTCGGGTGGTATGGTTATCTTTTAATTCTGGATGCGGTTATTTATTACAATCAGCAGGATTCGTTTCTCACTTCGAGAAGGCGGGAGCTGCTGGAGATGCTGTTCTGGTCGGTGCCGTTCTGGTTCCTGTTCGAAGCCTATAATTTTGTGATTCAAAATTGGTATTATGTCTACGCCTTCAAATCAGACTGGCAGCAGGGGGTTTTTGCCTGGTTCTCCTTCGCCACCGTTCTGCCCGCCTGTTTTTTTCACGCGGAACTCCTGAAATCCTGCAATGTGTTCACCAACATCCGTGCCCGACCGATTAAGGTGCACAAGGGATTAAAACAATTTTTTTTATACTTCGGAGCGCTGTGTATTAGTTTGCCATTGATATTCCCCCGGTATACGTTTTGGATGATCTGGGGAGCAACGCTTGGTGTCCCGGATGTGATTAATTACTATAATGGTGCCCCTTCCATCCTGCGTGATCTGGAGCGGGGACGACCGGGCCGACTTTACCGGTTACTGGTCGGCGGAATGATCGCCGGACTGGTCTGGGAAGGACTCAACTATTGGGCACGCTGCAAATGGATTTATACCGTCCCCGGACTGGAGGAGGCGAAACTATTCGAAATGCCAATTCCGGGATTTCTGGGGTTTCCGATACTGGCGGTGGAAGCCTTTGCCTTTTATAGTTTGTTAAGCCACTATCTCAGAGGGAGCCGGCACTGGGAACTCCGGGACAGGGAGCAACTGGAGAAAAAAGCCTCAGCCGCTGCTCCCTTCGCAGGACTCATTGCCATGGGAGTGAGCGTTGTTATTTTCACCGGGGTGTTGAACATCACCCTGCAGTCCCGCAGACCGCTGCTGCAGGAATTCGATAACGTCACAGTGAGCGAAGTTCAGTCGTTTGCCTCCCGGGATATTCACACGCCCGAGCAATTGTACGACGCGGTGCAACATGCGAGTGTTGAATCTGTGGCAGCCCGGACAGGGGTGGAAGCCGGTCTTATTTCGCAAATTTGGAACCAAACCTCGCTGGCATTGCACAAGGGAATGGGAGTCGAGAATGCCGCGCTTCTCCAATCCGTCGGGATAGAGCAGGTCACCGATCTCATCGGAGCGGATGCCGGCATATTGCATCAAAAACTCTCCGTGTATGCCACGAAGTCCGGCCAGCCCGCCCCCAGATCGGCTGAAGTGAAAGTTTGGATCCGGGCTGTGGAATTGAGCGGCGGGACAAAACGATGAGTGTGCAGGCAAAGAAAAATCGAGTATCCCGGGAAGTTCTATTCTCACCAGGCAACTAACCACCATCAGACAGAGAGTATTATGAACGCTCCGAATATCTCAACTCCCTGGCGACAGATTGCCGCTGCGGCATACAGCGGGCCAAAGGATTGCCGGATTTTCGGAACCATTGAGGTCGATATCACGGCGACCATGGACTATATCACGCACAAACGCGAATCCGGCGAAAAACCAACCCTTATTCATTTTGTCACCGCTGCCTTAGCCCGGTGTATCCATGAGGATGTGCCGCAGATCAACTGCTTTCTCCAGCGGGGAAAATTTATCCGGCGGGAGAACGTGGACGTGTTTATAACCGTCGCGCTGCAAACGGGAGAAGATCTCACCGGCATAATTATTCCCCATGCCCAGCATTTACCGATTCGGGAAATCACAAGTCTGCTCAGGTCCAAAGTGCGGGAGAAACGTCAGGGACACGATTCCGGATTCGTTTCAGCAAAACATACCTTATCAAAGATCCCCTGGCCTTTCCGCCGGATGCTGTTTTTGCTGATTCGCTGGTGGGTGTACTCGCTGGGTTTCCGGCTGCCGTTTTTTCACATTCCCAGGGATCCCTTCGGCAGCGTGATTCTGTCGGACATCGGATCCCATGGATTGAATACGGGCATGGCGGCGCTCTTTCCGATGGGGCGAGTGCCGGTGGTCATCACCATGGGAAAAGTGGAGAAGAAACCGGTGGTAGTCGATGAGGAAGTTCAGATCCGATCTATCCTGCCGCTAACCGCCACGCTCGACCATCGTATCGTTGACGGCGCCCAGGCAGGAGCGCTGGCCCGCGGTTTGGCAAGACGGCTCCGATATCCTGAACGGTTCGCTGACATCTCCACTCCGGACTGATAACCTGAAAGATTCTTCTCTGGTTGATGAATAATCCGGTATAAATATTGGTGAGCGGCCAGCCGGGTCTTCACTCCCGGAGTTCGGGATGCCTGGCATTCATCCACAGGAATCCGACACCCCCGATCATTCCGAAAATGGCGACGCCACTCCACAGGGTGATCGCATCGGGTGCGTAATCGATGAGTAACCCGCCGATGAATGGTCCGATGGACCAGCCCAACGTCCCGAACAGCCCGTAGGCGCCCATATAAATCCCGTAGTGTTCTGTCGCCGCCATTCTTGCGACCATCGTACTGGAGGCGGGACTCACCAGCATTTCCGCCGTTGTAATGACTGCAATCAGAATGAGAATTCCCCCCAGAGACTGCGGGAAGATCATCAACCAATATCCGATACTATACAGGATGCTGCCGGACGCGAGCACCAGCAGCAGATTTCTTCCCTGTACCAACCGGGCCACTATCATCTGGAAGAACACCACCAGAAACGCATTCGTACTGTACATCAACCCTAATTGGGAATTGGTCAATGCAATGGTCTGTTTTGCATAGACAGAGAGAGTCGCAATCAGCTGGGCCATGGTGAGGAACATCAACAGGGATATTATACAGAATTGTACAAATGTGCGGTCCTGAAAAATCTGCAGCATGCGTTTGGGGCGAAAGGTGGAATAGTGAAATCCGGTCCGGTAGATGTTGGATTCGCGGATAAACAGGACGATGGTGATCCCGGAGAGAATGGCTAATACACCGCCCGCCCAGAACAGCAGAGCATAGGAGTTCTTCGCGAGTAAGCCGCCGGCAGCCGGTCCGATTCCCCAGCCGATATTCGCCGCAATTTTCATGAGCCCGTACGCTTCGGTCCGTTTTTCAACCGGCACGATATCGGCCACCATCGCATTGGCAACTGGTTGGAAGAAGGACGCAAACAGATACCCGATGATGAGAATTCCCCCGGTGATCAGGAAGGAGAGCCGATACTGGATGGTCACCGCGACACCAAAAAAAACCGCACCGCGCACCATTTGCGCGAAAATCATAATTTTACGCCGGCCGATGCTGTCACTCAGGTTGCCGGCGATAATCTGGGAACCCGCCCGGATGAGCGCAGAAAAGAAGAAAAATCCTCCGACCACAGACATGGGGATTCCGAGTTCCAGGTAGAAATAAATGCTCACGAACGGGACAATCATGGCGAAGCCCATGGAACTGATCACCCACCCGATAAACAGGACCCAGAGCTGGGGATCGTATGCCGAAAATACTTGTCGGAACCTGTGGGCTATCATGCCGAAAATGTAGCAGATGGAGGGGAAGAATAAAACAGAAGTTCAAAACTCAAAAATTCGGTACTCAATAATCAAAATTCCTGCCCGCCTCCGTAACAGAAAACCACAAAATTGCGCGGATTATCACAGATAAAAAGATTGTGAAAAGTGAAACGTGAAACGGTAGAAGCAAGTGTTGGGGTACTGATTGAGTAATACGATAGGATGGACCAGTCAATAACTTAGTCGGAGAATCGATTATGGATGTCCATCGTCAAAGCGGCAATAAGGAGTTCATGAGTGAAGAGGGGAATGAGATCGGAGTTCTCGCTGTTTGTAGAATAATCTCCTCACAGTGGTGATGAGTTCTGATAGGTTACAGCAAGTACATTCAAGATCTCGGCATCCGGTATTTTTCCACCCGGTACTTGCTTGCACTTATCAGCAACTGTCAGCTTGTATCTTTACTCTTTTCAGGTGCTTCAATATGCGCCAATCCGATTTCTTCCGCGTGAATCCGTCCCATGGGATCCCCCTGGGTGGTCCGTTCTCCCGTCTCCCCCGGAGAGACGTCTCTGGCAAGGACTCTGGTCTCCATCTTTACGTCAAGCCCTCTGCGCTTTGCATCCATGGGAAAAATTCAGAAAGTATAAAGAAGATTGATATCCCATGATATCCTCAGCCACTACTTTTTACAGTATATGGATGATTGACCGAGACCTGAAAACAGAGACCCGTGTTGCTGCAGCCATACGGAAGATGTCAATCGTCGGGATACAGGCTGTTGATGAGGTCCTGATATTTTTCTTCCACCACCCGCCGCTTGATTTTCAGGGTCGGGGTTAATTCGCCGCCTTCCTGGGTGAACGGGGTCTCGATTATGGCGGTTCGTTTAATTTGTTCAAAGCTGGGGAGATCAGCCTGGGCTTGCTGAACTTCGTGGTCGAGCAGTGCATTCACCTCTTCTTTCTGCAGGAGATCCTGGTAATCTTCAAAGTACAATCCATTCGATTTGGCCCAGTATTCCAGCGCTTCCTGATTTGGCACAATGAGCGCCGCGATATATTTCCGTTGATCCCCGAGGGCCATGACCTGTTCGACATAAGGCGAACCGGCAATCCTTGATTCCAGCGGGGCCGGGGCCACGTTTTTTCCACCTGAAGTCACAATAATATTCTTTTTCCGATCCGTAATCACCAGATGACCATCCTCGTCGATCTCTCCGATATCCCCGGAATGGAGCCATCCTTCCTCATCAATGACCTCGGCGGTTGCTTCCGGATTGTTGTAGTATCCCTGCATTCTGTTCGGGCCGTTGAACAGAATTTCGCCATCGTCCGCGATGCGGATTTCGACATCGGGAAGCGCCGGTCCGACGGTCCCGAATTTGATGCGGTCCGGCCGGTTTGCGTTGGTGACCGGGGACATCTCAGTAAGGCCGAATCCTTCAGCGATAATGAGACCGGCCGAGGCGAAGAACTGGCCGATATCCTTGGAGAGCGGTGCCCCGCCGGAGATGGTCAGAAGCGCCTCTCCCCCGAATAACCGGGTGATTTTCGAGAACACCAGTTTATGGGCCAGACCATACTGCCAGGCCAGAATTCCGGAGGGGGACTTTCCCCGCTGCAGATAGTCGCCGGACACGCGGTTGCCGATTTTTGTCGCCCAGTTGAATATACGGCGTTTCACTGCAGAACCGGTGTGGACCTGCTGGAGGACCGTATGATATATCTTTTCGTATAATCGGGGCACTGAAACAAAATAATGGGGTTTATATGCCTGGATATCATCGAGGACCGTTTCAATACTTTCGATAACCAAAATGGCAGAACCGATATAGATACACATGTGAGCAGCCACCCGCTCCAGGCTGTGACTGAACGGCAGGAAAGAGAGCCACCGTCTCCCGCTCTCAAAATTCAAGGCCGCCTGGGCCGCCTGAAAGTTACTGGCGATATTGAACTGGCTTAACATCACCCCCTTCGGCATCCCGGTCGTGCCCGAGGTATATAAAATAGTCCAGAGATCATCGCCCGTGCGTTCTTGTCCCTTCTCTGCGAGGGAGAATGTAGCGGAAGATTTGTACTGACGCCCCCTTTCTGTCAGACCGGTGAAATCCATGATCCAATCGGCAATCAGCCCGTGATTTTCATCATAGATGATCATCTGTTGGAGTGCCGGCAGTTTATCCTTGATTTCCATGATGGTCTCGGCCTGGGCCCGGTTGGAAACAAAAATGAGACTGGCCTGCGAGTCGTTCAAAATATAGGAAATCTGGTTCGGAAGTAAGGTCGGATACACCGGAACGGAAACGATCCCGAAATAAGCACAGGCATAATCCGTCATAATCCATTCCGGTTTATTTTCCGAGAGAATGGCGATGCGGTCGCCCTCTCTGTATCCCAGGGAATGCAACCCCATGCCGATCTCTTCAATTGTGCTGTAGACTTCCTGATAGGTGAGGTAGTCAAACCCATCGTCGGACTTGAGGGCATACAGGGGCATATCCCGGAAATTTGAAACGGCATGTGTAAATACCGCCGGCAGCGTTTCCAGGTAATCGAGTTGATAAGCCATGGTGCTCATCTCCGTTCATGTGGTAAATTTATACTCTCAGAGGTGTTGTCCGGGAGATATAAAACAAGAAATCACCGGTTCAGATTGCCGTTGAAATTCCGATAAAGTACAATCCAAAGATACACCAATTTTTATTGTTTGTAAATACGGAAGCCTATAATTTTGTCTTCGTGTAATGGACGTATGTCAGCTCAAGGTTACCGCTAGCTGAAGCAATCCGTTCTTGAAAAAGGCGGAATGAATTCATCGGGTAAGAACGAAAGGAGATCGTTATGGGGAAAGGGGACCTTCGTACCCGCCGAGGAAAATTATTCCGGGGCACCCATGGGAAAACCCATCCCAGGAAGAAGAAAACGCGGTCGGGCAAAACAACCTCCCGCAAATAGCGTGCTTTGAGTTCATGTGTTGAAAAGCAACCACACATGAAGTCCGGAGGAGAGCCGGACCAGCCCCCGGAACTGTCGCAATCTGTGGTAAAAATTTGTCGCTACAATATCAGGATCGGTTCAGCCACCAGACAGAGGCGTTCAGGACGGTGGCGAACGTGACCCAGATCCAATAGGGCAAGAACAACAGCGAGGCAGCCACGGAAATTTCCCGGACCTGGATGGTATACCACCCGATGACTGCCCACAGCAGCACAATGTCTGCAATTGCCCACCCCGGCTGTCGCATACCAAAGAAGATACCCGACCATCCCGCGTTGAGAACAAGCTGGATCGCAAAGAGGATCAATAATCCCAGGGCGAGGGGATCGCTGCGCTGTTTCCAGAGAAGCCAGCCTGAAATGGCCATCAGGAGATAGAGCAGGGTCCAGACCGGTGCGAAGAGCCAGCTGGGCGGGGTCCAGGAAGGTTTGTTCAATGTCGGGTACCAGGTGCTGACTGATTGGGACGTGAAGAGCGATCCCAATCCGGCGGCTCCAAAACAGAGCACGACAATAATAATGAGAGACAGAATATTGTGTTTTGTCATCAGACACCTCGATTCTATTTATGGAATATTCTTCCAGGGATTCTCTCTGTTCATGCCCATCTCATCAACTCCGGAAAACGCCGGAGGCACCGGATGGAAGGTTATTTGTCTTCGTATCCGGAGGTTTCCATCATCTGGGATGCGCTCTGAGGTTGAGAGGCCGGCGCCGGTTGATCCTGGCCGAGTGTGTGTTTCCCGTGGATGACCGACACCACAATGGTGAACGTCAATATCACGGCGATCACCAGTAGTGCAATCCAGACCGGGATGTGGAGCCATTCGGAGAGTAACATCTTTATTCCCACAAATACCAAAATCGCCGCCAGTCCGTAATGCAGGTACTCGAACAGTTGCATTATACCGGCCAGCGCAAAGAACAAGGCCCGTAATCCCAGTATGGCAAACACGTTCGAACTATAAACGATAAACGGATCTCTGGAGATAGCGAGGATAGCGGGAATGGAATCTACTGCGAACATCACATCGGTAGTCTCGATTACCAGGAGTACGACGAACAGGGGGGTGGCGAATATTCTGCCATCCAACCGGGTGAAGAAGTGATCTCCGCGATAACTCTGGGTCAGCGGAAATATCCTGCGGGCCAGTTTCAAAACAGGATTCTTCTCGGGATCAACCTCTTCATCCTTCTGAAAGGCCATGCGAAATCCGGTATATAGCAAGAAAAGACCGAGCACATAAATAACCCAGTGAAATCGATTAATCAATGCGACACCGGCAAAGATAAAGATGGCCCGGAAAATGAGCGCTCCGAGTATACCCCAGAATAAGACCTTGTGCTGGTATCGTTTCGGCACACCGAAATATCCGAATATCACCAGAAACACAAACAGGTTATCCATGCTCAGAGATTTTTCGATCAGGTAGCCGGAGAGATACTGGAGTGCCAGTTCCGTATCGGAATACAACCAGATCCCCACGTTAAATAAGAGCGCAAGAATAATCCAGACAGCCGTCCAGATAAGTGATTCCCTGATGGTAATCCGATGAGCTTCCCGGTTAAATATCCCCAGGTCAATGGCCAGCATAATTATGACGAAAATGTTAAAGGCGATCCAGAGAAGAGTTTCGTGCGGGAGAGCAGTATGCATACAATTATGAATGGCTAAGATATTTTGAAGAACGTTGTGGATCGAATTTGTTCTCGGACAGCGAAACGGAGGAAATGAAAGTCGAACGAATTCGTGCAGGTGAATGAGAACAAAGGAGCCGGGAAATTCTGAGGAGCGTACATGTGATCATAAAATCGCCATGATTCGACATAACACCTCCGCCTCGCCGGAGATCGGATTCGGAAACCATCGGGCTCACAACTGGAGATATCAGAGTGAGTTTAAACATCGGTGCATGATACATCGAGGAGAGAACTAAAGGAGTTGAAGGATTACTGATCGTATTCAAGAGAAATAGTATACCTCGCCTGATCATCCTGCTTTCTTATTCAGTGTGCCATATCTAACTGCTACGGAATCTAAAGGATTTCGCACGGTTTTGAAACAAGAAACATAAAAAATAAGCCGGCATAATCGGACAAAAACATGTTGTTAAAATTATCCGACAGCTTTAAATTCGGATAATTATGTCTGAAATTATCTTCAAGCGTCCGCTGTACCTACCAAAAAAATACGTCATGATAGTTTGATAAAAGGGGCGAACATGATAAATTTCGTTATCAATACAATCAAACAGCCAGGTAGCACGAAAGGAGCATGACCATGAGTTATAAAAAGTTGTGGATCGGATTCATTGCTGTGATTGTGGTGTCGTTTACGGTCCTCGGTTATTACGGACACGAGATCTACAGAAAGGCACCCCCGGTGCCCGGGAGAGTTGTGACGGGGAGTGGTGAAGTGGTGATGACCGGCCAGGAAATCAAGGATGGACAGAATGTCTGGCAATCCATCGGCGGGCAGGAAATTGGAACGGTGTGGGGGCATGGAGCCTACGTGGCCCCGGATTGGTCTGCGGACTGGCTGCATCGGGAATCCATGTATGTCTTGAACCACTGGGCACGGACTGAGTACGGCGCTCCCTTTGAATATTTAAATCCGGAACACAAAGCCCAGCTGAAAGCACGCTTACAGGAGGAGTTGCGGACCAATCGATACGATCCCAACTCTGGCGACTTGATCATTTCTGACCTTCGGGCCGATGCCATTCGTTCGAACAGCCGTCATTACGCCGGACTTTTCACCGACAATCCGGAAATGAACAATCTCCGGGAAGCCTATGCGATTCCCGAGAATACCATTAAAAGTCAGGATCGGATGGGGCGCATGAATGCGTTTTTCTTCTGGGTTTCCTGGGCTTCCACCACCAACCGGCCGGGAAAGGATATCACATATACGAACAACTGGCCTGCGGAAGACCTGGTGGGAAATAAGCCCACCGGTTCTTTAATTCTCTGGACAGGGTTCAGTGTGATTTTGTTGCTGGCAGGAATAGGGATGCTGGCGTTTTATTATGCCTCGAACCGGGAGGCGGAAATCGATACCGAGGACCTGCCCGAGAAAGATCCGCTCCTGGGTTTGCAGCCAACGCCGTCTATGAAGGCGACCCTGAAATACTTCTGGGTGGTGACGGCTTTGATGATTGTCCAGGTGCTCATGGGTGCCATCACTGCGCATTACGGAGTGGAAGGGACAGGTTTTTACGGGATACCCCTGGCGGAATGGCTCCCTTACTCTGCGTCCCGGACGTGGCATGTGCAGCTGGGAATTTTCTGGATCGCCACCTCCTGGCTGGCCACCGGACTGTTCATCGCGCCCGCGATTTCCGGCCGTGAACCGAAATTTCAGAAGTTGGGGGTCGACGTATTATTCGGCGCGCTGCTGGTGATTGTGGTGGGGTCTCTCACCGGACAGCTGCTGGGGATTATGCAGCGATTGGGACTGGAAGCCAACTTCTGGTTCGGCCACCAGGGATACGAATATGTGGATCTCGGCCGGTTCTGGCAGATCTTTTTATTCGCCGGTCTGTTCATCTGGCTGTTTTTATTGGGGCGAGCCCTCCTGCCGGCGTTTAAGCAGCCCACGGCCAACCGGCATCTTCTGGGCATGTTTCTGATTGCGTCCCTGGCTATCGCGCTGTTCTATGGCGCCGGATTAATGTGGGGCCGGCAGACCAACCTGGCCGTCGCCGAATACTGGCGCTGGTGGGTGGTGCATCTCTGGGTAGAAGGATTTTTTGAAGTGTTCGCTACGGTCGTCATTGCGTTTCTGTTCGTGCGAATGGGATTGCTGCGAACACGAATCGCCACCGTGACCGTCCTGTTTTCCACAGTGATCTTTCTGTTCGGAGGCATCATCGGGACCTTCCACCACCTGTACTTCACCGGCACTCCAACGGGGGTTCTGGCCCTGGGAGCAACCTTCAGCGCGTTGGAAGTGGTTCCTCTGGTGTTGATGGGCTTCGAGGCATATCATAACCTGACTCTCAGCCGGGCCACCGACTGGGTGAAAGCTTACAAGTGGCCCATTTACTGCTTTGTGGCCGTCGCCTTCTGGAATCTGGTGGGCGCAGGGATCTTCGGATTTCTGATCAATCCGCCCATCGCCCTCTATTACATGCAGGGATTGAATACGACCCCGGTACACGGACACACTGCTCTGTTCGGAGTCTATGGCATGCTTGGCATCGGGCTCATGCTGTTTGTCCTGAAAGGACTGGCCACCCGGAAGGTCTGGAAACAGGGCGTGATCAAATACGCATTCTGGTCGATTAACATCGGATTAGCCCTGATGGTGTTATTAAGCGTGCTGCCGGTGGGACTCGCACAGACGGTGGCCAGTGTGAAATACGGACTCTGGTATGCGCGTTCTGCGGAATTTCTGCAGAGCGGCATCCTGCAGACCATTCGCTGGCTGCGGGTGATCGGCGATACGATTTTCGCCTCCGGGGTGCTGGCTCTGGCCTGGTTTGTAGCCGGACTGAAAACCGGCTGGTCGGTGGAAGATGAGATCGAAATCAGTGAGACCCGGTTTCCCAGGGTGCAAACAGAACTGGCGGAATAGGCCGGTCGATGTGAACCGCAGAACCGATGAATATCGAATATCCAATTTCGAAGTGCCTCGCTTCCCTTCCCTTGAGTGCAGGAGCGGGGCTTGCAGTTCGGTTTATCCGAAGACCGTCTTCCGTTTACCTGCAAGGTTGAACTGCCTGTGGATGTCTTTTCTGGGGGTGGATGTTGGGTGGTCATCCCTCTCCTTTTTCAAGGAGAGGGAACGAGGGAGAGGTCAAGAGACGTCCGAGAATGCAGGTAGCAGCGGGTCCGAGAGAGAGTGGACAGAAACGACGAGTGTGGTCGTTCGGATCTTCTTACATAGCAGCACGCCTGATCCCGGTTGCACTATAACCTCCAACAATGCTTAAAAAATCTCCCGAGTAAAGTGAATTGTTGTTTTTTTATTTTTCTGTAGTCTGTGATTATCCGGTGCGCCAGGCAAAGCCTGGGGTTTCTATATAGACTGAAAGGAGTCTATCATGTTCATTGCCTGTTTACCATGGAGTCGCGTGAGCGCAGCCAGGGGCGACCCGACCTGCGAAGCCTCAGAAGACGCAG
>Ga0102944_1001072_pt1 | contig 19096 bp, 18 predicted proteins | sample SalPonD_shore_MG_FD_78172 | JGI IMG/M metagenome (GOLD analysis project Ga0102944, IMG submission 78172) | Salt pond soil microbial communities from South San Francisco under conditions of wetland restoration - Salt Pond MetaG... | ecosystem: Environmental > Aquatic > Marine > Intertidal zone >...
CCTCACGCCCCCTCAATCCCGCCGCAGGCGATCGGTCACGGCCACCGGCGTGGGATAGCGCAGGACGATCACGTACGAGGAGACGATGAAGGTCAGCAGGGTCGCCACTTCGATCAGGTAGGCGGCGCGCTCGCTGATGACGCCCAGGTCGAGGGCGAGCACGGCGATGAGCAGCGAGAATTCGCTGATCTGGCCCATGCGCACGCCGATCTCGGTGGCACGTTGGCCGGACTCGCCCGAGCGGCGCAGCAGCCAGCGGAATACCAGGGGCTTCAAGACCATGACCGCGGCGGCCAGCCCGGCCGCGGGGGCGAGCACGCCGAGCAGCAGGTGCAGATCGAAGCTCGCTCCCAGCGAGAAGAAGAACAGGACCAGGAAGAAGTCGCGCAAGGGCTTTAGGCTCTCGGCGATGAACAGGGATATCGGGCTGGTGGCCAGCATGACGCCGGCAATGAAGGCGCCGATCTCGTGGGACAGGCCGAGTGCGCGGGCGAGCTCGGCCATGCCCAGGCACCAGCCGATGGCCATCAGGAAGATGTATTCCTGGATCTTGTCGAAGCGGCGTATCAGCTTGAACAGCACGAAGCGTTCGAAGACATAGGCGAAGAGGATGAGGCCGGGCAGGGACAGGGCCAGCAGGCCCAGGTCGGACAGGGGCAGCCGACCATTGGACCCCAGTCCCTGAAGCAGCAGCAGGACGATGATGGCGAGCAGGTCCTGGAGCAGCAGGATGCTGATGATGATCTCGCCCGTGCGCTGGTGGTGCAGCACGGTGGTGGGCAGCAGCTTCAGTCCGATGATGGTACTGGAGAACATGAGCGCGGCGCCGACCAGGGCGCTCTCCAGGCCGCTCAGTCCGAGCAGCCAACCGGCACCGGCACCGAGCCCGGCGAACACCAGCGAGCTGATCAGCGTCACGACCGTGGTCTCGCGCACCAGCTGCACGAGCTTTTGCGGCGGCAGGCTCATGCCGAGCAGAAACAGCAGGAACATGATGCCGATGCTGGACATCTTCTTGATCACCACCGGGTCGCCCACCACGCCCAGGGCCGAGGGCCCGAGCAGGATACCCAGTACGATATAGGCCACCGGCAGGGCCTGGCGCGCGTACAGGGCGAGCGTGGCGACCAGGGCCGCGCCGCTGAAGATGGCGAAGATGGTAAAGACCAGGGGATCGCTGTGCATGGGGGGTCACCGGCGCCGGCGGGTTTCAACCATCGTATGGGGGCCATCATGGCCCATGGTCCGCCTGGCGGCAACCGCGGCGCACGCCCGGGGCGCTATGGGCCCTTATCCGGCTGCAGTCGGTAGCACTGGTGGATGCGCGGATTGCGCTCGAAGTCCGGCGGCAGGGTGGCGCGCGTGATGTCCTCGACGTGCCAGCCGGGCAGGGCGTGTTCCACGGCCGGGCGGTCGAGCTTGAAGCGGCGCAGGTTGGTCGAGAACACGAGCGTGCCATCGGCCGTGAGCAGCCGCGCCGCCGCGGCGATCAGGGCGACGTGATCGCGCTGTATGTCCAGGGTCGCCTCCATGCGCTTGGAGGTGGAGAAGCTCGGCGGGTCGAGGAAGACGAGGCCGTAGCGGCGCTGCGGGTCGCCGCCGGCCTGTTCCAGCCAGTCGAGGCAGTCGGCCTGTACCAGCTCGTGGTCCCCGTCGCGTAAACCGTTCAGGGCGAGGTTGCGCCGGGTCCAGTCGAGGTAGGTGCGTGACAGGTCGACCGAGGTCGTGGCCCGCGCGCCGCCCACGGCCGCGTGCACGGTGGCCGCGCCCGTGTAGGCGAACAGGTTCAAAAAGCGCCGGCCCTGGGCCAGCTCGCCGATCAGCTCGCGCGTGAGGCGGTGGTCCAGGAACAGGCCCGTGTCGAGATAGTCGCTGAAGTTGACCAGCAGGCGGCAGGGACCCTCGCGTACCTCGTGGAACCGGCCGCCCGCGCCCAGCTTCTCGTACTGGGCGCGGCCCTTCTGGCGCCGGCGCATCTTGTAGAACACCTGGTCGGGTGCGACTTCCAGCACCTCGGCGATGACGGCCAGCGCCTCGGCGCCGCGCGCCTCGGCGCGGGCCGGGTCGACCTTGGCGGGCGGGGCGTATTCCTGGACGTGCACCCACAACCGTTCGCCCTGATAGAGGTCGACCGCCACGGCGTACTCGGGCAGGTCCGCATCGTAGAGCCGGTAGCAGTCCACCCCGGCGCGCCGCGCCCAGCGCCCCAGGTGTCGCAGGTTCTTGCGCAGGCGGTTGGCCAGGGCCCGGGCCCCCGGGGAGGAGGTATCCTGCGCCGGCGCCGGGGCAGCCCCGGTGCGATCCGCCTTGCCGCGGGTCTGGCGCGCGGCGGGCGCGACGGCGAACAACGACAGGGTGCAGGCAATGCGCCCGTTGTACAGGCTGTGCCGTGTGCGCGGGCGAAAGCCCAGCGCCTGCGCCGGGGCCTCCTCGGCCATGAACACCGCGGCCTGCCAACCCTGAAAGCGCTCGGTGAGCACCTCCCCGAGCTCGCGGTAGAGCTCGGCCACGGTGTCGGCGCGCCCGAGGCGCTCGCCGTAGGGCGGGTTGACCACGACCAGGCCGGGCGCGGCGCCGGCCCGGGCCGGTAGGTCGATCTCGTTCAAGGCGCGCCGTTCGATATGGATCCGGCCGTGCAGCCCGGCGCGCTCGACATTGCCCAGGGCCGCGCGCACCGCGCTCGCATCGGTATCGTAGCCGATGATCGCCGCCAGCCGGTCCAACCCGGCCGCGCGCCGCGCCTCGGCCTCGTCGCGCAGCGCCGCCCAGGCCGGTGCGTCGTGACCGCGCCAGCCGACAAAGCCGAAGTACTCGCGCATCAGGCCGGGCGCGATATCGCCGGCCATCAGGGCCGCTTCGATGGGCAGGGTCCCCGAGCCGCACATCGGGTCGAGCAGCGTCCCGCCGCCGGCCGCGACGCGCGGCCAGTCGGCGTGCAGCAGGATGGCGGCCGCCAGGTTTTCCTTCAGCGGGGCGGCCACGCCGCGTTCCCGGTAGCCGCGCCGGTGCAGGCTCTCGCCGGCCAGGTCGAGGCTGAGGACGGCGCGCGGGCCCCGCAGGTAGACATTGATGCGCAGGTCCGGGCGGTCCAGCTCCACCGAAGGGCGGCGCCCGAAGCGCTCGCGCAGGCGGTCGACCACGGCGTCCTTGACCTTGAGCGCGGCGAAGTGGCTGTGGCGGATGGGCGAGTCGCTGGCGTGCAGGTCGACGGCCAGGGTCCCGTCGGGGTGGAGGTGATCCTCCCAGGGCAGCTCGCGCACGGCCCTGTACAGCGCCTCGGCATCCGGGGCGGCGAAGCGCGCCAGCGTCAACAGCACCCGGTTGGCCAGGCGCGACCACAGGCAGACACGGTAGGCCAGCGCCAGCGGGCCTTCGAAGCCGACGCCCGCGCGGCCCGGTTTGACGCGCTCGGCGCCGAGGGCGCGCAGCTCGGCATCGAGCAAGGCCTCCATCCCCCGGGGGGCGGCGGCAAAAAAGGAGTGGTGGGTGCTCATGGGAGTCGGCCGTCGTGCGTGGTGCCATTCTACACCAGCGCCGGGTCCCTCGGGGCGGGACGTGGGCGTGATATGCTTGCCCGACCACGATGAGCCGTGCAGGGGGCCAACGACAGTGAGTGTGACGATGCTGGGCAGTGTGGCGGGCGGCCTCGGGTTGTTCCTGCTCGGCATGTGGCTCATGACCGACGGGCTCAAGCTCGCCGCCGGCAATTCGCTGCGCCGCCTGCTCGCGCGCTGGACCGGCCGGCCGCTGCGCGGCCTGGCGGCGGGCGCCCTGATCACCTCCCTCGTTCAGTCCTCCAGTGCCGTGACCGTCGCCACCATCGGCATCGTCAACGCCGGCCTGATGGGCCTGACCGAGGCGGTGGCCGTGATCTACGGCTCCAATATCGGCACTACCATGACCGGCTGGCTGGTCGCGCTGGTCGGATTCAAGATCCATATCAAGATGCTGGCCCTGCCGCTGGTCGGCGCGGGCATGGCCCTGCGCCTGCTCGCCCCCCAGCGCCGCGCGGGGGCGCTGGGCGCGGCCCTGGCCGGTTTCGGCGTGTTCTTTCTCGGGGTAGACGTGTTGAGGTCCGCCTTCGCCGGGGCCGCACTGCCGCTGCAGGCCTTGAGCGCGGGCGGCCCGGGCGCCGTGGCGCTGTCGCTCGGCGCGGGCGTGTTGGTCACCGTCCTGATGCAGTCCTCCAGCGCGGCCATGGCCCTTATCATCACGGCGGCCGCCGCCGGGGTCATCCCGCTGGCCTCGGCCCTGGCCATGGTGATCGGCACCAACATCGGCACCACCTCCACTGCCCTGTTGACCACGCTCGGGGCGACCTCGAACGCGCGCCGCGCCGCCGCCGCCCATCTGCTGTTCAATCTGTTGAGCGCCCTGGTGGCGCTGTTGCTGCTGCCGCTGTTTCTGCTGTTGATCGGCAACCTCGAGGAGGCCGGCAGCCTCGATCTCGGCACGCCCGTGCTGCTGGCATTGTTCCATACGCTGTTCAATGTCCTGGGCGTGGCCATCATGTGGCCCTTGACCGGGCGGCTGGTCGGCGAGCTCGCGCGCCGTTTTCGCAGCGCCGAGGAGGACGAGGCCAGGCCGCGTTATCTTGATCGCAACGTCGTGGCCACACCGGTGCTCGCCATGCAGGCCTTGTCGATGGAACTGACCCGCATCGGCGGGATCTCGCTGCGCATGGCCAAGGCGGCGATGAGCGCCGAAGGGTCCGAGGGGCCGCGCCTGGGCCGCGATGCGCAGGTGCTCGATCGCCTGGTCGACGCCGTAGGCGATTTCAGCGCGCAGATGCAGCGCCTGCATTTGCCGCCCGAGCTCGACGATCAACTGCCCAACGCGCTGCGTGTGAGCCGCTACTATACGGAGCTGGCCGAGCTCACCGGCGAGATCGTCGAGGCGCAGCGCGAGCTGCCGTCGATCGAGGCCGTCGAGCTGGCCGCCGACATCTCCCACTTCAAGGGCTCGGTCGTCGACCTGCTCGACGGGGCCGACGCGGGCGCCGCCGGCTACGACCCGCAGGTCAGCGCCGCGCAGCTGGCCTCGCTCAAGGACGAATACCAGCGGCTCAAGTCGCATCTGCTGCGCGCCGGAACGGCCGGCGAGCTGCCGGTGCGCCGCGTGGTCGAGCATCTGGATCTGTTCAGTCATATGCGCCGCCTGGCCGAACAGGCGGAGAAGGGCGCGCGGTACCTGGCCGCGCTGGGTGCGACCGGTGTCCCCGCCCCCGGGGAACAGCGCGCACCGGGCGAGGCCGAGGCGGCGGGTTGAGCGTGTACTCGCACGGCGACAAGGCCGGCAACCGCGCCGATGTGTGGAAGCACTTCGTCCTGTTGAGCCTGGTGCGCGAGTTGGTCGAGCGCCGCGCCTTCCTCGGCGATCCCATCCATTACGTCGAATCGCATGCCGGGGCCGGACGCTATCCGCTGATCGACGGCGGGGCCTGGGAAGAGGGAGCCGGCCGGCTGCTGGCCGCGGTGCCCGAGGCGCTGCGGGCCCACCCCTATCTGCGCTTGTTGGACGCGGCCCTGCATCCCGAGGCCGAACGCCCGGCCTATCCGGGTTCCTGGTACCTGGTCGGCCAGTACCTGGACAGCGAAGTGGTGCCCTATACGATGGCCCTGTACGAGACGGGCGCCGACGGCGCCGCCGATCCGGGGGCACTCCTGTGTGCCGAGTTGGAGGCCGGGCGTTTGTGGCCCGGCGTCAGTGTGCAGCCGCGCGACGGCTTCGCCGGGGTGGCCGGGCACACCGACGCCCACCTGATATTCCTCGACCCCGCCTACGCACCGCGCGCTCGGGGCGACTGGGACGAGGTCGGCCGGGCGGCCCGGTGCCTGGCCGCGGCGGGGGCGGGTTTTTTGATCTGGTATCCGCTGCTGGCGGGCTCGGCCGGCGGCGCGAACGTGGACGCATTGTACGCGTCGGCCGGCGCGGCCTGCGGCGCCGAGCTGCAGTGGGCGCCGGGCGCGGGCGCGCTCAGCGGCTGTGGTATGCTCGGCGCAGGTGCCCTGGCCCCGGCGCTGGCCGACTACCTGGAGACCGGTGCGGGGGAACTGGCTGCCCTGGCCGAGGCCTTGGGCGGGCAAATGCACGGGCGTGCGTCGTAGGAGTTGGACAGAGGGCCGGGCCGCATGGAAATCGAGTTTCTAGGGGCTGCCCGCGAGGTGACGGGCTCGTGTTTTCTGCTGCACGTCGGCGGGCGGCGCGTGTTGGTCGAGTGCGGGCTGATACAGGGCCGCAGCGCCGAGGAGGCGCGCAACCGCGATCCCTTTCCCTTCGATGCCTCGAACATCGACGCCGTGGTCCTCACCCACGCCCACCTCGATCACTCCGGGCGGCTGCCGCTGTTGTACAAGGCCGGCTACCGCGGACCGATCTATACGCACCGCGCCAGCCGCGACCTGTGCCGCATCATGCTCAAGGACGCGGCCTACCTCAACGAGAAGGATACCGAGTGGGAAAACCGCAAGCGCCAACGCAAGCACCTGCCGGCGCTCGAGCCCCTGTACACCATGAAGGACGCGCAGGCGGTGATGCGCCGCTTCCACGCCCTGGACTACGGCCAGAGCCGTGAACTGCTGCCGGGCGTGCACCTGTGCCTGCGCGATGCCGGCCACATCCTCGGCTCGGCGATCGCCGAGCTCACGCTCGAGGAGGGGGGCGTGCGGCGCAAGCTGGTGTTCAGCGGCGACCTCGGCCACCGCGGCGCGCCGATACTGCGCAACCCGACGGCCGTCGCCGAGGCCGACCTGGTCATCATGGAGTCCACCTACGGCAATCGCCGTCACCGCGGCTGGGACGAGACCTGGGCCGAGCTCGAGGAGGTGATCACCAGCGCCCGCCGCGGCAAGGGCAATATTCTGATCCCGGCCTTCGCCGTGGGGCGCACCCAGGAGCTGCTCTACGCCTTCGGCCGTCATTTCGACGAATGGGGCCTGGACGAGTGGACGGTGTTCCTCGACAGCCCCATGGCCATCGAGGCCACCGAGGTCTATGGCCGCCATCCCGATCTCTACGACGTGGAGGCCAGCGTGTTCGAACGGCGCAGCGGCAGCGCCTTCATGCTGCCCAACCTGCACCTCACCCGCACGCCCCAGCAGTCCATGGGGATCAACCGCGTTCGCGACGGCGCCATCATCATCGCCGGCAGCGGCATGTGCAACGGCGGGCGGATCCGTCATCACTTCAAGCACAACATCTGGCGCAGCGACTGCCACGTGTTGATCGTCGGTTTCCAGGCCCAGGGCACCTTGGGCCGGCGTCTGGTCGACGGCGCCGAGGAGATCTCCTTGTGGGGCGAGACCATGCGCGTGGCCGCGCAGGTCCACACGGTGGGCGGTTTCTCGGCGCACGCCGATTGCGACGGATTGTTCGACTGGTACGGGAATTTCGTCGACCGCCCGCCGGTGGCGCTGGTCCACGGCGAGCCCGACTCCATGGACCCGTTCGCCGAACGGCTGCGCCAGCTGCCGGCGCAGCGGGTGTTCATCCCCGAGCGCGGTGAGCGTCTGGACCTGGTCGCACTGCGCGAGCTGGCCGCGCCGCGCGCGCACGCCGCGCAGCGACACCGGGGCCGGCGCGGTTGAGTGAGCGGGGGCGGGCGTCGGTGGACTATGGGGTCGAGCGCACGGCGCTGGGGACCTGGCGGCGCCATGTCTACCCCGGCGGCCGGCGCTTCGCGGAGTTCAAGTCCCATGCCGCCTTGCTCGGTCTGCCGCGGCTGCGTGTCACCTACGGCATCCGCCTGGGCACGGGGCGGCGCGTCGTCGCCAAGGGGGTGTTCGCTATCGGCCGAGTGGCCATGGGCGCGGTGGCGATCGGCCAGGTGGCCATCGGTGCGCGGCTGGGGGCTGGCCAGCAGGCCGTGGGACAGCTCGCCTATGGCCACTACGTACTCGCCCAGCGGGGCGCGGGCGAGCACGCCTGGAGTCTGGGGCGCCGGGACGGTGAGGTCGTGCGCCACTTTCGGGCGCTGCGCCGGCGCTGGTTGGACGGCGGACCCTAGAGGCTGCGGTCTTCGAGCAGGCGCTGGATGATGGCCTGGGTATCGTCGCTGCCGTCCTGCTCCTCGATGTGCTCGGCCGGGGTCCAGGACAGATCGGCCTCGAGGCGATAGGCGCCGGCGAAGCTATGCGGCGGCGTGCCGCGCCAGTCCTCGGGTGAGAGCATGGAGAAGTAGCGCGAGCCGTCGCCGCGCTCATAGAGATAATAGATCTTGCCGGGCTGGCGCTTGAAGGCGCACTCGGCCCGGTGCAGTTCCTGATCCTGCCTGGCCTCTTCGAGCACCTCGCGCGCGGCGTCCTGCAGCGCCTTGATCTGATCGGCGATCACCTTCAGCTTGGACCCGGCGCGATTGTTGAGCATGGCGTCGGCCTGGGCGATCTCGCGGGCCATGTCCACCAGCTCGATGGACGGCGCCAGGCGGCTGACCGGATAGGGGGCGCTGCGCTCGGGGCCGCGGTGCAGGTCGCGGCCCTCGTATTTCTTCAGTTCGTCGTCTGACATGATGCCTGCGAATGCCGGTGGGGCGCGCACGGCCGGCGCACCCCGGGTGAATGGTCCCCGAGTTGTCGGGACCGACTAGGATAACATATCGTCTCGGCGCCTTCAGGGCCCCGCCCCGGGCGGCTCAGAGCTGCTGGGGCACCAGGAGCTTGGCGTGTATGCCGCGTTGGAGCAGCTGATTGAGCACGGCGTCGGCGTCGACGCGCCGCGGGTTCATCTCGACCAGCAGCAGGTGGCGGTTGTGGTCCGGCACGTGGGTGCTGACCACGCCGTCGAGCGAGTGCAGGGCACTCTCCAGACCGTGCAGTTGCTCTGCGCTGATGTCCTCTTGCAGCTGCACCGTGACGTCCACCAGATCGATGTCCATGTCGCACCTCCTCGCGCGTCGGCGTTTGAAGTCAGTCAGTGGGCTTGGGGTTCGACCCGTGCCGGGCCCGACGGTTCGCCCCCGGCGCGGTGCGCGGGCTCGACCTGAGCAGTGGGTCACGCCGCCGGCCCTCCTGGGTCCAATTATAGGCCCGGGCCCGGTGCTGGTCTGCGTCGGGTGCCGCCGGTATGGTCGGGCGACGCCCGATGGGGGGCGGTCGCAGGGGTGAGTAATGCACGACCTCGGGACAGCCGACACCGGCGCCGCCGCAGCGGCGCCGCGCCCGCGGGCGGTGGTCGTCGGCGCGGGCATCGCCGGCCTGCTGGCCGCCTGTGCCCTGAGCGCGGCGTTCGACCGGGTCCTCGTCCTGGAGCGCGAGCCGCTGGGCCGGCCCGGGGCCTCGCCGGGGCGCCACGTGCATCTGCCGCTGGCCGGCGGCCGTGGAGCGCCTGCTGCCCGGCTTCGCCCGGGAGCTGGCGGCGGCCGGTGCGCCGCGCCTGGACGCGGCGGCCGACCGGCACTCGCGTTTCGCCGCCGGCTGGCCGCCGCGGTTTGACTCCGGGGTGGTGTTCCATGCCGTCAGCCGCGGCCTGCTCGAGTGCCTGCTGCGCCGGCGGGTCGCGGCCCTGCCCCATGTCACCGGCGCGACGGCCCGGCGCGTCGTCGGGTTCGAGGGCGATGCGGTGGGGCGGGGGACCGGTGGTCATGGGCGACGCGCCGAGCGCCTTCAATCCGGTCTGCGGTCAGGGAATATCGGTGTCGGCGTTTTCGGCCTTGGCCCTGGCGCGGTGGGTGAGGCGCCGCGGCACGCGGCCGCGCGGCCCGGCGGTCGGCTGCGCTGGCTGCACGGCTATCTGGAACGCACCACCGCCCCGGCGGTCAGCGATCGGCGCACCTGCCTGGATTTTCCGCGCGTCTTACACCTGATGGCAAAACCCTTTATATTGTTCGGGCCGCGCACCGCCCGGCGCGTGCCGCGGCGGGTCCTGCGCCGGGGCGGCCGAACGTCGGGAAATGCGGGGTGACGGCGCGTGGCCACAGGGACTCGAATTGGAGATGGTATGCCGTTTCCCGCAGCGCGCAACCCGCCCCTCGATACTTATTGGCGTGAGGCCTGAGCGATGCAGTGGCTGCCCTACATACTCGGCGGTGTCATCGTGCTGTTTGCGGCCCTGCAACTGCGCGTGGTCGTCGCCGGCTGGCGCGCCCGCGGGCGCAAGGCGCCGGACTTTCAGGCGCATCTGCCGCCGGCGCAGCGGGGCCTCGATCGTTTTGTGCTGTATTTCTACAGCCCCAACTGCGGTCCGTGCCGCACGATGGGGCCGCGCATAGACGCCCTGGCCGGGCAACATGCCAATGTCCTGAAGTTCGACATCAGCGCGGACTTCGAACTGGCCCGCGCCTTCGGCGTGATGGCCACGCCGACGACGGTACTGGTCAGCGGCGGTGTCATCGAGCACATGCTCGTCGGCCCGCTCTCGCAGCGGCGCCTGGAGGCCTTGGTCGGCTGAGGGCCGGGCTCCGGACGCTAACAACACAGACCGCCCCGAAGAGGCGGCATGACGCCAAAACCCATGACGGACAGCCACGACCTCGAATTGTTGATCCGATCGCGGATCCCGATCATCGTCATCGAGTCCGGCGAAGAGCGGCGGGTGATCGGTCTGCTCAAATCGCTGGAGGCCTCCACGGGCCTGCCTTTGTATGTCTGGAGCGTCACCGAGGGGCTGCGCCGCCTGGAGGAGGGATTCAGCCCGCAGCGCCACAACGCCAAGCCGCAGGACGTGCTGGGGCATATCAAGGCCTCCGGCCACGCCGGGATCTACGTCCTGCTGGACTTTCACCCCTACCTCGATGAGCCGGTGCACGTCCGTCTGCTCAAGGACATTGCGCTGGTCGCCGAGCAGAGCCGCCAGACGCTGGTGCTGCTCAGCCACCGCGTGTCGGCGCCGCCGGAGCTGAAGAGCTTCACCGCGCGGTTTGCGCTGGAGCTGCCCGACCGCGCGGCACTGCGCCGGATCGTCATGGACGTGGCCGAGGAATGGGCCGGGGCGAACAACGGCCGGCGGGTTCGCGCCGACGCCCAGTCCTTTCAGCTGTTGGTGCAGAATCTCATGGGCCTGAGCGCGCGCGAGGCGCGCCGCCTGGCCACCAAGGCCATCTATGACGACGGTGCCATCACGCACGATGACCTGCCGGCGGTGATGCGGGCCAAGTACGATCTGCTCAACCAGGAAGGCATACTGCACTATGAGTACGACACCGAGCAGTTCTCCAACGTCGGCGGCCTGCGCCATCTGAAGGATTGGCTGGAGCAGCGCCGCCAGGCCTTTCTCGAGCCGGCGAGCGAGGACGGTCCGCAGCTGGATCGGCCCAAGGGCGTGCTGCTGCTCGGTGTGCAGGGCTGCGGCAAGAGCCTGGCCGCCAAGGCCGTCGCCGGCGTCTGGGGCGTGGCGCTGCTGCGATTGGATTTCGGCTCGCTGTACAACAAGTATCACGGCGAGACCGAGCGCAATCTGCGCGAGTCGCTGCATGCCGCCGAGGTATTGGCACCCTGTGTGCTGTGGGTGGACGAGATCGAAAAGGCCATCGGCGGCGAGGAGGGCGACGGCGGCACCGCGCGCCGGGTGTTGGGGACGCTGCTGACCTGGATGGCCGAAAAACAGGCGCCCGTATTTATCGTCGCCACGGCCAACGACATCGAATCGCTGCCGCCCGAGCTGGTGCGAAAGGGACGCATGGACGAGGTCTTCTTCGTCGACCTGCCCAAGGCCGAGGTGCGCGCGCACATCTTCGCCATCCACCTGAAAAAGCGTGGACTGGCCCCGGACGACTTCGACCTGGCGCGCCTGGCCCAGCTCAGCGAGGGTTTCTCCGGCGCCGAGATCGAGCAGTCCATCGTCTCGGCCCTGTACGCCGCCCAGGCCCAGGACGAGCCCATGGGCGTCGGCCACTTGGAGGCCGAGATTCGGCGCACCCGCCCCCTGTCGACCCTGATGGCCGAGCGCATCGCCGCCCTGCGCGCCTGGGCCGGCGAGCGCACCGTGGCCGCCGATTGACACCCGGCCGTTTGTTGCATGTGCGTCGGCAAGCGGATAACCTGACCGGCAAAAAGCGGGGTCAGGGAAGGGCCCTGGGAGAGCGCATGCCCCATGGGCCAGATCACCTGTAAATACCACACCGATACGCCGGCGCGCTGGGTCTGTCGCAGCTGCCACATCAACTTCTGCGCCTCGTGCGTGACGCGCACGCACCCGCGCGCCCATCCGCAGTGTCCCGTCTGCCACCAGGAGGTGGACAGCCTGGGGGCCGGTAATGTGATTACGCCGTTCTGGCGGCGCATCCCGCGCTTTTTCCTCTATCCGGCCCAGCCCTCCGCGCTGATGTACCTGATTGCCTTGTCGGTGGTCAGCGTCCTGGTCCCCGTAATCCCGCTGGGCTTTCTCATCGAGTTGCTCGTGCTCATCGCCTTTGTCAAATACGCCTATGTGGTGCTGGAGCACACCGCGCGCGGCCACTTGAGCCCGCCCGAGTTCAGCGGCGGGACCTTGTTCGACGAGCTCGTGCTGCCGTTCAAGCAGCTGATGCTGCTGTTTTGCTTTTCGTTCGCCAACTTTGCCATTTTCGATCTGTTCGGCAGGTTCGCATCCGATCTGTTCTATCTGATGATTACGGTGGCGCTGCCGGCCAGCACGATGGTCCTGGCGGTGGAGTACAGTTTCTTCGCCGCACTCAATCCGCTGATCCTGGGCTCCATGATCCGGCGTATCGGCCTGCCCTATTTCGTACTGTTCTTCTTCCTGCTGGCCTTGTCCGGCGGCGGTCAGTGGGCGATGAGCCTGCTGCCGCATTGGCTCTCGCCGATGATCTACGTGCCGCTGGGCAATCTGCTGCTGATGTATTTCTCGCTCATCATGTTCACGATGATGGGCTATGTCATCTACCAGTATCACGAGGAGCTCGGCTACACCATCGACGTCGAGCCGGAGGCCGAGGAGGTCGAGCGGGCGGTGGCGCAGGCGCCGGTCAATCCGCAGCTGCAGGAAGTGGAGATACTGATCAAGGAGGGGCGCTTCGACGAGGCCCTGCGCAGTCTGGAGGCCAAGGTCAAGGCCTCACCGGCCGACCTGGCGCTGCGCGAGCGCTATCACCGCCTGTTGGTGACGACCCAGGACAAGGAGCGGCTGAGCCGACACTGCGGCGAATTCATTTCCCGGCTGATGTCCGAGAACAAGGGCTCGCGCGCAATGGAGATCTATGCCGACTGCGTGCGCTTCGACCCGGCCTGCAAGCCGTCCAACGGCGCCGATGTGCACGAACTGGCCACGCAGCTCAACGCCCGCGGCCAGTCGAAGCTGGCCCTGGCCCTGCTGAACAACTTCCACGCGGCCTTTCCCAATCACGCCGACGTGGTGCGCAACTACCTGCTGGCCGCGCAGATCATGAGCGAGAAGCTCAATCAGGACGACAACGCCAAGAAGCTGTTGTCCTATCTGGTGGAAAAATATCCCGACCACGACCTGGGCGCGGAGATCCGCGGCTATCTCGACGTCCTGCAGAAGGTCTCAGGCTGAGCCGGGATTTTCGGCCGCCGGTGCGCTCGCGGCGATGGCCCGGCGTACGTGCTCGGCCTCCGGGCTGTGGGGGAAGCGCTCGAGCAGGACGGACAGGTATTTGCGGTAGAGCTGGGGTTGGTCGCCGCGGCGAAAACCGTTGGCCAGCGCCATCAGGCCCTCGGGGTTGCGCGTAAATCCTTTCTGTTTTTGCACGATGTGCACGACCATCTTCTCGGCATCGTCCAGATACCCCGCCCCCGCGAAGCGGATCGCCAGGGTCATCAGCTGGTCCGGGTTGAACCGAGGTCCCGGTTTGGCCTTGCGGATGTACTCGTTGTAGGTGTCGTTGATGAGCTTGAGCGTGGCGACATCCTGGCCGGTGAGGTTGAAGATCCGCCGGGCCAGGGCGTGATAGTCCTCGCTGGCGGGGTTGATCTTGGCGATGTTGTACAGCTGCAGGAGCACGTTGCGATCGTTGGGGTGATCGGCGCCGAGGCGCTCGAACACGGCCTTGGCCTCGTCGAGCTCCATGGCGGCCATGTGGTCCAGACCGCGCTGGTAGTCGCGCTGTCGCTGTTCCCGGCGGGCCTGTTCATCGATGTAGTCGTGGTTGACGGTCGGCGAGTAGCGCTTGGCCAGATAGCCGATGAGGGCACCGCCGAGCAGCCCGCCGATGTGGGCGATGCGGTTGACCTCGTCGGGGTAGAAGATCTGATTGAACGCCTCATAGCCCAGCCATAGGGGCAGCAGGACGATGGCCGGCGCCCGCACGTAGTCGAAATAGAATCCGAGCATGAAGAAAAAGCGTATCCGGCGCAGGCCGAACAGCACCGTGTACATGCCCACCAGGCCGGCGATGGCACCCGAGGCGCCGATGGCCGGAATCATGCTTTCGGGTCGGAAGGCGACGTCCAGGGCGCCGGAGATCAGCCCCGCCAGCAGGTAGGCGAACAGGAACACCGGCCGGCCGATAGCGATTTCCACCACGAACCCGAAGATGAACAAAAAGACCATGTTGCCGATCAGATGTCCCTGGCCGCCGTGCAGGAACATCTGGGTAAACCAGGTCAGGACGGAAAACTCGTAGGGCTTTTGGCCGTAGCGGTAGACGACCGAACGGTTGAGCATCTCGTCGAAGCGACTGCGGGCCTGGTGCCACTGCCGGTAGTCGGCGTCGCCCGGGCGCACGATGCGGTCGTGGTGCAAACGGTCCAGGAAGGGGCCGTCGCCGTGCATGCGCATGAAGACTGCCACCCGGCCGCGCTCGCCGCCGTCGTCGAGCTTGTGGCCGAGCCGCCGCGCCGCTTGCGCCCGGCCGTTCTCGCGCAGGTAGGCCACGTAGCGGGGCAGCTCGATGTCGGGCAGGCGCGAGTCGAAGTAATACGTGAAGGCCTCGTTCGTATACTCGGTGTCGTTGGTCTGCCAGGCGTAATAGACGAACACGTTGATGAGGATCAACAGCACGGTGAGGACCGGCGGATTGCGCCAGTCGAGCTTCCTGTCCAGTGGGATGAACATGCGTGTGGTCCGTCTCGTCCCTTGCCGGGTCTTCTCGGTCGCTCTGCCGCTCGCCGTCGGCTTCGGCCCTGCCCTGTGCGGCCGGCCCCATGGGCCCGGGCCGCTACCGCGATACTACCCCGCGCCGGCCCGGGCCTCCAGAGCCGGCGGGCGCGGCGCCGGCCCGTGGCCCGGACCACCGGCGGGGCTAAGTCGCTGATTTTGTGGTATCGCGAGCTTGAGGCTGTAACGCCTTTGCGCTTAAATTGTGAGGAATTTCCTGTATTTCGGGCCCCATCGGGTCGAGCATGGAACCGGACGGGCGTGGGAGGCGGTCATGGCGGATGAGGACCAGGCGGTTTGCGGCGGGATGCCGCACGGGGGGCCCGGCACGGGCCGCACTATCGTCGAGGCGGTGCACGAGGCGCTCGATACCAACACCACCTTCAGTGACCTGCTCAGCCCCGCCGATCGCCAGTTCCTGCTCGACCACGGCGTGGTCCGCCGAGCCCTGCCCGGTGAGCGCCTGGTTCAGGAGAATCAGCGCGACAGCCGGGTCTATATCATCGTCGTCGGCGAGGTGGAGGTGACCGAATCCGTCGAGGGCGAGGTGGTGCACCTGGCCACCTTGGGGCGCGGTGAGTTGTTCGGCGAGATCGCGGCCCTGTTCAACTCGCCGCGCGTGTCGACGGTGACGGTCACGCGCCCCTCGGTGGTGCTCGAGCTGGCCGGCGGCGTGCTCGATGAGCTCATGCGCCGATTGCCCGCCCTGCGCGATGCCGTGGTCGAGCGCTACCGCCACCGCATCACGGAAACGGCGCTGCGGGCCGTGCGCCTGTTCAACGGCCTGCCGCCGGGCGCGCTGCGCGATCTGGAGCAGCGCGCGGCGCTGCTCAGCATTGCGCCGGGCAGTCACATCATCGAGGAAGGCGAGCCGGGCGAGGCGCTGTTCATTATCGTCTTCGGTCTGGCGCGCGTGTACCACACGGTCGATGCCGAGCCGCTCAATCTCGCCGTGCTGCGCCCCGGCGACTACTTCGGCGAGTGGTCCCTGTTGACCGGGGCCCCCTGCGCGGCCACCGTCGCCGCGTTGACGCAGACACAGGTCCTGCGCATCGACTGCCGCGCCTTTCTGGAGTTCATCCAGAGCAATCCCGAGGTGCGCGATCGCATCGACCAGGTCGCCCACAATCGCCGCATTCAGGCCACCGACGAGCACCCGGTGCCCGAATCGGCCGCCGAGCGCGATCGCCTGCTCGCGGAGATCGAGCGCGTCATGCAAGAGGAGGCGGCGCGCAATACGCCGTGAGGCATCGAACTTGCGCGCCGCGCGCGGCACTCTGTGGTCTGTGTCACAGCGCATGGGCCGACGGTTCGCCATTCCTTAACACGGCAGCGCGAAAGGTCTATCATAGCTGTCCTCATCACACCCAGCTCAACACGGGGGAATCCTGGAATGAACAAATTGCGAAAGAGCGGACGGTCCCTGGTTTACCTGTTGGCGCTGGCCACGCTGCTGCTCGGATTCAATCAGGCGGCCATGGCCGGTATCGTGACCACCAACACCATCGTCAATGCGCAGCAGGCCCAGCATGACCGCGCGCAGCTGCGCTCCCTGCTGGCCCGCAAGGACGTGCGCAAACAGCTCGAATCCTACGGAGTCAATCCCCAGCAGGCGATCGCCCGCGTCGATACGATGACCGACCGCGAAGTACATGCCCTGGCGGGCAAGGTCGGCAAGGCGCCGGCCGGCGGCGATGTGCTCGGCGTGGCCGTGTTCATCTTCCTCGTGCTGTTGATCACCGACATCCTCGGCTACACGGACATCTTTCCCTTCGTCAAGAAGACCGTGAACTGAGGCCCGTCGCGACTTTGTTCGGGATAGTGCGAACGGCCGCCCGGTATCTGCCGGGCGGCCTTTTGCTTTTGGTGCTGCTGCTCGGCGGATGCGCCGCGCCGCCGCAGTCGCAGCATCTGTTGAAGACCCCTCCGCCCAAGTTGGCGCACCCGGTGCTGCTCACCGACGTGCCCTTCTATCCCCAACAGATACACCAATGCGGTCCAGCCGCCCTGGCCACCGTGCTCAATTGGAGCGGCGTGGCGCTCACGCCCGAGGCCCTGGTGCCCGAGGTCTATGTGCCCGAACGCAAGGGCAGCCTCCAGGTCGAGCTGTTGGCCGCGGCCAGGCGTCACGGGCGCATCGCCTATGTCCTGCGGCCCAAGCTCGACGACGTGCTTGCCGAGGTCCACGCCGGGCGCCCGGTCCTGGTGTTGCAGAATCTGGGGCTGAGCTGGTATCCGCGCTGGCACTACGCGGTAGTCGTGGGCTATGACCTGCAGGCCGATCGCCTGACCCTGCGTTCGGGTGACGAGGCGATGCACACCGAGACCCTGGAGCTGTTCGAACGTACCTGGAACCGGGGCCACGATTGGGCCGTCGTGGTGCTGCGACCCGGTCAGATGCCGGTCCACGCCGAGCCGCTGCGCTATCTGCAGGCGGTCGTCGGTTTCGAACGCCTGGGCGATTGGCGCGCCGCCGAGGCCTCCTACCGCGCGGCCCTGGACCGCTGGCCGCACGACATCGCGGCGGCCATGGGCCTGGGTAACAGCTATTACGCGCAGGGGCAGTTGAAAAAGGCGGCCGAGCAGTATCGCGCGGTGGTGCGCGCCCATCGCGATTATGCCCCCGCCTTGAACAACCTCGCACAGACCCTGGCCGACCTCGGGCGCTGGGAGGCGGCCGAGCCCTATGCGCGGCGCGCCGCCGAGCTCGGCGGACCCCAGGCCGACACCTATCGCCAAACCCTGCAGTCCATTCGCGCGCATCGCTCGCAATAGCGGGGCCGCCAACCCGGTCCGCATCGGGTGTTCGCCCTGGCGCGCTGCGCCGCGCGAGCGGGCAAAATTTTGCTGTATCGCTCGAAAAATGGCGATATGATACGTAAAATGCCTTTCACAACAATCACTCGCGAAGGACCGCGACCTGCCAGGAGGTTTCTCATGTTGCTTCGGATCGTGATCGCCGGTCTGCTCGCGCTGGCGAGCAGCAGTGTCTTCGCCCAGACCATCCAAGCCGAGTTGAGCAACAGCAGTGCGCGTTTCAACTATGCCACCAGTGTCTGGGGCAAGCAGTACGGACGTGCCGAGGTCGGCGGCGGACTCCTGCACAACGACGACGGCAACAATGTCCTCAACCTGGACCTGCACGTCTACAACGATTCCTACGAGAGCCCGCTCGAGCTGGGCGTCGGCGGGCGGATCTACTACGTGGACCTGGACCACTACAATGTCATGGCCTTGGCGTTGGGTGTGCGATTCAATTACGCGCCCCAGGCCCTGCACGGCTTTGGCGTCGGCGCGCACTATTATTACGCGCCCAAGGTGGTCACGGGGCTCGACGGCGACCACATGTCCGAATACGCCGTTCACGTCGGCTATCAGATCATACCGCAGGCCAACGTTTATCTGGGCTATCGCAAGATAAAGACCGACATCAAGGGCGGCCCCAATGTGAACGTGGACAAGGGTGGTTTCGTCGGAGTGCGGATACGTTTCTAGCCGGCGGGCCATCCGGCGCCTGAGCTGAATCAGGATACAATCAAGAGGGTGGGTTATGAGAGCAGCACGATACCTGGTATTTGCGGTTTTATTGACGGTGAGCGGCACGGCCGCGGCGGTCGAAGGCCATGCCTATTGGGGCATCGGCTACATGCACACCAACTTCGACTTCGACGGCGGGCAGACCTATCACCCCGAGGGCGCGGCGGCGAAGCTGGGCTATGACCTTGTCGGCCAGCGCGTGGCGGTGGAGGTTCACTTGGCCTCCACGCACGACGATCGCAAGGGCGTCGCCGGAATCGACACGCGCCTGAGCGTGACCTATGCCGCGGCCGCGTTCCTGCGCTACAACGTCGTGGCCCTGGACAACTTCCGCCTCTACGCCATGGGCGGTTACGGCTACGCCAAGGTCCACTACGAGGTGGCCGGTGCCGGCACCACCAACGACAGCTCCTCGGGGGCGGCCTACGGCGTCGGCTTCGAGCTCTACGGCAACGACACCAGCGCCATCAGCGTGGATTATCTGCGCTACGTCAAGGACGGCGATCTGAACGGCGCCAAGTACCAGCTCAATTCGGTCAATATCGGCTACGTGCACCACTTCTAAGCGGGC
>Ga0102944_1001073_pt1 | contig 19077 bp, 15 predicted proteins | sample SalPonD_shore_MG_FD_78172 | JGI IMG/M metagenome (GOLD analysis project Ga0102944, IMG submission 78172) | Salt pond soil microbial communities from South San Francisco under conditions of wetland restoration - Salt Pond MetaG... | ecosystem: Environmental > Aquatic > Marine > Intertidal zone >...
TACTGAAAAGTGAGATTAAACTTACCAACCTATTTCTTTGGTTTGTACCCATAGCAATACTCATCTGGATTCCCCGTCAAAGCGAGGAATGACAATGTTGGGTGTTAAATTCAAAACTCACAGATTACCCAAAGGTTCAATGCGCAAAAATAACCTCTGCGTCATGCCCGGCCCCGATCGGGCATCCAGATGGATAGCGTATAATTTACAACCGTACCATTGGATATAAATGTTATTTTATTCTCATTCTCGTACCCAAAGTCTTCTTTGGGCACGCACAACGGGAAGCTCTGCTTCCGCAATAAAGACAAACGTGATACAAAGTTAGCATTCCCAACAGGACGTTGGGAACGAGGTAAAAAAATTATCATTTCTATAAGACCTTTAAGGTTTCTAAAACCTTGAAGGTTTGAAGTCAGAAAATCTGTGGCTACAAAATTCACATTATTTCAATAGTATCCTTTTTGTTTTCCATAACGATTCCAGGAATGGCCGGGTAGGCACCGAGCGCATGATTTGCAGATTCTCCTTCCAGTTCGTCTCTTCGCACAGGAAAGCCAAAACCCGGTCAAAAGGATTATTTTTAAACAAATCGCGTAAAACACGAATGGCTGTTTCCGGTTGATGTTGTAATAAGTACAAAAATAATCGATCGTAAAGTACAAATTCGAGGGACGACTGATTGATATTGGCAAATTTCTTTAATTTGTCCTGTTCTAACGCTCCGACAAATTGCGGAATGTAGGTCTGTATTCGTTTAAAAGTATAACCTGTCGTAGGTTTGGCTAATCCACCGACTACACCAAGATTGAAAATATGCTCACCTGTCCGCCAGGAATAAAAACGATCCTCCATAGGAATATTACCTTTTTCTTCCCGTATTACATGATATTCGTCTCTCGTTAGATGTAAGTCATCCCGGATAAAATTCTGTATAGCCGTTATGTACTCTTCATATTCTATCAGATGATTACTGAAGATGGTATATTCTACAAGAGCGCGGGTATGATCAAATGGCAATATATAATAAAAACAGACGGCATTATTGTGAATAGGACGGAAATCCATCAACGTTACCGTAGTTGGATCAAATACAGGGAACCCTGTTTCAATCTCCCAACCGACAAAATGTTGTCTAATGCTGAAATGTACTTTGTCATGGGATAATTTCGGCATCCGGATGCTTTGAAAAATATATTGAGCCTTATATAGTCCCCGGGATGTATAAACCAGTCCGTCCTTATCTTTATTCCTGAACTCGATGACATCAGCTTCCAGAAGTGTAACATTAGCTGCTTTGCGTACTTCCTTAAATATAAATTCATGATAATCGCGGCTGCGGATACTGTGATAAGGGTAATCGTGCAATTGTTTGATGAAAGACTCGCCCGGGGCACTCACCTTCAGCCAATCCCAATTTTGGATATTCAGATGTTGAAATGGATGTTCATCGCGTCCCCAATAACTCCAGATTTTATCTTCCGGATCAGAAAGGCGGCTGTCGACAACAAGGATTCTTCTGTTCTTCAGAGAGGAGTGAAGTAAATGCCATAACATACTCAATCCGGAGCAGCCGGCACCGGCAATGATATAATCGTAATAATCCTCATTTTCAGACATAAATTATCAGTAGAATGAGTTATTAAGTTATTAAGGTTTAGTTCACTAATACAGATGTATATTTACTCAATATACTCAATAACCCAATATACTTAGCAACTATTTAGCTGTTGGGAGCTTGTCGTTATTGAATAAGCTATCAGCTTTATATATTTAAAAATGAGTAATTATTAACCCTTTGTGGTAAAAAAAAATTCAGCATAAATCCGCTTCATTCGGTTTATTCGCGTTCTATTCACCACCCTCTAACCGGTTTCCATTCATCCAAAACCTGATCATTATCTACAACATGGTAAACGGGAAACAATGCGGCTGTCAGACAAGAGTGATTGGGGATAATCTCAAGGAAAGATCCGATTGGGTAATTAGAGAATTGAATAGTGTCGTCACTGTCGATGAACCCATGTTCCTGTGAGAGCCTGGTAATATTTAGTTCCGGATGATTTTTGACAAATCCATAAACCACCTCATCAAGTATATGAGTGGCTCCCTGATCTTTGGAGAGGGCTAAAGCTCCGGCATCAATGAGCATTCGGTTGTGGTCCGGGTAATGACCGATAACCCTGGTTAGCACACTTGCCGAGCAATCAGACAGGGAACATGAACCGATATCCGATTGGAACTTATCGAAGAAGACATAATTACCCGGACGTATTTCCGTTACACCTTCCCAGTTATCAGCATGCATACACGTTGGGGTTGAACCTATACTGACCTCACGGCATTCAACACCGGAAGAACGTATCTGTTCAGCAAACCGAACCATAACTTTGTGTTCAATTTCCGCAACTTTTTTTACCTCCATGATTGTCTTACAATGATAAGATTGACCGGCATGGGTCAATATTCCCTGAAAGTATATGTTTTTCGCTTCCTGCAACGCCCGTGCCAGTTGCAGGCTTCTCGGATCTTCCGGATTTACACCGGCCCGACGGGCTCCGCTATCCACGATCAGGTAGACTGAAAAAGTGATATCATGCTCATACCCGTATTCTTGAACTTTCTCGAAAGTATCGTATTGATCAAGCAGTATATGGAAGTGTTTTAACTTACGTGTTAACAGGGCTGCATTATCCAGTTTATCTCTGGTGATAGGAAAAGCATATGTGATATCCCGAAACCCGTTTTCCTGATAAAAAAATGCCTCGGCCAGGGTGGATACGGTTATGCGGGTTAATGAGTCCCCAAGTTGATATTTAGCTGCCTCAATCGTTTTGTGTGTCTTCACATGGGGACGCAGTTTCACGCCATATTCTTCGGCTTTTCTGATCATGTGAGTAGAATTGGCTTGCAATTTTGATAAATCAATCAAAAATGCCGGTGTACGTAAATCCTTTAGTTGCATTTTAGTTACGATTATGGATTCATTTGTAATTACTTCCATTCAAAACAAAATCTCTAATTAAGTAACAAAGAGCAATGGATTAAAAAGATATTGGAGAGGTATACTCTTTGATTAAAGTTATAGCCCTTATCCACGAAAGTCCGGGATGACTTTATAAGGGAATAAATAGTCGTCGGACGCCTGTCGTTATTTTCTAAAAACCTGCGAAAATCCGCGTTATCTGCGTCATCCGTGTTCTATAAATAACGTTCTGTTATTGAATCCTCCGTTCATTATATTTGTTAACAAATCCGGATTAAATTTAGCATGAAATGAAGATCTTACACACCGCCGACTGGCATTTGGGGAAATATTTAAATAATCAATCGCTACTCGATGACCAGCGTTTTATCATGAAACGTTTCCTGGAAGTTGTCAGAAAAGAACAGCCGGATGTTGTTATTATCGCCGGTGATATATACGACCGTTCCGTTCCGCCCAGTGATGCTGTAACGTTATTTGATAATACGATTGATAAACTCATCCGGGAGTATAAAACAAAAGTAATCGCCATCTCCGGCAATCATGACAGTTCTGATCGGATTCACTGTTATAGCGGCCTGCTGGAGAAACAGGGTTTTTATATCATGGGAAGACTCTCCCTTCCCATAAAACCGGTTATTATTGAAGACGATTCAGGTCCCGTTTATTTCTATTCTATACCGTATATAGAGCCGGAGTTATTACGACACAGAGTTAATGAAGATGGTATACGCAGTCATGAGGATGTGATGCATTATATGGTGGAGGAGATCATGGATACACACCCGAAGCAAAACAGGTCCGTTTTTATTGGTCATGCGTTTATAAGTGGTGGGAAACCATCAGATTCAGAACGGATATTAACGGTTGGCGGCGTTGAAACAGTACCGGCCCAAATTTTCGATGCATTTAGTTATACGGCACTAGGACACCTTCATCGTCCGCAGTCATTTCTGAATGAGAAAGTGCATTATTCCGGTTCTCCGCTTAAATATTCATTTTCTGAAGCGGATCATACTAAAAGTGTGTCCATAGTACATCTGGATGGACTTGGAATGACAACCACCAAACGAATAGATTTGAAACCACGTCGGGATCTTCGGCGTGTGAAAGGACGTATCATAAAAGGTAAATTTATTCTCGATAAAGATTATACGGAAGTTTTACCCGGTATCAGTGATTTCCTGGAAGTGACGTTGACGAATGAAGAACCGGTTATCGATGCCATGCAGATCGTACAAAAAAGTTATCCCAATACCTTGAAATTGCAGTGGGAGCATAAAAAGGAATTGGTTTTAAGTCATACCTTTTCAGGTGAAGATATTGAAAGTAAAAACCCGGTTGAGCTTTTCGGAATGTTCTATGAGTGGGTGAATGATGAAAAAATGGATGATAAGGCCAGGAAAGTTATCGAAGATGCCGTAACGTTAGCATTGAAGGAGGAAGCCTGATGAAACCGATCGAGCTTAAATTACGGGCTTTCGGTCCATATGCCGGTAGTGTTACGGTTGATTTTAATCGTCTCGATTCACATCGCCTGTTTCTTATTCATGGTCCCACCGGATCCGGGAAAAGTTCTATATTTGATGCCATGTGTTATGCGCTGTACGGCGTTACATCGGGTATACGGGATGGGAAAGATATGCGGTCGAAGTATGCGGCTAACGACACAGAAACAGAAGTTGAATTTACTTTCCAGGTTGGTGAGGAATTGTACAGGGTGGAGCGTAAACCGTCGTATCTGAAAGAGGGGAATAAAACGGAGACGCCGCAAAAAGCAGCTTTTTACAAACTTAACGGACGTATGAAACCTTCCGGAGATCCGATAACTAAAATCAGTGAAGTGAACGATGCAGTCAAAGATGTTCTTGGTTTTGATGACAAGCAGTTTGTTCAGTTAGTCATGCTGCCGCAGGGCGAATTCAGGAAGTTATTGCTGGCCAGTACAGACGAGCGGGAATTGATATTAACCCGGTTATTCCGGACAGGCTTGTATAATACCATCACAGATCAGTTGGTGGAGATGGCTAAGGAAAAGAAAAGTGACTATGATGAAATAAAACGATCCGTTCAGACCTTGCTTGATTCCAAAGAGGTGAATGATAAAACCGAACTGGAAACGAGAATTAAAGATCAAAAGCAGCATCAACAGAAATTGGCAGATCAGATTCTGGAATACGAAAAAAAATACCGGGAGGCCGCCAGGAAAAGAGAAAACGCTGTTAAGATCAAAGAATCGTTCGATCAACTCAAAAATGCACAAAAAGCACTGCAGGAACACGAAGAACAAAGCGATCAAATAAAAAATAAAAAAAGGAAACTCGAAAGAGCCGCTAACGCTGAATTATTTCGATCTCCCATAGATGAATGGAATGATGTAAAGAAGAAATATCAGACAAGAAAAGAGCAACTGGAGCAAAATCAGCGTGATCTTGAAACGGTAAAAGATCATTTAAAAGCTGCTGAAGCGTCACTTGCAGGTTTCAAAGATCGAAAAGAGGAGATGGATGATTTCCGGAAAAGGAAATTGCAATATGAATCGTCAAGAGATCTCTTTACTGAGCTGGATTCATTAATATATCAGCAGAAAACCATACGTCAGGAACTGAATGATATCAAAGAGCATGATCAGGAGTATGAAAAAGCTCTGATTGATTCTGAGCAAGAACTGGCATCCATAGATAAAAATCTTCCGATATTATTAGAACATGCTCAAAAACAGGCTTTCCATGAACAGAAACTTAAAGAATATGAAAAATATGGCCGTCATCGGAGTGATCTGAAAAAGTATGAAAAGCAAAAGGATACGTTAAAAAAGCGGCAAAAGGAGTTATTCCGGAAAGTTCAGGAAGCTTCAGAGTTGCAAAGTAATGCACAAAAATTATTTGTTGAAACAGATCGAAAATGGAGGAAAAATCAGGCAGCATTATTGGCTATGACCCTGGAAGAAGGGGAACCTTGTCCTGTTTGTGGATCAATGGAACATCCGCATCCGGCTCATTCGAACGAGCAAACCGTAACGAATGAGGAATACGACAACATAAAAGCTGATAAGGAACAGGCTGAGCAACATTATCAGGATAATAAAGAAATGTATGATGACCTGACTGATCAGGTTAAAACGACCGAATTACAGATAAAGAATCTGACTGAACAATTGGGAGATATTGTGTATCTGTCGGATCTTGATTTCCAGAAACAACTCGAAAGCATTAAAGAGGATTTGGTAGAAGCCGGGGAAGCGAAAGAGAAGTTAAATAAACACAAAAACCGTAAACTGGATCTTCAACAAATCATTAAAGACAAAAAAGAGAAGCGCAGCGAGTATGAGATTCAGATAAAGGAAAAGCAGAGCAAGAAAGACACCTTGAAGGGACGGATTGATAATCTTACGGAATCAAAACCGGATGGGATCAAATCAAAAGATGATCTCGAAAAGAAACTTGAGAAAGCTGAAAATATCATTAGTAAGTTTGATGAAGAGTTCTCAGATACTCAGGAAAAAGTTGATGAATTGCGTCAAAGCAGAGCCTCCAGGGAACAAGTTGTAAAATCAAATCAGGCTGCCATTGATGAACTGAAAGAAGATTTAGATAAAAGAGAGAAAAAACTGCTTGAAGAGATCAATGATACCGGCTTTGAAGATATCGATGATTTGAATGACGCTTTGCTTGACATGGAACAAAAAAATCAATTGGAAGAAGAGAAAGATGCGTGGGTTAAAAAGAAGATCGAGATAACGACGAAGGTTAACGGTTTGCAGGAGCAGTTAAAGGATAAAAAAGAACCTGATCTGAAGATCATCAAAGAAGATGAGAATAAAAAAGACAAACAGTATCGTGATCTGCAGGAGGAAATTACACTTCAAAAAGCATTAATTACAGAATTGACAAAGATAAAGGATCAGATCGTAGAGAAAGAGAAGAAGCTTGTTGAGATTCAGGAAGAGTCTGGCGTATACCTGAAGTTGTCGGATATGGCAAAGGGCAATAATCAGTTCTACCAGAAATTCCAGACTTTTGTACTATCTGTTTTTCTGGATGAAGTCACTGATCAAGCTAATCAGCGGTTATCCGGAATGTCGCAGGATCGCTACGAGCTGGTTCGATCCGAAGATATTATTGACGGCAGGAGAAAGGCCGGGCTGGACCTTAATGTATTTGATAATTATACGGGAGCTTTACGTTCGGTGCGTACTTTGTCGGGAGGGGAAATGTTTGTTACCTCCTTAGCCCTGGCTCTCGGACTGGCTGATGTCGCCGCCAGTCATTCCGGGGGACTCAGAATGGATGCTATTTTTATTGATGAAGGTTTTGGATCGCTTGATTCGGAGACACTGGACCTGGCTATCAAGACCCTCATGAACCTTGAGGAAGACGGCCGTATGGTGGGTATAATCTCTCATGTTGAAGAACTCAAAGAACGAATCGATACCCGTCTCGAGATCATTAAAAAACGTGATGGCAGCCAGGTTCTTTGGCACGTTAACTAATATTTAGCCAAGGCTTTACGCAGATTAAAGCGGGTTTTATTATAAAGTAACATCATTTTGAACTCAGGCTTGAAAGGTATTATAAAAAAGGGACATGCTTTGGCATGTCCCTTTTTTATTACAGATAACGGTTGATTACTCACTGATCAGAGACTTCATTTAATTTTCGTGTGAGCAAATCGATCAGTTCTTCGCGGTAGAATTTACCCGGTTGATCATCATCGATATTCTTAAGATTCGTGAGAATTTGATTCAGTTTATCTATCAGACGTGTGAATTCACCTTCTTGAGCTTCTTTCTGATATGTAACCAATAATGTCGGTTGCTTACGGAATGCTTTTTCGAAATTTTGATACGCCTGTTTACTTTTATCCTGCATCAGGCCATATGCAAGACCCAGGTTGAATGTTGTGATATAATTGTTGCCTTCGAGCCGTTGTGATTTTTGAAAATCTTCAAGTGCACCATCGGGATCGTTGTTGAACACTTTTGAAATAGCACGCTGAGAAAAAAGATTGCCATCGTTTTCTTCCTGTTCTATTACTTTATCGAATGCGGCTATGGCTTCTTTATATTTACCCTGTTTATCAAAAATAGTCCCTTTTTGAGCCAATGACTGAAGATGATCGGGTTGTTTCTCTAATATTTCATCCAATGTCAACATGGCATCATCGTACTCATACTTCTGTGTTTGAAGAACAGCAAGCTGAAATTTAGCCGGGGTGAATTCAGGGTCCAGGTCAAGGGCATGTTCCAGGTCGAATTCGGCATCTTCAAACTGTTTCATTCGGGTGAAGACACTGCCACGATTTTTGTAGGCCGCTTCAAAATCGGGGTCCGACCTGATGGATTCTGTATAGGCTTCCACCGCCTTGATATCGTTATTCTGTGCTTCATAGGCATAACCCAATACATACCATTCTTCTGCAGAACGGTCATCTGCTTTCACTTTTTCAATATGTTTGACAAGCTTGAGGAATTGTTTTTGCGCTCTCTGGTTTAATCTTTTTTCCTGAAGTATCAGTGGTAAAATTCTATCAATATCGCTGATCATATAGATAATTTTTGTAATTATATTCGAAAATTCATTAACAAGGGTCGTAAGGTACGATGAAAATCAAAAGGATTCTATACATTCGCATAATAAGTATTCACATCTTTAATTTACGGATTCAGCCATCATTATATAGAACCCTTTAAATAACGGATTTTTAATACCAAGAGGTTTAAGTCGTTCGGCTTTCATGGTTAAGGGATCGACGATCCATCGGAGATTGAAATCGTGTGAATGAAGCAATTTTTCAATGTGGCCTCGTCCTATATTATGTTTGAGGTGTTCTCCCACAAACTTCACACTATCACGGATAATCTGTGCATCAACAGGATCCATTTCGTTAAAATCGAAAAGGGTAAACACAAAACGGCTTTTATTACCGGTCAGTTTATTCATATCGTGCAGTATGCGATATATTGTTGGTAACTCCTGGTAGTCCAAAAAACCTTCAGCTATAAAGAGGGTGGGTTTGTTCAATTTAAAAGAAGGATGATCGGACAACTCGCGATAGATACCGGATTCCCTGATATGAACCGGTACGAAATGAAGGTGATCGTTTTGATAATGTAATTGTTTGATGAGATTGTACTTCAAATTAATGGTGTCGCCGGCATCGACTTCAAAAGAATCGATATTCAATCCAGATGTACGAATAGCCGAAAAATCTAATCCGGATCCGATTACAACAACTTGTTCATAACCTTCGTTAAGGGCATGGCAAATGGCATCCTTGATATATGCCTTTCTCATAAGAAGGTGCATGAGGTCGCCCGGGAGGATTAAATCTTCCATAAATATGGAAAAACGCCTGATCCAGGAATATTTTAATAAAAATTTAAAGAAATTTAATGGTATCGGAAGTTGAGAAACGACCTTTTTATAGTAGATGGAAGCTTTTTCATCAATTAATGGAACAAAAAGAGGATCAGTACTTAAACCGAAAAGCTTGATAATTATGAAAGTAGCCGTGTAGCTAAAATGTTTTTTTTGATTCATGCTGAAATTTAATAATTGCGGCTGTTTGTTACGCAATAAATTATTATATTTGCATCCCTAAAATAAGGAAGAAATAGTTGCCAAGATTTAGTACACGTTATATTAATACAAAATTGCACGGCTTCAACAAAGCTGTGAATGTAGTCTCTACCGGACGATGGATTTTACTAACCGTATTGGTGGGTGTTGTCGCCGGGCTTGGATCAACTGTCTTCGCCTATCTGTTAGAACATTTACAGCATTTTTCTTTTGTAGTACTTGGCGGTTATAACCACCCGCTTCCTGTAGGAGAAGGAGGCGTTGGCGCTAAAAATTTCTCGCTCACCCAGACATTAGATATTGCCAGACGGTGGGCGATTGTTTTATTACCTATGGCCGGTGGACTGTTATCGGGCTTGCTTGTTTATCTCACAACACCGCCCAGCGATACCCAGGGTATTGATTCCGTAATCGAAGCCTATCACATGAATAAGGGGATCATTAAACCGCTTGTGCCGGTTATCCGTTTAGTTGCTTCGGTGTTAACCATGGGTTTTGGCGGCAGTGCCGGGCGTGAGGGCCCTATGGGACAATTCGGGGCCGGTTTCGGTTCTTTCCTGGGACAGAAACTTAAACTGAGTGAAAATGAGCGTAAAATATTATTGATGGCCGGTATGGGAGCCGGTATCGGTTCAATATTCCGGGCACCACTCGGTGGAGCTATCTTCTCAGCTGAAGTGCTATATCGCAAGGACATGGAAAGCGAAGGATTGATGCCTTCAATTATTTCTTCTATCGTCGCGTATTCCGTCTATGCTTCCATAAATGGATGGAGTGAAATTTTTACGTTTAAAGCGATTCACTTCGAGACACCGGTTGAATTACCTCTTTATATTATATTAGCCCTTCTGCTTACGGTCGTTGGCATTTTTTATGTTCGTGTATTCATCGGTTTTAAAAGCCGGGTAATGGATAAAATGAATCTCCATCCGGCACTTAAACCGGCGTTGGGTGGTTTATTAGTTGGTATCATAGCCTTCTTTTTCCCGGCAGTAATGGGTTCAAGCTACGGATATTTGCAACAGGCTCTTTTCGGAAACCTGAGTATCGCATTTTTACTGACTCTGGGAATTCTCAAGATTTTTGCTACCACCTTCACATTGCAATCAGGTGGTACGGGTGGTGACTTTGCCCCGTCGCTTGTAATCGGTGGTGTACTCGGAGGTGCCTTCGGTGCATTTGTGTTCAACTATTTCCCACAGATTGTATCCGATCCTAATGGTTATGTGCTGGTCGGTATGGCCGCTTTCTTCAGCGCCGTAGGTAATGTTCCTATTGCCAGTACCATTCTGATCACAGAGATGAGTGGTAGTTATGAATTACTGCTTCCCCTGATTTTTGCCAGTGCTATTTCCTATATCGGTGCACAAAGCTGGAGTATCTATGTTGAGCAGCTTGAGTCACGTGTCGACAGCATCTCACACCGGGATGAATTTATGCATGAGGTTCTTGAAAATGTCAAAGTGCGGTCAGCTTACCGGCCGGTTCCCGAGATGCCGGTAATCGATGTCAGAACTCCTATTCACGATATCCTCGATGCTTTTACCTCATCAGAAGCTCTCGTGTTACCTGTCAAGAATGATGCAAATGCATTAGTTGGACTCATTTCCCTTTACGACGTTCGTAATCTACTGAACGACGAGGAGAGTTCTCCTTTGATAATTGCAGCCGATATCATGGACACCCTTTACGTTTTACACCTGAATGATTCGCTCGGTAAAGCTTTCGACTTTTTCATCGAATCCGGAGAACCAGAAGTACCTGTGTTAGCCAACGGCTCGGATAATCGTCCAATCGGTACCCTGAGTGAACGGGGATTCCTCATCGCCTATGAAAAATCGGTCAAAGCTTCAGGTGCCACAACTTCCGTGTTTAGTTAAAAGAATAGATTATCCGTCAGCCTTAATCTTTTTTAATTTATAACCTGGTTACCTCTACCTATATCCCCGGGTTAAATGTATTCATTCTAAGTTTTGTTGTTTATTCCAGAACAATTTGTTAATAAATGCGTATAATTTTGTAATTATTTCTTAAGTTACTGTTATACAGGAAATTAATTTTAAAGCAGGTCATAGATTTAATTCCCTAAATAGCTTTTAGTTGCATATAAAAACAAGTGAATAAATCCCCGAGGTTATGTATGCGATCATTCAGGTTCATATCAAATAGCGTGTTAATCATCTCCTGTGGAATTTTATTATCCTGTTCCCCCGCACCGCAACAACAAATACTGCAAAAGCAAGAGCCTCCCGGAGTGTATGATTCGGCTTTTCCCACTAAAAACTCGTCAACAGAAATATCACATATTTTTAATTCTATAAAGAGGATAAACAGTACGGTTTATTACAACACGTACCTGTTTGATATGAAAGATAAGATTACGGATAAGACTTTGGACACGATGAATGTCCGTAAGTTAGCGAGCGATGTGGTCAGTACTACACAATCTGCAGCCGGAACAGCAACCATCATTGAGAAGTCTAACCAGGGAGTGGCTTTGCTTACATGTGCACATATCATTACGTTTCCGGATACGGTTGTTAATTATTTTAAACGACCGAATCTGACTGTTACAAATTATATAAAAAGTGTGTCCTTCAAAGAACGGGAAGTGAATCTGATACTAGACTTACCGGATCTTGGCTATTTCAAAGTCCTGGCAATGGACCCTATTTCCGATATTGCCGTATTGGGCGCAGATGTCAGTGAGTTCACTGATCAGAATATTCAGGTATTTAATTACCCTATTGGCGAACCTCATGATTTACAGTGGGGTTCTTTTGTTTACATCCTGGGATATCCGCAGGGGTATCAAATGGTAACCAGGGCACTGGTTAGCCAACCGGATCGAAATAATTATGGTTCATTTATACTCGATGCCTTGTTTAACAAAGGTTTCAGTGGTGGATTGGTGCTGGCCATAAGGGGAGGAGTACCTAATTTTGAGTGGGTCGGCATGGCCAACTCTGCGACAGCAAAAGTTGATTATGTGATGGTACCCGAAGATAGTAAAATTGATCTTTATGATTCTTATACGCCATATAAGGGTGATATTTACATCGATCATAAGACACATATTGAATATGGTATTACACAGGCCGTATCGATGGACAGGATAAAGAAGTTTTTGAAAAGGCACCGAAAGGAATTGGGGAAAGAAGGCTATAATTTCAGTCGTTTCATAGGTGATTAAAAGTATATTTAGCCCTGGCTTTTTTTCTCTTTTATTTTTTGCAGGTATTGAAACTCTGACCATGGATATTTTTCAGGCGGCAATGTTTCGAAGGTAATAGACTTACGTTGTGTCGGATGTTCCAGTTGCAACTTATGTGAGTATAATGCCAATTGTTGATAATCCCCGACAGGTACATTTCCGTATTTATAATCTCCCCACAAAGGATAACCTTCCTTGCTGAATTGAACACGTATCTGATGTGACCGGCCGGTTTCCAGGGTGATCATCACCAGGCTCAGATTTCCGGCCGTTTCCAGGGTCGTAAAATGTAATAGGGCCTTTTTGGCTCCCTTGGTTTCGCGGGGGACGGCTTCAACGAGATTGGCATCCCGATCCTTATATAGAAAATGGGTGAGTGTACCAACCGGTTTCGGTTTACCGTGTACAACTGCAAGGTATATTTTCTTAACAAACCTGTGTCGCAGTTGATCGGTCAGTCGGGATGCAGCTTTGGAAGTCCGGGCAAACACCATAACACCTCCGGCCGGACGATCGAGACGGTGCACGAGTCCCAGGAAAACATTGCCGGGCTTATTGTATTTATCTTTCAAATATCCCTTCAGGCATGTCAACATATCCATATCACCGGAGATATCAGGCTGCACGGGCATGTTTTGTGGTTTATCGACCACAAGCAGGTGATTATCTTCGTAAATAACCGGTATTTCAGGATCCATAAACTGTCTGATACTTTTGCTTCATCATTTTAGTCAGATATAAGATAGAGTGAAATAGATGGAAAATACAGTGATGATCAATTATCTAACAAGAATGTTAACGGGAAATGGACTCTTTTTCGCCATGAACGCTCCGAGTGATCCGCCCCCTGAAATTTTCGTGTAACCCAATTTATACCATACTCATAGCCGGCTTGTTTAACCATATCGTCTACAATCGTCTGATATTGTTCATATTGAGCATCCAGTGTTTCGGTACCGTAATCGAAATAGAGTTTGTGGTTTTGGGGAGACGGCAGATGATCTTTAACATAACCGACCGTTACACCATTGGCAATAGGCCAGTGAGTAGACATACAGATAGCGCCTCCAAAGATATCCGGATATTCGGATATTGCATAGAGGGCGATTAGTCCACCCATACTGGAACCCATAATGAACGTATGTGATGGTCCGGTTAAGGTATGATAATGCTTATCGATGTAAGGCTTCAGTTCATCACCCATAAATTTCAGGTAATCATCGGACAACGGTTGGCCGCCGTATTGACTTACAAACCCGAGAAAGCGTTCATTATTATAGGGCTGTCCAAGTGGTTTACGGGGCATGTATTCCTGCACGCGTTTTGGAGTATTCCATATCCCGACGATAATTGCCGGGTGGATCTTGTTTGAATCAATCAATTGTGTCATCGTCTCGTCAAGTCCCCAGTCGATACCCGTAAACGATTTCTTAGGATCAAAAAGATTTTGTCCGTCCTGAGCGTAGATGACATCATAACGTGTGGTGTCGTTTTCCGAATAACCAGGCGGCAGCCAGATATCGATATTCCGTGCATCCACATACTTTGATTTAAATTGGTCGATATGCCCGATTATACCTGTGATACCCGGAAGTTTTGAGGGTTGTTGATGTTGTTTTTTCCCTGAACATGAAACGATTGTAATTCCAACAATCAATAATATAACATTGGAATATTTCATATACTCTCTTGAATGATAAGTGATGAATATAGTTAATAACGTGAGGTTTGGATAAGAATCACAGAGTTGTAATAATTACATTGAGAATACGACCTGTGAAAATATAACATATCTTGACGACGAACGACTGACCATCGACGACACCCACAGAGCTGTTTTGACGCATAAAGCATGATCCCGATACCGAACATCACGTTGATCATACGGTTTTTCAGAATAAATGATGTTTAATTAATATCAGAGCATTTGTCGGTGGTCGGTGGTCATGGAATAATCTAATTTAACAGCTACTTTTATTAAGCAGATAGATTTTAAGCTTAAACGAACCTCACGTTAAATAGGTAGTAATTCTATAATCATCATAAATATAACTTGTTCGGGAATTATTAGATAGGGACATGTCAGAAATAGTTATACGAGTTGCAAAATGGTCGTGACAGTCAAAATTGTCAGACCAAATCATGTTTTACCGATTCAGTATCCCAAACAATTCTTCGCGTTTCATATAAAGATTCATGGATTGGCCGACAGCTGCCTCCAATATATCATTCCTCAGGGCTTCTAATGTTTCATTAATGAAATCCGCAACGGGCATTCCACCGTGAGATTGCGATGGATCAGAGCGGAAATCATGTCCCAATTCGGTATCCACAGAAGGGGGAATGATCTCGAATACTTTCACAAAACTATCTTTAAGTTGATGCCGCAGTGACAACGTAAAAGAATGAAGCGCTGCTTTTGTGGCACAGTAAATCGGCATGGTAGCAAGAGGAGTGAATGCAAGCCCGGAGGATATGTTAATGATCGCTGCATCACTACGCCCGTTTAAGTGTCCGGCAAATAATGAGGCCAGATGAATGGGAGCATAGAAATTAATATCGGTTTCTTTTTTTACACGATCCATGTCTACAGGGTGAGTAAGGTCAGTTTTGAGCTGAATACCTGCGTTGTTTATCAATACATTAATATCCGGATAATTTTTAATCGTCCACTCGAACAATGCTCTCCTTTCATCATCAATAGATAAATCAGCAACTCGAATTATGATGTTCGGGTGTTGTTCTTTTATCTGGTGAAGACGTTCTTTCCGTCGCCCGCATATGATAACATGATTGTCAGTGGATAGAAAAGCTTCAGCAAATCCCAAACCGATACCGGAGGTGCCACCTGTAATTAAAATAGTGTTTCCTGATAATTCCATGATCTCTTAACTGATGTTGAGGTGCAATCTGTTTTGGCAATACCAATCGGTAATATTAAACCTTAAATCCTGTTTGTTCATTCCATTATCATCGTTTTAATCATGAAAAATACTTTCTGAAATGCGGATGAAACCAAATTAGCGGAATAAATAGTACCCATTTATTATTACGGGTATATCAACTTTCGCCATAACCCCGGAACTTAAAATTCTGGTTTCTATTAAAAGCTTTAGCTGTAAAGATGTCGTTTTTTTACAATTAAACGATTTCGGAGGACGCTAATTTTCATTTGTAAACTAAATCCAAAGAAAAATCAGATACAAATGAAAACATTGTTTGACAACCGGACTAAAGTCGTTTTCGATGAACAAATACAACTGACAACGATTAATGAATTTGGTCTTCACTGGCATGATTTACTGGCCGGGAAAGTAACACCTCCACCACAAGGTGCCCGTTTCGATTTATTGTTCGAGGGCGCTTTAACGGGATCGGATTTGGCGGGCCATATAGAAGGGGTAGATTACCTGGAGGTTCGTGCCGACGGACGTTTCATGCTAAATATCTATGCCACCGTTATTACCGATGATAATGAAGCTATTGCTTTGCATGAAGATGGTATAGCGGTACCCACTGAAGACAATAAAGCGAACCTTCAACTCAATTTAAAGTTCACAACTAATTCCGAAAAATACAGCTGGCTTAATAAGACACAGGTATGGGGAATTGGTCAGGTAGACTTGATCACGGGGAAAATAAGTGTACGAGCATATACCGGTGATTTTATTGAGATAAACGAAACTGTCTGATTTCGATTACGAACAAAATACACAAGGAGAACTAATATGATTACTTCAAATTTAAATAACCTGGAATTAACAGAATTCACTGGTAAGCTTGATCGATCACAACATTGCCGTGCTGCGTTTCCGGTAAATGGTGCTGTTGGTACAAAGGATTCAGCTACTGTCTATTTTGAAATAGAACCCGGAGAACATCTGGGAAGACACACCGACAGTGCCGAAGAACTATTACTGGTTCTGGATGGTAAAGCGGAAGCAATAGTTGGAAACGAATCAGGTATTATTTCAAAGGGAGAGATCGCTGTCGTACCCAAGATGATTCCGCATGATGTTAAAAATACAGGGTCGACAAAGCTGCGTATGCTGGGATTTTTTGGCGGTGCCAATCATATCATTGCTACATTCGATGATAAATGGATGCCGGTCGACTCAAACGTTGTAGATACCCTGCAAATGGTACAATAAACAAACGCAAAGAGTTAATACTAAGGAGAGCAACACGTAACGGTGATGCTCTCCTTTTGTATTTTTATAAACGTATAAAAAATAATAACTTGAAAATATTATATATACCTATTCATAAATTAAATCAGGACAATCATGTCTGTTAATATAAGAGAGTACAAGCCATCGGCACATCTGAAACCCTTCGTTGAGCTTTTCTGGGAAGGCAGGTTTAATATGGATAATGCCCAAATATTCAGACAGCAAGTGGCTCCTAATGGCTTTGTGGAATTGATCATTCATCCATCCGAATATCACTGCTACTTGCCTAAGAATAACCGATGGGAATATTCTCCGGATTATACGATAATCGGACTTTATACACGCCCCTACGAAGTTCGATTTCATGATTATGTTGATGTCTTTGGCATTCGATTCAAACCGGAGGGGATATATAATTTGTTTGGAATCCCATCCGCTGAATTTAACGAGGGATATGAGGATATGGAGATAGTCCTTGGGGTTGACTTCAAATATTACTGCTCACAACTCAGGGATTTGAAAAATATCAACCGGCGAATACATCTTACCGAAAATTATTTGATACGTAATTTAGATAAGAATAATGCCGATATTAGTTATCTGAACAAGGCAGCTGAGATGATAAGAGGGGCACAAAGATTTAAAATGATTGATGAACTTCCCGGAAAAGTATACATCAGTCTGCGTCAGTTAGAAAGGGAATTCAAATCTAAAATAGGCATCACACCTAAAAGATATTTGCGTTTAGCCAGGTTCAATGAGGTGAATCGTATGTTAGATGAGGGGAATGAAGTCGATTTGACAATGATTGCCCAGGAGTGCGGTTATACCGATCAATCACATTTTATAAAGGATTTTAAAAAATTTATGGGTGTTAAACCTACTGTTTTCATCAGAGACCGGCATCAATTTATTGTTAATTCTAATATTAACAACAAATTATCGGATAAGTATATTTGATCGGTTACTTAATATTGAGAATCATAATTGTTTGAAGCGCAATTCTTTATCATTGCTAATTAGAAAATGATCGGTTATACTGTTTTACGTAGTAAAACAATGATTCCATTCAAGATCGATATTGATGTAAATCATGATTATCATCGACGGACTATAACCGTTTAACGGGAGGATTTGATAAATGCGTCGATTAGGGGGCGTTTCTGTCATAATTAAACTTGGTGTTATTGCAGTAATTGTACTATATGTATCATTCTCATGCAGTAATCTTAAAAACATAAATCGCCAAATAACGCCTGCTGATTCCGCTCGGACCCTTGATCATGATTCTCCCTATCTGAAAGCACACATGAAAAACGGCAGAGTCTACATTCTGAAATCATGGAGCGTGGATGAGAAAGATAGCCTGGTTAATGGTAAAGGTTTTGTGTATGGCATTAACAGGAATTTGCTAAAAGAGGGAGAGTTCTCTGTTGGATTGGATTCCGTGGCTTTATTTGAAACAAATGTGCTTTATCAATCAGGATCTGTTATTGCCATGGCAGTGATTACTGGTGCTTCACTGGCTCTTACAGCTGGATGTATGGCCAATCCTAAAGCCTGTTTTGGATCCTGCCCCACTTTTTATGTTACCGATGGGAAAAAAACGGTACTCCAGGCCGAAGGATTTTCATCAAGTATCGCACCATCTCTTGAAGCAACTGATGTAGATGCGTTATACCGTGCTCATCCGGCCGGAAAAACGGTAAAGGTGGAAATGCGAAACGAAGCCCTCGAGACCCACATGGTTCGTTATGTTGATCTTCTCGCCGTGCCAAAGTCGAAAAATGAGCGGGTTTTTAAGGATATGGATGGGAATTACTGGAGATCCAACAGGATACTGGCACCTGATACCTGTACAGGTCCTGAAGGTGATATTCTAAAGAAAGTTATTTCGTTTGACAGTAAAGAAAGGTATAGTCTGTCCGACACAACCTATCTTGGGACAAAAGAATACATAGATTTGTGGTTCGACCATGTTCCAAAAGGGAAAACAGGTTTGATAGTTGCGAGCAGACAGACATTATTGTCGACCTATCTGTTCTATCAGACACTTGCTTATATGGGAGATGATATCGGTACATGGTTATCAGCTCTTCGCTTTCAAAAAGATTATTTCAAAAA